>Ga0265296_1004926_pt1 | contig 11299 bp, 7 predicted proteins | sample MunlanPumphouse1_FD_189073 | JGI IMG/M metagenome (GOLD analysis project Ga0265296, IMG submission 189073) | Groundwater microbial communities from a municipal landfill in Southern Ontario, Canada - Pumphouse #1 | ecosystem: Environmental > Aquatic > Deep subsurface > Groundwater | place: Canada...
ATCCGCACCCCGCGCCCACTCGACAAGCCGGGCACCCGCGGCAGCGTCGCCGCGAAGGGCGTGCTCGACACCTCGCGCAACGGCAAGGACCCGATCACGCCGGAAGTGTCGGGCATCCTGTCCACGACCTTCGCCGACGACCGGATCGGCGTCCTGTTCAGCGGCTCTTACCAGCGGCGCAAGGCGAGCAACAACTCGTCGGGCGTCGGCTTTCGCGACGGTTTTCTCGGCGCCGAGAACAACTGGGGTACGCTCGCGCAGCCGGGTACGCCGGGGGCTGCGAACATCACCAATCGCCCTGGCCCGACCGATGTCTATGAAATCCCGCAAAGCGCCAACTACAACATCGTCGATATCGACCGCGAGCGCATCAACGGCCAGCTCGTGTTGCAGGCCAAGCCGACCGACACGCTGACCGCGACGCTGGACTTCACCTATTCGAGCAACAAGGTCGAGGTGCGCGACAGCAGCGTCGGCATCTGGTTCAACTTCGGCGACACGCGCAGCGCCTGGACCGACGGCCCCTCGGCGGGCCCGATCTTCTATTCCGAGAATTTCGCGCCCGGCAAGGACCTGTCGTACAGCAGCGCGCTGAGCGCCAACAAGTCCGAGAACAAGTCGCTCGGCGGCAATTTCACCTGGGAAGCGCCCGGCAACGTCACGATGTCGCTCGACGCGCATCACTCGACCGCGGTCTCCAAGCCGACCAACGATTACGGCAGCAGCACGTCGATCGGTGGCGCGATTTTCGGCGTCCAGTCGCAGAGCATCAATTTCGAGAACGACCTGCCGATCATCTCGTACCAGATGTATCCGGGTATCGACCCGCTGAACGCGTCGCTGATCACGCCGACCGGCAACGCGTTCCGCAACGCGTATTTCAAGGACGAGATCAACCAGCTCCAACTGAAGGGGCATTACGATCACGACGGCGATTTCCTCGACAGCATCGACTGGGGCTTCTCGTACGTCGACAATAAGGTGCGCTCGGCCTACGGCTTCATCCAGAACGAGACCTGGGGCGGCATCGATCCGCGAGGCGCCTCGTTCGGCGCGGCGGCGGTGCCCGACGATTTCTTCAACCTCACCAGCCTGCCCGACAAGTTCAAGGGCGTGGCCGGATCGAACGATCCCGCGCTGCCGGCGTCGATCTACACCTTCAAGTTCGAGCAAATGGCCGAATTGCTGCGCTCGCAGTATAACATCTGCAGCGCACCGCAGACGGGTGTCGCGGCGCCCGGCACCTGCCTTGCCAATTACACCAACGATCGCCGCATCCGCGAACAGACGATTTCGCCCTTCATCCAGTTCAACACCAAATTCTCGGTGTTCGACATGCCGGCACACATCATCGGCGGCATTCGCTACGACGAAACGCAAGTGAACTCGTCGGCGCTGGTGCCGATCCCGAACGGGACGCGCTGGACGGGCGCGAACGAATTCGCGCTCACCTACGGGGCCAATTCGTTCACCTCGCTGAAGGGCAAATACAACAATTGGCTGCCCGCGGTCGATTTTGACATCGAACCGCTCCGCAACGTCAAGCTGCGCGCCTCGTACAGCCACACGATCACGCGCGCCGATTACGGCAGCCTGCAGGGTGGCCTGAACATCGATTCCAACCCGCGCATCGGCGGCGGCACCGGCAGCCAGGGCAACCCGAACCTGCTTCCCTTCAAGTCGAAGAACATCGATCTGTCGGCGGAAGGGTATTACGGACCCGAAAGCTATATTTCGGTCGGGTACTTCAACAAGGACGTGAAGAACTTCATCGGCACGAACCAGGTCAACACGCCCGCGTTCGACCTGCGCAATCCCGGCTCGGGCCCGCGCTATCGCCAGGCGGTGGCGGCCTTGGGCACGACGGACAACCTCCGCGTGCGCGATTACATCCTGCGCAACTTCCCGGCCTCGTCGCAGGTCACGGGCACGAGCGATTCCGGCCTGCTGAACGGCAACATCTTCGGCTTGCCCGAGGACGATCTGTTCAACTTCCAGTTGAGCCAGCCGTTCAACAGCGACCAGACCGCCAACATCAACGGCTGGGAATTCGCGATCCAGCACCGGCTGTGGGAAACCGGCTTCGGCGTCATCCTGAACTACACCATCGTCAACGGCGACGCGAAGTACGACAACACGATCGATCCCAACATCGGCCAGTTCGCGCTGACCGGCCTCAGCGACAGCGCCAACGCGGTCGCCTATTACGACAAGAACGGCATCCAGGCGCGCGTCGCGTATAACTGGCGCGGCGAGTTCTATGCCGGCGGCGCGTTCGACCCGACCTATGTCGAGGCGTATGGCCAGGTCGACGCGAGCGCGAGCGCCGAGGTGAAGAAGGGGCTGGCGGTGTTCGTCGAGGCGATCAACCTCACCGGCCAGGGCCGGCGCGGGCATCGCCGCTCGGACAATTTCGTGACCTTCGCGCAACCGGGGTATGCGCGCTACTCGGCGGGCATGCGCTTCACCTTCTGAGGCGGATGTTTGGAATCCTCCCCCTTGCGGGGGAGGATTGAAGCGACCGCAACGACCGGGAAAAGGTGGCGTTGCCGGCGCTGGCAGGGCAAGTCGGGACGCACTCGAACGAGGGAATAGGCAGCGGACGATGGCCACGGATACCGGCCCCGAAGCAACGCGTGACCACCCGATCACGAACATCGTGATCGTGGGCGGCGGCACCGCCGGCTGGCTGGCCGCCTGCCTGATCGCCGCGCGCGCCGATCGCGGCGCGCAACGGCCGCTCTGCGTTACCCTCGTCGAATCCCCCGACGTCGCGACGATCGGCGTCGGCGAGGGCACATGGCCGACGATGCGCCGCACGCTCGAACGGATCGGCATCGCCGAGACCGACTTCCTGATGACGTGCGACGCATCGTTCAAGCAGGGGTCGCGGTTCGACGGGTGGCGGACCGGCGCGGCCGACGACAGCTATCTTCACCCCTTCACCGCGCCCGTCGACGGTGACCCACGCGATCTCGTCGCAGCCTGGGCGGAGAACGGCGGTCGGTTCGCGGACACGGTCGGCGCGCAAGGCGAGGTCTGCCACCGCGACCTCGCACCCCGCCAGCGCGCGATGCCCGATTATGCGGGCACGCTGAACTACGCCTACCACCTCGACGCCGGCAAGCTCGCCGCACTGCTGACGCGCCATGCGACCGAGCGGCTCGGCGTGCGCCACGTCCGCGACCGCGTCGTCGGCATCGACAGCACCGGAGACGGCGACATCGCCGCGGTCCGGACACGCGCGTCGGGCGCGATCACGGGCGACCTGTTCCTCGATTGCACCGGCCACGCCGCGCTGCTGATCGGCGAGCATTACGGGATCGGCACGATCGACCGCGGCGGCGAATTGTTCAACGACCGCGCGCTCGCGGTGCAGGTGCCGGTCGCGCCCGACAGCGCGATCGCCTCGCAGACCAACGCCACCGCGCATGCCGCGGGCTGGATCTGGGACATCGGCCTGCCGACCCGGCGCGGCATCGGCTGCGTCTATTCCTCCGCGCATCTGGGCGACGACGCCGCGGCGGACACGCTCGAGCGCTATATCCGCGCCACCGCGCCGGACGCTCCGCTACCCATTTTCCGCCAGCTCAAGTTCCAGTCGCGTCACCGCGCGCGGTTCTGGGAGCGCAACTGCCTCGCGGTCGGGCTGTCGGCCGGGTTCCTGGAGCCGCTCGAAGCGTCGGCGATCGTCCTGATCGAACTGTCGCTCGACGCGCTGCTCGACAATTTCCCCTCCACGCGCGGCGCGATGGATATCCACGCGACACGCTTCAACGCGCTGTTCCGCTATCGCTGGGACAGGATCGTCGAGTTCCTGAAGCTGCATTACGTGCTCAGCGAACGCGACGAACCCTATTGGCGCGACCACCGCGACGCCGCATCGATCCCGCCGCGCCTCGCCGAACTGCTGACGCTGTGGCGGCACCAGCCGCCGTCGCGCGCCGATTTCCCGATGATCGACGAGATCTTCCCGGCCGCGAGCTATCACTATGTCCTGTACGGCATGGGGTTTCCGCCGCCGACCCGCGGACCGATCACCACGGCGGACCGGGCGCGCACGGAAACCTTGCTCGCACAGGTCGATCAGCGCAGGCGTATGCTCGCCGCTGGCCTGCCGACCAACCGCGCCTATCTCGACGCCCTGCGGCATGCGACCGCCCAAGTTATGGAATTGTCAGCCTGATGTCCGACCACGTCATCCTCACCGCCGACGACCACCGCGACCTGCGCATCCGCACCGAGCGTTCTTCAGAGCTGGGCGATGCGGTGATGACCTGCATCACCGTCCCCAGCGAGTTCCGGCGGGTCCAGACACATTACCCGATCCTGTTCCAGCTCGACCAGACGCGCGACAGCTTCACCGCGCTGGCGATGTTCGGGTTCGAGCCGGGCGAGAACCTCTTCCTCAGCGAAGCCGGTTGGGACGCGCGCTATCGCCCGCTCGCGATCGACAGCCAGCCGTTCCTGGTCGGACGCGGCGCCGGCGATGTCCGCCAGGTCCATATCGACATGGCGAGCCCACGGATCGGGGCAGGCGAAGGCACGCGCGTGTTCGACGATACCGGCCGACCGACGCCGTATCTGGAACGGATCGCCGATCAGCTGCGAGCGCTCGACACCGATTATGTCGCGTCGGCCGATTTCTTCGCCGCATTGCGCCGCTACGAGCTGCTCGAACCGCTGACGATGGACGTGACGCTCGACGATGGCTCGAAGAACCGGCTGGTCGGCTATCACGTGATCGACGAGGACCGGCTGGTCGCACTCGACGACGCCGCGGTTGCCGACCTGCACGCTTCTGGGCACATGATGCCGATCTTCATGGCGCTCGCCTCGCTCGGCAATATCGGCGATCTCGTCGCGCGCAAGAACCGGCGGGTGGCGCGTGGCTGACGCGGAGCCCGGCATCTTCGCGACCATGCCGCGGATCCGCGAGATCGCGATCGACGATCCCGCGGACCTCGACGTGCAGTTGCGCGGGGCGACCACGCCGTTCATCGTGCGCGGGCTGATCGCGGATTGGCCGATGGTCCAGGCCGGGCTGCACTCCGCGCGGACGGCGCGCGACTATATCCAGCGCCATGCACGCGACCTCCCCTTCGCGGTCTCCGTCGCGATGCCCGACAGCGGTGGCCGGCTGTTCTACGACGCCGCGCACGCGATGAACTTCCAGATGCTGCGCGCGAAATTGCCGGAGATCTTCGCACGGATCGACGCCAACGAAGGCGCCGCCGACGCCCACGCGATCTATCTCGCGTCGATAGACCTGCACCAGTTCTTCACCGGCCTGCACGAGGCGAACCATGTCGAGCTGGGCGACCGCACGCCGCTCGCCAGCATCTGGATGGGCACGCGCACGCGGATCGCCGCGCATAACGACGTGCCCGACAACCTCGCCTGCGTCGCGGTTGGACGCCGCCGCTTCACGGTGTTTCCGCGCGACCAGTTCCGCAATCTCTACCTCGGGCCGGTCGACAATACGCCGGCGGGGCGCGCGGTCAGCATGGTCGATTTCCACGATCCCGACTTCGCCGCGCATCCCCGGTTTCGCGAGGCGCTAACGCACGGTCAGGTCGCCGAGCTGGAGGCGGGCGACGCGCTCTACATCCCGGCGATGTGGTGGCATCATGTCGAGGGGCTGTCCGACTTCAACGTGCTGGTGAATTACTGGTGGCGCGAGACGCCGCGCTGGCTCGGCCAGCCGCAGGACGCGCTCAACCACGCGATGCTGGCGATCCGCGATCTGCCCGCCGACGAGAGGCAGCATTGGCGCGAGATGTTCGATCATTATGTCTTCGCCAACGGCCCCGACGTCGTCGACCATATCCCCGAGCCCGCGCGCGGCGTGCTCGCGCCGCTGACCCCCGACAGCGCGGGTCGCCTCCGTGCCTTCCTCCTGAGAGCCCTCAGCCGATGACAGACTCCCCAATTCGCCGCATCGTGATCGCCGGCGGCGGCACCGCCGGCTGGATGGCTGCCGCGGCGATCGCCCGCACGATGGGCGGCACGATCGACCTGACCCTGATCGAATCCGACGCGATCGGGACGGTCGGCGTGGGGGAATCGACGATCCCGCCGATGATCACCTTCAACCGCCTGCTCGGCATCAACGAAGCCGAGTTCATGCGCGAGACGCAGGCGACGTTCAAACTCGGCATCCTGTTCGACGACTGGAAGGATCGCGGCGAAAGCTATTTCCACTCGTTCGGGATCACCGGCAAGGATCACTGGTCCGCCGGCTTCCAGCATTTCTGGCTGCACGGCCTGACCAAGGGGCATGACCAGCCCTACGACGACTATTGCCTCGAACTGCGCGCGGCTTTGCAGGGCAAGTTCGCGCATCTGCCCGACGACCGGATGAACTATGCCTATCAGCTCGATTCGACGCGCTATGCGAAATACCTGCGCGGGATGGCCGAAGCCGACGGCACGCGCCGTCTCGAGGGCAAGATCGCGCAGGTCGAGCTGAACGGCGAGAGTGGCGACATCGCCGCGCTGGTTCTCGAATCCGGCGCGCGGATCGAGGGCGATCTGTTCCTCGACTGCACGGGTTTTCGCGCATTGCTGATCGAGGGCGCGCTGCACGCCGGGTTCGACGACTGGACGCACTATTTGCCATGCGACTCCGCGATCGCGATCCAGACCGAGAGCGTCCGCCCTGCGCTGCCCTATACCCGCGCGATGGCGCATGATGCGGGGTGGCAGTGGCGCATTCCGCTCCAGCATCGCACCGGCAACGGCATCGTCTATTGCAGCCGCTATCTCGACCGCGACGCAGCGCTCGACCGGCTGCTCGGCAATATCGAGGGCAAGACGCTCACCGAGCCGAACATGATCCGCTTCGTTACCGGCGCGCGGCGGCAGCAATGGCATCGCAACTGCATCGCGATCGGCCTGTCGGGCGGGTTCATGGAGCCGCTGGAATCGACCAGTATCCACCTGATCCAGCGCGCCGTGCTGCGGCTGTTGCGGCTGTTCCCGTCGGGCGCGGTCAGCCCCCGCGATGTCGCCGAGTTCAACGACCAGCAGCATACCGACATGCTGCAGATCCGCGATTTCCTAATCCTGCATTACAAGGCGACCGAGCGCCGCGACAGCGCGTTCTGGCTACAGTGTGCGGCGATGCCGATCCCCGCCTCGCTGGAGCAGAAGATCGAGTTGTTCCGCGAGACCGGCCGCGTGTTCCGCAAGAACGAGGAACTGTTCGCGGAGAACAGCTGGGTGCAGGTGATGCTCGGCCAGGGCATCGTGCCGCAAAGCTATCATCCGATCGCGACCAAGCTGCGCGACGAGGAACTGGCGCGGCTGCTCGGGGGCTTGCGCGACGGCACCAACGCGACGGTCGCGGGGCTGCCCGAGCATGCCGATTACGTCGCGCGCTATTGCGCAACCGCCCGTCCGGTCGCGGCCTGAGCTGACCCGGATGGCAAGGCGGCGTCAGGCGGTAACGATCAAGCATGTCGCGGCGGATGCGGGGGTTTCGCTGCAGACCGTCAGCCGCGTGGTGAACAAGGATTCGGGCGTCCGGCCCGAGATGATGCAACGCGTGCAGGCGTCGATCGACAAGCTCGGCTATGTCCCGTCGATCGCCGCGCAGCGCATGGGCGGCTCGCGCTCGTATCTGATCCTCGCGCTCAACGATCGCGAGCGGACCATCGCCGACTGGCGCGCGCGACAGGGCACCGACTGGTTCGACCAGATGATGCTGGGCGGGATGCTGACCTGTGCCGAGCATGGCTACCGCCTGATCGTCGAGCTGGTCGACACGCATAGCGACCATATCGAGCGCGAGCTGCTGGCGGCGATCGCGGCGCTGCAACCCGATGGCGTGATCCTGACACCGCCGCATTCGGGGAATCCGCTGATCATCAACCTGCTCGAGGCGCAGGGCATCAGCTTCGCGCGGATCGGCTCGCTGACCGACGGGCCCGGCATCCGGCTGATCATGGACGATACGCGGGCGGCGCGGATCGCGACCGAGCATTTGCTCGAACTCGGCCACCGGCGGATCGGGTTCATCGCCGGGCCGACGGAGTATGAACTCAGCGCGTGGCGGGTCGATGGCTGGCGCTCGACGATGCAGGCGGCGGGCGTTGCGAACGACGATCTGTTGGCGGTCGGCGACTTCAGCCACGCATCGGGGCGTATGGCTGCGGCGCAATTGCTAGCACTGGCCGAGCCGCCGACCGCGATCATCGCGAGCAACGATCAGATGACGCTCGCGACGCTCGAACTGGCGCGCGAGCGGACCCTGGCGGTCCCTCGCGACCTGTCGCTGATCAGTTTCGACGACACGCCGATCATCCGCCTGGCGCATCCGCCATTGAGCGCGATCGTCCAGCCGATCGCCGAAGTCACCGCGCAAGCGGTCAGCCTGATCATCGCCGATCTCGGCGCGCGTCTGTCGACCACCGCACCCGTCACGGTCCCCGCCGTCCTGACGACGCGCAACTCGACCTCCCCGCCGCCATAGTTCAGAAAATAACGAGAAGAGCCCCTGAGCTAGTGCTACCCGGGCCTTGCTCCGCCGCGCTGTGGGAATATGCCGGCTACGCTGGACCGTCATACGACCAGTTCAAACGCAAGGCAGCGCGAAGGCGGGCAGCCCAACTCGCAACGGCTGTATTTGACGGCAAGGTGATGGCAGCGGTTGCCCGGAGCTAGCGAACGCAGTTGGGCGTAAACCGAATGGCCGGGATGGGAGGATTGCGGACAGGCTGCTTTCCTGCGAGCGTCATGCCCACGAGGGAGGGTGTCCGTGTTGCTCGATAGTCCATTGCGGATGTTACTGGTTGCCGGATCGCTGTTCAGCGTGATCACGCTGATCGGTCTATGTGCCTATTCTGGCTCACCTTTTCCCACGTCAGCGGACAATGCAACTCAAGCTGCTCGTGTACTGCTGTGGGCAGAGTGGAGCGTTCTGCTTATCCCACCGATAGCGCTGGCGACGCTTGCGTGGCGACGGCGTTGAACGTCTGAGATTAGGCGGAGTTGTCTAGTCGTAAGGCTTGTATGGTCGCCCCCGATGGATGTCTCTGGCTGCGCCATGAGGCAGTCGGACCTCGAACCGAGCAAGCTGGTTGCCTGCATCAGTGTCGCCTGCCCGGGCCGCCCGGCGTAGCCAATACCTATAGCCTCGCAGATCCCCTTGGTTGAAGCGCTGCATAGCTAGATTGTACGCAGCTGGCTGATGGCCTCGCTCAGCTGCCCGGTGAGCCATTCCAGCCGCAGAAAGCGCGGTCGCTGATGATCGACGATCAACCGCGAGCCGGTCCAGTTCCGTGATGGCATCGGGATCGCCTCGCAATGCAAGATGGCGGACCAGAGCTATCCCGTCAGATGGCGAGTTGCCGTCGAGCCAGCGCTTTATTTTACTCGCTAATTTATCCGGAACGCCTCGCTTCATCCCCAAATGATACGTCCGCTATCGGAAGAGGCAATAGGCGGCTCGATCGTCCGCGTTTGGGCGATCATCGCCGGTCGATTGCAACCATCTCGCTTTTGGCGAACGGCGGACTAACCACGGTCTCATACCAATCGGCTCGGAAACCAGGTAGCGCCGACCGATGTGCGATGAAGTCCGGCGTGAGCGGCTTCACGTCCGGCAACTCTCACTCTTCGGTCTTGGAGCGCCTAGTCTACTCGATCCAGACTGAGCGCATCCCGGATGATGTAGTGAAGATCGGTCTGGTCGAGCAGCCCCGACACGTTGACCGCATGCGGACCATAGGCCGCGATGCGGAGCTGCGTGCCGGTATGTTCCTGCGAGCCCTCCTCGGCCGTGCCGTAATTGACCGTCATGATGCCGCCCTCGCGCGTATTGAGCGCGGCGGTCAGGCCGGGCGCGCGGGCGCCGTTGCCGATGATCTGGCTGGTATGTGCGTGATCGGCGGTGACGATCACTAAAGTGTGTCCGTCGGCCTTGGCGAATTCCAGCGCGACCTGCACCGCCTCGTCGAGATCGACCGTCTCGCCGATCTGGCCGCACGGATTGGCGGCATGATCCTGCTTGTCGATCGACGCGCCTTCGACCTGCAGGAAGAAGCCCTTGGGTCGGTTCTTGAGCAATGCGATCGCCTTGCGGGTCATCGCCGCCAGATTGGGGGCCGTAGACAGGCGTTGCGGGTTGGGCTGGCAGGTGATGGCGGGCTTGTCGATGTTGCCGTGGTGGCTGGCGCGCGGACCGGTCCAGCGCACCGGCATGTTGCCGTCGGCGAACAGTCCGATCAGCGGCTGCGTGTCGTCGGCGCGGGAGACGGCGTCGAGTTCGGCGGCATTGCGCACGATGCGATAGCCCCTCGCCTGCGCCTGCTGGAAGAGTGTCTTGCCCTTGTAACGGCCTGCCGTTGCCGCCTCGGCAAAGCTTGCCGCGCCGCCGCCCAGCACCAGGTCGGCGCGGGTATCGAGCAGCTGTTCGGTGATCGAACCGGCGCCGCCATTCTCCAGCGCGTTCTGCGGGCAGAGTGTGCTCGTCGCGGCCGGCGCGTAGCATTTGCGCCGCACGACATGGGCGAGCTGCGCGCCCGGCGTGGCGTCCTGGATTTCCGAAGTCGATACATCGCCGGTGGCGATCCCGGCCGACTTGGCGCGCTCGAGCAGCGTCTTGTGCGGCTTGCCATAGATATCGACGCCGATCGCGCCGTTGTAGTTCTTGACCCCCGATGCCCATGCGGTCGCCGAGGCTGCGCTGTCGGTCACGTAATTGGGTTTGCCGGTTTCCCGGTCGAGCGAATAATGCGTGTACTGGCCGGTGAAGGGCAGCGCATCGATGCCCTTGAAATAGCCGCCGGCGCCCTCGGCATAGTTGCGCGCGATCGTGATCTCGGAGTCACCCATGCCGTCGCCGATCAGCAGGATGACGTTGCGCGCTTCGCCTTTGGTGGCGAGCGTACGATAGGTTTCGCGCATGTCGCCGGGCAGACGCCGAGCGCCGCCGGGTGCGCGCACATCGCCCCGTGCCGCGCGCGAAAGATCGGGTGCTGCCCGCTGGGCGATGGCGGGCTGGACGGACGCGGCAAGCAGCACGGCAAGGGCGATATGCGAGATCATGGGGATGCTCCGGAACTAAATATTGCGTGGCAGGCCCCACCGCCGCGGCGGGGCCTGCGGAGGATCAGAACTGCCCGCGGACGCCCAGGCTGATACGGCTGCCCGAGGCTTCGTAGGTCGTCGGGAAAGACGGATCCATCGTGTAGCCGGTGGTCTTCGCGTTCCCGACGTTGATGCCCTGCAGCTCGACGCGGAAGTTGCGCGTCACCTGATAGCTGGCGGCGACGTCGAACTGGCCGTACGCATC
>Ga0265296_1004927_pt1 | contig 11299 bp, 11 predicted proteins | sample MunlanPumphouse1_FD_189073 | JGI IMG/M metagenome (GOLD analysis project Ga0265296, IMG submission 189073) | Groundwater microbial communities from a municipal landfill in Southern Ontario, Canada - Pumphouse #1 | ecosystem: Environmental > Aquatic > Deep subsurface > Groundwater | place...
GAAAGCTTCGGCTGGCGGGCTTTGGACGCGGACTAGGAGCAAGGAGATTTATGGGAAGCAATAAATTTGTCTTTCGGGCATTGATCTGGGCATTACTACTACTGGGCACGCCATTGCCGGCCGCAGCCGCCATGGGGCCCAAAGCCCAGGTTCCCGAAACCACCTATGACTTCGGCGAAGTGTTTGAAGACCAGAAGTTGATCCATACCTTTGAGATCAAAAATAGCGGTGACGCCCTCCTGGAGATCAAGGACATCGACTCCGATTGCGCCTGTACCGCGGCGGACTCCGACCGCCGCATCCCCCCCGGCGGATCGGGCCGCATCACCCTGACCATCGCCCCTTACTCGGTGCTCCGGCAATTCACCAAAAAAACCACGGTTTTTTTCAACGATCCGGACCAGCGCCAGGTGGTCCTGACCATGAAAGGTTACGGCAAGCCCTTTATTGAAATCCAACCCAGCCACATTATCCGCTTCCGGGGCAAACCGGGAGAGGACCTGCGCAGCCAGGTGCGCTTCATCTCTCACCTTCCCGGGAAATTCGAGGTTACCGGATTTAAGACCAATATCCCGCAGTTCATCGAGGTGAACGTGAAGGCGGAAGAGCCGGGGCGGACTTATGTGGTGGAGGTCCGCAACAAACGGCAGGAATCGGGCAATTACGCGGGGCTGATCGAAGTGTTCACCACTTCGGAAAAGCGGCCCCGCCTGATCATCCGGGTTTTTGGGGAACTTTCCATCCCCTCGGCGGAAGGCCGCTGAGCCGGGATAGCCGCTGTGTTCAGCTCCCGGGTCATCACCCTGGACCCCATATTCTCCGGCCTAGCCCGGTCCTTCATCTTCGGTCTCAGAGCGTCCACCGCGTTTTCCCTGGTGGTGGCGCGGGTGATCTTCTACCCGCTGGCCTCGAAAAAGAATAGCCCATCGGTGTAATACCAGGTTGAGACCCCTGGGAAAGTCCCAAGGTGCAGGAGGTTTTCGGCATTGCCGTGCCGACCTTCAACTTCCTCCAACGGGGCCATACCTGGGTGGCCCTGGAGAACGCCGGCCGGGTCCGCATCGGTCTGGACGACTTTTGCCAGAAGGTCTTGGGCCCGGCGGACAAAATCAAGCTGCCTGACAGGGGCGAGGAGATTCACGGGGACGAAGTGGCCCTGACCTTGTCCCGCCAGGGGCAAGAAGCCGCGGTCCTGGCGCCTCTGGACGGCATCATCGAGGCGGTGAATCCCAAAATCCGGCAGAACCCCAACCTGGCGCACGCCGACCCTTACGGCGAGGGTTGGCTGTTCGTGGTCACCCCCACCAATCTCAAGCCGGATCTGGAAAAAATGCTTTTCGGCCAGTGCAATGTCGCCTGGATGGAACAAGAATCCTACAGGCTTATGGGAATGCTGGAATCAGCGTTGGGTGTAACTCTCCCTTCCGGTGGGGTTATCCTGGACGACGTTTACGGGGCCTATCCGCAGCTGGGCTGGACGCGCCTGGTGCAGGAGTTTCTCCATACCGCTTAATAGAGGTACGCCGCGGTTATCCCTAATACCAGGTTGCGTTCATAGACGAAAAAAATCTTGTCCGTGGGGTCGCACCCGGGTGTGCTGCCATCCTTGAGGGCGGACACCTGGGTCCGCCCCTACCCAGGCAATGTCCCTCCTAGGCGGAGAGGCCGTATTTCTTGATTTTCTCGTAGAGCGTGGAGCGGTTAATACGCAGAACTCTGGCCACATGGGAGAGGTTGCTGCCTTTAGTGGCCAGGAGTTGAGCAATATATTGGCGTTCCAATTCCTCCAGGGATAATTCCCCCATTTCTGCCGTCCCCCCAGCCGCGATAAAGGGCAGGTCACAGGGTTTGATCTGCCGGCTTTTCCCCACCACCACCACCCGTTCGATGGCGTTTTCCAACTCCCGGACGTTTCCCGGCCAGGGATACCGCTGCATCGCTTCCAGGGCCCTCTGATTGATGGAGTCGCACTTCTTTTTGGTCTCCGTGGCGTAGCGCCTGAGAAAGTGTTGCGCCAAGAGAGGAATATCTTCCGGGCGTTCCCGCAGGGGCGGCACCTGGAGGTGGATGACGTTCAGGCGGTAGAAGAGGTCCTGGCGGAAGGTTTTCCGCCTGATGGCCTCCTGGAGGTCCTGGTTGGTTGCGGCAATGATCCGAAAATCACTGTGCAGCGTCGCGGTCCCTCCCACCCGGGTGAACTCATGGGTTTCCAAGACTCGCAGGAGGTCAATCTGCATTTTTATGGAGATGTCTCCCACTTCATCGAGAAAGAGGGTCCCGGCGTTGGCCATTTCCAAACGGCCTTTTTTGGTGTACTCGGCGTCGGTGAAGGCCCCTTTTTCATGTCCGAAGAGCTCGCTTTCCAGGAGATGTTCCGTAAAGGCCCCGCAGTTGAGGGCAATAAAGGGGGCGTAACACCGGGGGCTCTGGGCATGGATGGCCCGGGCCACCAGTTCTTTACCGGTGCCGGTTTCCCCGGTGACCAAGATGGTGGCGTCGGTCTGGGCCACATCGACAATGGTTTCGAAGAGCTTGACCATGACCGGAGACTGGCCCACCAGGTTTTCAAAGCGGGTAACGGTGGCCAACCGTTCTTTTAAAATCAGGTTCTCCATCACCAGGTTTTGCATCTGGACCATTTTTTCCAGGGTGAAATTAAGCTCTTCCAGCTCGAAGGGCTTGAGGAGATAATCGAAGGCCCCCCCTTTGATGGCTTGCACGGCGTCATGGATATCGCCGTGGGCCGTCATCATGAGGATGGTCGTATCAGCTTCGCTTTCCTTGATTTTCTCCAGGAGGGTCAGACCGTCCATCTCCGGCATTTTGACATCGATGAGCATGATGTCGTAATGATTTTCCCGGGCCTTGGCCAGAGCCGTGAGACCGTCGGCTGCGGTTTCGACCTGATAGCCGCCCCGTTTGAGCCAGCCGTGCAAAGATTCCCGGATGCTCAGCTCGTCATCCACCACCAGGATGCTGATTTTTTTATGTGGTAGCACTTTCTTCTCCAGGTTTAACCGCAGGCAGACGAATGGTAAAGGTGGTGCCTTGCCCCAAAACGCTGTCCACTTTGATGACGCCCTTATGGTCCCGGATGATGCCGTAGGCGACGGAGAGCCCTAAGCCCGCGCCGGAGCAGGTCTTTTTCGTGGTAAAGAATGGTTCAAAGATCTGGGAAATACTCTCCTTGGGGATGCCTTTGCCGGTGTCGGAGACCTTGACCATCACCTCACGGCGCCGGGAATTCCTGGTTTCCAGGGTGATGGCGCCGCCATCCGGCATGGCGTCCCGGGCATTGAGGAAGAGATTTAACAGGGTCTGTTTCATCTGGCCTTTATCCGCCAAGACGGGAAGCAGGTCCGGAGTCAGACGGTGTTTGATGGTGATGCCCTGGAGCCGCATTTGGTACTCGATGAGAGACAGCATCTCCGCGGCCACCTCGTTGAGGTTCACCGGTTTGAATTCGGGCTTGCTCTTGCGGGAAAAGGCCAGGAGGTTGGTCAGGGTTCTGCTGACCCGGTAGGCCTCATCATAGACCATGGCCAGATAGCGGCGAATATCGGCCAATTCCTCCCGGGGAGGGTCACCCTCGTCCAAGATGCTCTGGATCAATTTGACGAAGTTGAGGATACCGGTGAGCGGGTTGTTGATTTCGTGCACCACGCTGGCAGAGAGTTTCCCTAAAGAGGTCATTTTGTCGTCATGGAGAACGCGCGTCCGGGCGTTGATCTCCCGGGTGATGTCCCGTGAGAGGTCAACTACCTGATGGACCCGCCCTGTCTGATCGTACAGCGGGTGACAGACCACGTGTAAATAACGCTCCCGGCCCTCCTTGTCGAAGTGCACGTGGGTGGCGGTCGCGGCCTTGCCCGAAGCCACGGCGTCCTTTAGGGGACAGGGATGATCAGGAGTAGTACAAGGCGCTTGCAGGTGGTGGGAGACTTCATAGCAGTGCTTCCCCACCACTTCTTCCCGTCTTAAGCCCACCATCTCCAGTAACACCCTGTTAACCTCGATGATCCGGTAATCGAGGTCGATGACCATCATGTGATCTTCAATGCCGTTGACAATGGTTTCCAGGAAAACCTTATCTTTCCGGGCCCTTTCTTCCGAACTTTGCAGGGCCTCCTCCAACTGCTTGCGGGGGGTGATATCTTTGATAACTTCGATGACCCTTTTCCGCGTCGCTTCCGGGGGACACAGCGGCGCCATGGTAATTTCATCATACCGGATCGTGCCATCGGCATTAACATAACGCTGCAAAATCTGGGCGGTTTGGCAATCATTAAGGACGCTGGAAAAGGGGCAGATCATTCCTTTGGTGTCACAGGGGGCATCAAACTTATGGAACACCTCATAACAGGGTTTGCCGATGACCTCCACCGCCTCTTTTTGAAAGCGCTTCAAGAAGGTGAGGTTAACTTCATCCACGATATAATTGGGTAGCAAGACCAGCACCGGATCGGGGAGGTGGTCGAAAATTCTCTGAAAGCGAGTGCGCTGGCCAGCTAACTTGATTTCGCTTTCCACCCTGCTGCGCAGTTGATCTTCCTCCCGGTGCAACAGTTCCCAGAAGAGACGGGCCTTAGTGTGGTCGATAATCTGAGTATGGGGGTGCTTTTGCCGGATGATCCTTTCCCGCACCTGGGGATTTCCGGTGAGTTCCAATATCAGGTCCGGGGCTTTCTCCAAGAGAGGGGCGTAGTCGCTAAGCGTTGGAATTCCCAAATGTTTCGCCAGGACCATGCCCTGGGCCAGGGGATTGTGATCGGCCACCCCCAGGATCTCGACTCTTTTATTGTGACGCTGATTGGCGGCGATAAGTTGCAGAATCTCATGACCCCCCTTGCCGCCTCCCACAATAACTATCTTCAGGGGTACAACATGTTTAATGGACGACAGATTCACAGGAATAAGGTCCCACAAGTTATCCAAAGAAAGGAAGGGGCGATCCATATTGAGGACCGTTAACCGCGTAGGGGCCTGCTCGTGCAACTGCTGAGCAACTTCGGAGTGGCCGGTGGCATTGACGATGATGTCCAATTCAGAGAGTTGGAAGAGGTCGGTGAAATCCACCGTGATAAAGAGATTATGCCGATACGCGTAGATGATGCCGGGGGCTTCCGGGTTCAGATCCGCCACCCCCATCACCCGCAAGATCTGGTCGTCCCGCCGGGGCGGGACCAGGGCTTCCAGGATGGCCATGCCTTGGCGGCCGGCTCCCACGAGGGCCAGGTTATATCTTTTTTTGCCGGGACTCATGATTGACTCGGGGACATGACCAGATTTTCCATCAAGCCCCTGAAGATGCTGCTAATGCTGGAATATTCACATAATAACATTAATCCGCTAAATTCTCTATGGCCCAAGATTGCTGGAACTCCGGGAGGGTGAGGTTGCCTTCCTGCCCGCAATCTTTCCACCCGGTCTTTGAGGAGCGATAAATTAATGAACCCATGATCGATTCGATTAATAACAAAGCAAAGGATGTGCCAGATGATAGATATCTGATAATATTACATAAAAATATTTTATTAGAGATGGTCGAATTAATAATATGTCTGGAAATCCAACAACTGGTCGCCGGCAATGTTATTGCCCCGCTGCAAGTTCATCATGGCGCCTTTATGGATGGGCCCCGGCACCTTGTCCCGGTCCCGGGCGGTACGGCAGGCCCGGAAGGTTTTCAGCAGCTGGATGCCCATGGGGCATTGGTACTGGCAGCGGCCGCACAGGGTGCAGACCCAGGGCCACTTGGAGTCAATGACCTCCTGCTCCAGGCCGAAGGCTATGGCCCGGATGGCTTTGCGGGGGTCCCAACCGGGGACCAGATTGGTGGCGGGACAACCTCCGGAGCAGGTGCCGCAGGTATAACAACGGTCCGCCAATTCAGGGCCGATGCCGCCGATCAGGCGCTCCTTCCGGCCTATTCTTTCCCAATTCAAGGCCTCTTCTGCCATACTGCCTCCAGTATAATGGATCAACCGCGAGTTATTCCTGAATTATGGTTTATCAATGGCCTGCCTGACGATGGCCGATTCTGCCAAAATGACCTATTCATCGCGGTCAAAACCTGGAACTATATTCTAAGCGGACCGGAGAAACTCCTTCACCAGGCGTTCCCATCCCAATTGGGGGAACTGACCGAAGACGTCGTCGATGATCTCACCGCCGGATGGGAGGTTGGGACCCACCGAGTCTTCCAGCATGGACAGGAGCCGGAGGGGCAGTTCCCGCTCTGCTTGCAAATCCCGGCCGTGAAGATAGCGGCCGATGGACCGGGCGGCTTCCCGGCCTGCGGCCACCGCGGTGATGGCAATATACGGACCGAAGACCACGTCGCCCCCGGCAAAGACCCCCTCCCGGCTGGTGGCCGGGTCTCCGGGTCCGCGTCGAGGGCCCGGTCCAGTTTCTTGATGGCAAAGGTGGCCGGGATCGCTTGGGGGAAGAGCCGGTACGCGGCATGGCGCACGCCCAGGCCCTCATCAAAGGTGGAGGGCATCTCCACCGGGCAGGCTTCAGCACAGGCCCCGCAGGCGTTGCACTTGTCCCGGTCGATGTAGCGGGGTTCCTGGGAGAGCGTCACCGTGAAACGGCCCGTTTCACCTTCCACCCCGGCCACCTCCGACTGGGTGATGATCTCGATATCCGGGTGCCGGGCCACCTCGATGAGCTTGGGGGAGATCAAACAGGTGGAGCAGTCGTTGTAGGGGAAGGTCTTGTCCAACTGGGCCATGACCCCGCCGATGGAGATATCCCGCTCCACCAGGTAGACCTTGAAACCCGCATTTGCTGCGTCCAGGGCGGCCTGCATGCCGGCGATGCCGCCCCCCACCACGGTGATGGCGCCGATTTTAGTGCTGTCAGTAGCCATAAGATTTTTATCTTCAGTAGCCATAAGATTTGCCGTCCGGGTTCGACGTTGGGGTCCGGGTGGGGAACCGCTGCTCCCCGTACCCGCGCCGCCTGACTATCTATTCCGCACTTTAGCCCGCAGCAAAGGCCGGGGGTCCACCAAATGGCGGGCCAACCAGCTCTCCGCGTCCGGGTGCCCCAGGGCCAACCCCATGAGCTCGGTAAAATAGAACACGGGCAAGTAGTAGTCTTTGCCCATCTTTTTGGAGATACGGGCCTGGGACAGGTCCAGATTGGCCTGGCACATCTGGCAGGCCACCACGAAACACTCGGCCCCTGCCGCCAGGGCCCGGTCATAGAGTTGACCAGGGTGTCGATCAGGTCCGGCCGGGCCATGGACAGACCCGCGCCGCAGCAGTCGGTCTTATAAGACCAGTCCAAGGGTTCGGCCTGGAGGACCTGAAGCAGGCGTTCCAAATTCGTGGGGTTTTCGTGATCCGTTTTATCAGTGACCGCGGGGGGGCGGGACGCCAGGCAGCAGTAATAGCCCACCGCTTTCAGTCCGTTGAGGGGCCGCACTACCTGCTTACCCAGGAGGGCTAAAAATGACTCCTGGGTGAGATAGTCCAGCAAGTCCCAGATCTTGACGCCATTTTCCCGGGAAACCGAAAATTCCTTTTCCTTGCTTTTCTGTTCCTTTTCCGCGACTTTGAGCCGGTTGAAGCAGAGGGCGCAGGGCACCACCACGTCCCGTCCTTTCTTTCGGGCCAGGGCCAGGTTGCTGGCCGGCAGCTCGTAAGAGAGCCGGTGATTGAGGCTGTGCGCGGCGCTGGCCCCGCAACAGTTCCAAGCCTCTAGTTCCGTCAGTTCCAGTCCCAGCCGGGGAGTGACTGCGGCGATGGACGCGGCATAATCAGGGCCGTGCCTTCCAGGGAACAACCCGGGAAGTATGATACCTTCATGACCCTTGAACCCCCGCCTGTTTAAAGATTTTCTCGATCTCGGCCCATCCCTGGAGGGCCGGGGGGCCGGCCGGGCGCAACCGGCCGCGTCTTAACAGCCCCCAGCCCAGCTGGAAATTGGCCACAGCTCGTTGATTTGGGGCCGCCGCATGAGTTTATACAGGGTAAAGTGCCGCATCAGCGTCACTTCCGGCAAGCGCCCCCCGGCCCGGCGCAGGCTGTCCAGGAAGAAGCTGATGGAAGGCAGCCACCTCCGGCTGGGAGATGGCTTTGCCCCGCTTCAGGGCCTCTTCTTTGAGCCAGTCCATCACCCCGGCGATGTCGATGCCGTTGGGGCAGCGCGTGGTGCAGGTGACGCAGCCGGCGCAGACCCAGATGGTCCGGCAGCCCAGGAGCGCTTCCGTCCGGCCCAGGAGGGCCAGGCGGATGACCCGGTCCGGGAGCAGATCCATGGCAAAGCTCGGGGGACAACCCGCGGAACACTTCTTACATTGAAAACAGGAAGAAACCGGCGTGGCGGCTTCCCTGGCCAGGCGCTCCGGTAAGGAAGAAGAAGGAATGAGCGGTTGGTTTACATTGATTTCCATAAAGACTATCCCCTAATTAGAAAATATCCTTAATTGCCTGCCGAGGCCGCGCTATCCTGAGAGTCAAGAAACCGCGCCATGGCCGCACCGGAAAAAATTTATGGCGGTTGGGCCTTGCCGGCGACGCCAGGAGGTCCCCCGGTGATTCCATCTGAGCATTTGGGCTGGACTGGACATTACCCCTATTCAAGCAAAGGATATGCCAAGCCTCTAAGTGGTTAATTTTCCATGCATATAGTCATAAATCTCACAGATCTCATGGTCTCTAACAGTTGTCGGATAATATCACAAAAAATTATCCCGGCTTGGTTAACCTATTTATTATATTAATGAAATTAACTTGACGGATAATCGAACAAATCCCGGGAATTCAGCCTTGCCCGGGTCGCCCACAAACTTTCATCTGGTCCAGGCACGGGAAATGACAGGGATATTTTCACTGGTGGAAAATTGAATTAAATTTAGATGGTTAGCCTTGGCTGGACTTAAGCAGATTGGAGCTAGGCGTTGTTACTTGCTGAGACCGGCGCAAGAGGCTGCGGGCGCCTGCTGGGGACAGGGACAGCGGTTGCGCCCGGGAGAACCCGGCCCCAAAAAATTAGGCCCATCCGGCTAAAGCATGCCTGGTTCCATGAATGGCCAGGATTTTGAGTTTGAAGAATTCCTGGTCCCGGAAGCCCTAGGCCTGCGGTTCCATGGTTTTGATTTTATGGTTGGTCCCTTCCAAGGGGCCGGTGGAGATAGGATAGTCTTACCGGATTAACCATATTTTTGTAGCCGCAGGCCTTAGCTGGCTCCTGCTCCAGCCGTTGCCACTTCCAGGCTTGGCTGCAGCAGGCCCCGCTAAGGTGATCCGGCAGGAATCCCAATTTGCCTTTAGGTAAAATAATTTCTTGACATCAATAGACGACCGGTCTATTATGACGTTGAAAATCCGGGAAGGAACAGGATATGGTGAAGCAAGTCACCAAACAGAAGATCATCGAGATCGGCGCCCGCATCATCCACCAGAAAGGATACCACCACACCGGTATCCAGGAGGTCCTGAAAGCCGCGGACATCCCCAAGGGTTCCTTTTATTTCTATTTTGCCAGCAAGGAAGACTTCGGGCTGCAGGTTGTTGATTATTTTAATAATATGTACCTGGAGATGGTCAGGCCCATCATCAGTGACACCTCCCTCTCCCCGGTTAAACGCCTGGAAAAGATCTTTGAATGGTTCATCAGTCACTTTATCAAAATGAACTATACGTGCGGCTGCCCCATCGGCAACCTGTCCCAGGAAATGGGCGACCTCAGCCCGGCTTTCCGCAGCAAGTTGAACGAATCTATTGACATGATGGTGCAGGTGATCGCGGGATTGTTGCAAGAGGGTAAAGAGACGGGGGAGGTTCCTCCGGGCCTGGACGTTGAGGAAACTGCCAATTTTATCGTCTCCGGGTGGCACGGCGCTTTGATCCGCATGAAAATCGTCAAGGGGACGGAGCCGCTGGAAAACCACAAACGCTTCATCTTCCAGACCTTGTTAAGACAGGCGGATTAAGCGTAATGTTTCAATACTATGTTAAGTGGAGAAACATTTTTGCGAAGAAATATTAGACCGGTCTATTATATTCTCTGCTTGACCTTTAGAAAACCGGTAGCGGCCAAGCGGTCTCAAATTGAGGAACGTGGATGTGATGGTTATGCCAATATATGCAAGGAGGAGAAAAGATGTTCATTCTGAATCATGTGCAACCTGAGGAAGCCACTGGGAAAGTCGCGGAAGCCTATGCCTTTTTTCCGCCGGGAGTGCCGGTGCCTGAGCCCCTGATGATGATGAGCGCCAGCCCGGACCTCATCCATCTCTGGACCGACAACATTATCCGCTATTTCCGGAACCATGAGAAGCTGGATATGGGACTTATGGCCACGATCCGCTATCTGCTGGCTTGCGAGAACGACTATAAGTCCTGCATCAATTTTAACGCCGGTCTGTTGCAGCAGGCCGGGGGCATGTCCCCGGCGGAGCTGGCAAACCTGAGGGCGAATCCGGAAAGAGCCCCCCTGGAGGAATCGCAGAAGGAGATGCTGCTTTTCGTTTTGAAGGCCGTCAAAACTCCGGAAAAGGTGACCGGGGAGGATGTAGAAAAACTGCATCAGCTGGGCTGGCGGGACCAGGATATCTTCGATGCCACTTTTCTTGGCACCCTCATGGGGGCTATTAGCATCCTGGGCAAGGCCTTTGTCAAATAGGTCCGGGGATACAAAAGAATACCCCATAAAACAGCAGGGGCGGGGTCTCCCCGCCCCTACTTTTTCGGGCCCGCATTAAAAAATCACCAAGGAGACGGCCGCGGCTGCGGCAATGACCCAGAGAAGGTTGATTTCCAGGATGATGAGGGCCGCGGCGCTGGCCAGCATGATGCTTAAAGTCTTGAGGTCCGTAATCGCGGCCCGGCCCATCTGCAGGAGAACCAGGGCCAGGAAACCGACCAGCGCGGCCAAGATTCCCCGGATTACCGGGCGCATCCAGGTTGCCTCTTTAATTCTCTGATAAAAGGGGGTCAACCAGATGACCATCAGGGTGGGTGGCAGAAAGACCGCGGTGGTGGCCGCCAGGGCCCCGGGCAGCCCTTGGAGACAGAAGCCCACAAACGCGGAGAGAATCAGCAAGGGGCCGGGGGTGATATAGCTCAGGAGGATGCCGTCCAGGAACTGCCGCAGGGTGAGCCATTGCAGGTGGTCCACCACGTCCCATTGCAGGATGGGAATCATCACGTAGCCGCCGCCGAAGCTGATGATGCCGATCTTGGTGAAAATCAAGGCCAATTGCCCCAGGACCCGGTCCAGGTGAAAGAGGCCGTAGATCACACCGGCGAGACCCAGCGTCATCATTAACGCCTGGACCAGGATG
>Ga0265296_1004928_pt1 | contig 11298 bp, 10 predicted proteins | sample MunlanPumphouse1_FD_189073 | JGI IMG/M metagenome (GOLD analysis project Ga0265296, IMG submission 189073) | Groundwater microbial communities from a municipal landfill in Southern Ontario, Canada - Pumphouse #1 | ecosystem: Environmental > Aquatic > Deep subsurface > Groundwater | place...
TGCGCAGAGTGTATTCACGGCGGACGGCGCAGGTCAATCCATTTTCTCAAGCGCCTGTTTCATTCGTCGGAAGCCCGCTGTGCTGTGGCTTTTCGTCGCATGTGACGCTTTTCGAGAATTATTGTATACAAAAAAATAACCAATTGTGTTCTATTTGTGTCATCGGACTGCGGCACAAACGCGCAGTCCCACGACTTTCCCTATAACAAAATGAGGACGGCACCATGAGCGCTTTAACCTTGAAAGTCGCAGTCAACCTGGTCAGCGAAGCCATCAACGCAGGACGCGGCATGAACGCCGCACCGCTGACTGTCGCGGTACTCGATACCGGCGGCCACCTGATCACCCTGCAACGTGAAGACGGCGCCAGCCTGCTGCGCCCCGACATCGCCATTGGCAAAGCCTGGGGCGCCATCGCCCTGGGTAAAGGCTCCCGCCTGCTCGCCCAGGACGCGCAACAACGCCCGGCGTTTTTTTCTTCGTTGAACAGCATGGGGCAGGGCAGCGTAGTGCCGGCACCGGGTGGCGTATTGATTCGCAACCAGGCCGGTGAAGTGCTCGGCGCGATCGGGATCAGTGGGGATTTGTCGGACGTGGATGAGCAGGTGGCAATCAGAGCGGTGGAGGCGCTGGATTTGCGGGCGGATGGTGGGGTGGCTGTTTGAATGTCAGTGTCTGAATAACCGCTTTCGCGAGCAGGCTCGCTCCCACATGGAGTTTGGGTTGGACACAAAATGTTCGAGTGTTCGAAAGCCCCTGTGGGAGCGAGCCTGCTCGCGAATAGGATCTGCGCTACACATCTTGCTAAAAGTCTGGCGCTCCCTTTTGCCATCTCCACGGCTAGCCTTCTCATGATCAACATATGAAAAGGCAACGGAATGCCGGGTTTATCTGCTTCACATCGCTTGCGCATCGGACGCTATTCAGAACACAACCGCATTTACCTTCTGACCGCCAATACCGCCGGGAGAGAACCCGTATTCAGCGATTTCTTCCTTGGCAGAATGCTTGTAAGCCAATTCCGGGCAGCTGAGGAAACGGGATTGGCCAATTCTCTGGCTTGGGTCGTAATGCCAGATCATTTTCACTGGCTGATTGAATTGAAGAGTGGCTCGCTCGGCGAATTGATGCAGCGAACCAAATCCCTCAGCACCAAAGCGGTAAAGCTTTCGACCGGTAGAAAGTCCAGCCTTTGGCAACCTGGCTTCCATGACCGTGCACTGCGTAAAGAGGAGAATCTGGTGAAGATGGCGCGGTATGTCATTGCCAACCCATTGCGGGCAGGGCTGGTCAAAAGCCTTGGCGACTATCCGTTGTGGGATTCGATCTGGTTATGAGTTGAGGTCTGCGGTGCGGCTATTCGCGAGCAGGCTCGCTCCCACAGGAGAATGCATTCCAAATGTGGGAGCGAGCCTGCTCGCGAAGCGGTTCCCCCGATCTCAGTGATCCGGCTCACACCCCTTCAACACCAACCGGATAATCGTCCGCGCCGCCGCTTCATAATCGGCTTCATCCAGCTTGTCTTTTCCGGTCACTGCGGAAATCTGCCAGTCGAAGTCGGCGTAGGTCTGGGTCGCGGCCCAGATGCTGAACATCAGGTGGTTGGGGTCGATCGGGGCGATCTGGCCGCGGTCGATCCAGCTCTGGATGCAGGCGATGTTGTGCTTGGCCTGGGCATTTAGCTGCTCGACCAGGTCGGCGCTCAGGTGCGGGGCGCCGTGCATGATTTCGCTGGCGAACACCTTGGAGGCGTAGGGCAGGTCGCGGGAGATGCGGATCTTCGAGCGGATGTAGCCGCTCAGCACTTCGCTCGGCACACCGTCCGGGTTGAACGGGGTCGAGGCCTGCAGAATCGGCTCGATGATGCTTTCCAGCACCTCGCGGTAGAGGTTTTCCTTGGATTTGAAGTAGTAGTAGACGTTGGGCTTGGGCAATCCCGCCTTGGCGGCGATGTCGCTGGTTTTGGTCGCCGCGAAGCCCTTGTCGGCAAACTCTTCGCTGGCGGCGCGCAGGATCAGTTCTTTGTTACGCTCGCGGATTGTGCTCATAAACCCGGTGGTTCCTTGCCTGTTCTGGCGGTGGCGCATGGTAGCACCGGCCTTGAGCGGCGCTCAACAATGCAGCCTGTGGCCGGCGGTCGCGTTATGCTTGGCAACATTCATACACAGAAGGAAACAGGATTCATGGCAGGAAGCAGTTTGCTGGTGCTGATCGATGACATCGCCACCGTTCTGGATGACGTTGCATTGATGACCAAGATGGCCGCGAAGAAGACCGCCGGTGTACTCGGTGATGATCTGGCGCTCAATGCCCAGCAGGTTTCGGGCGTGCGCGCCGAGCGGGAAATTCCCGTGGTGTGGGCGGTGGCCAAGGGCTCGTTCGTCAACAAACTGATCCTCGTGCCGTCGGCATTGGCGATCAGCGCTTTCGTACCGTGGCTGGTGACACCCCTGTTGATGGTCGGCGGCGCGTACCTGTGCTTCGAGGGTTTCGAGAAGCTCGCGCACAAATTTCTGCACAGCAAAGAGGAAGACGAGGCAGAGCACACGCAGTTGACCGAAGCAGTGGCCGATCCGGCGACCGATCTGGTGGCGTTTGAGAAGGACAAGATCAAAGGCGCAATCCGCACTGACTTCATTCTTTCGGCAGAAATCATTGCCATCACTCTTGGCACCGTGGCAGATGCCTCGCTGACGCAGCAAGTGGTGGTCATGTCCGGCATCGCCATTGTCATGACCGTGGGCGTTTACGGTTTGGTGGCAGGCATCGTCAAACTCGACGATCTGGGGCTGTGGCTGACGCAGAAGCCAGGGCAGATGGCGAAAAAGATCGGCGGCGGCATTCTCAGCGCCGCGCCGTACATGATGAAAACCCTGTCGGTGGTCGGCACGGCGGCGATGTTCCTGGTCGGCGGCGGCATCCTGACCCACGGCGTGCCGGTGCTGCATCACTGGATCGAAGGCGTTGGCGCAGCGGCAGGGAGCGCCGGGTTCGCCGTGCCGATGCTGCTCAATGGTGTCGCGGGGATTATTGCTGGCGCAGCGGTGTTGGCGGTGGTTTCGGTCGTAGGCAAGCTCTGGAAAGCGCTGAAGGGTTAATCAGCAACACATAACAAATGTGGGAGCGAGCATGCTCGCGAATGCGGTAGTTCAGTCAATATCGATGTTGACTGAAACTCCGCGTTCGCGAGCAGGCTCGCTCCCACAGTGTTTTGCGGCAGCCGATTTACTCGGCGATCTGCAACTTGCGCGCTTCGGTGTACACGTACCGCACTTTCTCGTACTCGAACGGCGAGTTCATCTGACCATAGCGGAAGCTGGTCTGGTAGCGCTTGTCGATCGCACGCAAGGCCCAGACTTCCGGATGATTCGAGCTGACTTCGGCGACGTTGAGGAAGTTGATCGCAGTGTCGGCGGTGTAATCCACGGCCAGACCTGCGGTGTCGCGGATGTTCGACGGACCGAAGATCGGCAGTACGAAGTAGGCGCCGCCCGGTACGCCGTAGAAGCCCAGGGTCTGACCGAAGTCTTCGTTCTGGCGCGGCAGGCCCATGGCGGTGGCCGGGTCCCACAGGCCGGCGATGCCGATCGTGGTGTTGAGCAGCAGGCGCGCGGTGGTTTCCATCGAGCGTTGGCCCTTGAACTGCAACAGGCTGTTGACCAGGTTCGGCACGTCACCAATGTTGTTGAAGAAGTTGCTCACCCCGGTACGCACAAAGCTTGGCGTGATGTAGCGATAGCCATCGACTACCGGCAGGAACACCCACTGGTCGAAGCGATAGTTGAAATGGTAGACCCGGCGGTTCCACGATTCCAGCGGGTCATAGACGTTCAGCGCGTTGAGCGTCGAACGTTCGAACTCGCGCTGGTCCAGGCCCGGGTTGAACTTGAGTTTGGTCAGCGGTTCCTTGAAGCCGTCGCTGTCGACCACTACCGGGGCATCGGCTTTACTGTTGTCGGCCTGGGCCACGCCTGCACAGAGGAACGCTGCAATCAGCAGGAGATATTTAGCCACGGAAGAACTCCAGCATGGCGTCGCTGTTGACGCGATAGTTAAGGTTGCCGCAGTGGCCGCCCAGTGGATAAACGGTCAGGCGATCACCGAAGGTTTTACGCAGGAAGCCCAGGTCGCCAGGGCCGAGGATGACGTCGTCGGCGTTGTGCATGACGGCGATTTTCGGGCTGTCGTGCAGGTAATCCTTCAGCGCATACAGGCTGACCTGATCGATCAGTTGCAGCAGGCTGCCGCCATCAGTGCGCGCGCGCCACATCGGAATGACCTGCTCGGTGATGTAGCAGTCGAAGTCGCATTGCAGCGCACGCTTGAGGAACGGCGTGAGGCTGGTGCCTTCGGTGATCGGGAATTTCGGCGGGGTAATCAGGCCGCGACGGTTGACCAGGTCCGAGGTGTAGGCAATGTCGGCTGCCGAGAAGCGGAACGACGTGCCAATCAGCATGGCCATCTGTTCGTTGGTCAGGTGCTGCTTGGACTGCTGGAAGTCATACAGCAGCGCATCGTTGAGGTCGATGTAGCCTTTCTGCTGGAAGTAGCGGGTCAGCTTGGTCAGTACCAGTTCGTAAAAGGTGGTGCTGTTGTTGATGCCTTTCACCTCGGTCTGTACCAGCTTGTCGAGGTTGGTCACCGAGGTATAGAGGTTGACCGGCGGGTTCAGCAACAGGACTTTCTTGAAATTGAAGCTGCGGCGGGTCTCGTCCAGATGCGCGACGAACGCGGCATCAAGGGCGCCGAGGCTGTAACCGGTCAGATAGTACTCGGTGACCGGCAGTTTCGGGTTCTGCGCCCGCACGGCCTGCATCACCCGATACATGTCTTCGGCATCTTCCTTGGTCACGCCCGGGGTGGCGAAACGCGAGGCGGCGCTGATGAAGTCGAAGCTGGTCGGCGACGACAACTGCACGACGTGGTAGCCGGCCTTGTAATACAACTTCTTCAGGTATTCGTTGAGCGTGCTGTCAAAGCGCGCACCGGTGCCGGCGATCAGGAAGATCAGCGGCGCTGGCTTGTCCTGCGTGGCGATGCGGTAAGTGAGCTTCTTGACTGCCCAGAAATTGTCCGGCAGCTGGAATTCACGCTCCGGGCGCAGGGTGAGGCTGCGGTCCGTTTGATTGATGTCGTCGTCCAGCGGCAACTCCGGACGCAGATCCGGCGGTGTCGTGGCGATCGTCGCCTCGAACGGGTTGGTCAGCGGGTAGCCATAGCTGGCGGCGTCGATATCCACCGCCAGCGCGGACGCACTCAAGATAAGGCCGCTGAACAGCGCGGCGAAGCGCAAGGAACGGAGCATGACTAGATCCCTTAGAGGAAGGTGCCGATTGAAGTTCGCAGGCTATGACCACCGGCCGTGCGCCAAAGTGCCATGCTGCGGCACCAAACAGGCGGAATTCGGGGTAATAGTAGCTGGACGATACACGTTGCGAGGGCTTGCTGAACAGTTAACAGTTGTTAGTGCTTGCGAATGCCGGTCGGCAGATTAAGCTGGCCGCCGATTTCCGTAGATTGGAGTGCTCCATGTCCCGCCGCTTGCCCTTGATTGTGCTGCTCGTTTTGTTGCCGCTGTGGCTGGCCGCCAGTTATGCCGCGCGCTATGGCTTCATGGAAGACGGGCAGTGGGTGGGCATCTGTGTTGACGAGGCCAGTCGCTGGGAATGCGTGGTGCGGTCGAACCTGGGGTTGATGATTCATTTCAGGGTGCTGGGCTGGGCGGCGGTGGGCGCGGCGGTATTGGCGTTTGTCGTGCAGGGACGGGCAGGGTGGTGGCTGGCGGTGCTGGCGCTGGTGTTCGGCCTGCCGGCGCTGGCGTTGTACAACACGACGTTGGCGGTGTTTGCGGTGGTGATTGCCGGGTTGCGCCTGGTCCGCGAGTCCCGCAGCGCCTGACAGTCAGTCATCGCGGGCAAGCCCGCTCCCACAGGGATTGAGGTGAACACAACATTTGTGTGCAGCAGAAATCCTGTGGGAGCTGGCTTGCCAGCGATGGCGATTTCGAAAGCGCTGAAATCAGGCCTTGCGAACCCGCAGACAGCGCCACAACGCCACCACCATCAAACCACTCACCAGCGCCCAACCCCACGCCTGCTGATTCAGCATCCCTTCCTGATACAGCTGCGGTGCAATCCCGGCGCCGACGATAAAGGTCAGCAGAGCAATCTCCCGACGCGGCACGCTCACCGGGCGGCACAGGTAGACCAGCGCCGGCAGGACGAACGCCATGCTGGCGAAACTGCGATAACGCGGATCGAAGACCATCTCCAGCATCATCACCGCCGCGGCAAAACCGGCCGCCACGACCAGCCAGCCGGCGCGACGCTCGAGCAAATCGAATGCGCGCGCGCGCCAACCGCTGCGTGCGCTCAATGTCAACGCGGCATGCGCGAGCACCAACAGATTTAACCCGGTCAGCAAGCCAACCCCCAGCCATTCCCCGGCAAACCGTGTGGTCAATCGAGCCAGATCGCCCCAGGCGCCAATCGAGCAAGCAGCGACAGCGCCCAGCAGTGGTAGGACAAGCGCCGAACGTGTGCTGCGCACGCGTCCACCAAGCATCAGCGTGCCAAGGAAAATCAATCCACCTACCGCCAGCCATTCTTTCCAGTACGGCACGTTGCTTACCGGCCCGGCGAGCACGCCCTTGTCCTGTCGATCGGCATCGAACAGCCCCCAATAGCCGCCGACCGCGCCTTCACTGCCGCGCTTCCACGGTTGATCGAAGGCTTCGATCAGGTTGTAACGCCAGCCTTCCTGCTCGGCCATCGCCACAAAGCCACGAATGAATTTTGCCTCGTTGACCCGGCTCGGTACGGCGGTCTCGCGCTGGCGGCCTTCGCTCGGCCAGCCGGTTTCGCCAATCATCACGTCTTTGGGCGCGAATTTGTTGCCGAACACCTGACGCACATCCGCCACATGCCGCAGCGCCACGTCGATGTTCGACGGATCGTCTTCCCAGTACGGCAGCAAGTGAATGGTCAGAAAGTCCACGGCCGGGGCGATTTCCGGATGCTTGAGCCAGAATTCCCAGACGTCGGCGTAGGTCACCGGTTGCTTGACCTGGCTTTTGACCTTGTTGATCAGCCGCGCCAGTTGCGCGCCGGTGACCTCTTTGCGCAGCAGCGCCTCGTTACCGACGATCACCGCTGTAACCACGTCGGGATTGGCATTGGCCGATTTGATCAGCAGGTCGACTTCCTGCTCGGTGTCGACCGGGTTGCTGTTGACCCAGGCGCCGATCATCAACTTCAGACCGTGCTTGCGCGCCAGATCGGGCAGGGCGTCGAGGCCGGTCATCGAGTAGGTGCGGATGCATTCAAAGCGCGTCGCCAGCAGCGCGAGGTCGGCGTCCATGCGCTCGGGGCGCAATTTGAACGGCACGTCGAACGGCGATTGGTCTTTGTCGAACGGTGTGTAGGAGGCGCATTGCAACTTGTGCGTCGGCGTCGCGGCGTCCGGCAGGATCACCGGTTGGCCGAGGCCATACCAGAAACCGCCAAGGGCCAGGAGCCCGAGCAGGCAGGCGAACAGATAAGGCAGAAAAGGAAATCGGGACGTTGCGGACATGGTCAGGCCGAGTGGCTGCAAAGCGACGCATGTTACCTGCATTTATAGAAGGGCAGGTGGCTCGCTGGCGTTGTACATGCAAAGTTCGGGCGGATTGTCTGGCGTCAATTAATCGCGCTTGATTAATGGCTTTCTGATGTCGTTTCTCGCTGCCTTGAGGTCGCTGACAGAGCAGGTCGCCGGCCGCTTGAGGTTGATGATCAAACCATCAGTACCCTTTTTGAAAAATCGGCTGATGTTCGGTGTGTGAGGTCCGGCGTGATGGGGGCGCTGTGCACCATAACAATACGTTGACGATGCCCGGCATCCGTCGGGCGCAGCATTTCGGGGAAGTAAACGATGAAGATGCGACGACTTTTAGGCGCAGGTGCCGTTCTGGCGCTTGCGATGAGTTCCACTTTCGCCAACGCTGAAAAACAGACCCTGAACATCGGTTACGTTGACGGCTGGTCCGACAGCGTCGCGACCACTCACGTGGCGGCCGAAGTGATCAAACAGAAACTCGGTTATGACGTGAAGCTGCAGGCCGTCGCCACCGGGATCATGTGGCAGGGCGTGGCCACCGGCAAACTCGACGCGATGCTCTCGGCCTGGCTGCCCGTGACGCACGGTGACTACTGGACGAAAAACAAGGATCAGGTCGTCGACTACGGCCCGAACTTCAAGGACGCGAAGATCGGCCTGATTGTGCCGGAGTACGTCAAAGCCAAATCGATCGAAGACCTGAAAACCGACGACACCTTCAAAAACCGCATTGTCGGCATCGACGCCGGTTCAGGCGTAATGCTCAAGACCGATCAGGCGATCAAGGATTACGGTCTGGACAAGTACAGCCTCAAGGCCAGTTCCGGCGCCGGCATGATTGCCGAGCTGACCCGCGCCGAGAAGAAGAACGAATCCATCGCTGTCACCGGTTGGGTGCCGCACTGGATGTTCGCCAAGTGGAAACTGCGCTTCCTCGACGACCCGAAAGGCGTGTATGGCCAGGCTGAAACCGTGAACAGCATCGGCAGCAAAGGCCTGGACGCCAAGGCGCCGGAAGTGGCCAAGTTCCTGAAAAACTTCCAGTGGGCGTCGAAAGACGAAATCGGCGAGGTCATGCTGGCGATCCAGGACGGCGCCAAGCCTGATGCAGCGGCCAAGGACTGGGTAGCCAAACACCCGGATCGTGTAGCTGACTGGACCAAATAATTTCAACACCGCCACACCCCTGTGGGAGCGAGCCTGCTCGCGAATGCAATCTGTCAGTTGATGCAATATCGACTGATACGACGCCTTCGCGAGCAGGCTCGCTCCCACAGTTGTTTTTGTGTGTGCTTGAAAATGGCCAGAACATCATGGCCATCTACTACTAAGGTCGTCTGGATCCTCTCTCGCAGCCGCATACATTAGCTACGTTCCAACAATAATTTGTGCTGCGAGGATAAAAACAATGAACGACAGCATTTACCTCTCGATTCAAAACAGTCCCCGATTCAAGGAGCTGGTTCAGAAAAGGGAACGATTCGCCTGGATTCTCTCGGCAATCATGCTCGGGCTGTACTCCGCATTCATCCTGCTGATCGCATACGGGCCGCACGTGCTCGGGGCGAAACTCAGTCCTGAATCCTCAATCACCTGGGGCATCCCGATCGGTGTCGGCCTGATCATTTCAGCCTTCGTCCTGACCGGCATCTACGTGCGCCGCGCCAATGGCGAGTTCGACGACCTGAACAATGCGATTCTCAAGGAGGCTCAGCAATGATCCGGCGTCTACTGGCTCTATTGAGTGTTGCGGCTTTCGCGCCGAGTGTCTGGGCGGCTGACGCATTGACGGGGGAGGTGGCCAAACAGCCGCTGAACATCCCGGCGATCCTGATGTTCGTGGCCTTCGTCGGCGCGACGTTGTACATCACCTACTGGGCTTCGAAGAAAAACAACTCGGCCGCCGACTACTACGCGGCGGGCGGCAAGATCACCGGTTTCCAGAACGGCCTGGCGATCGCTGGCGACTACATGTCGGCGGCGTCCTTCCTGGGTATTTCCGCGCTGGTGTTCACCTCAGGCTACGACGGCCTGATCTACTCGATCGGCTTCCTCGTGGGCTGGCCGATCATTCTGTTCCTGATCGCCGAGCGCCTGCGCAACCTGGGTAAATACACCTTTGCCGACGTGGCGTCCTACCGCCTCGGGCAAACCCAGATTCGCACCCTGTCCGCCTGCGGCTCGCTGGTGGTGGTGGCGTTCTACCTGATCGCGCAAATGGTCGGTGCCGGCAAGCTGATCCAGCTGCTGTTCGGCCTCGATTACCACGTTGCGGTGATTCTGGTCGGCGTGCTGATGTGCATGTACGTGCTGTTCGGCGGCATGCTCGCGACCACTTGGGTGCAGATCATCAAGGCAGTGTTGCTGCTGTCCGGTGCCTCGTTCATGGCGCTGATGGTGATGAAGCACGTGGGCTTTGACTTCAACACGCTGTTCTCCGAAGCGATCAAGGTGCACGCCAAGGGCGAAGCGATCATGAGCCCGGGCGGGCTGGTCAAGGATCCGATCTCGGCGTTCTCGCTGGGTCTGGCACTGATGTTCGGTACCGCTGGCCTGCCGCACATTCTGATGCGCTTCTTCACCGTGAGTGACGCCAAGGAAGCGCGCAAGAGCGTGCTGTACGCTACCGGCTTCATTGGCTACTTCTACATCCTGACCTTCATCATCGGCTTCGGCGCGATCCTGCTGGTCAGCACCAACCCGGCCTTCAAAGATGCAGCGGGCGCCTTGCTCGGCGGCAACAACATGGCGGCGGTGCACCTGGCCAACGCGGTGGGCGGCAGCATCTTCCTAGGCTTCATCTCGGCAGTGGCGTTCGCAACCATTCTGGCTGTGGTAGCCGGCCTGACGCTGGCGGGTGCTTCGGCGGTTTCTCACGACCTGTACGCCAGTGTGATCAAGAAGGGCAAAGCCAACGAGAAGGATGAGATTCGCGTGTCGAAGATCACCACTATCGCCCTGGCGGTGCTGGCGATTGGCCTGGGCATTCTGTTCGAAAGCCAGAACATTGCGTTCATGGTCGGCCTGGCGTTCTCCATCGCGGCGAGCTGCAACTTCCCTGTGCTGCTGCTTTCGATGTACTGGAAGAAGCTGACCACTCGCGGCGCGATGATTGGTGGCTGGCTGGGTCTGGTGAGTGCTGTTGGTCTGATGATCCTCGGCCCGACCATCTGGGTGCAGATTCTGCATCACGAGAAGGCGATCTTCCCTTACGAATATCCGGCGCTGTTCTCGATGATGATTGCGTTCATCGGGATCTGGTTCTTCTCGATTACCGACAAGTCGGCGGCTGCGGATAACGAGCGGGCGCTGTTCTTCCCGCAGTTTGTGCGTTCGCAGACCGGGTTGGGGGCGAGTGGGGCGGTTTCGCACTAACTGGTTTTGAGTTTTGATTTAAAAAACGCCCTGATTGAGAGATTGGGGCGTTTTTTTTGTGGGCGGTTATCGGTTGGTTTGGTGTGTATATCCGTTGCTGCGGTAACGGCGGCTTAGGGTTTCGCCCTTACGGCGAGTCACCTTTTCCAAACGCCGAAAAGGTAACCCAAAAGGCTTGCTCCTACGTTCGGCCTTCGCAGGCTCGGGTTCCTTCGCTCCGGGACTGATCCGGGCGCAGCGGCTCCGGTTTGCTTCGCTGCACCTCCTTCCGCTGTGTCTGGCTGCGCCAGACGGTCGCTGCGCTCCCACGCCCGGATCAATCCCTCC
>Ga0265296_1004930_pt1 | contig 11297 bp, 8 predicted proteins | sample MunlanPumphouse1_FD_189073 | JGI IMG/M metagenome (GOLD analysis project Ga0265296, IMG submission 189073) | Groundwater microbial communities from a municipal landfill in Southern Ontario, Canada - Pumphouse #1 | ecosystem: Environmental > Aquatic > Deep subsurface > Groundwater | place: Canada...
AGTGCGTTCACCGAAGTGATCCAGGACGGCATGCTCGACCTGCTGCGCGACGGCGTGCTGAGCTATGCCTCGTGCACCGGGTTCGCGCTGAGCCCGCAGGCCAATGAAACGTTCAAGGCGAACATCGACTTCTACCGCGAGCGCATCATCATGCGGACGCAGGAGATCTCCAACCATCCCGAGCTGGTGCGCCGACTGGGCTGCATCGGCATGAACGGGATGATCGAGGTGGATCTGTACGGCAACGTCAATTCCACCCACGTGATGGGCAGCCGGATCATGAACGGCATCGGCGGTTCGGGCGACTTTGCGCGCAACGGGTTCCTGTCGGCCTTCCTGAGCCCGTCCACGGCCAAGAACGGCACGATCTCGGCGATCGTGCCGATGGTGAGCCACGTCGACCATACCGAGCACGATGTGTCGGTGATCGTGACCGAACAGGGCCTGGCCGATCTGCGCGGGCTGACCCCGCGCAAGCGCGCGCGGGTGGTGATCGACAACTGCGCGCACCCGGACTTCCGCGACCAGCTCAACGACTACGTCGAGCGCGCCAGCCGCGACAGCTACGGCAAGCACACGCCGCACCTGCTGCCCGAAGCGTTGTCGTGGCACCAGCGGTGGCTGGATACGGGAACGATGAAGGTGTGAGGGAGTGCCGGCCAGCGGCCGGCACTACCGGGCGTGGAGGGTGGCCAGCGACTCGGCCTGGAGGCGCTCGTAGATGGCGAACTCGTCTTCGACCTTCATGCCCAGCGCGTGCTCGAAGGCGTCGCGGTTGGCGTGGGCGGCGTAGGCGCGCTGTTCTTCGCCGCCGAGATTGGACTGGAAGATGCCCGCAGCGCTGACCGGCAGGAAATCCTCGTAGACGATCGGATCGGCGCTGGCCAGCCCGGCGGCGATCAGTGCCTCGGCCGGAAGATCGCCAACGGCGTCGGGGGCGGCACGGCCGGCGTCGGTAAGCGCGTAGCGGTAATACCCCAGCCCTTCGCGGCGCAGGGTGTCGTGATCGTCCGGAAACGCACGGAAGGCCGCCGCCAGGCGGGTCGGATAGTCCTGGCCGGTGCTGCCGGCGCCGTCACTGTCGCGCGCCTGGGCCAGCAGCTGGTCGTACAGCGCGCGCCCCTTGGGCGTGAGCGCCAGGCCGCGCTGCTCGATTTCGCCGAATCGCGCGGTATGGGTGCCGGCATCGGCGCTGTCGCCCGACGGGAAGTGCACCGGCTCCTCCAGCGCCTTGAAGCTGGTCTGGCGCAGCAGGATCGGGCAACGCCTCGGCGGCGGGCCTTCGATCACCGCCTTGGCGGCCAGGCCGCGCGCGAGCATGCCGGCCTGGGCGGCATCGATGTCCAGCGTGCGCGGGGTGAGGTGGTTGATGTGCGGGCCACGGAAGCTGACCACGTCGGCAATCAGCCGATGGGCGTCGTGCAGGGCATGGTAGGTGGCCAGCGACACGGTGGCATCGCCATGCCAGCGGAAGGTCTCCAGCGCGGCAATGACGAAACGCCGGCTGTCGGCCTGATCCAGCCCACCATCGCGCTCGGCCTGCGCGATCAGCGCCAGCGCCTCGTCGGTGAAGATGCGGCGGCGTGCCAGGATCTGCGCGGACTGCTCGCGCAGCGCGGCGTCTTCGATGAGCTCCAGCCGCAGCAGCGAGGTGAACACGCGGAACGGGTTGTGCGCGAGCGCCTTGGCCGTGCGCGGGCGGAACGCGGTGGAGTGCACCGGCACGCCGGCCACGGACAGGTCGTAGTAGCCCACCGGGTACATGCCCATCAGTGCGAACAGGCGCCCCAGCGTGGCCAGTTCCTCGGCGGTGCCGACGCGGATGGCGCCGTGGCGCTCCTGCGCCAGGCGCGCGCGCTCATCGGTGCGGTCCATCTGCCCGGCCAGCGCCGGATCGGCGGTGAGCACAGCATCGTTGATCTCGGCCACCAGGTCCACCAGCGTGCCGTACAACGGCACTTCGGTGCGGTACATGCTGGACATGGCCTGGGCGAACAGGCTGCGGATATCGTCGGGTGAAACGAAACGGTCGGCGCTCATTACGTACTCGGCAACGGATCACGGGGGGGAACAGGCAAGCGCGTATTGTCGCCGAGCGGGCCGGCGGCGGCGATCTGCATAGCAGCACGAATCCACCGATGCCGCGAACGGCCGCCGTTTCAGGGCGTGGACGTTGAACTGCGCGCGGCACGCTGGCGCTGGGCGTGGTCGCCGAGCTGGCGCTGCAGGGTGGCGTCGAGGGTGACCGGACGGTCCCAGTGGTCGTGGCTGGCCACGATGGCGTGGCGCAGCGCGCGCCAGTGCAGGTTCTGCGGCGCGACCGGCAGGTCCTGCACCACGTCCTGCCACTGGCGCGGTTGCCCCTCGGCCGGCACGGCACGGCTCCAGGCCTGCACGCTGTCGCGGCACGACCGGCCGATGGCATGGGCCCAGAAGCACGCGAAGTAGATGTCGCCGGCCTGCCAGCCGTGGGTGTACATCAGCGCGGCGATATACCCGCGTGGGACTCCGGCATAGCGCGAGACCTCGTCCAGGAAACTGTCGGGGTAGCGCTCGGCGTAGTGGTTGATGTCGCGCAGCTGCGCATCCACCCAGTCATCGCCGGTGGCCACGGCATACGCCGCGGACTTCTCCGGTGTCTGCTGTGCCGGTGCGGCCAGAGGCAGCACCAGCAGCAACAGGGCAAGCAGCCTGCGCAGGGTCATGGGACGATTCTGCCGCAGCGCTGCATGCGTGTCAGGCCTGCACAGCCTTGGCTTCGATGGCGCGCAGTGCCTGCGGCCAATCGAAGGCGGTGGGGGCATCGACCATGCGCGGCTCGTCGTCCGCCACCCCGTGCTGGGTTTCATGCGCCCAGGTCACGGCGTACGGGGTATGGATGCCCCAGCCGCCCAGCGTGATCACCGGCTCGATATCCGAGCGCAGCGAGTTGCCCACCATGCAGAAGCGCGCGATCGGCAGGTCGAACTCTTCGAGCACGCGTGCGTAGGTTTCCGGGTCCTTCTCCGACACGATCTCGATGCGCGGGAACAGATCGCGCAGGTTGGCCACCTTGATCTTGGCTTCCTGGTGGAACAGGTCGCCCTTGGTGATCAGCACGACCGGGTACTCGCGGGCAATCTCGGTGACCGACTCGCGCACCCCGTCAATCAGTTCCACCGGGTGACGCAGGGTGTCATGACCGATGTCGAGGATCTGCTGCAGGTCACGCGCGCTGATCATCTGCCGGGTGATCTCGATGGCCGCTTCAACCATCGACAGGGTCATGCCCTTGACGCCGTAACCGAACACGCCGAGGTTCCGCTGCTGCACTTCCAGCAGGTGGCGCGCAGTCCGGGTGTCGTGGACGTCGATGTAGCGCGACAAGATGTCGAGGTAGTCCTGTTCGGCCTTGCGGTAATAGTCTTCGCTCTTCCACAGCGTGTCGTCACCGTCAAAACCGACCAGGCCGATAGCGCCTTGCGGCGTGGGCATGGAGGTCATCATCGGCCAAGGATAGCAACACCGGGCACCGCGCCCAATGACGGAAACAGGCAAAAAGAAGGGCGGCCGAAGCCGCCCTTCCCCCTCACTGCCGTTCACCGGTGTCCAGCGGTGTCGGGCCCTGCCTGTGCGGGATCGCGTTACTTGCCCGGTTGTGCGCCGTTGCCGGCAGCCGCGCCCTGCTGGGCGGCGACATACGCCTTGTATTCATCCGGGCTGAGTTCGCCGTCCTTGTTGGTGTCGGCCTGGTCGAAGACCTGGGCCAGGCCGGCGTTGACCTGGGATTCGGCCTTGCTGATGGTGCCGTTGCCGTCGGTGTCGACGCTGGCCCAGGTCTGGCCGCCGCCACCGTTGGCCTGGGCCGAGGCCTGTGCCGCGGCACCGGACGCTGCATCGGCAGCGTCACCGGCCTGCGCTGCCGCCTGCTGCGCCTGCGCCGCCTGGGTCTGGGCCTGCGCGGCGCTCTGCTGGGCCGACTGGGCCATCGCCGGAATGGCCAACACACTGCCGGCGGCGACGATCAGGGCGATCAGGGGCTTGCGGTTGCGAATAGTCATTGGGGTGGTCTCCTTGGGTGGATGTTGCGCGGCCGTTGTTTCCGCACGGCCTCCACCCTGCCAGCCCTTTTGTGAATCGATATTGCGTCGCGATCAACGCCCGCACACGGTCTTAACCACCCGGCCCAGGGCGTGGATTACCGCCTTGGTTACGCGCAGGTGAGCAGACAGTAAGACATGCATTCAACCGGCCCGGATTTAACCGGATGCGAACGGAAACTCAGTGGTGGGTGGCGTTTTTTTCGCCTGAGCGCGAACTGAATATCATCCAGCCCAGGGCGACACCGCCCAACGCGCCGGCCACTTCCAGCACGACGCGCGAGCCCAGTTCGTTCGGATCGTGGATGCTGGCCAGGAACAACCGCGCATACAACGGCGATTCGAGCCGCATCATGCCCATGTAGAACAGCTTCCAGGCATCGATGCCGGCCGAGACGATCACCGCAATGACGCACGACCAGCCGATGGCGTGGCCCATCGACCACTGCGCCCAACGGCACAGCCGGTGCCACAGGGTGTACACCAGCAGCCCGACCAGCAACGCGATGAGGCCCGCTTCCAGCGTTCCCAGCAGTCCAAAGTGCAGTGGCAGGTTCATCGCGGTCCGGTCGGCAGGTCAGCGCACAGTGTAGCGGTGCGCCGGGGCGACCCGGCCCTGCGGCTCAGCGCACCGGGATGTCGTAGGCGGTGGTGGGGCTGGGCTCGGGCTGCAGGGTGTAGTGCCACCACTCCAGCGGGTAGTTGGCAAAGCCGTGGCGCTGCATCGCGCGCAGCAGCTGCTGGCGGTGGGCGCGCTGTGCGGCACTGATGTCCGGCGCATCGGTGTGGGCGCGCGCGCCGAAAAAGTCGAAACCGGTGCCCATGTCCAGGGCGGTGCAGGGGCCGGCGCGGCAGTCGAGCAGGGTCAGGTCGACGGTGGCGGCGCGGCTGTGGCCGGAGGTCCCGGCGATGTAGCCATCCAGCAGGTCCGGCTTGTCCACCTGCGGATACTGCAGCGCTTTGCGCGACTGCTCGGACGGATCGTGCGCCCAGGCGACGAACGCCTGCACCGCCCGCACCGGCCGGTAACAGTCGTAAATGCGCAGAGCGAAGCCGTCGCGCCGGAGATCGGCCTGCACCCGGGCCAGCGCCGCAGCGACCGGTGCGAGCAGGTAGCACCTGGGTGCCTCGTAGCCGGGAACCGGCGCGGCGGTGAAGTTGTCCGGGCCGGCATAGCGGATATCCAGGTCCAGGCCGGGAATGGCCCGGCCCACGTCCACCAGCCCGGCCTCGGCCAGATCGCGCGCCGACGAGACGGTCACCGTGGCTGCGCCTGCGGGCTGCACGGGCAGCGCCAGCGCGACGGCCAGCAGGCTATGGGCAATCGCCGATGCGGGTGAAATGCAGGTCCTGGTAGTCATAACTGAAGTCGATCCCCGGGTCGATCGCGGCGAGGGCGATGCCAGGCGGCGTGCCGTCATCGGGCTGCAGCCAGGCCTCGGCATCGGCACCGAGCGTATCCCACTGCACCAGCCAGCGGTTGCCAAGCTGCATCACGCGGCCACGCAGCCGCGGCGACTTGTCCACCTGCAGCCGCAGCACGCCCCGTTCGGGGCACACCGACGCCTCGCCCAGCCAGGGATCGCGGTAGCGCCCCTGCCAGCGTACGGTGGCGGCCAGCGGCGCGGGTCGGCGCGCGCGGGTATCGGGCCGCACGTGGCCGGCGCTGCGGCGCGCGGCACGCTCGTCATCGAGCTGCCGCAGATAGCCCGCCACTGTCTCTCCCGCCGCCGGTGCGGTGTAGTGCTTCAAGGCGGCCTGCATCAGCGCGGTGCGCGCGTCCTCGGCATCGCTGTTGATCAGGATCACCACGCCGACACGGCGGTCGGGCAGCAGCGCCAGCGAGGAGTACATGCCCGACAGGGTCCCGGTATGCGCCACTTTCCACTGCCCATCCATGTCCGACAGTCGCCAGCCGTAGCCATAGGCGAACACATGCGCGTTGTCCCAGTGCCGCTGGCGCTCGCCCAGCGGCATCGGCATGTGCGCGGTCCACAGTGCCTGCCGCTGCGCACTGCCCAGCCAGTCCGGCACCAGGGTGGGATCGAGCAGCACCTGCATCCAGCGGGTCATGTCGCGCAGGCTGCAGCGGATGCCACCGGCCGCCATCGAAGGCAGGTCGGAGCTGGTGTCGCCATCGGCGCCCTCGACCACCGGCCGGCCGTGCGCATGCCGGTGCGGCTGGGCCACATTGCCCACCTGCGCCACCGACCACGCGCCCACCTGGCAGCGCGTCATCCCCAGCGGCACGAACACCTCCTCGCGCAGCAGCTCGTCGTAGGGCTTGCCACCGGCAGCGGCGGCGACCTCGCCAGCCACGACATACAGGAGGTTGTCGTAGGCATAGCCACTGCGGAAACTGGTCACCGGCTTGAGGTGGGCCAGGCCGGCAATGATGTCCTGGCGGGTGAAGTGGTTGGGCTCGGGCCACAGCATCAGGTCGCCCGCGCCCAGCCCCAGCCCGCTGTTGTGAACAAGCAGATCGCGCACCTGCATGTTCCGGGTGACCCACGGATCGTGCATGCGGAACTGCGGCAGATAGCGGATGACCGGGTCATCCCAGCGCAGCCGTCCACGCTCCACCAGCCGTGCCAGCAGCGCAGCGGTCATCGCCTTGCTGTTGGAGGCAATCTTGAACAGGGTATCCGCATCGACCTGTGTATCGGCGGCGTCGCCGCGCGGTCCTTCGGCACGCTCGTAGACGAGCTGGCCCTGATCGACCACGGCCACCGCCATGCCGGCCACGTCCCGCTGACGGGCCTGGTCGTACATCGGGTCGAACACCGCCGCCGCCGGGCCGGTGCCGGCGGCAGGGGCGCTCCCCGCCACCAGCAGGCCCAACATGGCACACCACCTGCTGCGCATCGCATTCTCCGCGGCGGCCCGCGGGACGGGCCGCCCTGGGGACTCAGTAGTTCCAGGTCACCGTCAACTGCGCGTAGCGCGGCGACTGGAACCCGGTGCCGAAACCGTACAGCGGATTGGGCGTGCCGATGCTGTCCTGCGGCTCGTAATCCTGGTCCACCGACACGGTGCGCTGCTGGTTGAGCACGTTGTACACCGCCAGCTTGACGCGCAGATCCAGCGGCACCGGAACCTTGTAGGCCACGCTCAGGTCCAGATCGTAGGTCCACGGGGTGCGGCCATCGCCACCGCGCGGCGAATGCACGAATACGCGCTCGGACGGCGGCACCGACGCCTGGCAGTTGGCCACGCACACGTAGTAGCTGTGGAAGTCGGTGTCGTCGAACGGGTTGCCGGCGCCGAAGCGGGTGATCGGGCTGCCCGACTGAACGCCCAGGGTGGCGGCCACGGTCAGGTTCCCGGTCACCGCGTAGCTGCCGCGGAACTTGAACTGGTGGCGGCGGTCGTTGGCCAGGTAGCCGTAGCCGCGGTAGTTCACCCACGGGTTGTCGAAGTTCTCGGTACGCCCCGAATCGGCGAAGTCGGTATCGGAGTTGACCGGACCTTCGGCGTTGCCGCGGCCGTAGGCCAGGGTGTAGGACGCATTGAAGCCCCACACGCCATCCCAGGCGCGGTCGACCTGCAGTTCCAGCGCCTTGTAGTCGCGCTTGGGCTTGACCCAGCCGCGCTGCCCTACATAGTTGCCATCGTCGTCGTACAGCGCCCAGCCTTCGCGCGAGGTGTCGATGTCGATCCATGCATCGTTGCTGCCGTCGCAGTCGCTGTCGCCCCACACGGTGTTGTTGCGGCCGGGATTGCCCATGATCCACACGCTGTCCACCGCACCGCACTGGGCGGTGGCGGTGATGTTCATGTCATCGATGGCGTTGTGCAGGCGGCGGTAGGTGACGCTGGCGGCCACCGACCAGGATTCGCTGAGCATGTGCTGGAAGCCCAGGATCGCCTCGTCCTGGTACACCGGGTCCATGTCGCGGTTCACCTCGGCGCGCAGGTCCGGAACGCTGCCATCGCCCTGCGAGTTGTCGACGGGGCCGATCTGCCCCCCCAGGTAGGGCACGTTGTTGGAGGCACCGCTGTAGCCGAGGAACTCGTACCAGGTGCGCTCGTCGAGGAAGCCGCCGGCCTGTTTGATGTTGATGACATTGGCCACCGGCAGGAAGTAGCGCCCAAGGTTGCCGAACACCTTGGTGGTGCCGTCGCCGCGCATGTCCCAGGAGAAGCCCAGGCGTGGGGCGATCATGTCGTCGATTTTGATGTAGCTGTCGCCGTCGCCGCCCTTGTTGTCGAAGCCTTCCATGCGCGCGCCGATGTTGAGCAGGAAATTCGGCGTGACCTGCCAGTTGTCTTCGAGGTAGTAAGCCGAGTTGATGGTCTCGAACGAGCCGGCCACTTCATAGCGGCGGGTACGCACGACCAGACCGCTGGCCGGCACCACGCCGCCATTGAGCGAGCTGCCGGGGGTGCGGTAGTACACGTCGTAGCGCAGACCGCCCGGGCCGGGGTAGGCGCGCTCGTAATCGGAGGTGTTCTCCTCGCGGTCCAGGCCGAAGCGCAGCAGGTGGTTGCCGATGGACCATTCGAAGTCGGCGCGGCCGGCCTTGCGGGTGTCCAGTGCCGACTCCAGCTGCGAGCTGCTGGTGCAGCTGCGGTCGCCCTGCAGATCGGTGGGCACGCCCTGGCTGGCGGTGCGGTTGTCGAACACGCGGTTGCAGTTCTCGTCCATCAGACTGCTCTGCGAGCGGTTGCGCTTGTTCTCGCCGTACATCAGCTTCATGGTCAGCGTGTCGTTGACCTGCCAGCTGTAGGTGCCCGACCAGTTGGTGCCGCCCACGGTGTTGTAGATCTGGTTGGTGCGGTCGCCCTCGGCCAGGCCGGTGTCGTAGTTGTAGCGGTAGACGTCGGTGACGGTGTCGCTCTTGTCGGAGAAGCCGAACAGCGACAGCATCTGGTTGTCGGTGATCTGCCAGTCGAGCTTGCCGCCCCAGAACGGGTCGTCTGCGGTGCCGCGGTTGAGCACGGTGCCGGCATCGTTGGTGGAGTTGGGCCTGTAGTCGCGCGCTTCGTACATGCCGAAGAAGAACAGCTTGTCCTGCACCAGCGCACCGGACGCGAATACGTTCAGCGCACTGCGCGAATAGTCATCGCGGCTGGCGGTGATGTAGCGGCTGCCGTCGGCGTCGTAACGGTCGCGCGCCTGCGACTGCCAGGCGCGCGGTTCCAGCACCAGTTCGGCACCGGCCTTGAAGTCGTTGCTGCCCGAACGGGTCACGGCGTTGATCACACCGCCGGTGCTGCGCCCGAACTCCACCGAATAGCCGCCGGTCTTGACCTGGAATTCCTGGTAAAACGCAAACGGCACCGAGGAGAAGCCGACACGGTTATAGAAGTCGGTGACATTCAGGCCGTTGATGTAGACGGTGTTCTCGGCCACCGAGGAGCCACCGAAGGAGATGCCCTGCCCGCCCAGCGAGCCCTTGCCCTTCACCGCGCCGGGCGCCAGCAGCGCTACGGCGGTGATATCGCGGTCCACCGGCAGGCGCGAGAGTTCTTCGCGGGTGATATTGGTGGCCGATTCGGTGGACTTCACGTCCACCATCGACACCACCTGCGGTGCGCGCACTTCCACCGTGCCCAGCGTGTTCACGCCACTGACCGGTACGTTGACCGTGGTGGTGTTGCCCAGGCCGACATCCACCTGGCCGACGCGTGTGGCAGCGCCACCGCCAACCGACACCTCAAGATCGTAGGTACCCACCGGCAGCAGCGGGATGCGATAGCCGCCATTGGCATCCGCCTTCACCGAGCGCACAAAGCCGGTGGCCGGATTGCGTACGGTCACCGTGGCGTTGTCCAGCGCCTGCCCGCCATCGGTGACGAGCTTGCCTACCACCGCACCGTCCTGCGCCAGCGCCATCGGCGCCACGCTGCCCAGACACGCCCCCAGTGCGACGCACAGCGCCGCCCGCTTCAATCGATTCACCTTCATTGCCTGCTCTCTCCTGCAGATGTTGAATCAGGGATACCGCCGATTACCGCGCGGCCTCCAGCGGCACTACGTGCGACTGGAAGTCGTAGTTCCATTGATCGAAATACAGATTGCCGCCGGACCACTCCGCTTCGCCGCGCTGGGAATCCACGGTCTCCGATCGGGCGTGCTGCTTGGCCGGCACCAGCGGTTGGGCATAGTCGTCGTTGAAGGCGATGCGGTAGGCATCCAGGCCACCGAGGTAGAAGTCGCGCAGCGCGGGCTCGGGACTGTCCAGGCGGCCGGTGGTCACGTCCATCGGCACCCAGCCGTATGGCGCCAGGTACACCGCACCCCAGTCATGCAGGTTGTTGTAGCCCACGGCGTCATCGGAATAGACCATGCCGGACTGCCAGCGCGACGGAATGCCGTTGAGACGCAGCAGGGTCATCAGCAGCAGCGTCTGCTGGCCGCAATCGGCGTGGCCGGCATGCAGGGCGTAGTCGCTGATGTTGGAAATCGTGGAGTATTCCCGTGCGCCCGCCCACGGGATCCGGTCGACCGCGTCGAACAGCCGCTGCACGATGCGGTAGGGGTTGGTTTCGGCGCCCACCACGCGCTGCGAGAACGCGCGCAGCGCAGGTGTGAACACCATGTGCGGCGCGCGTTCGGCCAGGTAGGGCTGCAACGCCGGATCGTCCGGGGTGGGCAGCACCTTGGCCGGGTCGATCGGGACATGCCGCGCGTACACAGTGACCGCGTAGCGGATCTGGAAGGCGGAGGGCGTGCCGGCCACGGCGGTTTGCTCCAGGTAGGCGGTGCGCTGCAGCGTCGCCTCCGGGGCGATGCGCGCGCCGGCCGGCGTGCTGGCGATCCACTGGATGTCCTGCTGCTGGCCGGGGATCGCACGCGGATACGGAATCCACGCCCGCACGGTCTCGCCGGCAGGTACGGCATCGGCCTTGACCACCAGCGACTGGGTGACCTCGACCCGGCGCGGCACCAGGCTGGTGGCGCCGCTGGCGCGCGCGGCCGCGACAATCTCGTGGTGGTGCGGGCCGAGGTGTTCGTAGGGGCCATCGACCGGGTCCGGCACCGAGGGCGCCCGCCGCGCGCGTGCCTCCGCGCTGACCCGGAACAGATTGGACGGTGCGCGCTTGAAGTAGCGCCGCTGTCCATCAATATCGAGGTGCTCGATCAGCCCGGCCGCGTCCCAGCGCGCGAACTCGTCGTCGCGCAGGTCCGGAATCTGCCGGCGCACCTGCGTCTTGGCGGCCTCGGCATCCAGAGTGAAGTCGAGCCGGATGCGCGCCATGCGTTCGCGCTGG
>Ga0265296_1004931_pt1 | contig 11295 bp, 9 predicted proteins | sample MunlanPumphouse1_FD_189073 | JGI IMG/M metagenome (GOLD analysis project Ga0265296, IMG submission 189073) | Groundwater microbial communities from a municipal landfill in Southern Ontario, Canada - Pumphouse #1 | ecosystem: Environmental > Aquatic > Deep subsurface > Groundwater | place: Canada...
CGCAGTACCGTTACGCCGACAACGAAGCACCGAAGATCACCGGCTACCAGGCCAGCAACACCGTCAGCCTGAAGGTCCGCGACATCGCCAAGCTCGGCAAGGTGCTGGACGCGCTGGCCGCGCAGGGCGCCAACCAGATCAACGGCCCGCAGTTCGAGATCGACCAGCCCGAACCGGTCTATGACGAAGCCCGCCTGGCGGCACTGAAGAAGGCCCAGGCCCGCGCCCAGACCTATGCGAAGTCGCTTGGCCTGCAGGTGCGCCGTATTGTCAGCATCTCCGAGAATTCCGGTGGCGGTTTCCGCCCGATGCCGATGATGCGCGCTCAGGCCGCCGGCATGGCCATGGACAAGGCGACCCCGGTCGCCCCGGGTGAGTCGACCGTCTCGGTGAACCTGGACGTGGTGTTCGAACTGGGCCGCTGAGGCTCCTGCCCGCTTCCTGCAACGGCGCCCTGCGGGGCGCCGTTTTCGTTTCCGTCGCCGCCGTGCCCGCCTCGCTAGATGAAGGCCAGCTCAACGCTGCCGCCCCTGCCTCTAGGCAGTGGTGGAGGCGGCGCGCTAATGATTGACTGCCAGCCGCGTGCGGCAACCCCGATGGCGGCCCTGGTGCGTTGAGGACTTCAACACTGGCATGGAGGTGGACCATGGTTCGTACGTATCCCGTAGTACCCCTGCACTTCGATCCCGCCCGCGTTGCCGCCTGGAGTGCGGCCATCGCCCTGCATCTGCTTGCGTTCCTGATGTTGCTGATTCCGGCGACCTACCAGGCCGTCACCGCACTTCCCCGCGACCAGACCACGATCCGGTTCATTCCGAAGGAAGAACCGAAGCCGCCGGTACCGCTGCCGACCGAACCCGAAAAGGTGGAGGTGGTGCACAAGCGGCAGGCCACGCCGGTGCCCGCACCGCTGCCGACGCCTACCGCCACCGTCGAGGAGGCCCAGGGCATCATCCTGCCGGCCGCCGAGCCGACAGTGGTGCAGACGGCGCCGACGATCGCCCCGTCCACGCCGTTGGCCGGTGCCCAGCTGCAGTACCGCAGCAACCCGCCGCCCAGCTACCCGATCCAGGCCCTGCGCAACCACGAGCAGGGCACGGTGCTGCTGCGGGTGGAAGTGGACCCCAATGGCCAGCCGGTGAATGTCAGCATCGAACGCAGCAGCGGCTCGCGCAGCCTGGACCAGGCCGCGCGCCAGCAGGTGCTGCGCCACTGGCGTTTCGTGCCGGCCGAGCGTGATGGCATGGCCGTTCCGGCGATCGGCATGGTGCCGGTGCAGTTCTCCCTGCCCGACTGAGTCAGAGGCCGGCCCGGCAGCGCGCCGGGCCGGCCACAACGGTGAATGGGCCGGAACAGGGCCAATCTGCCCGGTTATTTGAACTTCGTTGGAAAACCGTTACGAATTTAGTAAAACTTCACACCTCCGTCACCTGCCGGAAACCTAGATTGACGCGTCCCGGGACACACCGGAGACAGCCCTCAATGCTCGAGTTTTCCAGTCAGGAGAGAAGCTGTGAAACACCCGATCCAACGGCCCGCCAGCCGCCGCCATAACTACCTGGCATCGTCCATCACCCATATCCTTACCGGCGGCGCCCTGCTGCTGGCCGGCGCGGTTGCTTCCTCCTCTGCATTCGCGCAGGAGCAGGCCACCAACCTTGACCGGATCACCGTCACCGGTTCGAACATCCCGCGTACCAACACCGAGACACCGTCACCGGTGCAGGTGGTGACCCGCCAGGAAATCGATCGCACCGGCAAGACCACGCTTGCCGAGTACCTGCAGACCATCACCGCTGATGGCGCCGGCTCCATTCCCAAGACCTTCGGCAACGGCTTCGCCGGCGGCGGCGCCGGCATTTCGCTGCGCGGCCTCGGTGCCGGCTCGACGCTGGTGCTGTTGAACGGCCGTCGCATGGCCACCTACGGCCTGGCCGATGACGGCCAGAAGGTGTTCACCGACCTCAGCACCATCCCCCTCGACGCGGTCGAGCGCGTGGAAGTACTGAAGGACGGCGCCTCGGCGATCTATGGTTCCGATGCCATCGCCGGCGTGGTCAACATCATCCTGCGCAGCGACTTCCAGGGTGCCATCCTGCGTGCCTCGTACGGCACCTCCGGTGATGGCGACGGCGATGCCAAGAAGGCCACCCTGACCGCCGGTACCGGCGATCTGGCCACCGATGGCTGGAACGCATTCTTCAGCCTGGACGTCGGCAAGACCGATGCCATCAAGATCAGCGACCGCAAGAACCGCAAGTGGATCGGTACCGGCGATACCCGCCCGTGGGGCTACGACGCAGCCGACTCGCAGTTCCTGGGCGGCGCGTATCTATCCAAGGGCACGGCAGGCGGCGTCGGCCCCAATGGTTCGGTCTTCGACGACCGCAATGTAACCAAGGACAATCCTGCCTTCCTGGTTGCGCTGCCGGGCTGCGCGAACCTCACCACCATTCCGGGCCAGACGGATGCAAGCGCGCAGGCGCAAGGCTGCCTGTGGGATCCGGCGCAGCAGTATCGCGACCTGACTCCTGAAGAGAAGTACATCAACGTGTTCGGCCGTGCCAGCTTCGCTTTCGGCGAAGGCGGCGAGATCTACACGGAGATCGGCTACTCGAAGAAGGAAACGATCTTCAGCAACACCCCGTCAGGCGCTGCGGGTACCTGGGGCTATCCAGGCGGCGTCGTCACCGCGAACAGTGGCTCCAAAGCCACCGTGCTCGGCCCGAACCATCCTGACAACCCGATTCCCGGCCAGGCCTCCAGGCTGCGCTATTCGGCGTGGGATGTCGGTCCGCGCGTGACCAACAACACCAACGAGTTCAACCGCTTCCTGGTGGGCGTCAAGGGCAACTGGGGTGACTGGAGCTACGACACCGCCTACCTGCATTCGGCGACCGACCTGGTCAACAAGCGCACTGGTTTCCTGCGCTACAGCGCCGTGCAGTGCGCGCTGGGCAATCCGAACTGCGCAGGTGGCGTGTGGCGCATCGGCGACAATGCCAATCTGAATTCGCAGGCGTTGTACGACTACATCTCACCAACCATCAGCGCCCGTGCGAAATCCGGCCTGGACATGTTCGACTTCACCGTGTCGCGCAGCCTGATGGACCTGAAGGGTGGTCCACTGGGCCTGGCAATCGGCACGGAATGGCGCAAGACCAGCAACAGCCTGACCCCGCAGACCTACACCGACACGGGTGACATCATCGGTCTGGGTTACTCGGCCTACGACGGCACCCAGAACGTGTATGCCGGTTACGTCGAACTGTCCGCACCGGTGCTGGAACAGCTGGAACTGTCTGGTGCCCTGCGATACGACAAGTACGAAAGCGGTGAAGGCAAGGCCACGCCGAAGCTCGGCGTGAAGTGGACTCCTGCCGACTGGATCGCACTGCGTGCCAGCTATGCTGAAGGCTTCCGCGCACCGAACCCTGCCGAAAATGGTGACGGTGGCCTGGCTGCATTCTCGAACGCATCCGACCCGGTTCGTTGCGCCATCGACGCCGGCGAATGTACCGCCCGTACGGTAGCGATCATCACCCGCCCGAACAAGGATCTGAAGCCGGAGGAATCCAAGAGTTACTCGGTGGGCATCGTGCTGCAGCCGACGTCCTCGACCTCGTTGACCGTCGATGCGTGGCAGATCAAGCGCACCAACGAAATCGCCCAGGGCAGCACGACGGCAGCGATCCGGGCCGGCAATGTGGTGCGTGACATCAACAACATCGGCGGCGTTCCCAACAGCGGCAACATCCTCGCAGTCAACACGGCCTACGTGAATGCCAACTCTTCACGTGTTCGCGGCATCGATACCGATATCCGCCAGACCTTCGACATCGGTCCGGGCCAGCTGGAAATGGACCTGCAGTGGAGCCACGTCCTGAAGTTCGAGCGTACCGAAGGCGATGAGACTGTCGACTATGCCGGCACCCACGGCAATTGCGACGTCACCAACTGCATCGGCACCCCGAAGGACAAGATCAACTTCGGTACCACCTGGCGACAGGGACCCTGGAGCGTCAGCGGCATTGCCAACTACATCGGCAAGATGGACAACACCGACAAGCGCGGCGGCACGTATCAGGCGTTCTATGAAGATGGAACGCCGGTGAAGAAGATCTCTTCGTTCACCACCTTCGATCTGTCCGGTCGCTGGAACATCACCGAAGCCTTCGAGCTCAATGCCTCGGTGGCCAACGTGTTCGACCGTATCGCCCCGCTCGATCCGACCACCTACGGCGGCGTGAACTACAACCCGATGCACTTCTCCGGTGCGCTGGGCCGTTACTTCACCGTCGGTGCCAAGTACACGTTCAAGTAATCCTGCTGCAGCGTCATCAGCAAAGGCCCGGGCTCTCGCCCGGGCCTTTGCTTTTTTCCGCACGCGACAGCGTCCATCATGGACACCCCTACAGCTGCGGCGCGCGTGATGCCCTCTTCCAACCAACGCCTTGGCCTGGCCGCACTGACCGCACTGGTGGTCGGCTCGATGGTCGGTGCCTGCATCTTCTCGCTGCCGCAGAACGTGGCGCGCAGTGCCGGTCCGGCCGCCGCACTGATCGGCTGGGCAGTGAGCGGCGCCGGCATGCTGATGCTCGCCTTCGTGTTCCAGGCCCTGGCCAATCGTCGCCCCGACCTGGACACCGGCATCTATGCGTACGCGCGCGCAGGCTTCGGCAACTACATCGGATTCTCTGCGGCCTGGGGCTACTGGGTCGCTTCGGTGCTCGGCAACGCCAGCTTCTTCGTGCTGATCTTCAGCGGCATCGGCCACTTCGCGCCGGTGTTCGGCGAAGGCAATACACCGGCCGCCATCGCAGCATCGTCCGTGCTGCTGTGGACCGTGCACCTGCTGGTGCTGCGCGGCCTGCGTACCGCCGCGATCATCAATAGCCTGGTCACCGTGGCCAAGCTCGTGCCGATCGCGCTGTTCCTGGTTCTGGCGGCCGGTGCGTTCCGCATGGACGTGTTCCGCGCCGACTTCTTCGGCGCTCCCGCACTGGGGGACATGGGTCAACAGCTGCGCGGAATGATGCTGGTCACCGTGTGGGTGTTCATCGGTATCGAAGGCGCCAGCATCTACTCGCGCCGGGCCACACGACGCGCCGATGTCGGCCGCGCCACCGTGATCGGCTTCATCGGCGTGTGGCTGCTGCTGGTGCTGGTCAGCCTGCTGTCGATGGGCGTGCTGTCGCAGGCCGAGCTGGCGGGCCTGCCCAATCCCTCAATGGCCTATGTGCTGCGTGCGATCGTGGGCGAATGGGGCGCAACGGTGATCATCATCGGCTCGATCATCTCGGTGCTGGGTGCACTGCTGGCATGGGTACTGCTGTGCGCCGAAGTGCTGTTTGCCGCCGCTGGCGATGGCACGATGCCGGCATTTCTCGGCCGCGAAAACGCGCGCGGCGTACCTGCCAATGCGCTGTGGCTGAGCAACGGGCTGATCCAGCTGTTCCTGCTGCTGGTGCTGTTCAATTCGGGCAGCTACACCAGCCTGGTGCTGCTGGCGGCGTCGATGAGCCTGGTGCCATATTTTCTATCCAGCGCATTCGGCGTGAAGCTGGCCTGGCAGGGCGAGGCGTACGCCAGCGCGGGCGGCGCCCGCTGGCGCGACTTCATCGTCGCGCTGCTGGCCAGCGCCTATGCGCTGTGGCTGGTGTATGCCGGCGGCCTGGACAACCTGCTGCTGTCGGTGCTGCTGTATGTGCCGGGCGTGGTGCTGTACGCGTTGACCCGGCACCAGCGCGGCGAGCGGATTTTCACGCGCTGGGAATGGATATTGTTCGGCGCGATCCTGGTGGTGGCGATCGCAACGCTGGTGGCATTCTGGAAAGGCCAGCTGACGCTGTAGAGCCGAGCCCGCGCTTGGCTTCGCGCAGGCAGCCGAGCAGGGCTCGGCGCTACAACCGGCGTTTCGGCAGCATGCCGATGTCGTGCATCCAGCGTTCGGCCAGGCTGGGCCATGCCGACACCGGCGCATCTTTCAGCCGCAGGCCGAACGCGTGACCGCCACGCGCGAACAGATGCATTTCCACCGGCACGCCGGCCTCGATCAGTGCGCGCTGATAGGTCAATGCATGACGGACATCGTCCGTCGGGTCATCGGCGGCCTGCACGATGAATGTCGGCGGCACCTTGGCATCGACCACGATGTCTTTTTCCAGCGAATCATCCTTGCGTACCCAGAGATGCCCCGGATACAGCAGCATCGCGAAATCCGGCCGGCTGGACTGCGCATCCGCCGCATCCAGCGGTGCATAGCTGCGCTGCACATGCGTGCTCAACCCGGCCACCACATGGCCGCCGGCCGAGAAGCCGATCACGCCCAACCGTTGCGGATCGATGTTCCAGTGCGCGGCCTGCGCACGCAGCAGGCCCATTGCCCGTTGCGCATCCTGCAATGCCATCGGCACGGCGGGAATGTCGCGGCAGTTGCATTCGCGATTCCAGTTCGGTCCCGAGGCGGGTACGCGATACTTCAGCAGCGCACAGGTGACGCCTTGTGCGGTGAGCCAACCACAGATCTCGCTGCCTTCCAGGTCGATCGCCAGCACGTTGTAGCCACCGCCCGGTACCACCATCACTGCGGTGCCGCTGGGCGTGCCTTTCGCCGGGAACACGGTGAGCGTGGGCACGGCCACGTTCTGCAGCATCATCCAGTGCTCGCCACTGGCCCTGGAGACGGTTTCGCTGACCTGCTCGGGGCCTTTCAGCTTCGGCGGCGCCATCACCTGGCCGTCGGGCCAGAGAGGAAATTCAGTGGTACCGGCCGGCGGTTGCCAGGCGGCAGGCGCGGCGGCTGATGCAGCTAACGGCTGCGAGGCCAGCAACAGTGAAACAGCGAAGCTGATCGCGCGCATCGTCAACATCCACGTGATGAACCTGCATTGTAGAGTCGGGCTCGCTCGACAGATTGCATGCAATGCATCCACGCATGGCGTGGATCTACCGCCGCACGCGATTGCACGGCACGACGCAAAAAAAAGGCCTGCATCTTGCGATGCAGGCCTCTTGAAAGTGGCGCCCGAAGTTGGACTCGAACCAACGACCCCCTGATTAACAGTCAAGTGCTCTAACCGGCTGAGCTATTCGGGCAGACCGCCAGTATAACGACTCTTCACGCGCGATGGTAGGGGTGATTGGCCAACATCGCAGCGGCGCGATACAACTGCTCGGCCACCACCAGCCGCACCAGCATGTGCGGCAGCGTCAGCGGGCCGATCGACCACTTTTCATCGGCCAGCGCAGACACTTCCGGCGAATGGCCTTCCGGCCCGCCAATCAGGAACGCCAGGTCCCTGCCCTGTCCGCGCCAGTGTTCCAGGCGCTGTGCCAGCTGTTCGGAACTGAGCTGGCGGCCCGGCACGTCCAGTGCAACGACATAGGCATTCTTCGGCAACGCAGCGATCACCCGCTTGCCTTCGTCTTCGGTGGCGCGACGTGCGTCCCGCCCTTTGCCGCGCAGGCCGGGCTCGATCTCCACCAGCTCGAAGGGTAGCCAGTGCGAGAGCCGCTTCTGGTACTCGGCAAACCCCTGCGCCACCCAGCTGGGCGCGCGTTCGCCAGTGGCGATCAGGCGGGCTTTCATCAACATTCCTCCAAAACGTCGACGGCGCCATCGGCGCCGTCGAAAACCGCATCAACGAATGGCTCAGGCCACTTCGTCGTCGTAGGACGGCGGCTGGTCGCCAACGGTCCACAGGCGCTCGAGCGCGTAGAACTCGCGCACGCGCGGCAGCATCACGTGCACGATGACGTCGCCCAGGTCGACCAGCACCCATTCGGCTTCACGCTCACCTTCAACACCCAGCGGCATGACGTCGATGTTCTTGGCGAAGCGCACGACTTCGTCGGCGATGGACTTCACATGGCGGGTAGAAGTACCCGACACGACCACCATGTAGTCGGCGACGCTGGACTTGCCGCGCACGTCGATCTCGACCGGGTCCTTGGCCTTCAGGTCTTCGGTGGCTTGACGGACGCTGGCCAGCAGTTCCGGCACGGAGGGCGGCGGGCTGGGCAGATCGACCTTGATGGTCTGGGGCTGGGTCTGGTTGCTCAAAGCGGGTCGACTCGATAAACGTGGGGGCGATTATACGGCCACAGCGCGGCAACCGTATTCACGAGGTGGCGGAGCGGTACAGGCCGTGGCCAGAAACATAGTCGGCCACCGCCGGCGCCAGCATGGCCCGCCAGGGGCCGCCTGCGGCGATCTGGGTGCGCACGGCGCTGGCCGATTCCTCGCGCAGCGGGTGGTGCAGGCGCAGGATGCGGCCGGCCGGGCTGGCAAACAGCGCCTGCTCGTTGTCGGCCCAGCGGCCCTCGGTGGCCTGCCCCAGCGCGCCGTCGACACTGGCCCGCAGCGGACTGCCCGGACGCTCGGCGACGATGAAATGGGCCAGCCCGAACAGCGCCTGCCACTCATGCCAGCTGGGCAGGCCAAGCAGGCTGTCGGCCCCCACCAGCCACGCCAGCGGGCGGCTGGGGCCAAGTTCGGCACGCAGTTCGCGCAGGGTATCGACGGTATAGGACGGCCGGCCGGGAAAGCGCGCGGCCCGATCCAGCTCATGACGGTCCAGCAGCAGGCCCGGCTCATCGCCGATGGCCAGGCCGAGCATGGTGCAGCGTTGTTCGGCGGTCGCGCCCGGCACCGCGCGGTGCGGCGGGTCGGCGGCAGGCAGCATGCGTACCGCCACCTGCAGTTCATCGCGTGCAGCGCGCGCGATCGCCAGATGGCCCAGATGCACCGGGTCGAAGGTGCCTCCGTAGTAGATCCGCAGGCTCATGGATCAGGCCCGGGCGAGCAGCCGTACCGCGCGCGCCTCGGCCACCGCCACCAGCAGGCGCTCAAGCGCGAGCCAGGCATCGCCGTCGGCGCGCCCCTTGGCGATGCGGTCAACCAGCCCGGCTTCGGCCACGAAACGCTCCCAGCGCTTGCCTTCCGGATGCCGCTGCAGCGCACGCTTGTAGGGTGCCTGCCGCGATTCCCAGATACCGCGGGATTTCATCTCCGCAGCCAGGTTGCCGCCGCGTGCCTGGACCCGTGCCAGGCCGGCACCAGCCAGCAGTTCGCGGATCACGATCGGCATCAGCGCGGCCACGGCCTCGCCTTCGCCGCGCAGACCGGCCAGCATCCTGAGCACCGCCTGTGGCTGCCCGGAGAAGGTGGATTCCACCAGCCGGAACACGTCGTAGCGAGCGGCATCGGCCACCAGCGATTCCATCCGTTCCACGTCCAGGGTCTGGCCATCGGCCAGCAGTGCGAGCTTGTCGATCTCCTGCGCCGCGGCCAGCAGGTTGCCTTCCACGCGCTCGGCCAGACGCTGCACGGCGGCAGGCTCGGCGCGCAGCCCCCTGCTGCGCAGGCGCCGCTCGATCCAGTCCGGCAGCTCGTGTGGCTTGATCGCCCAGGCCACCGACAGCACGCCGACACGGTTCACCGCCTCGGCCCACTTGCCCTGGTGGGCCTTGCTCCATTCATTGGCGGTGATCATCAGGATCACGTCCGGCGCCGGATTGGCGCAGAACTGGCTGATCACCTCGCCACCTTCCTTGCCCGGCTTGCCACTGGGCAGGCGCACTTCCACCAGGCGGCGGGCACTGAACAGGCTGGGGGCGTGAAAACTGGCGTCGAGCTGGTTCCAGTCGAAATCGCGGCCATCGGCGTCGAACACTTCGCGCTCGTCGATGCCGGCCGCGCGTGCGCGGGCACGCACGGCGTCGGCTGCCTCCAGCACACGCAGTGTTTCCGGACCGGCGATCAGATAGACCGGCGCCAGCGCCGTGTCAGCGCCCTGCCCGGCCAGCTGTTCCGGTCGCAGTTCCATCAGGCGCCCGGCTCAGTGCTTGACGGCGGGTGCGGGCTCGACCGGATCGTGCTCGACCGGCTTCGGCGCCGACAGGCTGCCGCCCTTTTCCAGCTCGGCGCGGACCACGCTGTCGATGCGGCGGATGATCGAGGCGGACATTTCCCGGCGCAGTTCATCGGCCAGGATCTCGCGTTCGGTGGTGGTACCGGTGGCGTCGGTCGGCGGCGACACGTAGTCGCGCGACAGTTCGATCACCTGCTGCGGCACCAGCTCGCTACCGTCTTCGCGGCGGAAGATGAAGATCACCGCATAGCGCAGGCTGTATTCCTGTGCGCGGCCCTGCGAGTCGATCGCGATGGGCAGGTCGCCCCAGCGTTCGGACAGGACCTGCAGCTGGGCATTGGGGCCATTGCTGTCCTCATCGGCCAAGCGCGCACCGGAGGCCAGCAGGCTGCGGTTCAACAGCTTGACCAGCTCACTGTAGGGCGCGGTGGATACCACCTTCACCGGTGCCGTGTCGGTCGGCAGCATCAGCTTGTTGCGCAGGTGGAAACCACAGCCGGCGAGGCCGAGGACGAGAACGAGGGCAAGCAGGATTCGGGTCATGGAGACAGTCTGGCGGAGCCGGGCGATCACGGCAACAGACAGGGTGCCCGAGGCCGCGTGAACGCAGGGCCATCGGCCGGGCACGCCCGGCGTGGCGACAACGCACCGGCCACCAGGCGGCGGCCGGTGCCGGGTACATCAGGCAGCGACGATGTTCACGATCTTGCCGGGGACGATGATGATCTTGCGCACCGTCAGGCCTTCCAGGAACTTGGCCGCGTTCGGCTCGGCCAGCGCCAGCGCTTCGATCTGTTCGCGCGCGGCATCGGCGGCGACCTCGATGGTGCCACGCAGCTTGCCATTGACCTGCACGGCCAGGGTCAGCGCATCGCGCACCAGCGCGCTGCTGTCGGCCTGCGGGAACGGCTGGTCTTCCAGCAGCGTTTCGCCATGGCCCAGCACCTGCCACAGGGCGTGGCTGGCATGCGGGGTGATCGGGTTGAGCAGCAGCACGATGGCCTGCAGTGCTTCCTGGCGCACGGCGCGCCCCTGTTCACTGCCGTCCTCGAACTTGGCCAGTGCGTTCATCAGCTCCATCACCGCGGCAATGGCGGTGTTGAAGCTGTGACGACGGCCGTAGTCGTCACCGACCTTGCCGATGGTCTCGTGGGTCTTGCGGCGCAGGGCCTTCTGGCTGGCATCCAGCGCGGCCGCGTCGAGCACCGGTGCGGCACCGTCGGCAGCGTGCTTCTGCACCTGTGCCCACAGACGGCGCAGGAAGCGGGCCATGCCGTCCACGCCGGCTTCGTTCCATTCCAGCGACTGTTCCGGCGGTGCAGCGAACATCGAGAACAGGCGCACGGTGTCGGCGCCGTACTTGCCGACCATCGCCTGCGGGTCCACGCCGTTGTTCTTGGACTTGGACATCTTCTCGGTG
>Ga0265296_1004932_pt1 | contig 11294 bp, 11 predicted proteins | sample MunlanPumphouse1_FD_189073 | JGI IMG/M metagenome (GOLD analysis project Ga0265296, IMG submission 189073) | Groundwater microbial communities from a municipal landfill in Southern Ontario, Canada - Pumphouse #1 | ecosystem: Environmental > Aquatic > Deep subsurface > Groundwater | place...
ATTCACACAATTAGATGGCGCGAAGATAGCAAGTATCCTTTCGACAGGGTTCATCGGGGTAAAATTTTAGCCCTTAACACCGCTTTGTTGTATAAAATATGTTGTAAAGCTTACCATTAGGGTTGTTACTCCTATGCATTACAGGTTATAATCTCATTAAAAGAAAAATTTGCAAAGTATCAAGTAGTTATAACGTGGAGGGTTATTTAATGGCACGACGTTCATCGGACGAAGACCTATTAATGGAAGACGAGCTAACCGCCGCCTTTCTGGGTGAAGAAGAGCTAGGCAACCAGCAAGCAGTGGCGCCCAATAGTGCAGAAGATGAGTGGGATGAAGAAGAAGCCGTTCCTGGCCAGTTGGCTGTAGACGTTTACGAGACAAAAGAGAAGTTAGTCGTAAAGGCTAGAACCGCTGGCGTCAACAAGAACGATCTAGACGTAAGTATCGCCGACAACACCTTGTCGATCCATGGCACCTTATCGGCCGGATACGAAGAAGATGTTGAGCAATATCATCTACAAGAGTGTTACTGGGGCGAGTTTTCGCGCAGCATTGTTTTGCCGGTACCAGTCAAAGAAGACGAGATAGAAGCTGTTCTGAAAGATGGCGTTCTAACTATTGGCTTTACCAAGGTCAAACAAGATTCGGTTAAGAAGATTCAGGTTTTATAAAACCGAACCTAACAAGATAAAAAAACACCCCAAGCAAGGGGTGTTTTTTGTTAGCTGTTTATTTTTTAAGAGTTAACTGTGCCCGTCAATTTAGCTAAAACAAATTTAACAAGAATTTGAGCCAGAGCTACAATAACAAGCCCGACTATGGCATACAAAATGGTGTTTTTGGCGGCGGTTACGTTAGAGTCGTTACCGCTAGATGTCATGTACTTAAAGCCTCCCCAGATAATCATAATCACCGATACTATACCGACGATCCAAGAAAAGGTATCGATAATCCAGTTAGCAATGCTTTGTATCTTGGCGTTAGCAGAGCTTTGATCGCAATTGTTGTCGGTTAGTGAAATATTGGCACCTTTACACAGATTCTGACTAATGTTTTCGGCATAAGCTATATTGGCTAGCCCAAAAGCTGGCACCAAGCCTATACAGGCTACTGCCATGGTCAACATAAATTTTTTAATTCTATTCATCTTATATTTATCCTTTTTTATAAACTTTATTATATATGTTTTATATCATGGGCGCCTGTTAAACACAACCTTTAAAGCTGTGTTGCTGGCTAGCCAACCCAGCTGACTACAAACCTGACTATAATCTGGGCCAAAGCCACAACAATTAGGCCAACTATAGAGTATATAATTGCATTTTTTGCTCGAGTGACTTTTTGGGGGTCGCCAGAAGACGTAATAAACCAAAAACCACCCAAAATAATTACAGCAACGGCCACTATGCCGACTATCCACGAAAAGATGTTAACTACCTTTTCTGCCACACTGGCAAGTGTTGAATCACCATTGCCACAGCCAGCGCCTCCGGCCCCAGCATTAACGCCACTGCAAACCGCCTCGGCACTAGGGTTATAGCCACCAATACCACCACCAGCACCACTGCCTTCTACATATGCAGCCCTTGCGTTCAGGCTCCCAGCCAAAAATAGCCCCATAGTAAACATTGCTATTGCGATAACTGTTAGTGTTTTTCTCATACACCCCCCTTGCTAGTAAAATAATTAACAACAAATAAAACAATTGTTCGCGATATAGCCACCACCACCAGACCAACAACACTATATAAAATAGTGTTTTTGGCAGTTGTAACTTTTTGTTCATTACCAGCACTAACCACGTACCTAAAGCCACCGTAGATCAATATAATAACCGCGACTATTGCCGATAGCATGGCTATAAAATTAGTGATCTTGTTTAGGGTGTCGGCCAGGGTAGTATCTGTTGGGGTTGGGGGATTAACAACGGTTTGACAATAGGGGCTACCAGGAGCATCTACGCAAGCCTGTTTTAGGTTATCACTCGCCAGGGCAGAAGCAATAGAACTAGTGGCGCAAATACCCGCCATAACAACAAAAAAGAAAACAGCTATATAAATAAAACTTTTGAACTTCATGGCGACTACGTTGCTCCTTTTATCACAAAATTCACAATTGCCGCCGCAAAAATTGTTACCACCAAGCCAACCAGAGCATAAATAATAGAATTACGGGCCCGCGATATTTTATCGGGCTCACCCTGCGATAACATAAAATCAATACCAGCTATAACCATAACTAGCACCGATATGGCACCAAGTAAAATTAAAACTAAGTTTAAAATATAAGTTAATTTATCTGGTGAGGCCGCTACGTCTGGTAGGCCATAGCTATTGGCAAAAAAAATAAACAGTGCAGGCAACATCATGAAACCAACCTGCTAGCTATAAAAGATACTACCTGTGACGACAATATTGCTATAACCACCCCTATTAGGGCATTAAGTATAGTTTTTCTGGCCAAAACAAGCTTGTCAGCGTTACCCCTGGCAATCACATATTTAAAACCGCCTATAATTACAAACACCACCGCCACAACACCGGCCAGTTGCAATAGCATTTCTATAACAGCAAAGGCGATTAGCCACACCTCTTTAAAGTTAAAATTACTGTTAATTGTAGTTTTTTTACCACTGTCATCAAATTTTGTCACTTGTTCGCTAAAAACTATGTCGCAGTTACTGTCGAACTGTAGATATTTATACCAGGCAGACAAACCAAAAAAACTAGATTTTTGACAATCGGCGGCACTTTTTGCCATTGCCATAGTAGGCGTCAACAATAAAATCAAGGACGCCACAATACCGGCTACATAAAGCTTGCGGTTAAATTTCAATATAAGCCTCCCGGTATAAGCCATTGCATAAAAGCATATAAAAAGACAAAGGCCACCAGGCCGATGATAACGCCATAAATCCTCTTTTTGGTGTTAGCAACTTTTTGGGGGTCCCCACTAGAGGCGGTGTATTGTATGCCGCTAACAATCAACGTTATTACGGCCAAAACACCAACACTAACCGCCAGCGCGTTAATGGCGATATTAAGCAATTGCATAATTTCGCCAGGCTTGCCATTAGCCAGACAATCCCTGGCATTACCCGTATCGCATGTGTCTCCGGCAATTGCATTAGCGTTTACCACCAACAGGTAGAATAAGCTGGTTGCCAGAGTTTTAATACTAATTTTGATTTTGCCTACCATTTTCTATATCTTGCCATCTTTTGCGCTTAGATTCAATGCTTATTATATATAACTATAGGCATAAGCATATACTTTTTGTTATTATATCCCTGAAATGGGCAAGCTAAAACTAAAACTATTGATAACTGTGGGCATAGGTATTTTTATGATAACACCCATAGTCCCGGCATTGAATTCGGTCGCCAAGGCTGCCATTTACCGAGGAGATGGTGGGACTGGGAGCCAACTAGCCTCGGTAAGTAACAGGGGGTTTGTTTGGTCGATTATGTCTATGCTCAACAGAAGTGACCCAACGGCTGGGGCCGTTTGTAAAACAAAATATACAATATCTGCAGATGATTTATCGTCAGGAAAAATATTTGGAGACACCCCCAATGTGGCAATAGGTGGAGTAGCTGTTGCCAGCAATGGCTATACCAATTGTGATGGCGGTGGTTGGGTGCTTAGACTGATGAATTTATTGGGCTACCCAGAGGGAGAATATGGTACATTCTTAACTTCTGCGCTTGGATATACTAAAAATACCGGCTCTGATGGCAAAATTACATATACAGGTACAACCAAATCAATCTCCTGGAATATGGTACCTTCTTATTTTTTCAAAGGTAGCCAGGGTAGCAGAGATGATGATGCACTCTACTGGATATACTTTAAAAATTTTGTCAACGGATGTGACGCTTCGCAGTCAGTAGCAGTGGCTGATGCCACTACAGATCAATTAGACCAAGCCAAAAGCGATAACAAAAGTTATATCGTATGGGTTGCAGATGGGGCTACCGGCAATTTAGTTGAGTATATATATACATCCCCAGACAAAAATAAGGGCGATCGTGTCACTGTAGGTTATGGCGTTGGTGCCGGCGACGACAGACAAATGACCTGCAAAGAATTGGCCGACAAACTACACAGTAAAAATTTGGCTCAGGCCTATGCCGATACATTAAAACAACAGGGTGTCGATGGCATCAATGATTCAGATGCTCAGACAACCAGCACATCAAGCCAGAGCCAGTCAGAATCGTGCGAAGGCGGCATACCAGCAATGGGGTGGTTGATATGCCCAGTTGTGGACCAAATATCACGATTTGCCGGCTGGGTAGATGATAAGCTAGAAAACTTATTAAAAATAGATGTATCTGAATACAATAAAAATTCCGGGATAAGAACGGCCTGGTCTGCTATAAGGATCATATCCACAGTAGCCCTGCTGGGCATTGCTTTAATGATTATTATCGCCCAAATGTTAAATTTAGAAATTTTCAGTGCTTACAGTTTAAAGAAAATGTTGCCCCGGCTGATAGCGGCTGTTATTTTTATACAATTATCCTGGTTCATTGGGACAATGTTTATTGAAATTATTAACGTAATTGGTTCTGCAATAGCCGATCTAATTGCTGCGCCTTTTGGCGGTAGCGCCAAAATGGGCACAATTGCCGCCATTATGAACGACTACAATGGTAATACTAGTGGCGTGGCTCAACTTGGAGCCTTCGCGTTTTTGGGTGGCGGATTAGCAGTAGGATTTGGCGCGATAGGTGGAGGTTTTGGCCTGTTGATGATCGCTATAGTAGTACTTTTGGCTGCCTTGACGGCATTTATAACTCTAGTATTAAGGCAGGTTATTATATTAGGATTATTAATAATTGCGCCAATCGCTATCATTACATGGATATTGCCAAATACTCAAAAATGGTGGAAGTCTTATTCTGATTTACTCATAAAGCTAGTTTTAATGTTCCCACTAGTAATGGCTCTATTAATGCTAGGGAAAGTGTTTGCCTACATAGTTGCCAATTCTGGCAAAACCGGCGTAAGCTCTTCTGTCAACTTTTTTATAATCATTTTAGCCTATTTTGGGCCATTCTTTTTAATCCCCTCTATGATAAAAGCCTCTGGTACAATATTCGCCAAGGCAGCCGGTGGTATCTCTATGGCTAGCAACAAACTAAAGAGTACGAGACCGATTAGAAGGGTAGAGGAAGCACGAAAGCATAATCTTGAAGCTAGAGAGTACAACGCCAAGCGCAAAGGCGCTACATGGGCTACGGGTGGCGGTTTGCTTGGCCGGTCTAGGGCTGGTAAGAATTTCGGCAGATATTGGGCAGGAACGGCGGGTGGCGTAGGCGCTTATGGCGAACAGCTTAGAAAGGCCGAAGAAGAACAGTCTATAAAGAATGCCCAATTGGAGTATGGTTCAGCAATGGGTGGTGTAGCCTTCCCCGATCAGATGAAAAACGCTCTTCTTGTTGCTCAATCCAGGGTTGGTTCAAAAGCAAGCATTGGAGGCAAGGATGTTATTATCACAGAAGCTATAAGAAGAGTTGCCGCTTCAGACCTAACTAGGGGTAAAAAAGCAGATTCGCTCAGGCAGATACAAGAGCAGCTTTATGGCGTAAACTCGTCAGCAGAAGACCAGGCATTATATAACAAAATGGCATCTGACAATGCGGGTGATTGGCTTAAGCTTGCTCCTGACTTGGCAAAAGCTGCCCCAGGGAAGTTGAATGGAGCAGAAAGTTTTCACGAATTTACATACGCAGATGCAGCTGGAGCGCATGGCTCTACATGGCGCAACATGGCTGCAAGAGCCAAATATTTAGATGAGATCCAACACGGTAGAGCCACCGACTTGGCAGGGAACGCTCTAAGCCAAACAGAATTAGCAAGATTAAGTGACGGAACAGAACTTGCTAAATTAAAAGATTTGGCAGACCATGCCAGGAATGATGAGATGCTAAGAGGTTCTATGGACGCCATAAAAGATAGTTATGCCGAACAAATAATTACAAACAATGGCGCTTATACCCCAGCAATGGACAGCAACAACCAACCAATACTAGATGATCAGGGCCACACCACCTTTATTGATTCATCAGGTAGAGTCATGCTACATAACGAAACAGACCCAAATACCGGAGCCCAAATCCAAAAAGGTGATGCAGGTTACGATAAAAACAGGTTGTTTTAAGGGTTCATCGTGGCGACGTATAAAGTTATCCAAGACATAGAGGCCGACGACAAGCTAATCGGCCCGTTAAGCATGAAGCAGTTTGTTTTTGCCTGCGTAGCAGCTGGTTTTGGTTTTGTGGCTTTTATTGTAGCTTCTAAAGTTATCATCTATGCAGCTATTCCTTTTTTACTACCAGTACTTGTTTTTGGAGTCTTGGCGGCCCCATTGGGCGGCGACCAATCAACCGAAATATGGCTAGCCGCTAAAATTAGGTTTTTAATTAAACCACGCAAACGTATTTGGGACCAAAGCGGTATAAAGCAATTAGTTACCATAACCGCACCCAAAAAGATCGAGCAAATATTAACTAAAAACTTTAGCCAGCAGGAGGTCAAAAGTCGCCTAAGGGCCTTGGCCGAAACCATAGATACTCGCGGGTGGGCAACCAAAAATGTTAATTTAAACCTTTACGGCACGCCGGCTTATTCTGTTGCCAACAGCGACCGGCTTATAGACATGGCCAGTTTGCCGCAGGCTGTATCGGATGCTAATGTCAGCGCTGCCGACGACATTATGGATTACCAAAATAACCCCGTGGCCCAACACTTTAATCAAATAGTCAACGAGGCTAGCCAGGCCCAACGCAACCAGGCTTTTACCTTAGTTAGCCAGGCTTCTAGCCACGCAACAAAACCCCAGGTTATTAGCGACTCAGCCCAGCTGGCCAGCCCAATAAATTACCAAATTAGCCAAGCCGACACCGATGCATTGCTGACCCACGCCAACCAAGAAAAAAAACAAGAGGAGCTCGAAAAGCCGCATCACAAGCAAATTAAAACCCCCCAGCAAATTGCCGACGATAAATCAAAAAATAATAACGCTCAAGCTAATGCACCACTTAAAAATCCTGCTATAATAGAACTTGCCAAGACCGACGACTTAAGCGTGGAGTCTATTGCTCATTTAGCTAGCCGTAAGCCTAAGCCAAATGACGAAGTAGTTATACGATTAAGATAGGGTGGGTCTGCCAAAAGGGCAGAAAGTTTAAATGAATCCAGATATACAAAATTATCCCAACCAAAACCAAATTGGCTTAACGCCCACCGGCTTACCGCGTAATCCGCAAGAAGCTACTAATTTTTCGCATAGAGTCAGTACTGACTTTCGTATGCCCGCAGCCCCAGCAGAAAACGACCAAGTCGCCAACGTACCAGCACCCATGTCAGTGTCGCCAACTCCACCCACAGCACAATCGGCACCAGCCCACAAAAGCAACCCCAATAGCACCCAAAACAGCTTGTTAATCAACGAAATCCGCGATGGTTTAGTGATTATGAGCGATGGCTCTTTTAGGTCGGTAGTGATGCTCAAAAGTATTAACTTTGACCTAATGAGCTTGCAAGAGCAAGAAGGCGTAGAGTATGCCTACCAGGGGTTTTTGAACTCACTGGCTTTTCCTATACAAATTTTTGTACGCTCACAGCGAATCGATATTGAACCATATATTCAAAAACTAGATAAAATCCGCGGCGAACACGACAATATGTTGCTAGTAAGATTAATGGAAGATTATATAGATTTTATGGTAAATCTGTCGGAACAAACCAATGTTATGGATAAGAAATTTTATATAATTATCCCTTACTATCCAACCATCAACGCCCAAAAAGCTGTCGAGGCCAGCAAAACCTTTTTAACTGGCATTTTTGGCCACAAAGAAGCCCCTGTGACTATTAACGAAGCCGATCTTAATGCCGCCAAAACCGAACTGCGCAACCGCGTACAATCTGTTTTGGCCAGCCTACAGCAGTGCAATATACAAGGGTTGCCACTAGATACCCAAGAATTGATCGAACTATATTATGATGCCTATAACCCCGACACCGCAACTAGGCAACAGCTTAAAAATTTTGACGATCTAGCCGCGCCAGTTATAACAAAAGGTCAGGGCTTTGCCCCACAAGAACACCTAAAAAGGGAGTTGCAATAATGTTGGGGCGCAAAAAACAACCAACCAGCGACCCTGTGGTTATTGCCGAGCAACAACGGCAAAGAGAAGAACAAGAGGTGCAGGCCGCCTTTCAAAAAGGCATCACCGCCTTGCGTGATTTTATTGCGCCAAGCTCCATAGAATTTAACAGCAATTATTTGCAAGTGGGTACCAGGTACGCCAGATCATATTATGTTTATGGATACCCCAGACAAATTAACACCGGCTGGCTTAGCCCGTTAATAAATTGCGACGAAGTCATGGATATTTCTTTAATAGTATATCCCGTCGAAAGTCAGGTGGTTTTAGAGAATTTGCGCAAAAAGGTTGGCCAGATAGAAGCCGGCATCCAGATAGACAGCGAAAAGGGTAGAGTGCGAGACCCGCGCAAAGAGGCTGCCATAACCGATGCCGAAGAAATGCGCGATAAGTTGCAAGTTGGCGAAGAGCGGTTTTTTAGGTTTGGTTTTTATTTTACAATTTATGCCGGCTCGCTAGACGAGCTAGAATTTGTAAGCCACAAAATAGAAACCATGCTTGGCAACCAATTGGTCTATTCTAAACCAGCCACGTCGCAGCAAGAGCAGGGCTTTAACAGCACTTTGCCACAATTTACCGATCAGTTACAAATTAGACGCAACATGGACACCGGTGCCATCAGCACCAGCTTTCCGTTCACCAGTGCCGACTTAAGTGATGACCACGGTATTTTATATGGCATTAATATGCATAATTCTGGGCTGGTTATTTTTGACCGCTTTAGCCTAGAAAACAGCAACAGTGTGGTCTTTGCCAAAGCTGGAGCCGGTAAAAGTTTTACCGTAAAGCTAGAAGCTTTGCGCAGTTTAATGCTAGGCACCGAAATAATGATTATCGACCCAGAAAACGAATACCAGCGAATGTGCGAAGCCGTAGGTGGTGCTTACGTAAAATTATCGCTAAATTCTACAACTCGAATCAACCCGTTTGATTTGCCAAAAGTAGTCGACACCGGCGAGGCTGCCGATGCTTTGCGTAGCAACTTAATATCTCTGCATGGGCTATTTAGATTGATGATGGGTGGCGCCCAGTTGCAAATGTTGGGTAGTTCTGGCCAAGTAGCCCCAGCTCTAAGCCCAATAGAAGAGGCCGATTTAGATGCAGCCCTAATGGCCACCTATTCTAAAGCTGGTATTACCGATGACCCACTGACCCATACCGGCACACCACCAACCATATTAGATTTATATGACACACTGCTTCATTCTGGCGGGACTGGCCCGCAACTTGCCCAAAGGTTACGTAAATATACTACCGGAACTTTTGCCGGCATTTTTAGCCAACAAAGCAACATAAACATCAACAACCCTATGGTGGTATTTAATATCCGCGATCTAGAAGACGAGCTAAGACCGGTAGCAATGTATATTGTATTGAACTATATTTGGAACAAAACCAAAGCCGACCAAAAAAAGCGGCTATTGATTGTCGACGAGGCTTGGCAGTTAATGAAATACGAAGACAGCGCCAATTTTATGTTTAGCCTGGCCAAACGTGCCCGCAAATATAACCTTGGCCTGACCACCATAACGCAAGATGTAGAAGATTTTATTGGCTCACGAATGGGGCGGGCTATTGTGGCCAACGCCTCAATGCAAATATTACTAAAACAAAGTGCCAGCGCCACCGATTTGTTGGCCGATGTATTTAAATTAACCAGCGAAGAGAAAAAGCGCTTAAGCCAGTTCCCTATAGGGCAGGGGCTATTTTTTGCCGGCTCTAATCATGTACACATACAAATCACGGCCAGCCCATCCGAATATAATCTAATAACCACCAAACCAGAAGAAGTAACGGCAATCGAACAGCAGGGTCAAATTGACTTAAATCAGGGCGCAGCCGGAGAATTTAACCCCCAACAAACAGCAAATTATTAAGATTTTATGCAAGACGACAGCAATCAACCAGACGATAGCACCGATTTGTATAAAGACCCAGAAAAGACACCTTCTGGCGGTTTGGCCAAAACAATTGCTACCAAAGCCCTAAAGTCGGGGTCTAAAAAAGCACTTATAGGTGGCGCTGGTGCCGGTTTGTTGGCCTTAATAATTGGCCTAGGCGGTTTTTTTGGTTTTTTGAACGTCTTTAAACTAGAGCATCTGATGCAAAATATCGAAAAAAAAGGTTTTATGCGCTACCAAGTGTCAATGGACGGCCGATCGAGCCGATGGATCCAGGCATATTTTACAGTTAGAATGGCAGAGGTAGAAGACCCTAATATAAAAGACCCCGCCAGGCGTGAAAATCTATTTTTTAAATCCGACAAAATACGCAACAACCCAATGACCGATTGGTATGAGACTCTACGAACCTCTGATTTCGAAAAAGATCTTTACAACAAACATGGCATTATGTTTACAAGCATTGCCGAACGCACCTCGAACGGAGGTGTAAAGTTTAGAACGGGCAAAATTAGAATCAAAGATGTAAGCACCTACATTAATTTATCAGATTCCGAATTAAGAGATTTAAGCAATGCCTTTAAACTACAAGATCCATCTAAGCTCAACAGCACCTTAAGGCAATATATTGATTTCGATAAATTCGATTCTGATAAGTCGGCTCGGCGGGCTATAAAAGTGGCGGTAGATGGCGAAACAAAACCGTGGCAAGTTATTAAGCGGCGCACCGTGCGCAAGAATATCCAAAATTTAATTGGGGTTAGAAATTGGCGTTTCTTCGAGACGACTAGAAACAAAATGGACGAGAAAAAAATAAATATCAGAAACCGAGTTGTCCAGCGCATGCTACCCGACAGCACAAGAATGGGGCAGTTTGTTCAGTGTTTTTTGGGGCTAGCAACCTGCAAAAGCTCTAGCGACCCACTTAACCCTAGCAACCAACAAGCCCCAGAAACTATTGGTGATAATACCAGCAACGGACGAGATAATACAAAGGGTGTAGTTAGTGTTAATGACACAAAAAATGTTCCAGAAGGCGTTAGCCAAGCAATCAACGAGGTCACAACCGCCGCAGAGGACAAGGCTGCCAGCGAAGCTGTTGGTAGCACTTCAAAGTTGGGAGTTTGGATGGGGGCAAAATACGCAATTATGCAGACTATTATTTCTAAAATTAATTTTACTACAGCAATACTTTCTGCCGTTGATATGTT
>Ga0265296_1004933_pt1 | contig 11294 bp, 12 predicted proteins | sample MunlanPumphouse1_FD_189073 | JGI IMG/M metagenome (GOLD analysis project Ga0265296, IMG submission 189073) | Groundwater microbial communities from a municipal landfill in Southern Ontario, Canada - Pumphouse #1 | ecosystem: Environmental > Aquatic > Deep subsurface > Groundwater | place...
GGCTTATTGGGGCTGCTTCGCAGCCCAGCGCGGGGCAAGCCCGCTCGCCACAACTGCGCTATCTGCCTGGATTTGGGCGTTGCGGCAAAGTTGTGTAGATACCTATGCCGCGATGAGGCCCGCCCAGACACAGCAAATCAGCGCTCAGTCAACCCGAACTGGGTCAAACAGAACGTCGGAACCCCCATATCCTCCAACCGCTGTGAGCCACCCAGTTCCGGCAAGTCAATGATCGCCGCCGCTTCAAAAATCCGTGCACCCATGCGCCGTGCCAGGTTGGCCGCAGCAATCAAGGTGCCACCTGTGGCGATCAGGTCATCGAACATCAGCACCGAATCCCCTTCACACAGGCTGTCGGCGTGCACTTCAAGGAAGGCTTCACCGTATTCGGTCTGATAGCCCTCGGACAGCACGTCCGCTGGCAGCTTGCCCTGTTTGCGGAACAGGATCAGTGGTTTGTTCAGTTGATAGGCAATCACCGAACCGATCAAAAAGCCCCGGGCATCCATCGCGCCGATGTGCGTGAACTCGGCTTCGACGTAGCGATGGATAAAGGTGTCAGCCACCAGGCGCATGGCCTTGGGCGACTGGAACAGCGGCGTGATATCGCGAAAGATCACCCCAGGCTTGGGGAAGTCGATGACGGGGCGGATCAGGGATTTGATGTCGAAGGAGTCGAAAGCCATCGTCGGGAGTCCTGGGGGCAAAGACTCGCCAGTATACCTGCGGCCTGGCCGGTTGGCTTGGCCGCAAGTGTCGCATCCCGCGTGCGGCGGTCAGCCGTCGAGGGAGCCGCCGGCCAGTGCGCAGAGCTGGATCGGGTCGAGGATATGAACTTCCTTGCCCTCGGCGGCAATCAGTTCGTTTTGCTGGAAGCGGGTGAACACCCGGGAGACGGTTTCCACCGCCAGGCCCAGGTAATTGCCGATTTCGTTGCGCGACATGCTCAGACGGAACTGATTGGCCGAGAAACCACGGGCGCGGAAACGTGCCGACAGGTTGACCAGGAAGGTGGCAATCCGTTCGTCAGCGGTTTTTTTCGACAGCAGCAGCATCATTTGCTGGTCATCCCGGATTTCCCGGCTCATCACGCGCATCAACTGGCGGCGCAACTGTGGCAGTTGCAGGGCCAGTTCATCCAGGCGTTCGAACGGAATCTCGCACACCGACGTGGTTTCCAGGGCCTGGGCCGACACCGGGTGGATCTCGGTGTCCATGCCCGACAGGCCTACCAGTTCGCTGGGCAAGTGGAAACCGGTGATCTGCTCTTCGCCGCTATCGCTCAAGCTGAACGTTTTCAAGGCGCCCGAGCGTACTGCATAGACGGAATCGAACTGATCACCCTGGCGAAACAGAAACTCGCCTTTCTTCAGTGGGCGACCACGTTTAACGATTTCGTCCAGCGCATCCATGTCTTCCAGATTCAGCGAAAGTGGCAAGCAGAGGGGCGCCAGGCTGCAATCCTTGCAGTGAGCCTGGCTGTGAGCGCGCAGTTTAACTGGCTCGGACATTTCTTAAATCCTTGTGGGAAAACACACATAAGACGTAAGGGTACCGCACTGAGGGACTATCAGGCCAGCCTGTACAAAAAACCGGCAGGGGTATAAAGAATTTTGCACAGCGGCCGATGGACTGCTAACGACCAAGAGCTTGGAGGCTCCCGATATGCTTTCCATTGACGGCAATCTTCCGTCCCGCACCATGGTGCCGACTTTGCTTGAGCCGAAAAAAGCCAGCGCTGTTGGCGCTGAGGCCCAAACGCCAGCGCTCGGTGAAACCAAGCCTGCCGAAGGCGTAAGCGTGACCTTTTCCGGTGCGTCGCTCAAAGCCGCCAACGCCGAGAAAGCGGCCAACAACGATATCGAAGAAAGCGGGCTGGACGAGAACGTGCAGAAGCTGCTGAAGATGATTCGCCAGTTGAAGCAGCAGATCGCAGAAAAGATGGCAGAGATGTCGTCGATCATGGCCGACAAGCGCCTGAGCCCGGATCAGGCCCAGGCGAAACTGGGTGGCGTGCAAGCGGCATTGGGCGGCCTGCAAGCTGCGCTGACCTCCGCCTATGCATCCTTGAACGAAGCGATGAAGAACCTGAGTGCCGAGGATGCGGTGAAGGCCGCCGCGTTGGTGGCCAAGTAACCCGGCTCAGATCACCCGGGAAAATCGTTGCCTATTCTGTTGCTCCAGATAGGCATCGAACACCATGCACACCGAGCGCACCAGCAGGCGTCCGGCCGGCAGTACGCGAATGCCCTCGGCGTCCAGTTCGATCAGGCCGTCATTGGCCATCGCTTCCAGTTGCGGCCAGAGTTCGGCGAAATAGCCGCGAAAATCCACGGTAAATGCCTGCTCGATGCTTTCGAAGTCCAGGCTGAAGTGACAGATCAACTGCTGGATCACCGCGCGCCGCAAACGATCGTCGGCCGTGCAGAGCAGGCCGCGACTGGTGGCCAATTGCGCCCCAGCCAGGGCGTTCTGGTAATGACTCAGGTCGCTGCTGTTCTGGCAGTACAAGTCACCAATCTGACTGATGGCCGATACCCCAAGCCCGATCAAATCACAGTGCCCATGGGTGGTGTAGCCCTGGAAATTGCGCTGTAGGGTGGCCTCTTCCTGGGCAATGGCCAGTTCGTCATCGGGCAGGGCGAAGTGGTCCATGCCGATGTAGTTGTAGCCGGCCGCCGTCAACTGTTCGATGGTTTCCTGCAGCATCTGCAACTTGACGGCGGGGGCCGGCAGGTCGTCGCTGTTGATCCGCCGCTGGGGCAGGAAACGTTCCGGCAGGTGGGCGTAGTTGAACACGGAGAGCCGGTCGGGTTGCAGGCTGATGACCTCGGCCACGGTGCTGGCGAAATGCTCCGGTGTCTGCTTGGGCAGGCCGTAGATCAAGTCGATATTGATCGAGCGAAACTGCAGGGTGCGCGCGGCATCGATCACCGCGCGGGTTTCTTCCAGGCTTTGCAGGCGATTGACCGCCCGTTGTACCTCGGGGTCCAGGTCTTGCACGCCGATGCTCACGCGGTTGAAGCCCAGTTCACGCAGCAGACCCATGGTGGCCCAGTCGGCTTCCCGTGGGTCTATCTCGATGCCGTAGTCGCCGGAGTCGTCATCCAGCAAGTTGAAGTGCTGGCGCAGTTGCGCCATCAACTGGCGCAACTCGTCGTGGCTGAGAAAGGTCGGCGTGCCGCCGCCAAAATGCAGCTGCTGTACTCGCTGGTTGGGGTCCAGGTGGCAGGCGACCAGTTGAATCTCTTGCTCCAGGCGCTGCAGGTAGGCCTGGGCGCGACCGCGGTCCTTGGTGATGACTTTGTTACAGGCGCAGTAGTAGCAAATGTTCGCGCAGAACGGCACGTGCACATACAGCGACAGCGGGCGCACGGCCTTGCGGCTGTCGCGCAGGGCGTGCAGCAGGTCGAAGGTGCCGACCTGGCTGGTGAATTGTACGGCGGTGGGGTAGGAGGTGTAGCGCGGCCCCGCGAGGTCGTAGCGATGAATCAGATCTGTGTCCCAACGAATGGCGTCGAGCATGCGGGCATTCCCCGGATTGGCTAGTGGGCCGAGTCTAGGGGCATGGCTGGACGGTCATCTTGATTTGTATCAACGGGGAGCGGCGCTATGCCACATGGCCTTTTAGTGGCCCATAAGCCAGTGCTGATGGGGGCCGGGTAGGGTCCAGATACCGAACACAATCACCAGCAGGCCACCGGCCATGCGCACACTGCGCTTGCGCAACAGCGCGGTGACGCGTTCTGCCGCCAGCCCGGTGGCGAGCAATACCGGCCAGGTGCCGAGCCCGAAGGCCAGCATCAACAGCCCGCTATCCAAGGCGTTGCCCTGGCTGGCAGCCCACAGCAATGTGCTGTAGACCAGGCCGCAGGGCAGCCACCCCCACAGCGCGCCCAGCAGCAAGGCGCGGGGCAGGCTGGACACCGGCAGTAAACGGTTGGCAAACGGCTGGATATGGCGCCACAGGCCGCGCCCGAGGCTTTCGATACGGGTCAGGCCGCTCCACCAGCCGGCCAGGTACAGGCCCATGCTGATCAACAGCAGGCCGGCAAGGATGCGCATGAACATCGCCGCCGGGCTGTTGGCCACCGCCCAGCCGGCCAGGCCGATCAATACGCCGGCGCAGGAATAGCTAAGGATGCGTCCCAGGTTGTAGGCCAGCAGCAGGCGAAAACGCCGGCTGCGCTGCTCCGGCGGGATCGCCAGGGTCAGTGCGCCCATCAGGCCACCACACATGCCCAGGCAATGGCCGCCGCCCAACAGGCCCAGGATCAGCGCGGAAACCAGCAGCGGCGCGAGGTCAAGCATGGGGCGATGCCGGCTCGTCAGGCTTGCTCGGTGGCTGCGCATGGCTGCTGGCCTCGTCGACAGCGGCCAGGTGCTTGGGGTCCTGGTCGTCGAACAGCACGCTGTGGGCCGGCCCGTCGAGGTCGTCATACTGGCCGCTGTCCACCGCCCAGAAGAAGATGTAGATGGCGATGGCGACGATCAGCAGCGCCGCTGGAATCATTACGTAAAGAGCTGGCATCGCTACTCCATGCCCGTGCGGCTCAAGCCGGCAGCGGACGGGACTGTGGGGTGGCGCTCGCAGCGCTGGTGCGCGGCAGGCGAGTCAGGCGCAGGGCATTGAGCACCACGGTCAACGAGCTGAGGGACATGCCGATCGCAGCCCAGATCGGCGTGATCCAACCGAGGGCGGCGAACGGCAACATCAGGCCATTGTATAGCCCGGCCCACAGCAGGTTTTCAATGATTACGCGGCGCGTGCGCCGTGCCAGGCTGAAAGCTTGTACCAGGGCGTCGAGGCGGTTGGACAACAGCACCGCGTCGGCGCTGGTTTTCGCCAGGTCAGTGGCCGAACCCATGGCCACGCTGATATCAGCGGCGGCCAGTACCGGCACGTCATTCACGCCATCACCGAGCATCAACACCTTGCGGCCTTCCTTGTGCAACTGTTGCAGCACCAGCAGCTTGTCATCGGGGCGCAGGCCGCCATGGGCTTCGTCGATGCCCAGTTCGGCGGCGACGCTGGCGACCATCGGCGAGCTATCACCCGATAGCAGCAAGGTACGCCAACCCCGCGCCTTGCACGCAGCCAGCAGCGCCGGTGCATCGCTGCGCAGGCGATCATCCAGGACAAACCAGGCCAGGGCGCCGCTGGTATCGCCCAGCAGCAACCATTGGCCAGCGTCTTGCGGCGATTGAGGAATCGCGCAGCCACTCAATTCACAGACAAAGCCGGGCTGGCCGATGCGCAGCAGGTGTTCGCCGACGCGGCCCTCGAGTCCCAGGCCCGGGGTGCTGAGCACTTCGTCAGCCGCCAGTGGGGCGCGGCCAAAGGCCCGGGCAATCGGGTGTTCGGAGCGGTTTTCGAGGGCGGCGGCCAGGGCCAGGGCCAGATCGCTGCTCATGCTGCCCAACGGCCGGATGGCACGCAGGGCCAGGCGGCCTTCGGTGAGGGTACCGGTCTTGTCGAAAATCACCGTGTCGATCTGATTGAGGCCTTCGAGCACATGGCCGCGGGTCAGCAGCAGGCCGAGTTTGTGCAGGGTGCCGGTGGCGGCAGTCAAGGCGGTGGGGGTTGCCAGCGACAAGGCGCAGGGGCAGGTGGCAACCAGCATCGCCAGGACAATCCAGAACGCCCGAGAAGAATCCAGCTCCCACCACAGCAGGCCAATCAGCGCGGCGGCGATCAGCGAGCAGAGCAGGAACCATTGGGCGGCGCGGTCGGCGATTTGCGCCAGGCGCGGTTTTTCTGCCTGGGCCCGCTCCAGCAGGCGCACGATGGCCGACAAGCGGGTGTCATGGCCCAGGGCGCGTACTTCAACGGTCAACGCGCCTTCGACGTTGAGGGTGCCCGCGGTGACGGTGTCGCCGGCCTGTCGTGGTTGTGGCAGATATTCGCCGGTAAGCAGCGACTCATCGATACTCGATTGGCCATCGAGGATCACCCCGTCTGCGGGCAGAATCGCGCCCGGGTGCACCAGCACCCGGTCGCCCAGGGCCAGTTCGGTGAGCAGGATACGATCGCTCTGGCCATCGGCTTTGAGGCGCAGGCACGAGGCTGGCAGCAGGTTGACCAGTTGGGCGGTGGCGGCAGCCGTGCGTTCCCGGGCGCGACGCTCCAGGTAGCGCCCGGCCAGCAGGAACAGCGCGAACATGCCCACGGCATCGAAATACAGCTCGCCCACCCCGGTGATCGCGGTCCAGATCCCCGCCAGGTAGGCGCCGCCAATGGCCAGCGAGACCGACACATCCATGGTCAGATGGCGGGTGCGCAGGTCACGCATGGCGCCCTTGAAAAACGGTGCACAACTGTAGAACACGATGGGAGTGGTCAGAAACAGCGCAACCCAGCGCAGGATCTCGTGTAGCTCTGGGCTCAGGTCGATATTGAACTCCGGCCAGGTGGCCATCGTCGCCATCATCGCCTGGAACCATAGCAGGCCGGCCACGCCCAGTTGGCGCAAGGCCAGGCGGTTTTCACTGGCCAACTGTTCAGCGGCACGGTCGGCTTGATAAGGGTGGGCAGCGTAGCCGATATGGCGTAGCTCGCTGAGCACCTGGCTCAACGGCAATTGCCCATCGGCCCAGCGCACATGCAGGCGATGGTTGGACAGGTTCAGCCGCGCCTCGGCCACGGCCGGCAGGCTGCGCAGGTGTTTCTCGATCAACCAGCCACAGGCGGCGCAACTGATGCCTTCCATCAGCAACGTGGCTTCGGCCAGGTCGCCGTCGTGGCGCACGAAAGGCTTTTGCACATCGGCGCGGTCGTACAGCGCCAGCTCGTCGACCAACTGCACGGGCAACGCCTCTGGGTTGGCCGAGGCCTCGCTGCGGTGTTGGTAATAGCTTTCCAGCCCACCTGCGACAATTGCTTCGGCCACCGCCTGACAGCCCGGGCAGCAGAGCTCGCGGGGCTCGCCGAGGATCACCGCAGTGAAGCGGCTGCCGGGCGGGACGGGGAGGGCGCAGTGGTAGCAGGGGATTGGGGTGGTCATGGTTTTGGATCTGTGTGGGCGGGGAGGGCCTCATCGCGGGCAAGCCCGCTCCTACAAGGTTATCGCACACTCCCTGTAGGAGCCGGCTTGCCGGCGATGCGCGAAGCGCAGGCTTTCAGTTCTTCAGGTCTTCAGCACCCTGCAACGGCTCGTCACCCAACTTCAGGTCGGTGCCATGGCTGACTTCTTCCTCTTCAAACATGCGCCAGGTCCTGTCGCCTTCCACCCCCAGCAGCTCGACGAAGCGCCGGCCTTCGACCTTGTCAGTGACCTGGCCGATATAGCGACCCGGCTCGCTCTCGCTGCGGGTGAGCACGACCTTGCGGTCTTTCTCCGGCTGGGTCGGCGAAATCAGGTTCAATTCCAGTGTGGTCGGCCCGCTGTTGCCGGTGAGGTGCAACTCGACTTCGCCGGTCAACTCATCCAGGTGCATCGTGGCGCGCATTTGCAGGGTCTGGGCCAGCAGTTCGCGGTCCAGGGAGCGGTTGATGCCCTTGCCCGCCTCGTAGTAGTTGTCGTTGACCAGGTTGTCCGGGTTGTTCACCGCGATGGTCACCATGGACAAGGTCAGCGTCACCGAGCAGGCCAGGATGGCAATGATGATCCAGGGCCAGAGGTGCTTGTACCAGGGGCTTGCGGCAGTTGCTACGGGCATTGTTCTGCTCTCTTTTAACGAATTTGTGGGCCGATGAACCGGCTCTTGGCTTCAACGTGGACGCTGTCATCATCAGCATCCTTGAGGATGAATTTCACCTCGTTGGTGGTCGATGGCATTTGTTCCGGCGCGCTCGACAGTTCCACCGGCATGGTGAAGATTTCCCCGGCGGCGACCTTGATCTCGCGCTTGCCTTGCAGCTTGAGGTCCGGCAGGCCCGTGGCGTCCAGCACGTAGGTGTGGTCGTGCTGGTCCTTGTTCATGATCTTCAGGCTGTAGACGTTCTCGATCCGCCCTTCGGCGTTTTCGCGGTACAGCACGCGGTCCTTGCTGACGTCGAAACCCACCAGCGAGCGCATGAAGAACGCCGCGGCCAGCAGGCTGATCATCGCCAGCAGCACCAGCGCGTAGCCGATCAGGCGCGGGCGCAGCTTGTGGGTCTTTTGCCCCGACAGGTTATGTTCGGTGGTGTAGCTGATCAACCCGCGAGGGTAATCCATCTTGTCCATGATGGTGTCGCAGGCGTCGATGCAGGCGGCGCAGCCAATGCACTCGATTTGCAGGCCGTCGCGGATATCGATGCCGGTAGGGCAGACCTGCACGCACATCGTGCAGTCGATGCAATCCCCCAGGCCCTGGGCCTTATAGTCGACACCTTTCTTGCGCGGGCCACGCACTTCGCCGCGGCGCGGGTCGTAGGACACGATCAGGGTGTCCTTGTCGAACATCACGCTCTGGAAGCGCGCATACGGACACATGTAGATGCACACCTGCTCACGCAGCCAGCCGGCGTTGCCATAGGTGGCGAGGGTGAAGAAGCCGACCCAGAAGTACGACCAGCCATCGGCCTGGCCGGTGAAGAACTCGAACACAAGTTCGCGGATCGGCGAGAAGTAGCCGACAAAGGTCATGCCGGTAACAAAGCCGATCAGCAGCCACAGCGTGTGCTTGCTGAGTTTACGCAGGAACTTGTTAGCGCTCATCGGCGCCTTGTCCAGCTTGATCCGCTGGTTGCGGTCGCCTTCGGTGACCTTCTCGCACCACATGTAGATCCAGGTCCACACGCTTTGCGGGCAGGTGTAGCCGCACCAGATACGCCCGGCGTAGACGGTGATAAAGAACAGGCCAAAGGCCGAAATGATCAGGATCCCCGACAGCAGGATGAAATCCTGGGGCCAGAATGTCGCACCGAAAATGAAGAATTTGCGCTCTGGCAGGTTCCACCAGACGGCCTGGTGCCCGCCCCAGTTCAGCCACACCGTACCGAAGTACAGCAGGAACAAGCCGGCACCGCCGAGCATCCGCAGGTTGCGGAACATCCCGGTGAAGGCGCGGGTGTAGATTTTCTCCCGCGAGGCGTAGAGATCGACGGTGTCGCTGGTTTTTTTGGCAGGCGGGGTAACGTCATGTACCGGAATCTGGTTGCTCATCATTGCATCCCACGGCAGTGGAGATTTGCCTCGGCCAGTACGTGCCAGCCGGGGTCAAAATAGGGGTCTTGCAGTGGCGTAATGATACGCCTGTAGCACCGGTGAACGGGTGCGACCTTTGGTCGCGTTGGGGGAAATCAATTGATGGTGTACGTGACTTGAATCAATTGACAGCGTGAGTATGGACAGTTTTTCAGGGCCTGTAGGTCATTCGTCCCATGGGTTGATCAATGTCACACCGCTGCTTTGGAAGTCGGTGACATTACGGGTGACCACGGTCAGGCCGTGAACCAGAGCGGTTGCGGCGATCAGCGCGTCACCTTCGTTAGCACGATCCGGCACATGCAGGCTGGCGCAGCGTAATGCCACGGCAGCGTCAATTGGCAGGATTCTGGCATCGAAGGCCGGCATGACATGGCGTTTGAGCCAGGTGCGCAAGACCTTGCCCTGCGTGGGGTCACGGCGCTCCATTCGCTGCACCCCAGTCTCCAGTTCTTTCAAGGTAATCGCCGAAATATACATACGCGGTGCGGCGACGGTTTTGGCCCAGGCCACCACATTTTTGTCAGCCTGGGGTTTGCGTAACTCGGAAATGACATTGGTATCGAGCAGATACATCAAGAGAGGTCCACGGGTCGATGGATAATCACGGCACGCTCGGTTTCAAACTCGATGTCCGCCGCTTCGGGCATCACCAACAGGTCAACGATATCGGCGTTGATGCCTGTCAATTTTTGATAGTCCTCAATACTTAGCAGTACATGGGCAGGCTTGCCTCGGTCGGTGATAAAAACCGGTCCTTGGCGCGCGGCTTTTTTGGCACCGCTTGTGTCTTGGTTGAATTCGCGACTGGAGATGGTCGTAATTGTCATGGGGCGCCTCCCAGTAGGGTGGGTGAATGTAGTTACGTTACTACGCCGCACTGAAACGCTACAAGCTTCAAGCTACAAGCGGTCGATGTGTTTCACCGGCAATAAAAAAGCCCCTGTCACCGCTATGGTGACAGGGGCTTTTTCTTGCGGATTGCCGCTTACTTCTGCTCTTGCTGCTCTTTGTGCGACAGGCTGTAAACATACGCCGCCAGCAAGTGCACCTTGTCATTACCCTGCAATTGCTCCTGCGCAGGCATCTGGCCCTGGCGGCCGTAACGGATGGTCTGCTGCAGTTGGGCGAAGCTGGAGCCGTAGATGAACGCGCCCGGGTGGGTCAGGTCAGGTGCGCCCATCGCTGGCGTACCTTTGCCGGCCGGGCCGTGGCAGGCCACGCAGTTGGCGGCGAACAGCTTCTCGCCGTTGGCTACGTCGGCCTTGGCGCCTTCCGGCAGCTTGCGGCCATCGAGGTTGGTCAGCACGAAACCGGCGACGTCAGCTACGCCTTGTTCACCGATCACTTCAGCCCAGCCCGGCATCACCGCGTGACGGCCCGCCATGATGGTGGCCTTGATGGTTTCCGGCTCGCCGCCCCAGCGCCAGTCGGCGTCGGTCAGGTTGGGGAAGCCATAGGCACCCTTGGCGTCGGAACCGTGGCATACCGAACAGTTGGAGGCGAACAGGCGGCCACCCATCTTCAGGGCTTGTGGATCTTTGGCCACTTCCTCAATGGGCATGGCGGCAAACTTGGCGAAGATCGGTCCGAACTTGGCGTCGGAGCGGGCCATTTCCTTTTCCCACTCGTGCACACCGGTCCAGCCGCTCTGGCCATTGGCGAACGGGGTTTGCTTCTCGTTGTCGAGGTAGGCATAACCCGGCAGCAGGCCCTTCCAGTTACCCAGGCCCGGGTACAGCACCAGGTAGCCCAGGGCGAAGATGATGGTGCCGACGAACAGCATGAACCACCACTTAGGCAAGGGGTTGTCGTATTCCTCGATGCCATCGAACGAGTGGCCAACCGTCTCGTCCGTTTGCTCGGCGCGCTGGCCCTTGCGGGTCGACAGCAACAGCCAGGTCAGGGCAAAAATGGTACCCAGACTGAGGACTGTGACGTACAGACTCCAGAACGTAGTCATTCTTTGTTACTCCTAGAAGCTTGCTCGACGTGCTTGATGGCTTCGGGATCATCGGCAAAAGGCAGCATGGTCGCGTCGTCGAATTCCGACTTGCGCTTGGGGCTGAACACCCACAAGGCCAGACCGATGAAGGCCACCATCACGACCACGGTGCCCAGGCCTCGAATCATCCCGATATCCATCAGATTCACCGTTTGCTT
>Ga0265296_1004935_pt1 | contig 11288 bp, 7 predicted proteins | sample MunlanPumphouse1_FD_189073 | JGI IMG/M metagenome (GOLD analysis project Ga0265296, IMG submission 189073) | Groundwater microbial communities from a municipal landfill in Southern Ontario, Canada - Pumphouse #1 | ecosystem: Environmental > Aquatic > Deep subsurface > Groundwater | place: Canada...
TTATCTGCAGGATTCTTGAGGCGATGCTCAATGGAGATGAAGAGGCAGCCAGTCGCATCATAGAATCCGGCGATGGTGCGCGGACGGAGTTGATCCTGCATGCTATAAAGCTCGCCAACCAGCTACTGCGCTATCGCGATGCAATCGCGCGCGGAATCGGCCACAGCATGGAACTGCACATCACGTCGTCTGATAGCCCGCCGCTTTTCCTGGTTCAGGCCATCCATCGGTTCTTCGACAGGTCAAAGGTACGCGTCGTCTGGTACGAAGACGTTCTCGACGCAAAGGGGCACCTACTCGACGCGGACGAAGTGAGCGTCGATCAGGGATCCCCGGCGCCGTCCAATGAACCACAGGAATCTGTCGCGACCGCTCCACAGCCGGAGCCGGCCGCTCAAGAGGCAGCCACGCAGACGCCATCCAGCGAGCCACCGCCGGCATCGGCTGTCCCGGAGCCACAGGATGCAGTCGCGCCGCCGGCGCCGAGCGAGCCGTTGCCGCAGGCTGCGGCCGAGCCAGAGCCGAAGAGATCAAGTCCGCCTCCGAGGAAGAGGGTCAAGACGCCGTCCGCTGCCCCGACATCATCGCCGCCTAAGGCCAAGAGTTCCCAGCCGGCGCCGGCACCCGCTCCTGAGGCAGATGAGGAGGCTCGCAGGCGCGAGTCTGCGTTGAGAGAGCTGGTGACAGCCGCTTCACAGGCAGTCTATCAGTCATCTCTGCCCGCGCAGGTAAACTACAATACAAGCATACTTGAGCCGTTCATAGCATGGCTCGTGAATCAAGGGCATTGGTCGACAAAACTTTCCACGCTCGGCTCTCAATCTTTCGACAGCGAGATCGTTCGCCTCCATGAGGTATGGAGCGCGCAGCAGGCCGAGGACAGAGCCAACGCGACAAACGGGAACGGGCCCTGGAGCGTCATCAGGGATCAGCGCGCGGAAAAACGTTTCAACGACAAGTCTCAGGAGACAGTGGGCAAGCAGCCGCTCGACTGGAGCCAGCGCAACACCAAGGGCATCCAGAATGTCGACGTCATCACAATGCTTTCATCTTTGCAGGATAACCAGAAGGTCAAGGCCGACCCAGGGCTCAATGAAGCCATCGGACAGTACATCGCCTATCTCCGCCAGAGGTACAAGTTGAACGCGTATTTCAAGACTGCGGAGGATGGACCAAGGCTGCGGGATATCGTCAAGCGCTACATGTGGACGGTCGAGGGCGCTAGGAGCTGAGTCTCTCCTGAATCCTGCGTATCCCCCGCGCACGGCCGGTCTTTTCATCTATATCCAGCAGAACTCCCTCAAGCCGGACGCCCTCTTCGGCGACTTTGAATCCCTTGCGCTCTCCGGTGAGGAAGCGATGGATCGCAACCTCCTTCGCGAGCCCTATCACGGATGCATGCGGTCCCGTCATACCGATATCCGAGATATAGGCGGTGCCGCCCGGCAGGATCTCGTCGTCCGCAGTCTGCACATGAGTATGCGTGCCGAGGAATGCGGAGATGCGGCCGTCGAGATACCACCCGAGTGCGCGCTTCTCGCTCGTGGCCTCCGCATGGAAGTCGAGCACGATGCAGTCGGAAAACTTTTCGAGCTCGGGCAGGAGTTTGTCCATGGCGAGGAATGCATTCTCCGCCTTGTGTCCCTTCTCATCCATATAGACAGTTCCCTGCAAGTTGACGACCGCGATGCGCGCGCCGCTGGCCGCGGAGAAGAAGCCCCACCCCCTGCCTGGGAGCGATTCGTGTACGTTGTGCGGCCGAAGGATCGGGTGAGAATCGAAATACGGATGCAACTCGTCGTGCTCCCAGATGTGATTGCCTGCGGTCATCACGTTGATCGGGCTCTCGAAAAGCTCCTCCGCAATCGGAGGGGTGAGCCCCTTGCCGCCGGCAGCGTTCTCCGCATTTGCTATCACGAAATCGATGCGGTGTTCACGAAGAAGGCCCGGCAGGAGCTCCTTCACGGCTCGCCTGCCGGGCCTTCCGAAGATATCGCCGATGACGAGGATTTTCATAATTAAGTGCGATCGTACGATGGTGCGATCGTGCGTTCGTAAACCTGGGCGATGTTACGATCGCACTAACGCACGATCGAACCAACGCACGTTATTTAGCGTACTCCGTTGCCCGCGTCTCGCGGATGACCGTCACCTTGATCTGGCCGGGGTAGGTCATCTCCTGCTCGATCTTCTTGGCGATGTCCTTGGAGAGCACCGTGGCCTCGGCGTCGCTCACCTTGTCGTTCACCACCATCACGCGCACCTCGCGGCCGGCCTGGATGGCGTAGGCCTTCTCCACGCCGGTGAACGATGTGGAGATGCGCTCGAGGTCCTCGAGCCGCTTGACATAGGCCTCGAGTACCTCGCGGCGTACGCCGGGCCGCGCGCCCGAAAGCGCGTCCGCAGCATCCACCACGAGATCGAGCGGAGAAGTCTGCTCCAGATCCTCATGGTGCGCGCCGATCGCGTGCACAACATCAGGATCCTCGCGGTACTTCTTCGCGTACTCCATGCCGATGAGCGCGTGGCTCCCTTCAACCTCGTGGCTCACCGCCTTGCCGATGTCGTGCAGGAGTCCGGCACGCCGCGCCTTTGCCTCGTCGATGCCGAGCTCAGCGGCCATCATGCCCGCGAGATACGCCACTTCCTTCGTATGCTCGTAGACGTTCTGCGCAAAGCTGTAGCGGTACTTGAGCGAGCCCAAAAGTTTTACGAGCTCGGGGTGAACGTTTGGTACGTTGAGCTCGAGGCAAAGCGCCTCGCCCGCCTCCTTGATCGAGCCCTCAACCTCTTTCTCGACCTTGGCCACCATCTCCTCGATGCGGGTCGGATGGATTCGGCCGTCCGCGATGAGGCGCTCCAGGGTTATGCGAGCAACCTCGCGCCGCACCGGATTGAAGCCGGAGAGGATCACCGCCTCAGGCGTGTCGTCGATCACTATATCTATACCCGTGGCCGCCTCGAGCGCGCGGATGTTTCTTCCCTCGCGGCCGATGATCCGGCCCTTCATCTCGTCGCTCGGCAGCTGGACGACGGAGATGGCCCGCTCAGCGCCATAGTCGGACGCCATGCGCTCCATCGCGGTGGATATGATTAGCTTGGACTTCTTGCCAGCCTCTTCCTTTGCGCGTTCCTCGACTTCCATGATCTCGCGGGCCGCGTCCTGCTTCGCCTCCTCGACCATCGCCTCGCGCAATTGACGCTTGGCCTCTTCGGCCGAGATGCCGGCGACCTGCTCGAGCTGCTTCCGAACGTCCGCGACGAGCTCCATGTAGCGCTTCTCGAGCCCGTCGGTGTGTTTCTTTTTGTCAGCCAGCGACTGTTCCTCGCGGACGATCTCTTCCTCTTTCTTCTCTACGAGTGTGAACTTCTTCTCAAGATTGTCCTCCTTGAGCTGGAGGCGTTTCTCGACTTGCTGCAGTTCACGCAGTTTTTCCTGTGATTCCTTTTCAAATTCCGCGCGCGCCTTGAGCTGGGCGTCCTTTGCCTCAAGCTCCGCTTCCTTCTTTGCGGAGCGGGCCTGCGTCTCCGCCTCACGGAGAATGGATTTAGCCCTCTCTTCTGCCTCTTCTATCCGCTTCCTGCCTACCTGACGCTTTATCGCCAGACCGACGCCAAGTCCCAAACCAGCGGCTACTGCGATGAAGAGGATTGCCTGCCATAGTTCGATTAGCACGGCCACCTCCATTTATGTAAAGGCGCCACTAGATGGCGCTCGTTGCCCTACTGACAGCGAATCACGCGCTTCTCGGTCACAATCCAGTCGAGCACGCGCTCGCGGACTGCTGTGGGGAGCTGTGAGACGACCTGAAACTCATAGGCCAGCGCCACGCGCTTTCCCCTAAATCTCCTCAGGCACTCGTCATAAAACCCTTTGCCAAAACCCATGCGCCTCCCCTCGATGTCAAACGCCACGCCGGGCACCACCAGCACGTTGAGGGTATTGATATCTCGCAGTTTGCTCTGCTTCGAAGACGGCTCCCGGAACCCCTCGCTCGTGGGCAGCAGGTCGGTGAGCTGCATGACGCGGAAATAAGCGAGCTTGCCAATTTCCGGATCGAACGCGGGGAAGTAGATCTCCTTGCGATGGCGATCGCCCTCAACAAAGATCTGCTCGGTGCGCACCTCGTTCTTGAAGGCGGCATACAGGCCGACCCTCAGCGCGGTCCTGATCTCCTCCATGCCGAGCGCACGGCGCTGAATCTGCCCGCCGAGCTCCTCGACCTCCGAGACCTTGAGCTCGTCGCGCGTTGCCATCATCCTGTTATAGATATGCAGCTTTGACTCCATCGACATGGCTACCTCGTCAGCGATGGAGAAGGCCGGGGAAGGGCGTCAGGACACAGTCTGCATAGACGCAGATGTGTTGCTATCGATGTGCAATGACCTCAAAATATATGTGAGATCCTCTAAAATTCATCGAAATGACGCTGCACTAGGACCGCAACGCCCCTGACAATCAATCCTCTTTCGAGGTGTAAGCCGGCTCATCTCCCTTGTGTGCTGCTGCCTATAATTCATCCGACAGAAAATTCAACACCGATTCCAGTTAAAAAAATCCCCCTGCTCAGGCCGTGTGGCTTTCCATTTTGAACCTGACTCTGTCAGGTGGGTGATCGTATTGCCGTTTCAGGCTTCCCTACCTTACGGAAGGGCATGCACACCGCGGCAAGGAACAATCCCCAAAATGGTCGTGACGGTTCTAAAATGCTAGAGCCAAGCACGCACCCAGTAGGGGGAAACCCTTAAATTAAAATTTCAAAGCTCAAAATCCCAATGACGAATACAACCTCAAATAACAAATTACATTTGCAAATCAATAAGTTCTATTAAATCTTTAATCTTCTTCTCTGCCTTCGAAAACTTGTCGTCCCGCTCGCGCATGGACTTGAAATACTCATCCGCAATGTTCATGGCCGCAAGTATTGCCACATTCAGCGATGCGACCGATTTCGTGCTCTGCATCACCTCATTTATCTTCTGGTCCACAAAGCCTGCCACCCTCACCACATAATCGTCATCTGAATCGCTTTTGATCATGAACTTGTGGCCCATGATCGATATCTCGGTCGTCTTTTTCACGCTGTGATCCTCTATAACAATGATACGGGGTCGCCCGATTTCAGTCAAGCTAATTGGACCGCGACGCCTCATTGTTTTTTCTTATAATACGGATAGTTCCAAAAACAAGCGCAACTTGAGTTGAACAATACATAAAGCATTTGTTTAGACAAGCCCAAAAAGTATTTCACGATTCGGGATATCGACCTCTTCCACCATTATGCGCACCTTTTCGCCGACCTTGAATACCTTCTTCTTTCGCTTACCGGTCAATGTCATGCCCTGCTCTTCATATAGATAGATGTCGTCATCGAGGTTGCTTACGTGGACGAGCCCCTCGATGAAATAATCTATCAGTTCCACGAAAAACCCAAACTTGGTCACGTGCGAGATGATCCCATCGAACTCCTTATCCACATGGTCCTGCATAAAGAGCGCTGCGTACAGTTTCGCCATCTCCCTCTCTGCCTCCATGGAGATGCGCTCCCGCCTCGAGCAATGCTCGGCTATCTCCTGAAGGCGCTCCTGATGACCCTTTACCTTTGCCGCCTGTCCGCCCTTGCGTGAGATCGCCATGGCCAGGAGCCGGTGAACGATGAGATCCGGATATCGGCGTATGGGCGATGTAAAATGGCAGTAACAACGCGAGGCAAGCCCGTAATGGCCGATATTTTCGGGGCTGTAGGCTGCCTGAGACATGGAGCGCAGGAGGCTATGGTTCACCAGGCGTTCTTCCGGCTTTCCCCGCACTGCATCGACGACATTTGACAGCGCGCCCGGCGGCGGCAGCTCGCTTATGCGCATCTTGTAACCGAGGTTATGGAGCAGAAGCCGCAGATCGCGCAGCTTCTCGGGCGGCGGCGGCTCGTGCACGCGGTATAAGCATCCGACGCCGGACGCGGTGAGATACTCCGCCACTGCCTCGTTCGCGGCAATCATGAAGTCCTCGATCATCATATGGCCGACGTGCCGTTCCGAGCGCACGATATTGGAAATATCGCCCTGCATGTCGATGAGGATCTCCGGCTCCGGAAGGTCGAAATCGATGGAGCCCCGTGCGGTTCTCTGCTTGCGAAGGCGTTCATAGCACTCGCGCATGAGCGTGAGCTCCGGGACGAGCGCGCGATACCGCTCGAGCGTCACAGGGTCGCGGTCGACGAGCACATGCTTCACAGCTGTATATGTGAGCCGCTCGCAGCTGCGGATGACGCTGCGATAAAAGCTTTGCCTCACGATGTTGCCGGATGGATCGACGTCCAGCTCCGCGGTGAATGTCAGCCGGTCCTCGTTTGGCCTCAGGCTGCAGAGGTCGTTCGAGATATCCTCGGGCAGCATCGGCAGGCAGTCGCCCGGAAAATAGACCGACGTCCCCCTTTGATAAGCTGCCGAGTCGAGCGCCGTCTGCGGCCGCACAAAAAACGACACGTCTGCGATCGAGACCCAGAACCTTATTATGCCGCCCTCCTGCCGTTCCGCGGCTACAGCGTCGTCGAAGTCCTTTGCGGTCTCGCCGTCTATCGTGACAAAGGGAATCTGCCTCAGGTCGCGCCTGCGGCCAGCCTCCTCCTCGGTCATGAGACTGCGCGTTGACTTTGCCTCGCCTAAGGCGGCCCGGTTGAACTCGCGGCGGAGCTGGTGCCTCGCCACTACCGCCTCCCGTTCCGTCTCCTCTTCTCCGCGATTGCCCAATATCTGGACCACCTCGCCCTGCATCGGCTGATCGCCTTCGGGGTATTTCAGTATGTGCACGATCACGTTCTGACCGTCGCGGGCGCCCGACAGCTTGTCCGGCGCAACGATTATGCGGTGATGCACGCGGCGATCGTCGGCAACGACCTGGAACAAGCGGCCATGCCGCTCGAGTCGGCCCATGAGCTTCTGCACCCTGTGTTCCACGACCTTGACGATTCGTCCTTCCCGCTTGCCGCGGCTCTCGGCCACGACCCGGGCCTCCACGAGATCGGTATGCAGGGCATCTCCAATGAACTTGGCAGGGACGAAGAGGTCTGTGCCGCCATCCATCGGCACTACGAACCCGTAGCCATCGCGATGAAGCCTGAGCTCGCCCGCGACCGCCGAGTCCGCGCGCTCCTTGAGACGGCCCTCTTCCCCGACGAGCGCTCGCTCCCGTTTACCTGGCCGCCTGCCCCTGCGACCATGTTTTTTGCCGTGAAATGTCGGTGATTTTCCCTTTCCTTGCTGTCTCATGAGGCAAAGATATGACGTACTCCCAAAAATAACAAGAAATCATCGGCGATAATGAGGAAACGCCGGAAAAATAGAAATAAGAGGAAGTTTGATCTTGCTTTCTTGCTAACTTGGTGGAATCAGACGCATTCGCGTGCATCTGCTGATTGCTTTCTCGCTGGATCTTGGTATAAGCGAAGCGACGGCATTCTTCGGGGGAAGAGAGATGATCAGAGCGAAGCCTGCAAAAAAATCCAAGAAGGTTTCCGCTGCAGCAAAGCGGAATTCCGCCAAGAAAAAGCCGTTGGCCAAGAAGATAAAACCGACAAAGAAGAAGACAAAGAAGTCTTCCGCGGCCCCTGCAAAAAAGCGCAAGACCGCAGCGGAGAAGCCCATGAAGCGACCGATGGCAGCTCCGAAAAAAGCCAGGGCAGCGCGCCCTGCGGCGAAAAAGACCGTGTCAATCAAATCGGCAAAGGCAAAGACGCGGGCCGCGAGACCCGGACGCGCATATTCGGCCGGCAGGCCCGCTGACACCGAAGTCTTTGAACGCATCGTAAGTCACGTCGTGCCGGAAGGAACTGAGATAGCCGCGGGCGAGGCGACCAAGTTCGACATCGGCGTCCAGCATAACGGCACAGCGATGGCAGCCCAAGAGATCCCATATGAGTACGGCAAGGATCGCGCGGTACTGCTTGTCGTGGACCCGCGCTTTGTTTTTACTTACTGGGAGGTACGCCAGGAAGCGCTGAACGATGCGCGCCGGCAGTTAGGCGGTGATGCAAAACTCACGCTGCGCTTCTACGACATCACAGACACCGGAGTTCCCGAGCAATCGCATCGCTGGGACGTTGAGGTATTTGACAGGCTCGGCAACTGGTATTTGCGGCTCTCTCATCCGGATCAGCTGCTCTGCCTGGACATCGGCGTAAAGAACCAGGCGGGGCATTTCATTTGCATCGCGCGCTCCAACATAATGAGGCTCCCGCCGCAGTCGCTGGCAAAGCCGGGGCCGATCAAGTGGATGGTGGTCTCGCCGGCAGGTGACAAGCTTATATCAGACATCGAAGAGTACACAGACGCGGACATGGCTCTGCTCAAGAAAATACTCGGGCCCTATTTCTACGACCTCCTGATGCGCGGCCGGATGGCATCCATAGCCGGCTCGAGCGTCGAGGCCGTGTTCTACGATGTCTCTCTGCTGCGCGGGGGAGGGATCGGCGAATCTCCATCCGGCAGCTCCCTGTGGTCCGGGACGCGCGCTTGAAGCGCAACCATGGCCGCACAAATTCAGCTTCGAGGACAACTGTGACGAAAGGCTATCTTTCATTCGTACTGCACGCGCATCTCCCGTATGTTCGGCACCCCGAGCATGAGGAATTCCTCGAGGAGCAGTGGTTCTTCGAGGGTATGACGGAGACGTACATCCCGCTGCTCGACATGTGCGAGGGACTGGTGGGCGACGGCATCGACTTCCGTTTCACGATGTCTCTCACTCCTCCGCTCATGTCCATGATGACGGACGGGCTCCTGCAGGAACGCTACCTGAAGCACCTGTGGAAGATGATCGATCTCTCCAATAAGGAGCTCCACCGTACGCAGCACGATCCCGCGTTCCGGCCGGCGGTGGAGATGTACCATCACCGGCTTCATCGCGCCCGCTGGCTCTTCGAGGAGAGATGGGGCCGCAACCTGGTCGCGGGTTTCCGCCACTTTCAGCAACTGGGCAAGATCGAGGTGATGACCTGCGGGGCGACGCACGGATTTCTGCCTCTGCTTCGCATATCGCCCGAGGCGATCCGCGCGCAGATCCGCGTGGCGTGCGAACTGCACGAGAAGCACATGGGCACGAAGCCGCGCGGGATCTGGCTCCCTGAATGCGGTTTCTTTCCGGGACTCGACGAAGTGCTCTGGGACAACGGAATCCGCTTCTTCATCGCTGATTCGCACGCGATCCTGCACGCGGATTCGCGGCCGAAGTACGGAGTCTATACGCCGCTCTACTGCCCGTCTGGCACAGCCGCGTTCGGCCGCGACTACGAGTCGTCGAAACAGGTTTGGAGCGCAAAGGAAGGCTACCCTGGCGACTTTCGGTACAGGGACTTCTATCGCGACGTGGGCTTTGATCTGGATTTCGAATACGTGCGTCCGTATATCCACCGCGACGGCATACGCATCATGACCGGTTTCAAGTACTACCGCATCACGGGTGCAACCGATCACAAGATGCCGTACAGCCCGCATGAAGCACGCGAGACGGCGGCCTCTCACGCCGGAAACTTCCTCTTCAACCGTCAGCGCCAGGTGGAGTTCTTGAATGACGTGATGGGCAAGCCGCCAATCCTCGTGGCCCCATACGATGCGGAGCTCTTCGGCCACTGGTGGTTCGAGGGGATCGACTGGCTCAACTTCGTAATACGCAAGACCGCATGCGACCAGAAGGAAGTGAAGCTCATAACGCCGTGGGAGTACCTCTGCTGGCATCCGAAGAACCAGGTCGGCCAGCCGTCGGAATCCAGCTGGGGCAACAAGGGCTATGCGGAGGTCTGGTGCAACGGGACGAACGACTGGATCTATCGTCATCTCCATGAAGCCGCTTTCCGAATGAGCGAGCTGGCCCGCGCCCACGCCACGCCGGACGACAACCTCAGGCGCGCGCTAAATCAGATGGCCCGCGAGCTCCTGCTCGCGCAGTCCTCCGACTGGGCCTTCATCATGAACAGCGGCACCATGGTGGAATACGCGGTCAAGCGCACGAAGGACCACATATGGCGATTCACGAAGCTGTATGAGGACATAAAGAATTTCCAACTCGACATGAATTTCGTGGGAGAACTCGAGTGGAAGGACAATATATTCCCTGATATCGATTACCGAGTTTACGCCTAAGACCCTATGCCACAGGAAGGACTCTTCCCTACGAACCCAGAAACCGGCTCTATAGTCGGAGGGAAGTACCGTCTGCAGAGTAAGCTCTCCGAGGGCGGAGGCGGGGTTGTCTGGAGCGCTTCGGACCAGGACGGGCGCGAGATCGCGCTCAAATTCCTGAAGTGGTCCCCGTCAAAGTCGAAGCACGAACTCGCCGAACGATTTAAGAACGAATTTGCAATCCTGAAATCGCTCTTTCACCCCAACATCGCGCAGATCTACGACTTCGGCGTGGACGCACAGACCGGGCTCTATTTCTTCACGAGCGAGCTCATCACCGCCGGCGACTTTCGCACGATGATAAATGCGCCGGTGTCCGCGCTGGAGGACCTGCTCCTTCAGTCGCTGCGCGCGCTGGAATATCTGCGCAGCCACAGGCTTTTGCATCTGGACATCAAGCCGCACAATCTGCTCCTGCGCCAGGCCGGCGAAAAGCCGGAGGTTGCGCTCATCGACTTCGGCCTTGCGACCTTCCGGCCGCCGGACCGACCGGGCGGTACGCCGAACTACATGGCGCCCGAGCTCATAGCGATGAGGCTCGGCGATGGCGGCGTGAGCTTCCCGCCCCCGGACCATCGCACCGACCTCTATTCGCTCGGCGTGACATTCTATCACTGTCTCACCGGCGTACAGCCATTCCACATTGCCGATTCCTTCGGCCGTCTGGATCAGATGGCCACGCTCAAGAAGCACCTGGACTTCGAGCCGCCGCCTCCCTCGACACACAGGCCTGAGATACCCCCGTATCTCGATCGCATAATAATGAAGCTCATGGCCAGACTGCCGGACGATCGCTATCCATCGGCGATCGTGGCGGCGCAGGCGCTGCAGTACAGCTCGTCGCGCAAGCACGACCCCGAGTCGCTCAAGACTCTCCTCGCGTACCTGCCCAAGGAGGGGAAACTCATCGGCCGCCGTCGCGAGCGCGAGGCTATAGAGCAGACGCTGCGCGATATTTCAGCCCTTGTACCGCATGCGCCGCCCGCAGTCTGCATTTCGGGCACCAGGGGCGTTGGACGCACACGGCTGCTCATGGCCGCCAAGCCGCTTGCGCAGCAGCTGGAGATGGAGGTTACGCTCATCAGGGAGGGAGATCCGCTCACGGCCGAAGC
>Ga0265296_1004936_pt1 | contig 11286 bp, 8 predicted proteins | sample MunlanPumphouse1_FD_189073 | JGI IMG/M metagenome (GOLD analysis project Ga0265296, IMG submission 189073) | Groundwater microbial communities from a municipal landfill in Southern Ontario, Canada - Pumphouse #1 | ecosystem: Environmental > Aquatic > Deep subsurface > Groundwater | place: Canada...
CAGCATCGGACTGATCTCGGCGCTGCTGGGGATCGGCGGCGGCTTCGGCGTCGTGCTGGCCGGCGTGATCGTCGACAACCTCAGCTACCACTGGCTGTTCTGGATTCCGCTGGTCGCCGTGGTCGCCGCGACGGTGCTGGTCGTCTTCTTCGTCCCCGAGTCGCCGGTCAAGGCCCCCGGCAAGGTCAACTGGTCGGGGGCGATCCTGATGTCGCTCGGGCTCAGCGGTCTGCTGCTGGCGATCAGCCAAGCGGAGACGTGGGGGTGGGGCTCGGCGCGGACGCTCGGGCTCGTCGCCGTCGCCGTGCTGCTGCTAGCCGCCTGGGTCCGCAACGAGCAACGGGCCGCCGAGCCGCTGGTCGACATGCGAATGATGCGGATCCGCGGCGTCTGGACGACCAACGTCGTCGCGCTGCTGACCGGCGTCGGGATGTACTCGTCGTTCGTGCTGACCCCGCTGCTGGTCCAGCTGCCGAAGGAGACCGGCTACGGCTTCGGCGTCAGCGTGACCGCGGCGGGCCTCTACCTGCTGCCCTCGGCGCTGACGATGCTGCTGGCGGGCAGCATGGTCGGCCGGCTCGAGGCGCGGTTCGGGTCGAAGCCCCCGCTGATGGCCGGCTCGATCTTCACCGCCCTGTCCTTCGTGCTGCTGGCATTCGCGCACAGCGAGCCCTGGCAGATCTATCTGGCGTCGCTGCTCCAGGGACTCGGGATCGGCCTGGCGTTCGCGTCGATGGCCAACCTGATCGTCCAGAACGTGCGAATGGACCAGACCGGCGTGGCGACGGGGATGAACACCGTGGCGCGGTCGGTCGGCGGCGCGCTCGGCGCCCAGGTCGTCGCGGTGATCCTGACCGCGTCGGTGGTGCTCCAGCACCCGACCGAGACCGCGTTCACGATCGCCTTCCTGTTCGGCGCCGTGATGATGGGCGCCGCGGTCGCCGTCTCGGTGCTGATCCCGGGGCGCGGCGCTACAGTCGCCAGATGACGACCGCCGCCCAGCTGCTGGTCGAGCGCCTGGCGCTCAGTGACGACGAGCTGCTGGCCGTGCTCAACGCCGACCCGCTGTCGGTCGTCACCGGCGACCTCGAGCACCGTCCGCAGCTGGCGCTGCTGATCGCGCTGACCAACGACGCGGCCGAGCGGATCGGGTTGCCCGCACTGCAGCGCTGGTTGCGCACGAGTGGCCCGCACGGCCGACCGGTCGACCTGCTGACGTCGCGCTCGTTCGGCGCGTTCGAGGACGCACTGGCGGTGCTCGACGACCGCGGCCTGGTGATCCGGGCCGCGCGGCCGCCGCAACCGTAGGACGAACTGCGGAGTCGACCATCCGTCCGCCCGAAGACGCGGACGGACGTGGACTCCCGGCTAGAGCTTGTCCTCGCGGTGCTTGCCCGGCCAGCTGCCGAAGACGTGCTCGAAGACGTGCATCCCGTAGCGGCTGACCGCTGCGGAGGTGCCGCCGAAGATCGCGGACTGCAGCGCGGCGGCGGCCACGGCGCGGACGCCCGAGTCCTCGCGGACCTCGGGGTCGGGGATCCCGTCGGCGTCGACCCGGCTCCAGAGTCGGTCGAAGATCGCGATCGACAGGCGCGAGGCGATCAGGCCGATGATCAGTCCGAAGGGCTTGAAGAGCAGGCGCATGGGACCCCAAGCCTAACGGTCGGCTTCGCGGGCGGCGCACGGCGGCCGAGCGCCTGCTATTCACACCGCATGAACCGACGTGTTGCGGCGGCCCTCCGGCTGGCGACCTTGATCGTGGTGGCCGCCGGAACGGCGTCGGCGTCCGCGCACGCCCAGACGGCCCCGCCCGAGCCACCACCAGCGGTGCCTCCGGCCGTTCCCGCGCCCCCGGCCGTCCCGGCGCCGACCCCGGTCCCCGCGCCCGCGGCGACGCTGCCGACGGCGGGCGCGCGGATCTTCGCCGGTCCCGTGCGCCGCTGGACCGTCGGCGGCCGCTGGCTGATCCGCCGCGACCTCGACGACAGCGGACGCCAGAGCGGCTGGTCCGCCGGGGGCGACGCGGCCGGCTGGTCGAAGGGCACCGTCCCGCACGTCTGGAACGCCCAGGACCACACGTCGGCGTCCCAGGGCGGCGGCGTCGTCTGGTACCGCCGCGAGCTGCTGCTGCCGAAGGTCGACCGCGAGCAGTCCGGCGGGCAGTGGGTGCTGCGGTTCGAGCGGGTCGGGCTGGGCGCCACGGTCTGGGTCAACGGCCGGGAGATCACCCAGCACCGCGGCGCGTTCGAGCCGTTCGAGCTGCGCGTGCCGCAGCGGCTGGTGCGCAAGGACGGCTCGATCACGATCGTCGTCCGGACCGACAACCGACGCGAGATCGGCGACTTCCCGCCGCTCTCGATGCAGAAGGACGGCACCTTCGGCGGCGGCTGGTGGAACGACGGCGGGATCCCGCGCGAGGTCACCCTGCGCTACGCCGACCAGATCGACGCCACGCCGGTCCAGATCACGCCGGACCTGCCGTGCAAGACCTGCTCGGGTCAGGTCCGCTACCGGGTCACGCTGACCAACGTCACGTCCGGCACCCGCAAGGCCACGGTCTCCGCCACGCTGGCCGGAACCACCAAGCGGATCGGCGCCACGGTCACGCTCGCTCCGGGGGCGTCTCAGGAGGTCACCGGTCGGGTCGACGTGCGCAAGCCGCGGGTCTGGTCGCCGACCCGTCCGGCGCTCTACACGACCTACGTCGAGGTCCAGGCCGCGAGCGGCAAGCGGCGCGGCCAGCCGCTGCTGCGCTACCGCGCCAAGACCGGCATCCGCTCGGTCCGCGTGTCCCGCGGCAAGCTGCAGCTGAACTTCGCCGACGTCAACCTGCGCGGCACCGGCCTGCACGAGATGGACGAGGCCCGCGGCGGCGCGATGACCGACAAGGCCCAGGACACGCTGGTCGCCCAGGCCCGCCAGCTGGGCTACGTGATGCGCGGGCACTACCCGCTGCATCCGCGGATCCTCGAGCAGGCCGACCGCCTGGGGATGCTCGTCTGGAGCGAGATCCCGGTCTACCAGGTGCGCCAGAGCCAGATGGGCAAGGCCCGGGTCCGCGACGCGGCGCTGCGGCTGCTGCGGACCACGATCCAGAACGACGCCCACCACCCGTCGGTCTTCACCTGGTCGGTCGGCAACGAGCTGACCACCAACCCGGGACCGCCGATCCAGCGCTACTTCGAGGCCACGCGGCGGCTGACCGACGCCTACGACCTGACCCGGCCGCTGTCGTACGCGCGCCAGGTCGGCTGGAAGTTCGGCTGCATCCCGATGTACCGGGTCTTCGACCTGATCGGACTCAACGACTACTTCGGCTGGTACGGCACCGTCGGCGATCCGCTAGCCGATCCGACCCAGCTCGGGCCCTACCTCGACTCGCTGCGAGCGTGCTACCCGAACCAGGCGATCATGATCTCGGAGACCGGCTCCGAGGCCACCCACGAGGGACCGCTGACCGACCCGGGCAGCTACGCCTACCAGACGGCCTACGCCCAGTACCACTACGCGGTCTACGCCTCCAAGCCGTGGCTCTCGGGCGCGATCTGGTGGGGGCTCCGCGAGTTCCGCGTGCGGCCCAACTGGTCGGGCGGCAATCCGTTCCCGACGCCGCCGTGGCACGCCAAGGGCGTGCTGGACCGGTTCGGCAAGGCCAAGCCCGCCTGGTCGTTCCTGCGCAGCGAGCGCAAGGCAGTGAACGAGCTGGCCCCGGCCCCGGTCGTGCCGGTCACCCTGCCGGTGCCGCCGCCCGCGCGGATCCTGCTGGTGCCGCCGGAGGAGCCGGACCCGGAGGTCGCCGCGGCACTGGGCGGCGAGGCCCCCGCGCCGACCCGCTGACCGGACGGCCTGTTTCAAAACTCTCCGCTAGCATCTATCGCCGCTCATGGCCACGAATTCTTCCTCGCTCGCAGTCGCGTCTCGCGCACCCCAACACTCGCGTGATGCCCGGCGTGCTCGGCGTGCCGGCAGCGTCCCCGCGGTGCTCTACGGCGGCGACGCCGAACCCGTCTCGATCTCGATCGACGCGCGGGAGTTGCGCCAGACCCTGGCCGCCGCCGGCGCCGTGATCGACCTGTCGATCGACGGTGGTTCCGCGGAGTCGGTCGTGGTCAAGGACACGCAGCGTCACCCGGTGCGTGGCCAGATCATGCACGTCGACCTGCTGCGCGTCGACCTCAAGCAGAAGATCGAGGCGACCGTTCCGCTCGAGCTGATCGACGTCGAGGACGCCGCCGGCATCAAGCTGGGCGGCATCCTCGAGCACCTGCTGCGTGAGGTCACCGTCGAGGCGCTGCCGACCGACATCCCCGAGAGCGTCACCGTCTCGATCAAGGACCTGAAGGTCGGCCACAGCCTGACCGTCGCCGACGCCGTCGTCGAGGGCAACTACTCGATCGTCGACGACGCCGAGGCGACCGTCGTCAACCTTCGCGCTCCGCGCACGAGCGGCAAGGACGACGAAGAGGGCGACGAGGGCGAAGAGTCCGCCGAGAGCGGCGAGTAGCAGCGTTGATCGGGGGCCACGCGCCCCCGATGCGTTTCTACTGACCTCCTACCGTGGCGATCAGACTCCGTGGCGGCACCGCGCCCGTCGATTGGCTGATCGTCGGTCTGGGCAACCCCGGGGCCCGCTACGCCGCGACGCCGCACAGCGTCGGCTTCGACGTGGCCCGCGCGCTCGCGTCCCGCTGGGACCTGGGCAAGCCTCGCGGCACGTTCAACGGCGAGTACTACGACGGCAAGATCCGTCCGCTCGACGTCGGCACGGACCCGATCTCGGTCGGCGTGCTGCTGCCGCAGACGTTCATGAACGAGTCCGGGCGCTCGGTCGGTCCCGCCCGCGGTCGGCTGAAGACGCCGCTCGACCGGATCCTCGTGCTGCACGACGAGATCGACCTGAAGTTCGGCGACATCCGCTGTCGCCTGGGCGGCGGCCTGGCGGGCCACAACGGCCTGCGGTCGCTCAAGCAGCACCTGGGCGACGCGACCTTCGGCCGGGTCCGCGTCGGGGTCGGACGCCCGGAGCCGGGCGACCCGGTCTCGGTCGCCGACTACGTGCTCAGCCGCTGGCGTCAGCCGCAGGCCGACGTGGACGCGATGATCGGCGAGGCCGCCGACGTCGCCGAGGCGATCGTCACGGCCCGCCGTACCCTCGCCTAGGCGCGGTACCGCCAGCTTCTAACGCGGCCGCGTGGCGTAGTTCGGGGCTTCCACCGTCATGTGGACGTCGTGGGCGTGGCTCTCCTTGAGCCCCGCCGACGTGATCCGGACGAACTGCGCGTCGTTCTGCAGGTCGTTGATCGTGGCGGCGCCGGTGTAGCCCATCGAGGCGCGGAGGCCGCCGACCAGCTGGTGGGCGACCGCCGAGAGCGGGCCGCGGTAGGGGACCTGGCCCTCGATGCCCTCGGGCACGAGCTTGTCGTCGCCGGAGACGTTCTCCTGGAAGTACCGGTCCTTGGAGAACGACTGGCGGCCCTGCATGGCGCCGAGCGAGCCCATCCCGCGGTAGCCCTTGAACTGCTTGCCGTTGATGAAGACGAGCTCGCCGGGAGACTCCTCGCAGCCGGCGAGCAGCGATCCGACCATCACCGAGGACGCGCCGGCGGCGAGCGCCTTGGCGATGTCGCCGGAGAACTGGAGGCCGCCGTCGCCGATCACCGGGACGCCGGCGGGGCGGGCGGCGCGGGAGGCCTCGAAGATCGCGGAGACCTGGGGGACGCCGACGCCGGCGACGATCCGCGTGGTGCAGATCGATCCGGGACCGACGCCGACCTTGACGCCGTCGGCGCCGGCGTCGATCAGCGCCTGGGCACCGGCGCGCGTGGCGACGTTGCCGCCGATCACGTCGACCGAGGTCTCGCGCTTGACGCGGGTGACGGTGTCGAGCACGCCGCGCTGGTGGCCGTGCGCGGTGTCGACGATCAGGACGTCGACGCCGGCGTCGACGAGGGCGTGAGCGCGCTCGCGGCTGTCGGGGCCGACCCCGACGGCGGCGCCGACCAGCAGGCGACCGGATCCGTCCTTGGACGCGTCGGGGTACTTCTCGGTCTTGGTGAAGTCCTTGAGCGTGATCAGACCGGCCAGCCGGCCGTCGCCGTCGACCAGCGGGAGCTTCTCGATCTTGTGCTCGCGGAGCAGGCGCATCGCCTCGTCGCCGGACGCGCCGGGGGCGGCGGTGACGAGCGGCATCGAGGTCATCACGCTGCGGATCGACTGCGTGTGGTCGTTCTCGAAGCGGATGTCGCGGTTGGTGACGATCCCGAGCAGGCGACGGTCCTCGTCGCAGACCGGAAGTCCGCCGATGCCGTAGCGGGCCATGATCGCCTCGGCGTCGTTGATCGTCGCGTCGGGACGGATCGTGACGGGGTGACGGACCATGCCGGCCTCGGACCGCTTGACCGTGTCGACCTGGGCCGCCTGGTCCTCGATCGACTGGTTGCGGTGGAGGATCCCGATCCCGCCCTGGCGCGCCATGGCGATCGCCATCCGCGCCTCGGTGACCGTGTCCATCGCGGCGGAGAGCAGCGGCACCTTGAGCTGGATGTTGCGGGTCAGCCAGGTGTCGGTGACGACCGTGTTCGGCAGGACGTCCGAGGCCCCGGGCAGCAGCAGCACGTCGTCGTAGGTCAACCCTTCGAGCACGAACTTGTCGCTCGGCGTGATCGCCTCGGTGGCGGGGGCGACGTCCTGGGACGTCAGGTGCGATACGTGAGACATGGCGGCAACGTGGGTCGGCGGCAGGGACCTCGAAGCACGTGCCGCTGCGGCACCAGCGATGCGTGCTTGATCCCTAGACGGTAGCGCGGTCTGCGGGCGGATCCTGTGACATCGCGCGGCAGCGGGGGAAAGCCGTCGCGAGCAGGGCGCGGGCGACGCCGACGCGGCGTGTGTCCGAAGTGGCGGAGCCCGGCGGATCGACGGCGTCCACTTGCGGTCCGTGCTTCGTACGCTAGGGTTCCCGCCACACGAACGCAGGGAACCCGGTGCGACTCCGGGACTGACGCGCAGCGGTGTGGGGGACGACCAGGTCGTGACGCCACTGAGCCGGATGGTTTTCGGCTTGGGAAGGTGATCTGGGAGACCGAACCCGAGTCCGAAAACCTCGTCGTGGATATCCGTCACCCGCCTCGCGACCCGGCGGCCGGTGCGTCGTGAACCGCCTCGCGGTCGTGCGTACCAGCCTCCGAAGGACTGGACGCCATGCCCGAGCACCCCTATTCGCCGGTACCCGCACCTCACCCAGGTCGTCGGTCCGTCCGCCCATGGCGTACGTCGGCCGTGCTGGTGGCGACGGTGGCCGTCACCGCTCTGGCGCCGAGCGTCGCGTCGGCCGCAACCGATCAGCAGGTGACGGACGCGCGGGCGAAGGCCAGCACGTGGTTGCAGCAACGCCAGCTGCCGACCGGGTCGTTGGGTGCGAGCCGCGGACTCGACGCGGCGTGGGCGTTGATCGGTCTGGCCGGCAACGGCACGCACGCCGCGGACCTGCGATCCGTCGGTGACCCGCTCCCAGCGAGCGCGCAGGACTACTACGCGGACCTCTGGTCGGGCCTGGACGACAGCGCCTGGAGCAGCACGGGCACCCCGCAGGCGACCGACTACGCCCGCACCACGTTGATCGCGACGGCGGCCGGGATCGACCCGACCCGGATCGCGCCGCACCAGAACCTGGTCGCGAAGCTCGGGCGGTTCTGGCGTGACGGATACCTGCAGTCGCGCACGGCGTTGCTCAACCAGACGATCTTCGGCCTGATCGCGCTGCAGCGGGTCGAAGCGGTCCCGCCCGCGCTGATCGAGCAGATGGCGCGCAACGTCGAGGCCGCGCAGCACGTCAACGGCGCCTACAGCTTCGTGACCGCCGAGACCCCGCCGACGGTCCCGGGTGGACCGTCGCCGTTGGACACCCCGAGCAACGACCTGGACTTCACGGGCGCGGCCCTGGCGGCGCTGTGCGGCGCCGGACGGACGGTCGCCGACGCCTCGGTCGCCGACGCGGTCGCCTTCCTGCAGACCAAGCGGCTGCCCAACGGCGCGTTCGGCAGTTCGATCGGCAACGTCGACTCCAACGCCTGGGTGCTCCAGGGCCTCGGCACGTGCGGGATCCGGCGCGGCACGCAGGCGTGGGCCGACGGCGGCTTCGAGTCCGCGGTCGACTGGCTCATCGCGACGCAGCGCTCCGACGGCGCCTGGGCGCTCTACCCCGAGATGAGCGCCAATCAGCCGGCGGACGCCTACGCCACGCAGGACGCGCTGCGCGCCCTGATCGCCCGGCCGGGCTTCGCCGTCGATCCGCCGGCCCGCGCGACGCCGGGCGATCCGGTCTGGCGTCCGGTACCGGCGGTGGCCGCGGGCACCGCGATCTCGGTCGCGCTGGTGGTCGACAGCGGGATCGCCGGTGAGCGGGAGCTCTGCGAGGTCCCGACCGTCGCCGGCGCGACGCTGCGCGAGCTGCTCGAGGCGGCGCGGACCAGCGCGGCCCCCGCGGACTGCGTCGCCGAGCCGCGCTGGGCGTCCGGGGCGCTGACCGTGGTCAACGGGCGCCGGACGGATACCCCGACCGGTGGCTGGCGCTGGAGCGTCGACGGCGGCACGACCGAGGTCGCCGCCGACGAGACCCGGACGGTCAGCGCCGGCGACGTGATCTCGCTGCGCCTGGTCGACCCGTCGTCCGAGGTCGTTCCGAGCGATCCCGACGATCCGGATCCGCCGGTCGATCCTCCCGTCGACCCGGGCCCCGACCCGGACCCGGATCCGCCCGTCGACCCACCGTATTCCCCGCCGCCGGGACCGCCGTTCGTGCCCCCGCCCGGTCCGCCGTTCGTTCCGCCGCCGGGCGATCCGGCGCCGCCGAGCACGCCGAGGACGCAGACGGTGCGGTTGGCGTGCCGCCGCGCGTCGCGCAACCGGACGGCGCGCTGCACGATCAGCACGTCCGGCCGGTTCCGGGTCACCGCGACCCTGCCCGGTCGCAAGGCGGTGGCCAAGACCGCCCGCGCGCGGACCACGGTCGTCGTCCGCTCGCCCCGCACGATCGGGGCGAAGCAACGGATCCGATTGCGGATCGTCGTCGGCGAGCGCTCGCGCACGATCACCGTGCGCGCCGACGGCCGCACCACCACCTCCCGGATCTGAGCCGTCCGCGCGGCCCTGCCGTCGCGCGGACCCGCTCCGATCGTCCTCGTCGTTCGTCTCGTCACCCAGGAGTGCCGATGCTCGCATCACCAAGCAGTCGAATCCGCCCAGACCGGCGTCGCCGGTCGACGTTCGCCGCGTCCACGCTCGTCGCCGTCGGCGCGCTCGCGCTCGGGGCCTCGGTCCCCGCGGTCGCGACGGCCGCCGTCTCCGGTCCGGTCGTGGCCTGGGGGAACGCCGCCCAGGGCCGGGTCGGCGTCCCGAACGCCGCCGCGCTCGCGACCCCGACGCCGGTCCCGGGTACCGATGGCACCTCGCAGGTCGTCGGCGGTGGCTCGCACAGCGTGGTCCTGCGCGGCGGCGTGCCCTTCGGCACCGGATCGAACGCCGACGGCCGAATCGGCCGGAGCGGCGCGGGGACCCACAGCACGTACGACGTGATGCTCGGTGACATGTCGTCGCTCACCGACGTCGCCGCCGGCCTCGATCACACGCTGGTGCTCGAGGCCGGCGGGACGGTGCGCGCGTTCGGCAAGAACACGCTCGGCCAGCTCGGATTCGGGAACGCCTCCCCGGTGACCACGCCGCCGACGACGATCCCGGGCCTGGCGAACGTGATCCAGCTCGCCGCCGGCCGGGAGCACAGCGTGGCGCTGCTCGCCGACGGCACCGTGCGCGCCTGGGGATCGAACGCGGCCAACCAGGTCGGCAACGGGGCGGGCGGGACGGTTACGAGCCCGACGGCGGTTCCGGGCGTCAGCGACGTCCGGGAGATCGCCGCCGGCGAGCACACGCTCGCGCTGCGGAACGACGGCCAGGTCTACGCCTGGGGGCTCAACAGCGACGGGCAGCTCGGGCTGGGCGACACGACCGCGCGCACCGCGCCCGAGCTGGTGCCGGGCATCGACGACGCGGTGGCGGTCGCCGCCGGCCGCCAACACAGCCTCGTGCTGCTGGCCGACGGGTCGGTCCTGGCGTTCGGGCTGAACACCGCGGGACGGCTCGGCGATGGCACGCTCGACCGGCGGACCAGCCCGGTGCGGGTTCTCGGCCTGCCGCCGGTGGTCGAGGTCAGCACGGCGCTGGCGGGTAGCACCGCGCGCCAGGCCGACGGCACGGTCTGGGTCTGGGGGAACGGCGGGTCGGGCATGCTCGCCGACGGCGACACCGCGAATCACGTCAGCGCCGTGCCGCTGCGGGTCCCGGGAGTGCGGGCGCAGCGGCTCGGCCGCGGCAGCTCGACGGTCTTCCACCAGGTGATCGCGCACGTGCCGGTGGCGGCCGACGGTCCGCTGAGCTTCGCGACCCAGGCCCGCGAGACGCTGAGCGTGCCGAAGACGGTGACGCTGACGGTCGGCACCGGGCAGATCACCCGGCTGCGCACGGTCGGTGCGGACTCCGACGACTTCCTCGTCACCGGCGACAGCTGCGTGGGCGAGGCGCTGGATCCGGGCGACACCTGCACCGTCCGCGTGCGCTTCTCCCCGTCGGCCACCGGGGCCCGCAGCGCTGAGCTGCGGATCTCGAGCACCACCGCCGACGACGTGACCGTGGCGCTGGCCGGGGAGGGCGGCGACCTCGCAGCCGGGCCGGAGGGGCCGCAGGGGCCCGCCGGTCCGCCGGGTGACGACGGGACCGATGGCGTCGACGGCACCCCGGGAACCGACGGTGCTCCCGGCATGAACGGCGTCCCCGGTCCGGTGGGTCCGGTCGGACCGCTCGGTCCCGTCGGTCCGCTCGGGCCGGTCGGCCCCACCGGTCCCGTCGGCCCCCGCGGCCCCGCGGGGGCGAGCGCCTTGCCCCGCAGCACCACGGGCCGGGCGACCGTCGCCTGCCGGCGGAGCGGCTCGGGCACGCAGATCCGCTGCACCGTGCGGGCCACGGACAACCCGCAGCTCCGGGTGAGCGGGCGCGTCAGCGGCACGGGCAGGAGCACGACCGGCAGCGGTCGTTCGCGCGTGACCCTGACGCTCGCCGCGCCGCGCCGCAACGCGCGGCCGCAGGTCGCCATCACCATCCGCACCGCCGATGGCCGCCGGGCCACGATCAAGGTGCGGGTCGGCACCACCAAGACCTCGTCGCTGCGCTCCGCGTAGCGGTCAGGGTCGGCCCGGCCGTTGCAGCGGCCGGGCCGACGTTCCCAAGCAGTTCAAC
>Ga0265296_1004937_pt1 | contig 11283 bp, 16 predicted proteins | sample MunlanPumphouse1_FD_189073 | JGI IMG/M metagenome (GOLD analysis project Ga0265296, IMG submission 189073) | Groundwater microbial communities from a municipal landfill in Southern Ontario, Canada - Pumphouse #1 | ecosystem: Environmental > Aquatic > Deep subsurface > Groundwater | place...
CAAATGAAAACTGCGTGTGAACTTTTTCGTAGCTTCTCCATGCCTCCACTTTACACCACCACGAAGATGCGGGCATCCACTACATCCCTCGGGCTTACGCCCGGGGAACTACGTCAGTTGATTAGATGGATATAATCCGACAAATACTTGTTTGAAAGCGGAAACGGTAGACACGTCTCCAAGGACAATGTACAAAGCGTTTGGACCAAACGGACACGAAGGAGCAGATCAAATGAAAGGTGTTATCAGTGGCTATGCCAGTGAGCTTGCCAAAGCACATGACCTTTCTTTGTGCGATGACGCAACGGCATCAAAAAAAACCTTGCCAATTGTAATAGGGATGCGAATCGAAGCAGACAACATCGCGAATAACGATCAAGTCGATGCAGACTCAACTTTTAATGTACACATTGGTCGGGCTGGGGCTTGTGATGAAAGTGTTAGTTATACTTGGTTCGACCAAACGCAACAGGAGTACCTTAGGGATGCTTATCTGGCTATTGACGCGAGTCTCGCTTGCCTTGATGGCTATTTAGCCAAAAACGACTAAGCATTAGCCGACTCAACTCGTCATCTTCCAAAACCACTCCCTCCCTGAAGAATTATGGGTTATTTCACAAATATGACTTGGCAGGCCGGCGTGGAACTAGTTCGAACTACGAACTTGCACAAATAAGCCAGCACGTGTAAAATATGTGCAGATAAATAAACACTATGAACAATCTCACTATCAAAATGCCTGAAAAACTGAAAAGGCAGGCTCAAAGTAAGGCCAAAGCGGAAGGGGTAACGATCACCTTTATAATTCATCAAGCGGTTAAAGCTTATAATGAGGGGAAATTGGAATTTGGCCTGATGCATTCTGACGATGAAATCACCGCTTCCTTTGATGTTTCCACTAAGGAAGGCAAGAAAGCTTGCCTCACTAGTTTTAAAGCTTTGGCACGATGAAAAAGGTTATCCAACGTACAAAAGGATTTGAAAAGGCTTTTTTGAAATTACAAACAAAGTGGCGGGCTAAATTCATCAAACAATTGGAACTTTTTTTGGAGGACGAGTTCCATCCCCTCTTGAAAACTCATGAACTAAAAGGCACTCGTAAAGGTGAGTGGTCTTTTTCTGTAGCCAACGACATTCGAGCAATTTACCGAAAAGAAATCGCCAATGGTAAAAAAAGCGGCCCAGTTTCTCTTTCAGAAGAAGACCTTATGAGCTTACCAATTGCTTCTGCAGGTACTCATAATACATTGATTATTTTCACATTCATCGATATTGGGTCGCACAGCAAGGTGTATTAACTGCTACCACTGCGTGAAAGTAGTTCGAATGCCTATTTTCCAGTCATTTTTAAAAACGTGGGTAGTATGCATATGTCATCCTACCTTCTAATAGGATATCCTGTACGCATTTGCTCCAAATTCGTATACTGTCTAATGTTGCGCTTTCTGGTATGCGTTGTTCCAGAGGTAAACACTCATCTGATACTCGAAATTTTAATTCTACACATTCCGCAGCAAGATCTATGAGAAGTTTTGCTAGAGCACGCACGGCATGTTGTACTTTTTCTACTGGAAAAACCAATCCTAATGTAGATTCGGCAATATCTGGAAACCTGCTGATCCCTAGCCTACCTGCCAAAACAGGATTTGTTTCAAGAATTTGTGTGCACGCTTCTTCCATTTGTATTCTCCAATCAGGAGACCTGAGAGCCTGATCTAATCTTGTGTAGTATGCTTCGCCAGGATTTGTGCCAGTAGTGTCGATTAATGCTCTCATCTATGAAGACTTAAGTGGTAGTATGCGGATACTATCATAAAATGCGAAAATGTCAATTTTGTTGTTGGAAAAAGTAAGCCAGGAATAATGAGGTCGGCATAGAATTAGTTCGAACGTGTTATTTTGTAGAAAATTCTACTAAATACCTTTTAAGAAATTTCTCAACTGCCTGCACTGTTTCATCCTTTACGGACGGAGGACTCGTGGCAACCCATACCGCAAAATTATAGAATTCCTTTGTATCAACTTTCAACCATTCCCCATTCTTTTCTAAAAAAACAAGAAGGGTAGTAACGGCAATACGTTTGTTACCATTTTGGAAAGGATGATTTTTAATAAGCAAATAGAATAAAATAGCTGCTTTACCCAGGAGGCCTTTGTAGAGATGCCGTCGCCCAAAGGTCTGAAAGGGGACTAAAAGACAACTTTCCAACCGATGAGGGAAGCGCGTCGAAAAAGGCGGGATAGGTTCATCCCACTCCATCCAACGAGTAGCTAGGGTATACGCAATCCAAGCAACTTCAGAAATAGTTAAAATTTTAATTGGTTTCTTAAGCATCTTTTAACAATCTTAAAGTTTCCCCATAGTCGTCGATGACCTTATCTACGAACTGGTTTAAGGTTTCTTTTTTCTCTTCAGTTAAAATGGCCGACGGGAGCTGCAGATCTTCTCGTTTGATTACATAGTTCCTTCCTATTTTTCTGGCAGGAAGGATGCCCGATTGGATCTGTTTAAAAACCGCTATTCTACTAATCCCTAAAAGGCTTGCCACTTCGCTAGTCGTTAAGAGGTCATCCATATAGTTAACTAAGTATATACATATATTAACATATGTTAACCACTAAAATCAACTGGTTAACTTGGCAGGCCAAGTAAGATTGAGGTGGAACACCTTTGTTGAGGATGTGAGAAAGTTTAGCTCCACCCAAGCCAAGATTTTATCCTATGTTGAGCTATTCCCACCTCGGATAAGACCCGCTCTTTACCTCTTGTACACGCCTCTCCCCGAACAGAAGTAAGGCGATGGGCGTGATAAGCCTCATCAAATGCATCACGAAAAGACTGATCTTCTATAAATCTTCCCTTGAAAGTAGCAAACTCCTCGGGAGGTAAAAACCTTCCCATAAGAGATACCGGATCTTCACCCAAGGACAAAAACTGCGTTATAAGCGCATACTGAGTAAGAAGTAACGGATCTCCAGCTTCTCTAAGTAATCGTGGATCAGATCTTAAGGCAGTGATTAGATGTGCATACTCAACCTTCTCTGGAGGAGCGAGGGGTAGAAGGGCCTTTTCCGTATCATAAGCCCTACCAGTCGCAACTCCTGTTAAGGCGTCTCCATCAATGTCATGATCAACAACCATAGATATATTTTAACACTATATCTATATTGTGTAAATGGCAGGCCCTGCAGGAATCGAACCCGCGCTAACGGTTTTGGAGACCGCTGTACTACCACTATACGAAGGACCTATGGTGCGGGAGGATTGTAGCCAAAACTCATTTGAAGCGCAATCGAGATGGGCAATTCCTGGGGAGAGGCTTCAAAAGATAATGCCAATAATACTTGAAGGCATCCCAAACATGAATGCGCATGGTCTTTTTTTTGAAGAGGGCCATTATGCCGCCGGCAGAAAGACGGGCATCGTTGTGCAAAGCCTCCGTCTCACCCACAAAGTGAACCTGAAAACCTTTCTCCCACGCTTTGCGGCAAATATCCACATCGGACATGAAAAGAAAGTAACGTTCATCGTTGGGGCCAATGGCATCCCAGGCTTTTCGCGTAAAAATTTGAAAGGCGCCCGTGAGCCAATCCACCGCCTCGGATTGATGAGGATCTTTGCCCCACATCAAATAGCCGCGCATGCGGTTTGTGAAAAAGTGACGAAGAAAAGTGCGCTTCACCAAAAGATCGAAGGGACGCGGAAATTTGCGGTAGTTATCTTGAACCACGCCGTCCGGGTAGCGCAGACGCGGCGCCACCACTCCAACTTTAGGATGGTTTTTGAGATAATTTATCAGCACTTTGAAAGTATCTTTCTCCACTATAATATCCGGATTTAAAATGCATAAATAATCCCCTTCCGCCCGACTGAGTCCATAGTTGTTTCCCTGTGGATAGCCTTTGTTTTCTATTTCAAAACAAGGGTGCATCGCGTCTTTACCCGAGGGAAAAGTGATCCCACCATTGGCACCTTTGCGCCCATTATTAACGATCAAAATTTCCGTTCCTTTTGGAAGTTCCGCTTCGTACAAAGCCTTCAAATTTGCCGTAACATCTTTGGGGCTGCTGTGATGCAAAATAACAATCGAGAGAGTCATGGGTTTCGGCTACCGCCTTATTGAAAATAACTGAGCATTTCCCGAGCGCTAACGGCCCTAGTGCTACGCTCCCCGGGAATGAAAAGCAACACTTTTAAGCCCGCAAAAAATACTTTTGGATGACGTAGCAACATGTAGAAAGCTTTTAAAATTTCATATACAGCCACGCGCAAAAGCACCCCGATTCCATAACGCCAGGTGAAATTATTTTTGAGCAGCAGAAAGTGATTTTTATAGGAATGTAGGCGGCCATAGTCACGTTTTTTTTGATCCGCTTTGGTGAGCGCGCTCAATGACTTTCCTTCTTTGTTGGCAACGGTGCGCGCGTGCCAACCCCACACTTCCGGAAACACCACAATTTTTTCTCCAAGCCAACGGAGGCGGTAAGAAAGATCGATGTCTTCTTTGTACATCCACATACGTTCGTCAAACAGACCCGCAGGATCTCCGTGAAGTTTGGGAATCACCGACGTGCGGATTAAAAACACTGCACCGGAAATCCCAAAAACAGCTTCCAAAACATCGTCATACTGGCCCGTATCCATTTCGCCATGACCACGATCGTAAAAATGGTGACGCTTTTCAGCCACAATCCCAAGCGAGTCAATCTGCTCCGTTTTGCGGTGATTTTCGCTATCCCAGTGATGCAGTTTTCCCGCGCACATCGTGATATTTTTACCCTCCTCCATGCGCTCTACAAATTTCTTAACGATGGCCGTGTCGAGCAAAACATCGCTGGTTACTACGAGTAAATATTTGTAGCCCGGATTTTGTCGCAAAATTTCATTGTAACTTTGCCCATAACCAACATTGCCTTTGTGATGGCGCAGGTATTTGAATTCGGGAAATTTTTTCTTAATAAAATCACGCACTCCATCGTTGTGTGCGGTGTCCAAAATAGCCACGTCCGCAGGTAAGTTCATGCGCAGTTCTTCCAGCACGGGAAGGCTCTCCCGCAAGAGCGGAAGGTCATTATAAGTATTGAGACCAATAAGAACTTTATGCATTTGAAGGCCGCTTAATCGGCGAGCATGAGAAATCCACCAAAGTGGCTTTTGTACTTCTCCGTTTCACTTTGCGCAATGGCGCCTAAAAAGCCTTCGAGAAAACCGCGAATATTCGTCACGTCTTCGTTGGGGGTCGTTCCAAGTTGTCCCTGTAAGTCCTGCAACATGCCTATAAATTCAGAAATTCCTTGCGTGTCCAACAAAATCAGTCCTTCACTTTGTTCGGTGATTTGGCTGCTTAAATCTTTATATAACGCACTTTTATCCACAGTTCCTCCCTCGCTATCCCATGAAGTTGCAGTTGAAATTATGACACGATCATTTTGAAAACCATAAACCAGCTCGATGGAGCTGGCCGTAAGTGAACTTGGCAAAGGCGTTTCTTCACTTTGAGGCAAAGCGCTCAAGTCGAACTTTATACGGGAGAAAGTATCTTCACCCCATGTTGTCGTATCTTTAGTGATAGCGCCCGGGAGTACTTGCTCGGCAACCAACAAGAGCCCGCTGAGCTGCCCGTCCAATTTATTTACAAAAGCTTCGGCTTGTTCGGGATTAGAACTGGCATCAACATAAATCGTGATACCTGGAATTATGCTGCTTCCATTCTGGTGAATCGCAACAACATAACCCTTGTCCATAAAACTCATAAGGTCTTCAAAATCCATCCCTAAATAATTTCGCGTGAAGGTCTGCATTTGCTCCAAACTTGTTGTGTCTTCACCCAACGCTCCCTCCTGCGTAAACGTTTGCGCAAAACCGTAGGATTCAACGTAAGCCATCAGCCCTTCCGCAGGTATTTCTTCAAAAAGGTAAGGCTCGGACTTGGGAACGATGTCGAAAGAAACCCCTGCTTCCTTGGCTTGATCCTTGTTGGCGTTTGCCCAGGCGTCAAAACGAAGCCCTTTGTCCTCCGCACTCACCACGACTACCTGTTCGTCCATGACGGAAGAAACATCGCTCACGGAAAGACCCGCGAGGAGCGAAATGTCTCCGCTGTAAAGCGCGGGATAGATGACTCCGTAAAGCACGTAAGCGCCGCCCACTTCCTTCAAAGTGTCCTGATATTTATCACTGGCCCAAAGGCTCTCTTCTTCCTTTTGCTCGGTCATCGCCACCAGGTTTTCCCCGTTACTGGCTATAAAAAGCATGTCTTCATAAATAGCGAGATAGACTTGAGAATCTTCTTTGGTGTAGACGTCCACTTCGCTAAGTTTTTTGTAAGAAAGCTGCTCGGCAATCACGAGCGTTTTCAAAACTTCTTTCATTTTATCGGGATCTTCGAGGGTAATTACGGCAAAATTCTCGGGATCAGTCTCTGTAGATCGAAGGCCATAAACCATGTGGAATTGTTCACCGAAAGCCGGCTTCAAATCGCGTTCAAAGTCCAGACCCACGTTGCCAAGCTTGCTGTCCAAAGTTTCGGATGCGGTTCGTGAAACACGATCTTCATCGCCGAGTGCTTCTTCCAATGCCTGCACTGCGGCAAATTGTTCATCATCACGAGTGGAATAAGAAACCACCATGCCAAGATCGTCGGGAAGATAAGCTTCGGGGATCAAGCCTGAATCACTAAAGTTCACTTCTTGTTCGGCGGCGGTTCCACAAGCACCGAACAGCAGAATCAAACTCAAAAAGGCTAGAAAAAGGTTACGGCGTTGAGTCATAGATGAAATTAAAAAGCTTTCCTAAGCTAGCACGAAAAGGGTGATTCGGAAATTCCTTTTTCATGTCTTTTCTCTTCGTGGATTTCTTCACCTGGGAGCGATTGTTCACGGTTCATAAATCCACGAAGAGAACCATGAAAAGGGAATTCGTATTCCTAGACAGAGGGAGTCTTCCCTGAGGAGGCTCAGCGTAAAATATTAGGAAGGAGCTTTCTGAATCATGCATGAAGAAAGCGACGCTCCCAGCTGAGTCGATGCAGGAAAGTCTTCCTAACTCTGTTTAGGAATTTCCGAATTCACCTTGAAAAATCGCCCGGTGAAGCGCAGTTTCCCCTGCCAGTTCGGGATGAAAACTGCTGGCCCATACATTGCCTCGACGCAGTAAAACCGGATTGCCTTCATGCGTGGCCAAAACTTCGATATCTTCGCCCACCTCCGTGACCTTGGGGGCTCGAATAAAATGTCCTTTCAACTCGCCTAAGTTTTCCACCTGCAAGTTCGCAACAAAGCTGGCGCTCTGACGACCGTAAGCATTGCGTTGCACCGTGACAGGGATAAGTCCGTAGTGAGCAAGTAAAATAAGTCCGGCACAGGTTCCGTAAACGGGAAAATCCGCCGGTAGCTTTTGTAGCCAATCTTTAAGACCGCACTTTGTCATAAAAAGATCCATCACGGTACTTTCACCGCCCGGAATAATAAAACCGCTGAGCCCTTCTGTGTCTGCCAAAGACTTCACGCGTTTATGCGCAAGACCAAGCCGGTCTAAAACCTGCTCGTGCTCGAGGAAATCGCCTTGAATGGCAAGTATTCCTATCATAGTCCTCGTTCTTGCATACGAACCGCGAGTAAATCCACTTCCAGCCCCGGCATCGCTGCGCCAAGTCCTTCGGAAAGCTCCGCCAATTTCACCGGATTTTCCCAATGAATTACAGCTTCCACAATGGCTCGTGCCATTTTCGTCGGGTCTACGGCTTTGAAAATTCCGCTACCCACAAACACACCGTCACAACCGAGCTGCATACAGAGTGCCGCATCCGCTGGAGTGGCAATGCCGCCCGCCGCGAAATTCACTACGGGCAATCGTCCAAGATCTCGCACCATTTCCACCATCTTCATCGAGACACGCATCCCTTCCGCGGCGGCCATCAATTCCGGGAAAGTCATGCGCTTGAGTGCGGCAATTTCACCCGCAATAGTTTTGATGTGCCTCACCGCTTCCACAATATTTCCGGTTCCCGCCTCCCCCTTGGTTCGAATCATGCTCGCTCCCTCCGCAATTCGTCGCAAAGCCTCCCCCAAATCCCTCGCCCCACACACAAAAGGCACCTTGAAATCACTCTTGTCTACATGCGCGAAAGGATCCGCCGGCGTCAAAACTTCGCTCTCATCAATAAAATCGATATCGAGTGCTTCCAAAATCTGCGCCTCCATCGTGTGCCCGATTCGTATTTTAGCCATCACCGGAATCGTCACCGCCGCTTTAATTTCTTTGATCATTTTCGGATCGCTCATACGTGCCACCCCACCCTGTGCCCGAATATCGGACGGCACTCGTTCAAGTGCCATCACTGCGCAAGCTCCCGCCGCTTCTGCAATACGAGCTTGTTCGGCATTCGTGACATCCATAATGACGCCGCCTTTAAGCATTTGAGCCAAATTTTGTCCCGTCACATTCATTTGTTCATTTTAAAGCTAAAGAAAGCCCCCACAGGGTAAAGTAAAGTACGGGCTGATGCAACAAATAAATTGCCAAAGAATGTTTACCTAAAGCCGTTAAACCATTCACCCGTGTAAGCGCTGCCAGCCGCGTTGGCTGTCGTTTGGCGTAAAATATCTCCCCCACCACCAATCCCACCAGCACCACCGCAAGCCACGGAAAAATCGGAAAATAATCCAGGGAAGAAAATCCCGGGTTTTTAAGCCCCAGCCAAAACAACCACCCGCTCCCCACCGACAAACTTAAAAAATATTCGCCCACAAAAAAACTGACTGCCGCCAGCCCAAGTGCCAAAGCTCGCTTTCCTTTTAACAAAGCCACAATCGGTACCGCTACTCCAATAAAATGCAAAACCCCAAATTTCACATACTCCTCCGGGAATAAAATCCAAGTCGCCCCGGTCACTAACATTCCGCATCCAAAGATCATCGCACCTCTCTTTAACTGTTCCCGAAATCCTCGCCTTGAAAGTGCCACACTCACCCCCACCAAGCCCAAAAATAAAAATTGTATGGCGCGCACGGCAATAATGAGTGGCCAACCATAAGGGTCAAAATCCCACATTCCAAGCAACATCCAATCAAAGGCCGCATGAAAAAGTATCATTCCCACGATGGCGACTCCTCGCAGGGCATCGATTTCCATCAGACGAAGTGCCATAAGCTTCTTACAATGCGCAGGAATTTTACTATTTCTTAAGAAAAATAGCCATGTCCCAGTCTACTTAGATGCCTCCGGACCGGACAAAGCCTCTGCCGTACCGGATTGGGTTCTTTGAAACTGTTCACGTACTTCAGCGGGTTGTTCTGTACGACGCACAGAAGGGTAAGCCTCCCCTTCGTTGCTGGCACAACGCCTTAACGTTTCACGCATATTTGGAGAAAAAAATGCAGGCATATAAAGATTTCAAAAAAATAGGAATCGAATTCTATGCCAATAGCTTAGTTTTGTCAAGCAATATACAACTGGAGCCATCGTTTTGGATGCGGGCGTGGGCTAACAAAAAATTGACCCAATATCTCGTTTTGATGTACAATGAGGCCGTCCCTGAGTTAGCGATAACTTAGGGGGTTACAAAACCATAGAAATAGCCTCGCTTCGGTGGGGCTATTTTTTATCTTTCCTGAAAATCAAAGCATTCCCATGAATTTCAGGGTAATTCGCCAAATCAAAATAACCATCTCCACCTGTTCGCAGTTCTTGAGAGACACTGCCCTCTGTAGAAAAAATGTAAACTAATTTCGGAGTATTCAAAGTTCTCAGGTGGACCACAAGGGAAATAAAATCTGAATCACCGGTCACAAGCACGGCAATATCATATTTGTCAGCGTACTTCATTGCGTCAATCGTGAGCTCCACATCAAAATTCCCCTTTTCTATGGATTGTGGCTTTCCCGTACGCTGATCGTAAATCAATTTTCCATCAGGATTTCTTAAATGAATCGTCTTTAGGGGCTTCTTCACAATTTCAAAACCCAAACCTTTCTTCAGAAAAGTCAAAAACTTGTGATGTCTATCAAGTTCAGCCTTGGGACGAGTCCCTTCTGCCGGATAAGCCACATAATAAAAGATTTTAAAGACATCACCTGCAAACTGCGCGGAGAAAAAATCTTTTAACTTCCGATGATCAATAGTTTTCCCAAGCTTCTTGTAAGAACTCCACAGGTTCCCTGCATCTACAAAAACCGCAATTTTAGGCTTATTTGTCATGGCAAAAGCATACCAAAACACTGTAAAAAGTGAACATGAAAGCTCGGACTAGATCAAATAAGTTCCAATGTCGCTCGCATGGTCCCTGTTTCTTCCAACAAAGTATCAACATCTTGCAACTTCCATCTGGAATCTGGACTCAATTGATCTGTCAAATAATCTCCCCAATTATTCGTTGATAAAGGCGCTCCCATAAACGGCGTCTCCACAACATGTAATTTTCTACCACTCGTTGTATCGGTAAATATTCGTAGAACATCTTGAAAAGTAGCAGTGGCGCCAACAACATGTGCACTCCTAAAAGCCGACGGATTTAATCCAAACTGATCCTGCCCTGACGGCATACGATTTCCATTAGGTAATGCGAACCCACTTTCAGCAAAAACTCCAGTTTGAACAGAAGGAAGATCAATTTGCGAAGAAACATCGGATACGTCCACACTATGATGCTGAATACTACTTTGGACACTCAATCTCCTGGCAAGCGCACGACTCACTGCATTTTGTCTTGAGCTGTGCCCGTTATCTACAAGGTGCAACTGTCGCAAATCCCCGGTAAGGAGAAGTGGAATAGTGCCTACAGCATCTCCGCTCAAAAAATCTACTAATTCTCTCTCCCTTCCTAACACACCTCTCAAAAATTCAAACAGGCCTCTTTGAATCTTTTTACGCTCAGCAAATAAAGCTCTGTTACTACGAACACACGTATCTATAAAATCTCTATTACCTTTAAACTGAGGATAACTTATCTCTGCCTCTATACTTACAGAAGAACGGATTGAACCATCCCAAGCCTGTTCGAATGCTTCTTTTGGTTTTACCTTTGCCATATTTTAAAGGTACGAAGAATAAAACAAAACATTTGGCTCTGCAAGCAAAAACCTGATCAGAAAGCCAAAATCATCTCCTGGTATTTCAAAACTGGAGCCATCGAACGGGATTGAACCGTCGACCCCCGCCTTACCATGGCGGTGCTCTACCACTGAGCTACGATGGCACTTGGTATATGTGCTTCCGGAAAGAAGCCCAGCTATATAAGCAGATTCGGCTTTTTTATGCTAGTCTTTTTCGCCTTAAAAAATTTC
>Ga0265296_1004938_pt1 | contig 11283 bp, 8 predicted proteins | sample MunlanPumphouse1_FD_189073 | JGI IMG/M metagenome (GOLD analysis project Ga0265296, IMG submission 189073) | Groundwater microbial communities from a municipal landfill in Southern Ontario, Canada - Pumphouse #1 | ecosystem: Environmental > Aquatic > Deep subsurface > Groundwater | place: Canada...
AAGATGTAACTGTGGTCGGCGAGGCCCGGCTGATAGTCGCTCTGTTCGAGGGGGCGTCGAGGGGACGTCCGCAGGGACGTGACCATGTCGAAACTCAAACTTGCTCCGCTGCTGGGCGTCGTTCTGGCCTTGCCGGCGGGCGCCGTTCTGGCCGCCCAGACGCCGCCCCCTGCCGCTGGAACCCAGCAGACCCAGACGCCGCCGGCCACGCCGAGCCCGCAGGAGCCCGAGGACAAGGACGAACCCGCCACCGTGGGCGACGTCGTCGTCACGGCCCGCGCCGACGCCGTACGGACCTCGATCGATTCCACCAGCTACAGCCTGGCCGACGATCTCCAGGCCGCGAACGGCACCCTGGCCGAGGCCCTGCGCAACGTGCCTTCGGTCGACGTCGATCCCCAGGGCAATGTCTCCCTGCGCGGCGACAGCAATGTCACCATCCTGGTCGACGGCCGCCCCTCGGCCATCCTGTCCGGGCCGAACCGCGCCGACGCCATCCTGCAGCTGCCCGGCAGCCGCTATGCGCGCATCGAGGTCATGACCAACCCCTCGGCCGCCTACAGCCCCGAGGGGTCCGGCGGGGTCATCAACCTGATCACCAAGCCGACGCCGCCGGCCGCCGCCGGAGCCCCCGGCGCCCCCGCCACGACGACGACCACCGGCTCCCTGCGGGTCAATGTCGGCGACAACGGCCGCTGGAACCTGGGCGCCAGCGGGTCGCGCCAGCGCGGCAAGCTGACCCTGACCGGCGACGTCAGCTATCGCTACGATGATCAGGAGTTCGCTTTTGACCGTCTGCGCGAGCAACTGGATCCGACGACCGGGGCCGTGACCCAGACCACCACGACGCGCCAGGCGCAACAATCGATCCAGAAGGGCTTTTTCGGGCGGTTGGCGGCCGAATACCGCCTGACCGACAAGACCATGCTGACCGCCGAACTGCGCGGCAACAGTTTCGAGGTCGACAGCGACGGCGTCACAGGCCTGTTCCAGACCCGCAACGCCGCCGGGGTCTTGATCAGCGACTATAGCCGCGAAGGCTCGGGTTCCTTCGCTATGGACGGCTGGGGCGCCACCGCCCGCGTGCTGCATCAGTTCGACGCCTCGGGCCACGAGTGGTCGAATGAGCTGCGCTACGACCGCAACGATAACGAGAGCGCCTCGCTGAACGTCAACGTCTTCAGCCTGCCGGTGTCGCCGTCGGTCTATGAGGATCAGCGCTTCCTGAACGCCCAGGAGACGATCGGCTTCACCAGCGCCTACACCCGCCCCATGGACGACGGGTCCAAGCTGCGCGCCGGCTATGAGCTGAGCGTCAACCGCCCGGATCAGGACGCCGTGCTTCGGCGTGGCCCGTCCGAGGCCGCGCTCGCGCCCGTGCCGAGCCTCAGCAACCGCTTCGAGGCCGAACAGACGGTCCACGCCCTATACGCCACCTATGAGCGCCCGTTCGGCGAGAAGCTGTCGGCCCAGTTCGGCTTGCGGCTGGAACAGGCCGAGGTCGAGATCGAGGACGTCACCAACGCCGTCCGCGCGTCGCAGGACTATTTCCGCGCCTATCCGACCGGCCACGTCCAGTACAAGCTGAACGACACCCAGACCCTGCGCGCCAGCTATTCGCGGCGCATCCAGCGGCCGCAGCCGACCCAGCTCAATCCCTTCGTCTCCTACGGCGATCCGCTGAACCTGCGCTCGGGCAACCCCGACCTGGAGCCGCAGGAGACGGACAGCTTCGAGGCCATGTGGCAGATGCGGCGCGGCCAGAGCTTCTATCAGGCCACCGCCTATTACCGCGACACGACCAAGGCCTTCACCGACGTGGCGACCGACGTCGGCGGCGGGGTCTTGCTGACCCGGCCCGAGAACCTGGGCGCGCGGCGTGATCTGGGCGTCGAACTGACCGCCAGCGGCCGCCTGCATCCGACCCTGCGCTACAACGCTAGCATAAACGCCTTCCGTCAGGAGATCGACGCCGCCGGCATTCCCGGCGCGCGCGACCGCGAAGGCGACCTGGTGACCGGCCGCCTCAGCCTCAACTGGCAGGCCACGCCCAAGGACTTCGTCCAGGTCATGGGCTTCTGGCAGGGCGACCAATTGCTGGCGCAAGGCACGCGCGAGAGCGGCGGGATGGTCAACCTGGGCTATCGCCGCAAGCTCAACGAGACCCTGTCGCTGCAGTTCACCGCCCGCGACATCCTCAACTCCTTCGGCGGCGCCACCACCTATGACACGCCCCTGTTTCGCGAGCGCGTCGATCAGGACATCAACCTGCGCGCCTTCTACCTGGGTCTGACCTGGTCCTTCGGCGGCGGTCCGCGCAAGCCCGAGCCGCAGTTCGACTTCTCGACCGGCCCGACCGGGGGCTGAGTTTCAGGCCCGCGTCTCCCAGGCGGTCCAGACCGCGACGGCGACCAGGCCCAGGGCCAGGGCGGCGCGCATCCTCGGCCCCTGGGCGCGGGTCAGAAGGGCGCCGCCCGCCCGCGCCGCCGTCAGCACGATGACCGAGTGGACGATGACGCTGACCACGACGTGCAGGCTCCCCAGCGTCAGGGCCTGCGCCAGCAGGGGCCCCTGCGCCGGCCGGATGAAGCCGGGTAGCAGGACGACGTAGAGCAGGGCCGCCTTGGGGTTCAGCAGGTTGCTGATCAGGCCCCGCCGGAACAGGGCGCGCCGCCGCGTCTCGACCGGCGCCGCGTCCGCGCCGTCGCCGGTGCTGCGCCAGGCGTCCCAGGCCAGCCACAGCAGGAAGCCCACCCCGGCCCAGCGGATCGCCTGGTAGAGGGCGGGTCGGACCAGCACCACCTCGGTCAGGCCGAAGGCGGCGGCGACCATCCACAGCGTCAGGCCGAGCGTGATCCCGGCCACCGCCGCCAGCCCCGCCGTCCGCCCCTGCGACAGCGAGACGATCGCCAGCCAGCCCATGTTCGGCCCCGGCGTCAGCTCCATCAGCGCCACCGCCGCCAGGAAGGGCAGGATGACCGTGGGATCGACCGGCACGTGCGTCAGGAATTCCATCAGGCCTCCGACCCCCACGCTAGGCCCATAGGACACGCTTCATCAATCGCCGGTCTCATCAATCATGGGTCTGGGGCTTGCGTGTCCCATCGGCCACACCCACCTCGTTTGACACACCTCAAGGCGCTGCTTTCGGTAAGGGCGCTTTGATGGTTTTCCGCCTTCCGAGGGGACTGAACACCATGAATCTCGACCTCTATTCCGACCGCGCCAAACAGGCCGTCCAATCCGCCCAGTCGCTGGCGCTCGCCCGGCGGCACCAGCAGTTCGCGCCCGAGCACCTGCTGAAGGTGCTGCTGGAGGAACGCGACGGCCTGGCCCGCAAGCTGATCGATCAGGCAGGCGGCGACCCGTCCGCCGTTGAACTCGTCACCGAAGGCCTGCTGAAGAAGCGGGCGCAGGTCGAGGGCGGCTCGGGCCAGCTCTATCTGGACGGCGACACCGCCCGCGTCTTCAGCGCCGCCGAGGAAGCCTCGAAAAAGGCTGGCGACGCCTTCGTCACCACCGAACGCCTGCTGGCCGCCATCGCCAAGGAGGGCGGGGCCGCCGCCGAGGCGCTGAAATCCGCCGGCGTCACGCCCAAGAAACTCGATGAGGCCGTCGCCGAGATGCGCAAGGGCAAGACCGCCGACAGCGCCGGCGCCGAGGACTCTTACGACGCCCTGAAACGCTACGCCCGCGACCTGACCGAGGCCGCGCGCGACGGCAAGGTCGACCCCGTCATCGGCCGCGACGAGGAGATCCGCCGCACCATCCAGGTCCTGGCCCGTCGCACCAAGAACAACCCCGTCCTGATCGGCGAGCCCGGCGTCGGCAAGACCGCCATCGTCGAAGGCCTGGCCCTGCGCATCGTCAATGGCGACGTGCCGGAAAGCCTGAAGGACAAGAAGGTCCTGTCGCTGGACATGGGCAGCCTGATCGCCGGCGCCAAATACCGCGGCGAGTTCGAGGAGCGGCTGAAGGCCGTGCTGAACGAGGTGGCCCAGGCCGAGGGCGGCATCGTCCTCTTCATCGACGAGATGCATACCCTGGTCGGCGCCGGCAAGGGCGACGGGGCCATGGACGCCTCCAACCTGCTGAAGCCCGCTCTGGCCCGGGGCGAGCTGCACTGCGTCGGCGCCACCACGCTTGATGAATACCGCAAGCACGTCGAGAAGGACGCGGCCCTGGCCCGTCGCTTCCAGCCGGTCTTCGTCGCCGAACCGACCGTCGAGGACACGGTGTCGATCCTGCGCGGCCTGAAAGAGAAGTACGAGGTCCACCACGGGGTCCGCATCTCGGACAGCGCCATCGTCGCCGCCGCCACCCTGTCGAACCGCTACATCACCGACCGCTTCCTGCCGGACAAGGCCATCGACCTGATCGACGAGGCCGCCAGCCGCGTGCGCATGGCCGTCGATTCCAAGCCCGAGGCGCTGGACGAGATCGACCGCCGCCTGGTCCAGCTCAAGATCGAGCGCGAGGCCCTGAAGAAGGAGACCGACAACGCCTCGGTCCTGCGTCTGGACAAGCTGGAGGATGAGATCGACGACCTGCAAGGCCAGTCCGACGACATGACCGCCCGCTGGAAGTCGGAAAAGGACAAGGTCGGCCAAGGCGCCCAGCTGCGCGAGACCCTGGACCGCCTGCGCGCCGAACTGGCCGCGGCCCAGCGCGCCGGCGACCTGGGCCGCGCCTCAGAGATCGCCTACGGCCAGATCCCGCAGCTGGAACGCCAGCTGGCCGAGGCCGCCGCCGCCGAAAAACCCGGCCAAGAAAACAAGAATGGGGGCCCCCTGACCCCCGAGGTCGTCGACGCCGAGCAGATCGCCGCCGTCGTCAGCCGTTGGACCGGCGTCCCCGTCGACAAGATGCTGGAAGGCGAGCGCGAGAAGCTGCTCAAGATGGAGGACGAACTGGGCCACCGCGTGGTGGGTCAGGACGAGGCGCTGGAAGCAGTGTCCGACGCCGTCCGCCGCGCTCGCGCCGGGCTGAACGACCCCAACAAGCCGCTGGGCAGCTTCCTCTTCCTCGGCCCGACGGGCGTGGGCAAGACCGAGCTGACCAAGGCTCTGGCCGGCTATCTGTTCGACGACGACAACGCCATCACCCGCATCGACATGTCCGAATACATGGAGAAGCACTCGGTCAGCCGCCTGATCGGCGCCCCTCCCGGCTATGTCGGCTATGACGAGGGCGGCGCCCTGACCGAGGCCGTGCGCCGTCGCCCCTATCAGGTCATCCTGTTCGACGAGGTCGAAAAGGCCCACCCCGACGTCTTCAACGTCCTGTTGCAGGTGCTGGACGACGGTCGCCTGACCGACGGTCAGGGCCGCACCATCGACTTCAAGAACACCCTGATCATCATGACCTCCAACCTGGGCAGCCAGTACCTGGCCGACCAGCCCGAGGGCGAGGATGTCGAGGCCGTTCGTCCCCTGGTCATGGAACAGGTCCGCGCCCACTTCCGCCCCGAGTTCCTGAACCGCATCGACGAGATCATCCTGTTCCACCGCCTCGGCCGCGAACAGATGGGCGGCATCGTCCGCATCCAGCTGGCCCGCCTCGAAAAGCTGATGGCCGACCGTCGCCTGACCCTCGCCCTCGACGACAGCGCCCTGAACTGGCTTGCCGACAAGGGCTACGACCCCGTCTACGGCGCCCGCCCCCTCAAGCGAGTCATCCAGAAGACCCTGGTCGACCCCATGGCCAAGAAACTCCTGGCCGGCGAGATCGAGGACGGGTCCGTGGTGGCCGTGTCAGCAGGTGAGGACGGGCTGGAGATCGGGAAGGCGCGGGTGCATTGAGGATGGGAACCGAACCAGAAGGCAGCGCTCCATTCCCGACCGAGATACAAATGACTCAACTCGGCCTAGCGCTCTACTCCGCCCAGCGCGTGGAGTTCGCTCTGTATGGAATCGCAGCTCATGCATCTCACACGCCAGCCGCTCAGCGAGATCGGCGCTTTGCAAATTTGTCCGGCGAGAAATTTCTGAGGGGTGACCCGTCAGAACTTAAAGCTACGCTTGGTCAGCTCGTCACTATTTTCGGCGACACGTTCCTCATTCGGACGCCTGATCTCATCAGCTTTTACGAGCGACGGAACTTGATCGCTCATGATTTCTATCGCCATTTCTACCTGAGAATCCGCGATACCGTCCACGGAGAGAACCCGTCTGCATTTCTACAGACGTTCATCGAAGACGCTCAACGCTGGGAAGCTATCCTCAAGGGTCTGTTGTTCGAGTTCATGGAAGGAATTGCCAAGAGGGACGGCCGATCGTCTGAATTAAATATCAGGGATCGGGATCGGCAGAACATGGCCGCCTATCGAGAACATGCAGAAGCATACATCCGGTCTCAAGCTGGCGAAGCAGCGGGGTAAAACTCGCCTCCTTTCGTCATCCTCCGGCAAGCCGCGTGAGCGGCGCAGACCGGGGGACCCAGCGGCGCGCGAGAGCGCGACACTTTCGAGGGCGTCGCGCCAGCCGTAAAGATCGCCTTCGGCGCCGCTGGGTCCCCCGGTCTCCGCTTCGCTTCGCCGGAGGATGACGAAAGGAAGGGGCTTCGCGGCCCGGAGGATGACGAAAGCAAAATAGCGGCATAGCTTGTGGGGATGGCGACCCACCGCACCTTCATCGCGACCTACATCATGGCCAGCGAACGGAACGGGACGCTCTACACCGGCTCGACCTCGAACCTGGAAGGTCGCGTGTGGAAGCACAGGACGCGGGCCTTTCCCGGCTTCACCGACGAGAACGACTGCACCCGTCTGGTCTGGTTCGAGCAACACGCCCTGATGCTTGATGCGATCCGGCGGGAGCGGCGGATCAAGAAGTGGCTGCGCGACTGGAAGCTGGCTCTGATCGAGCGCGACAACCCGGACTGGCGCGACCTTGCGGCCGACTGGTTCCCTGATCCGAACTGGACCCCGCCGCCAGACGCGGACTGAGCCTCAGCCCAGGATCGGCATCACCTCCACCCCGTCGCAGACGAAGATGCTCATGTGCGGGTGGCCTTCGAACAGGCGGGCCGCCGCCTCGTGGCTGTCGGCGCGCACCACCATGAAGACGGTCAGCAGGTTGACCATGTCCGTCACGGCTCCGTCGTCGCCGATGCGCTTGGTCGGGCCCAGCGGGCCGCCCTGATAGACGATGGAATCGCGGTGGGCTTCTTCCCAGGCGGCGACGGCGGCTACGCCGAGGCGGGCCGTCTCGGCCTGCTGGGCCTCGCTCATGGCGCGCCAGGCCCGCCACCTGGGGCCGGTCTTGTCGCTGGTGAAGACGGCCAGGTAATGGGTCTCGGCGCTCATCGAAGCCTCCCGTTTGCGGGAGGGTCGGACGTTCGCAGGCGACGGGCAAGCGGGTCCGGTTCCTTCTCCCGTTGCGGGAGAAGGTGGCCGAGCGGAGCGAGGTCGGATGAGGGGTCTCTCAACGTCAGAGGCAGGCTGCGAGTTGAATGTCGCGCAACCCCTCATCCGTCAGCCTTCGGCTGCCACCTTCTCCCGCAAGGGGAGAAGGGCCTTAGATATGAATCGCGTGGCCCAGGGCGCGCAAGGACGCCTCGTGGAAGGCTTCGCCCAGGGTCGGGTGGACGTGGATGGTTCCGGCCACGTCTTCCAGCACCGCGCCCATTTCCAGCATCTGGGCGAAGCTGTTGGACATCTCCGACACGTGCTGGCCGACGGCCTGTAGGCCCAGGATGCGGTGGTCGGTCTTCGACGCGATGACGCGGACGAAGCCGCCGTCCTCTCCGGCCTCGATGGCCAGGGCGCGGCCGATGGCGGCGAAGGGGAAGACGGACTGGATCACGTCGTCGCGGCCTTCGACATCCTGCGGACCCAGGCCCGCCGAGACGATTTCCGGCTCGGTGAAGCAGACGGCGGCGATGGTGACGGGGTCGAAGACGCGGTCATGGCCGGCGATGATCTCGGCCACGACCTCGCCCTGGGCCGAGCCCTTGTGCGCCAGCATGGGTTCGCCGGTCAGGTCGCCGACGGCCCAGACATTCTTCATGCTGGTGGCGCAGCGCTTGTCGATCTTCACAAACGGACCGTCCATGGCCACGCCCATGGTCTCCAGACCCCAGCCCTGGGTGCGCGGACGACGGCCGACGGTGACCAGCACCTTGTCGGCGTCCAGCTGCATCGGATTGCCGTCCTTGTCGGTGACGTTCAGCCTGCCGTCGCCGAAACCGCCGGCGCGAGCGCCCAGGAACAGCTTGACGCCATGCTTCTCCAGCCACTTCTGCACCGGGTCGGTCAGGGCCTTGTCGTAGAGGGGCAGCAGCCGGTCGGCCATCTCGACGATGGCCACTTCTGCACCGAGTTTGCTGAAGGCGATGCCCAGTTCCAGGCCGATATAGCCGCCGCCGACGACGACCAGCTTCTTGGGCACCTCCGACAGGCTCAGCGCTTCGGTGGACGAAATCACGTCGCCGCCGAAGGGCAGGAAGGGCAGCTCGACCGGTTCCGACCCCGTGGCCAGGATGACATGTTCGGCGGTGATGAGGATGGGGCCGTCAGCGGTCTCGACGCGGCAGGTCTTGGCGTCAGTGAACTCGGCCCAGCCCTTGATGACCTTGACCTTGGCCTTCTTCAACAGGGCGGCGACGCCGGCGTTCAGCTTCTTGACGATGCCGTCCTTCCACGCGACCGTCTTGGACAGGTCGATGGCCGGGGCCGACGCGGTGATGCCCAGGGTGCCGTCGCCGGCGGCTTTGAGCACCGTCTCATACTTGCCCGCGGCGTGGATGATGGCTTTGGACGGAATGCAGCCGACGTTCAGGCAGGTCCCGCCCAGGCCGTCGCCGCCGTCCACCAGCACAGTGTCCAGCCCCAGCTGGCCGCAACGGATACCCGCCACATAGCCGCCGGTGCCGGCGCCGATGATCAGGACTTTGGTTTTGAGGGTCTGCATGATCCGAACAACTTCCGCTCATCCCCGCGGAGGCGGGGACCCAGGTTTTTGGCTATGCGCTCAGCGTCTCGACGAGATCGCGCCAGCCGGGGTTCATTTCTTCAATCAGCCGCAGTTTCCACTGACGGTTCCACTTCTTGATCTGCCGCTCCCGTCGAAACGCCGCCTCGCGGGTTTCGTGCGTTTCGAACCAGACCAGCCTCTCTACGTCATGCTCGGCGGTGAACTTAGACCCCGCCCCTTCCTTGTGCTGCCAGGCGCGCAGACCGATGTCGTCCGTCGAGCCCGTATAGAGCGTCCCATTCCGTCGGCTGGCCATGATGTAGGTGAAGAAGGCCAAGGGCGGGGTCCGAAGCTAAAGCCTGGGTCCCCGCCTCCGCGGGGATGAGCGGAAGGAAGGTGCTGGGTCTCTTAGTTCATCCAGAGCGTGGCCGGGTGCTCCAGCAGGCCCTTGATCCGCGCCACGAAGACCGCCGCATCATGGCCGTCGACGATGCGATGATCGAAGCTGGAGCTGAGGTTCATCATCTTGCGCACCACCATCTGGCCGTCCTTGACCACCACGCGTTCGGCGATCTTGTTCGGACCGACGATGGCGACCTCGGGGTGGTTGATGATCGGCGTGTGAACCACGCCGCCCAGCGTCCCCAGAGAGGTGATGGTGATGGTCGAGCCGGACAGTTCCTCGCGCTTGGCCGAGCCGTCCTTGGCCGCGCCCGAGACGCGGGCGATTTCCAGGGCGGTGGCGTAGGGGTCCAGCGCCTCGGCGTGGCGCACGACCGGCACCATCAGGCCGTTCGGCGTCTGGGCGGCGATGCCCAGATGCACCGGAGCGTGCGTCGTCAGCACGCCGGCCTCGTCGTCATAGTGACTGTTGATCGTCGGCTGGTCGCGCAGGGCGACGACGATGGCGCGGGCGATGAAGGGCAGGACGTTCAGCTTGGGCTGGTCCTTGGCCTTGGTGGCGTTCAGGTGGGCGCGCAATTCCTCCACCGCCGTCATATCGATTTCCTCGACATAGGTGATGTGCGGGATGCGACGCACGCTCTCGGCCATCTTCTCCGCGATCTTGCGGCGCAGGCCGATGATCTTGGTCTCGGTGGCGCCTTCGGCGCGGGCGTAGGTCGAGGAGGGGGCGCCACTGGTCGCGGCGGGCAGGCTGCCCCCGCGCGCGACGAAGGCGTCCAGATCTTCATGCTGGATGCGACCGGCGGGGCCGGAGCCCGGCACGAAGGCCAGGTCGATGCCCAGATCGCGAGCGCGGTTGCGCACGGCGGGCGAGGCCAGGGCGCGTTCGCCCGGCTGACGGCCGGTCATGGCCGGGACGGGCTTGGCGTCAGCCTTGGGTGCGGCTGCGGCAGGCTTGGCGACCGGCGCGGGCGCGGCCTTCTCGGCCTTGGCGGCAGGCGCAGCGGCAGCAGCCGGAGCGGCGGCGACATTGCCCTTGCCCTCGACCTTGAAGCTGACCAGAGGCCCGCCGACGGGGACCTGATGGCCCGCGTCGCCGTGCAGGGCGACGACCACGCCATTGATGGGGCTGGTGATCTCGACCGTGGCCTTGTCGGTCATGATGTCGGCGAGGATTTGATCCTCCTCGACCGCGTCGCCGACCTTGACGTGCCAGCCGACCAGCTCGGCCTCGGCCGTGCCTTCGCCCACGTCGGGCAGCTTGAAGACGTAGTTGGCGCCGGCAGCCGCAGTCGGAGCGCTGACCGAGGCGGCCTCGACCTTCGGAGCCTCAGCAACAACGGGGGCGGGCTCGGATTTGGCGACGGGAGCCGGGGTCGGCTCGACGTCGGCGGCATTGCCTGCGCCCTCCACCTCGAACTCGACCAGGGGGCCGCGCACCGGCACCATCTGGCCCGGCTCGCCGTGGATGGCGGTGACCCGGCCAGCGACCGGGGCGGTGATTTCCACCGTGGCCTTGTCGGTCATGATGTCGGCGACGATCTGGTCTTCCTCGACCAAGTCGCCGACCGCGATGTGCCAGGCGACCAGTTCGGCCTCGGCGGTGCCTTCGCCCACGTCGGGCAGCTTGAAGACGAAACGACCCATCTTAACGAGCCTTTCCTGCTGTTTGGCCAGACATGACGGCTTTCAGGGCGTCGGCCACGCGTTGCGGACCGGGGAAGTATTCCCACTCGAAGGCGTGCGGGTAGGGGGTGTCCCAGCCGGTCACACGCGCGATGGGGGCCTCCAGATGATAGAAGCAGCGCTCCTGAACCAGGGCCGACAGCTCGCCGCCGAAGCCCGAGGTTTTCGGCGCCTCGTGCACGATGACGCAGCGGCCGGTCTTCTTGACCGAGGCTTCGATGGTCTCGATGTCCAGCGGCACCAGGGTGCGCAGGTCGATGACCTCGGCGTCCACGCC
>Ga0265296_1004939_pt1 | contig 11283 bp, 12 predicted proteins | sample MunlanPumphouse1_FD_189073 | JGI IMG/M metagenome (GOLD analysis project Ga0265296, IMG submission 189073) | Groundwater microbial communities from a municipal landfill in Southern Ontario, Canada - Pumphouse #1 | ecosystem: Environmental > Aquatic > Deep subsurface > Groundwater | place...
ATTTATCTTCCTTTAACTTGCCAATCATAGCCAGCATGGTTCGGAGGTACTCTGACTTCATCAGGATTCTTTCTGTCATATTCGTGACTTGCGATGGAAAGCATAATTGTATCGTCTTCTAGAGACATCCAGCCGTGGAAAACTCCAGGCGGAACAATGATTAAGCTTGGATTTCTTGCTCCAGTAATAATTGTTTCTTGCATATTGTAAGTTGGAGAATCCGGTCTATCATCAATAAGTCCGAATTTTGCAGATCCGCTGATAATGTGAAAGAGATCCCATAAGTGGGCATGTTTATGGAATGCGCGGATAATTCCTCTTACTGGATCGATAACAGTATAGACTTGAGTAACACCTGGGGGAGTGGGAAGCATATCCCATGATTTTCTCCAAGTTTCAATTAAAAATCCTCTATCATCTGCATTAGCTTTAAGGCTGATAATTTTTACGCCTTGAATTTTGCTTTCTCGAATGGAAATTCCGTCTCGAGCTGCAAGTTCGTTGTGATCTGCCATTGCAAGGATGCAAAACGAGGTTACTTATATATTTTTCCTATGACAAGCATTTGACCTGCAAGAGGTTTAAAAGGAAGAGCAAGATAAAGTTTTGTAAGCCAGTAGGATTTAGGCAGGTTGGATTCAAGGCTGAATGGTAAGTATTTTGCTCTAAGTTTGATAATTTTGAATCCTTTTGCTTTCAAATGGGAGCTTAAACTTTTGTGAGTGAAGATTTTTTTGTGAGTGTAATCATCAAAGTAATGCTGATAGGTGTAAGTAAAGTTTGGTTGAAGAGCAATGATTTTTCCTCCAGGTTTAAGAACGCGTTTAATTTCGCTGAGAGTTTGTTCAAAGGCATTATCATCTAAATGTTCAAAGAGGTTGCTGCAAAAGATACAATCAAAGGTATTAGTTTTGAATTTTTTTAAATTTGTACAGGAAGCAGTTAGGGGAATAACATCTTTTGCTGCATAGTGATTGAATTCTGGATTTTCATCTACTGCATATTTTTTTTCTGCTTTGATGAGATTGATAAAATCGCAGTATCCTGCTCCCAGATCAAGGACAACGCCATGGATGTATTTTTGAAGGTCTTCGCTGATTGCTTTCCAGACTTTTTTTCTAGTCGGATCGTAGGTGAGGCGAACTGAGTAATAATCTTGTTCCATATCGAGTGCGGATGAACGAATATTTATTAGGTTTTGGGTAATTGTTCAGTTTCTTGAATTTTGGGAGGATTTCTTGCAGTTCGGTAAGAACGTTTAAGTTTTTACTTCTTAGCGTTTGAAGAATACTGAAGAGAATTGTTATAGTTTCTGCTCCTTTTTTGCTTCTTGAACCATTTGTGATTTTGCGAAAGATCACGAGTGTTCGGAGTTGACGTTCGCTGATATTGCTGGTTGGATAAAGATATTGTTACAAGAGCATTTACAAATACTGCTCTCTTTTTTAGAGGAGCAAATGTATTTGCTGGAGAGAATCAAGGACTCCATTAATATTTTTTAAAAAAGTCCTTTAAAAGAAGACAAAAAAGCTCAAAGAAGTCGAGCTAGACGTTTTTGATATTTTAAAGAAAATAGGGTGTATGTCCGAGAGTGTTTTATTTATTTGTTGAGACAAACTTTATCCCGAATTAAATCATACGAAGAGAGGGATTGGCGCCCGGAAGGTTTGGGAGGGAAAGATTTCAGTATGGAACCGAGACGAAGTTGAGTAAAGAAAGTCTTGAGGTAATCAGGAATAATACTAAAGAATTTGTAGAAAAGTTTCAAGAACTGCTTTAACGTTTAAACTTCTTTTTCTCTTTCCAAATCCGATAAAGTCCTTGAAACATTCTTGTTGTATCTCGTACGACATGGACTTTACTTTCTCGGTCATAAAGCGTAATGACTTTTGCAGGTAATTCTACAATCTTAAATCCCATCCAAGCAGCTTTGACTAAAACTTCAGTATCCCAATTCCATCCTTGTTCTTTAATAGTCGGTAAGATCTTTTGTATTGCTTCTCTTTTGAACGCTTTAAAGCCGCATTGATAATCTTTAATGGTTGATCCTAAAAAAGTTTTAGTTAAAAATGAATATCCTTTACTAAAGAATCTTCTTAAAATTGAACCTTTTACTTCTGAATTGGAGAGATGTTTTGATCCAATGACAATATCTGCTCCGTTTTCAAGTGTGGTTATAAGTTTTGGAAATAATTCAAAGTCAATTGCCAAATCTGCATCGGTGAGTAATTGAATGTTTCCGTGTGCATGTTTAAAGCCATTAGTTAATGCAGCGCCTTTCCCCATGTTAGTTACATTACTTACTAATTTTAATTCTTTATATTGTTTAATTTTCTCTTTTACAATTTCACTAGTCTTATCTCTACTCCCATCATTAGCAATAATTAGTTCAAAAGATTTATCTTGTTTTATAAAATAAGTATGGAGTGTATTAATGGTCTGTCCAATAATCTTTTCTTCGTTATAGGCAGGAACAATAATGCTATAGTCGACTGAAGTCATAAAGAAAATATGCAAATACGATTGTTATAAAGGTTATTATCGAATAGGATAGTTATAGAAAGGTTTTTTAGAGGTAAAGCCCCCGTAAAAAGATGAGAGTAGAACACATTCTAGACAAAGGAAGTGGAAAGATAAATGAAGACCAGATTCTTAAAAAAGAAAATTTGTTTGCAGTGTTTGATGGAATGACCAGTTTAAACAAGTTCACTGACGCAAAAAAAAGAACTGGCGGTTTTTTAGCTTCTTCAGTCGCAAAAGAAGCATTTAAGAAAAAAAGATCGTTGGTACAATTAACCGAATTAGCAAATAAAAAGATCAAAAAGGAAATGATAAAAAACGGAATTGATATTTCTAAAAAAGAAAATTTGTTTGGAACCGCGCTTGCAGCAGTAAGGATTAAGGGAAATGTCTTAGAATGGATTCAGTTGTTGGATTGTTTGATCATTGTTGTGTATGAAGATAATTCTTTTAAGTTACTGGTAGAAGATTATGACGCAGACAAAGAGATAATGCGGAAATGGAAGGAATTAGGAAGTAAATCTAAAGAGGATAAGTGGAAGATATTAAAAGAGGACATAATTGAGGATAGAAAAAAACAGAACGTCAATTATGGATGTTTGAACGGAGAAAAAGAATATATAAATTTTTTAAGGAAAGGTTCAATAAGCTTACAAAGGGTGAAAGGAGTTATCCTCTTTACAGACGGTTTAATCCCAGTTGGAGAAGATCCAATAGCGCAGGTAGACTTTAAGAGTCGTGTGGATGAAGTGATGGAGTTAGGTTTAAAAGAAGTAGTAAAAAAGACGAGAAGGAAAGAAGATAACGATCTAGAGTGTGAAAAATTCCCCCGATACAAGAAGCACGATGATATAGGAGCGATCCTAATTAGATTATAAGAAAAGGAAAGTTTATATATAAAACCACTACTCGAAAAGGATGACAACTGTTGGAAAACTAAGTCCAAAAGATTACGATATTTTAATGGAAATTTGTGGTAAACACGGTTTTGAAGAAGGTGCAACAGAAATTGATAGTGTCATTATCAAACAACCGTATGAGCCTGCACAAATATTATCCCCTGATCTTAAAGCAAGAATCGACAGGGATTGGCAAACCAAGTTAGAGTCTGCGAGAAAAGGCGGAACAAAACCCCCCCATAATGGTCAATTGGTAGAATATCGCAGTCACGAAGTGAGAGTAGAAGAGGGAGTCGGGAGAGTATTAGAGTTGCGAGTAGGTTTTACAGATTACATGACCCAAACCGGCGTGAGAGTTTATTCAGATGGGCCGCAAATTTGGTCATTAGGCCAAGGGTCAATTGCATTCTTTCAGGGAGAAGATGGAGAGAGGAGTTTTCTGTTTGGTACAAGAAGTAAACATGTTGCACAATTGTTGGGATCTAAAGAAAGTATTCCCAGTGGATACGTGGATACAGAGACTGTAGAACATTATGGGAGCGAGGCTCTAGATAGAAATCTTCGTAGGGAATTTACAGAAGAGACATTAGGACTTCCAGAAGAACGGATAGTTGCTATGAGACCATTAGGATTTACATTAATCGGTACGTACATCAATCCAAAGACTGAAGAAAGAAGACCACTTAACGATACACAAGTACATTATGCATTGGAATTTAGAGCAACACCAAACGAGATTGAAGAAGGAAGAAAAAGAGGGAAAAAATTAAGCGGTGAACATTCAGAGATTATGATCGTCCAAGAATCTAGATTAGCCGATTTCTTTACCGAAAATGGAGATCAGATCAACCGAAGAACAAAAGCATCAATGAAAAATTTTTTAACTAGATATGCTAATGCTCCTTTAATATGAACGAACCAACCTGTATTTATTTAGCAGCTGGCCTGTCAAGTCGTTTTGGTGGAGAAATAAAGTGTCTTGCTAAAGTGGGGAAGAACGAAGAAAGTTTTCTTGAAGTTTCAATGAACCAAGCTATTGATGCTGGATTTAAGAGGATCATTATAATTGTAAGCAAAGAAACGGAGGAACCCATAAAGCAAGAACTTGGGACATCGAAAAGAGATATACCATTAATATATCAGCTGCAAGAACGATTTAGCAGAAAGAAACCATTCGGAACTGCACATGCCCTGTTATCTGGAAAAGAGATGTTAGGAGAACCTGCTCTAGTTCTAAACAGTGATGATTTATATGGAAGAAATTTACTAGAACAACTACGTAAAAAGATGGATGTAGAGAAGCAGATCGAAAACTTAATTGTAGCTCATCTTTTAAAAAATGTAATAAATGAAAGAAAAGTAAATAGGGGAATTATTCAAGTTGAAGGAGGATATGTTAAAAGTATAGAAGGAATAAGTGTTTCGGTTCAGAGTTTAAAAGAGTTATATAGCGGAGAAGAATTAGTTTCAATGAATCTCTTCATTGTAGGGAGGAACTTTTTGAATTTCCTAGAGAAAGAAGTAAAAGAATTTATAGAAAAGGAAAAAGACTCAGAAAAAGAAATGAGTATAGTTCAGGTGTTAAACAAGTTTATTCAAGATAAAGAAGCAAAAATACCCTTTATTATTTCTAAAGACAGAGTAATGATAATAACCTATCCCGAAGATGCGGAAGGGGTAAGAATGCAATTGTTAAGTTATTTGCTATAAGCGTTTATTTTCTCAATAACATAATCTACTTCTTCTTTGTTCATATGGGGATAAATAGGTAAAGATACAATTTCAGAGACAATCTGTTCAGTAATCGGAAGATCTTCTTTCTTGTATCCCAAATAACTAAATGCTCCTTGTAAATGAATAGGTGTAGGATAATGGATTTGCGTATCGATCCCTAATCCGTGTAAGTAAGTCTGAAAATGTGTTCTATCTTTTACTCGTAGACAGTAAACATGGTAGACATGTTTGCTTCGGTTATCTTCTACTGGAACTTGAACTAACGGATTTTTAATTTCTGTAGAATATCTTTTTGCAATCGATCTTCTTCGTTCATTCCATTCATCTAGTTTTTTTAGCTTTTCAGAGAGCACTGCTGCTTCAATCTCACCCATTTTATAGTTATAACCAATATAAACATGATTATGTTTTTCTTTCATGCCATGAATTCTATAACTTTTTAATAAATCCAGTTCCGCTTGTTCGTCTGTTAAGACAATACCGCCCTCTCCAATCGTTCCTAAATTTTTTGTAGGATAGAAGCTAAACGCGCCTCTTGTAATCGGAACTCGTTTTCCATTATAGGTTGCTCCATGTGCTTGAGAGCAATCTTCTAGGATAAGGAGATTATGTCTACTAGCTATTGAAATAATTTTATCCATGTCTGCGGGCTGTCCATATAAATGGACAGGGAGGATCATTTTTGTTTTAGAAGTTATTTTCTCTTCAATTTTATCTGGATCAATCGTAAAGTCATCTTTTATTTCTACAAAAACAGGCTTTGCTCCGGCATGTGCAATTGCTTCGGTAGTTGCGATGAAAGTATTTGCAGTGGTAATAATCTCATCTCCAGGTTTAATGCCGCAAGAAAGTAACGCTAAGTGTAAAGCAGCCGTTCCCCCATTGCAAGTTAATCCAAATTTTTTACCGCAAAAACTAGAAAATTCCTTTTCTAAAGATTCATTTTTTCTGTTGGAGACATAGATACCGCTATCTAAGACGTCCTTGATCTGACCGTCTATCTCCATTTTTAATTCTTGGTATTGATCGTTTAAGCGAATGAAGGGTATTTTCATGAAATTTGGATTTCTAAGAAGTTTATAAGTTTTCTGAAGCTAATATTTCATCCTTTATTTGAGCATGACTAAGAAAACCAATACCTTTCTTTCTTGCTTTATCAATCACTGCACGATGAATATCTAATTGGGGATCGTATTCTGCAATAGCCCACTGGTGTAAACAAAGACCAATATAGATTGAGCGTTGGGTGATCTCTGCCATTTGTAAAGCTTGATTAAATAAAACAGTGTAATAAGATAAAATTTCTTGGGAATTTTTCGGAGCTTTACCTAAGAGTTTATGAGCTTTCTCTCTAGTAAAGATCGGATCTTGCAGACCATGAGAAGGAATTTCTACAATTCGAGGATAACCTGCCGCATGGTATGTGTGTGGTTGTCTACCTGAATTTAATTCACCAAAGAGGAATTTTTCAAGCTCTTCACTTCGAAGGTTGGAAGAAACATAACTGAATCCCAATTCATTTAATGCGAGAAGAAGATGAGGCATGTCTGAAAGATCTTTACAGTAACCTAAAGGAGTTCTTAAGCCATCTGGTTGAACCCCCAAGATCGAACTTAAAGTTTCATTAGCTCTTTTTAAGTCGGCTACAAATTCGGGAGTAGACATAACGTTTTTATCGGTTCTTCCAGGAATTGGTCTGCAGAGTTCATGCGAGTAAGTATGCTGTTGGAGGTCGTTAAGTGGATTTTCAGGATCATAAAGTTCTCTCAAGTCACTTGCAGAAAAATCTTCGAGACATCCTTCAAGGTAGGTACCGAGAATAAAGTAAGTTCTAGGCACTTCTTCTTGATTTAAAACCTGTAAGACTTTTCTTTCAAGTTCAATTTGCCTTTTACGAAAATCCCTTCCTTCAGGAGTTCTTGCTCTCTTTCCAAAGGGAGATTCAGTATCGTAGCTGAAGGCAAGATGTACAACCGGTTTCATAGCAGATCCTTTAGTTTAAGAGTCGAATTAGACGTTATCGGAAGCTATAAAAATGTTTGTAAGATGGGAAAAATAAGAATGGACGAATCGCCAATAGAAACGAAGATTGGAAAGTATACGCTTGTAAATTCTCATGTTCAAATTGGAGAAGGAAGCAGAGTTTGGCATTTTTGCAATTTGTATGGTACAGAAAGAAATCCAGTGATAATCGGAAATTATACATCGATTGGAAGCTACACTCAGATAAAACCAGAAGTGAGAATTGGCGATTATTGTAATCTTCAATCCGGTTTAAGATTCGGTGAGAAAGTGTATGTGGGGAATTATGTTTTTATAGGTTCGGAAGTAATCTTCTTAACAGATAGAGTCCCTTCCGCATTTACAAAAGCAGACAAACTAGATGTATTATCTTTGATTAAGGGAATTCATATTGATGATTATGCCATGATTGGAGGTGCGGTAAAGATTCTAGATGGAGTAAAAGTGGGATCCCACGCTTTAGTCGGAGCGGGAAGTCTTGTTTCAAAGGACGTTCCTCCATTCGCAGTGGTAGTAGGAAGTCCTGCAAAAAAAATTGGCGATGTAAGGGAAGAAAAATACTTACAACGATTACCACCAAGTCATAGAAAATTAATTGAAAGTCTTTAATTAAACTTTTTTTTCCAATGGTTTGCTAGTTCACCAACTGTAGGCATCCACATTTCTTTCTTTTGACTCTCAAGAACATCCAAGAATTGTTTGTAAATAGGTATCATTTTTGGTTGACCACTGAAATGAGGTTCAGTGTGGGTGTCGAGTAAGGCAAGTCCACCTATTCTTTTTATGAGTTCCAATTTTTCAATCCATGCAGAAAGAATTTGTTGGGGTGTATATCCCAAAAAAAGAAGTGTTGAGTCCATAGGAAGAGTATGGGGAATTTGAAGAAAGTTATTTTTATAATACGGGAAAAGAGTACAAGAACCCCGGTTATTAGCGTCTGGACTGACAAGTTCTGTATCAGCATAAGAACTTTCATAAGAGAAATAAGAAGGAAGGATATTGCTTAGCGTTTCAGAGCTAATCATGGACGGTGTTCGAAATCCGGTAATGTTGTATCGTTGAATAAAAGGTAAACAAGCATTAAGTCTCTCTTTTATTTTATGAGGGGGAAGGTAGGCCAGTTTACCATCGTGGTTATACCCGTGACATCCAATTTCATTTCCTTGATCTACAAGCTGTTGGAGAAAGGTGTGGTTATGAGGATAATACTTTCCAACAAAAAACCAGGTAGTTGAAAAATCATGTTTCGCTTCAAGATCAGCAAAAGGTTTTACTCTTTTCAATCCTTGACCAGTGTCTACATCATGTGTTAAACAGAAAGCTATCTTTTTATGTTTGGGCCAGATTTCAGTAGCCTTATTTTTTTGTAGTTGAGAGGTGCAGTAAGAAAATAATGCTCGGATAAATTCGACAGAGTATTCAAATGGCCATGAAGGAAAGAGAGCTTCTTTTTTTCTTAAAGAATAAAGTTTGCTTTGAACTTTCCCTACATAAAATCTAAATGGTATTTTATGATAGTGAAAAGGAAGTTTAGATTGAAGCGGTTTGTGTTTGCGAACGTATTTTTCAGCAGTGAGAAAGTCAATAGTTTCTTTCGGATCAAAGTTAAAAATGAATGAATTATTTACTTTTACGAGAGCTGGATATTGTTGTTTTGTTAATGGGTCTTCAAAGAAAGCAAGCACATCCCCTACAACAGATTTATAGAGATTTGGAATAAAGACGGGTATAGACTCTTTTTCGCTCCAATGAGGTTTTAGTTTAGGATCAACATGTAAGATGAGAACTTTATTGCGAATAACTTGCTGAGTCGTATTGAGATAAATTCGTTTAGGGAGAATCTTTGCTCCTAACGGAAGGAAGTCTAGGGCGGAGTTAGTTAAAAAAGAGGCATCCATGAGTTAGAGCTGAACTTTTCCGGTTATCCATTTAAACCAATAAGAAAAGAGATCCCCCACCTGTCGTTTGATAACTTTAAAATTGTTTCCAGTTTGTTTTCCCGCAATCCTAGGATAGTGAGAAATTCCAACTTCTTTTATAACGCATTTTTTCTTGTTAGCTTTAATAATAATTTCAGTATTTACAAAAGCGCTGTTTGAAGTGATTTGTATGCTGCGAAGAAAAGAATTTTTAAAAAGTTTAATGCTATTTATATCTCCATACCAAGTTATAAAAAAAAGGATGCTTGCGGTTAAGTTGTACATTTTTGAGTTGATTGTTCTTAAGATCGGATCTCTTCTTTTAATACGATAACTAATGACCACATCAGCACCTTTTTCTGCAAGTTCTACAAGTTTCCAAAGTTCTTTAATGTCAAATTGTAAATCTGCGGGATAAAGAGAAACCAATTCGTTTTGCGCAAAACTGAATCCTTTTTTTTCAGAAGCACCGAATCCTAAATTTCGTTCATTGTGATAAACTTTTAATTCAGAGTATTGTTTTGCAAGAGTATCAGCGAGTTGTGCGGTTTTGTCTTTACTTCCATCATCAATAAGGATAATTTCATATTTTTCAAAGTTATCATGAAGATAGTTCCATATCTCTGTAATCGCTTTCTGAATGTTTTCTTCCTCATTATAGGCTAAAACGACGATGCTGACGCTTGTTTTGTATTTCATTTTTGAACAGTTTGTATAATTCCTCTTTCTTTTAAGAGCACTCTTGCTTTCTCAAAATAGTCGACAAGGTTTTCTCTCGTTTGAATCCATTCTACATACTTCTGAATGCCATCTTTTAAAGAAACCCGGGGAGTAAAACCTTCTTTAGCAAGTTTGGTGTTATCTGAGTAAAGATCCCTCATATCTCCTGGCCTGAACTCACCAGGAAGAGCAGGTTCAACATTTTTCTTATTATAAACCTCAGCGAGGGTATGGACGAAATCCAGAACATTTGTTGGTTTTCCTGTGCCGACATTATAAACTTGGTCTTTAATGTTCTTATTTTGATAAACAAACCAGTTTGCTTCAGCTACATCTTCAACAAAGACAAAATCGCGAAGTTGCTTTCCATCTTCATAGATAACGGGCGGGAGATTATTTAGTAGTCTAATGGAGAAGATCGAACAAACACCAGTATAAGGATTAAAGATTGATTGTCGTGGCCCATACGTAATGCTATATCTTAATGCAACGACAGGAATATTTAGATCTCTTCCAAAACGCAACGACATTACTTCAGTATCATATTTAGTTAATGAATAAATTGATCGTGGGTTTGGTGATCGTCGTTCAGAAGTGGGAAGAGCTTGCATTGCTTCACCACAATGTTCACATCTCATTCCCCAGTATCCTTTAGAAAGGTCTTCTATTTTTCTTCCAACTGGTTCCTGTTTACCATGCTGTAGACAAGTATAAGTTCCCTCACCATACACTCCTTGAGAAGAAGCGACTACTACTTTTTTAATTGGAAGATTTCCTTCTCTAATCGCTAAAAAAAGATTAAGTGTTCCAATTGTGTTTGTAGAAAAATAACGAGCAGTATCGGGAGCAAAACCACCGTAAGCTGCTTCATGAAAGACAACGTCTACACCATCTAGCGCTTTTTTCACTTCTTCTTTGTCTGCAATGTCTGCTTGGATAAATTCTACTTCTTCCGGAATCCAATCTGGCTTTCCATAAGGGTGTTTTTCTTTCTGAAGATTGTCAATAATTCTAACTTCAAATCCTTTACGTAGCAGTAAATCAGTGATGTGGCTTCCAATTAATCCAGCTCCTCCAGTAACTAAAGCTTTCATAAAAAGCGAACCGGATGAAGCCTTATAAACCTTTCGTCATTTTAACAAAATTTAAAGAATAAAGCAAGCATAGATAGCTTATTAAAGACTTTTAGTTTTCGCAGTTTCATGAATGAGAAGGTAGTTTTTGCAGTGGTAGGACTAGGTTATTGGGGTCCGAATATAGTAAGGAATATTTCCACAAATTCTGAAGCAAAGCTGAAGACAGTATGCGACTTGGATCTAAAGCGGCTTGAGAATATAAAAAAGACTTATCCGAGTGTAGAGACAACTTCAAATGTTGAAGAAATAGCAAAAGATATGGAAATTAATGCTGTAGTAATTGTTACACCGCCGGAAACGCATTATAAATTAGGAAAACTGTTTTTAGAAAAT
>Ga0265296_1004941_pt1 | contig 11281 bp, 16 predicted proteins | sample MunlanPumphouse1_FD_189073 | JGI IMG/M metagenome (GOLD analysis project Ga0265296, IMG submission 189073) | Groundwater microbial communities from a municipal landfill in Southern Ontario, Canada - Pumphouse #1 | ecosystem: Environmental > Aquatic > Deep subsurface > Groundwater | place...
GGGGGATTGTCTTTGCGCGATTTGGCAGTTGAGGCAGTCAAAAAAGGAGAAATGAAGTTTGTTCCTGAAAGATTTGAAAAAATATTTTTACAATGGATGGAAAAGTTAAGGGACTGGAATATATCGCGCCAAATTCCTTGGGGAATTCCTGTGCCAGAAGGCGAAGGGCAAGTTTTTGATACTTGGTTTTCATCTGGCCAGTGGCCTTTTGCCACTCTGCAAAATACGCAAAAAGGTGATTTTGAATATTTTTACCCAACAACTGTGATGGAAACAGGGGCTGATATTATTTTCTTTTGGGTGGCCAGAATGGTTATGCTTGGAGTTTACGCTACTGGAAAAGTGCCTTTTAAAAATGTTTATTTGCACGGAATGGTGAGAGATAAAGACAAACAAAAAATGTCCAAGTCCAAAGGAAATGTTATCAACCCCTTAGGGGTTGTCGATGAGCACGGCGCTGATGCTTTGCGAATGGCTTTAGTGTTTGCTAACTCTCCAGGCCAGGATATTCCGTTTGCTGAGGAAAAAATTATTGCCCAAAAAAGATTCGCCAATAAAATTTGGAACGCAGCTCGGTTTGTTTTGCAACAAGCTAATGATGGCCTCCCGACCCCCGAGGTCGGGAGGCTTCCCGACCTCGGGGGTCGGGAGAGTTCGAAGGCAGACAAAGAAATACTAAAAGCACTGGAAAAAACTTCAAAAGAAATAACCAAAGATATTGAAAATTTCCAATTCCACGAGGCAGCCCAAAAAATTTACCATTTTTTCTGGCACACATTTTGTGATGTTTATATTGAGCAAAGCAAAAAAGAAAACAACCCCGAAGTTTTGCTTTTTGTTTTGCGAGAATCATTAAAGCTGCTCCACCCTTTTATGCCATTTATTACCGAGCAAATATACCAAATGCTCCCAAACAAGGATGCAAAAGTATTAATAATCGCCCCCTGGCCAAAATAATTTATGGCTATATCCGCTAAAACAATTGAAGTAATTGAAAAAGAAGCTAAAAAGTATTTTAAAGGGGCAAGCGGCTGCCATGACTGGAGCCACGTGGAAAGAGTCAAAAACTTGGCTTTGCATATTGGAAAGGCAGAAAAAGCCAATTTAAAATTACTGGAAGTGGCTGTTTTGCTGCACGATATTGGCAGAAGAGACGAAATGAAAACTAAAGGCGCTTTTTGCCATGCTATTCAAAGTGGAAAAATAGCCCGCAGAATATTGCCAAGATACGGCTTTAATGAAAAAGTAATCAACGAAATTGTCCATTGTATAGAGGCCCATAGATACAGAAACGATATAATACCAAGCACTATTGAGGCTAAAGTTTTATATGATGCCGATAAACTTGACTGTGCAGGAGCTATTGGCATTGGGAGAGCATTCTTATTTGCAGGAAGTGTTGGTTCTGTTATGTACACTGGCAAAGAAAAAGAATTGGCAAAGACCAATAAAAATTACACTTATTTAAAAGAAGATTCAGCGGTTTTGGAATACGAAATAAAACTAAAAAATATTAAAAATAAAATTTTAACTGAAACCGGCAAAAAATTTGCTAATAGCCGCCATAAATTTATGGAAAACTTTTTTGCAACTTTTTGGCAAGAAATCGAAGGCAAAAAATAAATTAAAAAAATATGGAAAACAGCGAAATAACAATTAAACAAGCGCAAGAAAATGTTGACCAGTGGATTAAAGATATTGGAGTTAGTTATTTTAGCGAATTAGAATGTTTGGCTAGCATTTTAGAAGAGCTTGGAGAGGTTTCCAGAGTGGTAAGCAGAACTTATGGCCAGCAAAGTTTTAAAAAAAGCGATGAGAAAGTGCATTTAGGGGATGAAATGGCTGATGTTTTATTTTCTTTAATTTGCTTAGCAAATAAAACAGGCGTAGATTTGACCACAGAGTTCCAAAAAAATATGGAAAAGAAAACAAGCCGCGACAAAACTCGCCACCAAGAAAACGAAAAGTTAAAGAATAAACAATAAAACGGAAAAAATTTTAAAAAGCTTATTATTATTTGGAATTTTTATGGCAATTTTAACAATTATTTTAGTTGTTCTGCTTAATTTACAAACTGAAAAGCAAGGTTTAAGCTTTATTTATACAGATATAGATAAGGTGCCAAAAGCCCAAACAGTTATGGTGCTTGGGGCTTCGGTGTATGCTAATAAAACAATGAGCGATATGTTAAAAGATAGAGCTAATACTGCTATTGAGGTTTATAAAATCAATAAAGCAGAAAATATTTTGGTTTCTGGCGATGGCAAAGAAAAAAATTACAACGAGGTTGAAGTGGTAAAAAATTATTTATTAGAGCAGGGGATACCCAAAGAAAAAATCTTGCTTGATTATTACGGTTTTGACACTTACGATAGTTTATACAGGGCCCGCGATATTTTTGGCGTAAAGAATATAATAATTTCCACGCAAAATTTCCATTTGCCCAGAGCCATTTTTATTGCTCAAAACTTGGGGCTTACGGTTTACGGCATAGTGGCGGATAAGCATAAATACAAAAATATGGAACTTAATATTGGCCGGGAATTATTGGCAACAGTTAAGGCCTATTTTGATGTTTTTTATAGCGTTAAGCCAGCAGTCTTGGGTAATTGATTTTTAACCCCAAAAGTGGTAAGATTTTAAGTATATTTTTAGGTTAGGATTTTTTTGTTTAAACGACCGAACACTAAAAAAGCAATAAAGGAGAGCTATCTATAATGGCTAATAATAAACCGGAGCTTGGTGCATTAATTGTTGCGAAACCAGGAGCGATTGAGGGGCAGCTAACTTTTGCAAAGGAAGAAATCGTCAAATACGGTTTTGAAATCCTAAGAGAAGGAACCGTAGTCCCCACAGAAGATCAAATAACCAAATTTTACATCAGTGGAGAAGATGGAAAAGAATGGGAGAAAAATCTTGGAGAAAAAATTTTTAGTGCTTCCACGAAAGCAGGCATTAATGTTTTAGAACATTTTGGTACCGTTGACCCAGCAGAATTGGGTCTTTTGGGAAGAAAGTGGAACGAAGACTATCTTAGGTCGGGAGAGATTACTATCCTACTTATCGGACCCAATGGACACGACCAGAAAAATTTTTTTATTAGACTGAGCGAAGCTGTCGAGCACTTTAGACTTTTATTCTGTGGCGATGATATTGGACTTGCTAATAAAGAAAGAAGGGCCTACAGAAACGCCTTTCACCTCTCAAGAACTCCTGAAGAGTTTGACTACCAATATTCTATCCTCTTCCCGCCCGAGTAATATCAATATAGTTAAACGCTAACGACCGATGTTAGCGTTTAAACTTTTTTTATAAAACGAAAAGTGTTAAGATTTAATAGAATAAAAATAAAAAATCTGTTGATATCCGATATCAACAGCATGTAGTAAATATAAACTTATGCAAGAAAAAATATTTGTAATTTCATTGGGAGGTTCTGTGATGGTGCCAGAGGAAATTGACGAACAATTTTTAAAAAAATTCCAGACATTTATTTTAAAAAAAGTTTCTTTGGGATATAAGTTTATAATTATTACTGGCGGAGGGAGAATTTGCCGAAAATATAACCAAGCCGCCATAAATATCGTTCAGGCCACAACTTTGGAGCAAGATTGGCTTGGCATTGAAACCACCAAATTAAATGCTTTACTATTAAAAACTATTTTGAAGAAAAAAGCTAACCCCAGTTTGCTTGACGCTCGAAGAAAAATAAAAAACTTTGGCAAATATCCAATAATAGTTGGCTGTGGCTGGGAGCCAGGCTGTTCTTCAGACCTTGGCGCTGCACAAACTGCGGCTGACTTTAAAATAAAAACAGTTGTTAATTTAAGCAACCAGAATTTTGTGTATACAGCTGACCCAAAAAAGGACAAAAAAGCCACCCCAATCATAGAAATTTCTTGGAAAGATTATCTAAAACTAATACCTAGCAAGTGGGCTTCTGGAATGAACACACCCTTTGACCCAGTGGCCGCTAATGTGGCAATGAAAAATAACCTAAAAGTTATAATGGCCAATGGCAAGAATTTAGCCAATTTAGAAAAAATATTAACCGCTAAAAAATTTAAAGGCACTACAATAAATTAAAAACCGGTTTTGCTGATGAACGCTAAGAATAATTGAATTTTTGTTAAGTTGAGCTATAATAAAACTAATAAAGTTTACAAAAACTTAAAATTATGCCAAAAAAGGAAACAACCATAGATGATTTAGCCGTAATGGTTCAAAAAGGTTTTATTGGCGTTGATAAAAAGTTTGTAGGTATTGATAATAAAATCAACAACCTGCAAGAAAATATGGAGACTGGGTTTAAGAATGTTGACAAAAAATTTGAGGAGGTTAACCAAAGGTTAATAAAAATTGAAAGAAAAATTGACAGCAACCACGAACAACGCATTGAGCGATTAGAAGATGACGTAAAATGGCTAAAGGGCCAATTAACCTTTGAAAAAGGTTAATATATGAAAAAAACTTATCAAAATTTTGGAGAACACCTAACCATTGATGGTTATGGAGGCAATCTTGAGAAACTAAACGACAAAAATCTTATATTAAAATGCCTTGATGAGCTTCCGGAGATACTTGGGATGAAAAAACTTATCGAGCCACAAGTTTATTCTGCTCCAGATAATGGCTTAAAAGACCCAGGAGGTTGGAGCGGTTTTGTGGTAGTAGCTGAATCGCATATCAGCATTCACACCTACCCCAAACGCGGTTTCGTGAGTATTGATGTTTATACCTGCAAAAACGGAATGGACAAAGAATTTATTTCTAAATACTTTACTGAAAAGTTTGAACTAAAAGACATTGAAACCCACTTCATTAAAAGGGGTACTAAATATCCGGTTGCAAATATCTACTAAATTTTTACTATGCCTCAAACTGACAAAAAATCAAAAATATTTTTCATTGTATTATTTTTAATCCTCTGCGCAACAGTTGCTTTAACATATTATAGAATTATAATTGTACATGATTATTATATTGTCGAGCCAGAGCCAGCAGAAGAAACCCAGTAAGATATGGATTTTTCCGGAAACACAATTGGAATTGTAGCGGGCTTATTATCGTTTTCAGCGTATTTTTTGTACATAACAAGTATGCTAAGGGGGCAGTGCAAGCCCAACCGAATGACATGGATAACGCTCACTACTATTGGCATAGGCATAGCAGTAAGTTATTATGTTACCGGCGCGCGCCAAACAATGTGGGTTGCGTTGACTTATGTTGCTGGCCCTTTAGTTATTTCTCTTTTGTCCTTTAAATACGGAGAAGGGGGATGGGGCAAATTAGAAAAACTTTGCCTATTTGGAGTATTGGTAAGTTTGTTGCTGTGGTGGATATTTAAATCAGCGTTGGTGGCGTTAATAGTCAACCTTTTAGTTGACTTTTTTGCTCTTGTTCCAACAATAGCAAAATCAATTTCTTGGCCAAAAGGAGAGGATAGAAAGGCCTGGGCTATTGAAACAACAGCTGATATTATCAATTTATTCGCATTGGAACAATGGACTTTTTCCTTAGCAATTTATCCAGTATACCTAGTCATTATTAACGGGTTTATTGTAACCTTATTGTTTTGGCCAAGAAAAAATAGAATAACCGAATAAAATTTATGGATAAGTCATCTGTTATGTCATTTAATGAAAGCAATGTTTATTGTGGTAGAGGTCCTAAAAAATATGGCGGTATGGCATACTTTGCAAAACGCGATTTTAAGGCAGGGGATATCGTCATGCATGGTTTTGGAGAAATTATTGACCATCAAACAAAACATATTTCAGTCCAAATTGGCCCAAACAGACATTATTTGCCCACAAAATGGACTGGCAAATACTGGAATCATTCGTGTGAGCCAAACTGTTTTGCTCGCACCCGTTCAGATAGTTTTCCTGATATGGTTGCGCTCAAAAACATAAAAAGGGGAAAAGAAATTACGTATGCGTATTTTATGACAGAGTATTTATGGTCTCCTCGAGCGTACGAAAAACGCATATCCTGCCTTTGTGGCGCTAAAAAATGCTTTAAAAAAATATTGTCGTTTTCCCAGCTTAGCAACAAACAAAAAAATAATTTAAAAAAGAAAAAACTTATTTCTTCTTATTTATACAATATTTAACCTATGCTTTTTCCACCTGTTTTTTGTTCTTACCCCACCCCCCAATACTGGTTCTTCTCTGAAAATGTGCCTCGCTTGGTATATTACTCTCATTTTTTAGCAATTGGCATTGCTGTGTTAGCTGCTATTTTTGTGCTTTGGGCAGGAAGAAAAAAACTGCCAAACCAATTATTATTTTTAATGCTCGCCGCCTTTAGCTTGTGGGTTTTGCTTGATTCTATTTTTTGGGCAGCTAATAATAGCGATATTATTATGTTTGTTTGGTCATTAGCTATTCTTTTTGAACCACTTGTGTATCTATGTGCGCTACACCTATTCTACACACTCCTTAAAGAAAAGCCTCTTCCATTTTGGAAAAGTATTTTGCTTATCGTTCCGTATATTCCCATTATAGTAGCAGTGCCTATTAATCTGGCGTTGCCAGGGTTTGACCTATCTACCTGTTTAAGTGTTGAGGGTTTTATCTCTATCTATTATGTTTACCCCCTTGAATTGCTCTACACTGTTATCTTAGGCATATTAGCGTTTCGCAAATATCGTTCTACTATTGAGCTAAAAAGAAAAAAAGAAATTCTTTCGCTGGCCATTGGCACCATATTTTTCTTATTAGCGTTTTCTTGGGGTAATATTGCAAGCAGTTTTACAGAAAATTGGAATTTTGCCCAAATTGGCTTATTTGCCATGCCCATATTTATCGCTTTTTTGACTTATTCTATTGTCCGTTTTCAAACTTTTAATATTAAAATTTTCGGCGCCCAAGCCCTAGTTGTGGCAATGGCTATTCTTACAGGCTCTCAGTTTTTCTATGTCCAAAATTCAACAAATAGAATCCTAACAGCTGTCTCTTTTTCGTTAATTTTATTTTTCGGCTGGTTTTTGATTAAAAGCGTTGCTAAAGAATCAAAACAGAAAGAACAGCTAAGCCAATACGCCACTGATATGGCAAAAACCAATGCAGAGCTCCAAAATGCCTACGCCAAGCTGGAAACATTAGATAAAGCTAAAAGCGAGTTTATTTCTATTGCTTCCCACCAGCTGCGAACTCCTTTAACCGCCATAAAAGGATACGTTTCATTAATGATAGAAGGGGACTATGGCAAGCTTTCAAAAGGAGCTCTGCAGTCAATGAAAAATGTTTATTTAGCCAACGAGCGTTTAGTAAAGCTTGTTAATTCTCTTTTGGATATGTCGCGAATTGAAGCGGGTAAAATAGCTTTGGACTTTTCGCCAGTGAAAGTTGATGACTTGATAGCTGATATCTTGCGGGAATTAAGAGTAGAAGCGGAAAATAAAAATTTAAAACTAAGGATGGTAAAGGACAGAACAACTTTGCCAAAAATTGAGGCGGACGGGACAAAACTAAGAGATGCTTTAATGAACTTAGTGGACAATGCCATTAAATACACTAATAAGGGAGAGATAGCAGTTAAAATTAAATACAATTCTTTTGAAGGCAACGTGGAAATAACCGTGCAAGACACGGGCGAAGGGATGACGGGCGAGGAAATTGACAAGTTATTTCAAAGCTTTTCACGGGCGGATTCGGGCAAGAAAAACTGGGCAGAGGGCTCGGGGCTTGGGCTATATATTGCTAAAAAGTTTGTTGAAATGCACCACGGCAATATTAGGGCTGAATCTACTGGCAAAGGCCAGGGCAGCAGGTTTATTATTGAACTTCCTATATCCCAGCCAAACAATAGGGTTGACACGGAGAAATAACTTGTTATAATGCCAATGTTTCATAGATAGGACAGCATCTTAACAATAAGGGGAAAATCATGAAAAGAATTTTAGTTTTCTTATTGATGGTTGCGCTTACGGGTATTATTTCTGAACCAGAGGCAAATCCTCAGGCTGGAATAGAAACAATATCAGTAACCTCAATAAGAGTGCCTTTGCCAAGGCTCTTTTTTCGTTTAGAACGCATAAAAAAAGAAAGTGAAATCGAAACAGAGGTTACAGCAACAGCATACACCTCTACTGGCGACTTAACTTTTACGGAAACAAAACCTGGGTGGGGGACTATAGCAGTTGACCCAGAGATTATTCCATTGGGTTCAATTGTTTATTTTCCGGATATATTTCCAGGCCAAAAATTCTTGGCGGTTGACACTGGCAAGAAAATTGAGGGCTGGAAAATTGATATCTGGATGCCGTCAAAAGATGCTGCCAACGAATTTGGCGTGCAAACATTAAAGGCAATAATTAAAAAGCCATTAGCAGGGTAACCAGCTAATGGCTTTCTCTTTTTTTAAATAAAAAAACCTTGAAAAATGCTTCAAAGTTGTAATAAAGTTTGCTATTTACTACTTACTATCTACTATTTATTATTTACTACTCTATTTTACTCTACTGATAAAATTTTGTATTTTACTTTTCCCCGAGGAGTTTCTATTTCTACTTCCGCCCCAACTGATTTGCCGCATAACGCCTTGCCAAGAGGGGATTGATAGGAAATTTTACCGTTCATTGGATCTGCTTTGTCCAAGCTAACAACTGCTATTTGCTCTTTTGCGCCATTGCATTCAACGTTGACAATTGAACCGATAACTACTTCGCCTGTTTTATCTTTGGCTGTTTCATCAAGAATTTTAGATTTTTTAATAATATCCTCTAGCTCAGCAATACGGCCCCGCATAAAAGCAAGCGCTTCTTTAGCATGGTGATAAGCCGCATTTTCTGATAAATCACCGTAAGAGGCAGCTTTGTTAATATCCTCGGCCACCTCTTTTTGCCGAGTTTTTTTAAGATAATCAAGCTCGTCTTTTAATTTATCTAATCCCTCTTTTGTAAGATAGTTTTCTTGCTCCATATTGATATTTCATTGTATTATAATATAATCAAAATACAATAGCATGGACACAAAAACACTCAAAGACAAAAAAATATCTATCAGAAAGTTAGTTGCAGACGACATAAACCACCCAGAAAAATTCTTAAAACACATTAACTCTTTTATAAAAGAAGACGCAATGCTTCTATTAAAAAAGAAAAAGGGCAGAAAAGAGGAAATAGAGTTCTTAAGGGGCAAGACAAAAGAGGTAAAACAAAAGAAAACTATTTATCTAATTGCGGAAAGTAATAACGAAATAATTGGAACTTGCCATTTGGGGCTTCTCAGGGAGAGAATGGACCATATTGGAGGGTTTGGTATTGCTATAAGGCAAGGATTCCGCGGAATTGGCTTGGGAAAATACTTAATGGAAACTATAATAAAGATGGCAAAAACCGACTTAAAACCCAGCCCAAAAATTATTGAGTTAGATGTTTATGAGTGCAATAAACCAGCTATTGCTTTGTATAAAAAAATGGGTTTTAAGCCAGTGGCCAAAGTGCCAAACCGTATGCAATACAAAGGCAAGCTTATTACAGAAATAATAATGCACTTAGAGGTTTAATTAAAATCTATAAAAAGTCTTGACAATTTTTTTTGATTTGCTATGCTTTATCTTAATAAAGTGTTTTACTTAAGTAAAGCAAAAATATGGAGAAATGGAATACAAAAACAACTGAAAATTTATTTAACGCCATAATAAAAATAAAAAACTTAAAAGAAGCGAAAAGTTTTTTTAGAGACCTACTCACCGAGCAGGAAATTATTGAGTTTGGCAAAAGATGGCAAGTGGCTCAAATGTTGGCCCAAAAAATTCCTTATTCTAAAATTGAAAAAGAAACTGGCCTAAGCTCCACCACAGTAGCCCGTATTTCTAAATGGCTAAATAGGGGAATGGGCGGTTATAAACTAATGATTAAGCGCCTTGGCCATCACAACCTTTTTTCGAACAGGAAAGGGTTGAGTTGAATTGGATAAAACTCATTATTTATTTTTTCAAAATAACCCCTTCCCACTCGGGAGAGGGTTTTCTATTTGGAAAACTCAAAATCAGTTCATTAAAAAAGGAGTATAACCATGCTTAAAATTGTAGTTCCTGATGGTTCTATGCAAGAAACCGTTATTAACCTGTTCACAAAAGCAGGATTACCTGTGTTAATAGAAAAAAGGCGCACAAAAGAGGGTCGGGTCGCTGGAGTTGAATGGATTAAATTCGTTGCTTTTCAGCGGCCGCAGGAAATCCCACATTACATCAAAAATGGACATTTTGATGTAGGGATAGTAGGGGAGGATTGGATTGCCAACTGGGATTATGGCTTTCCCGTTCTGCTCTCTTTGCCCATTGGTCGTAGCGGCGATAAGCCAGTCAAGATTGTCCTAGCAATAGGCAAAAACACCGACTTTCAGGGAATAAAAGACCTGCCTCGAGGTTGCGAAGTTGCGACCGAGTATGTACAGTTGGCACAAAAATTTTTTTCTAAGAATGGAAGGTCAGACATCCTTGTTGTCCCGTCTTTTGGCAATACCGAACATAAAATTCGGTTTGGGGCAACAGCCATAATTGATGTATCTGAGAGTGGAGAATCCTTAAGGGAAAACCAACTCAGGGTCATCTGCGAAATTATGGAGTCCAATACTGTGATAGTGGCAAACCCAAAATCGCTCGCTAACAAAACCAAACGGCCCTATATTGACCTCTTTGCCCGGCTTATTCGTGGGGCATATCAAGCATCCAAGTATGTGATGCTTACAGCGAATGTGCCCGAGCCGATGCTCGAAAAAGCGAGCGAAATTATGGGAGGGCTTAAAGGGGCGTCCTGTGCACCACTTATGATTAAAGGGTGGTTTGCCCTTCAATCTGTTGTAGCTCGCAAAGACGAGATAAAAATAATTTTTAATCTATTACAGGTTGGAGTTACGGACATTATTGTCAACCGAGATATTCCATTGACCATGATGTAGGGTAAATAGATAGACCAAGGAAGGAGTTTCACTCCTTCCTCTTTTTTGTTTTTCACAGGGGAGTTGTTGCTTTGAGGAGATTTTTTGGGTATTATTGGGTAATGTCTATTGATACAAATCCAGAAAAAATTAAAGAGCTTTTGGAAAGGGGAGTGGAGGAGGTAATTGACAAAAGCCACCTTGAAGCGGCTTTAAAATCCGGCAAGAAATTGCGGGTTAAGTTTGGTATTGACCCAACCTCGCCCGACTTGCATTTGGGCCATTCTATTCCTTTGAGAAAATTGAGACAATTTCAAGATTTGGGGCATCAAGTTATTCTTTTGATTGGTGATTTTACAGCTCAAATTGGCGATCCAACTGGAAAATCTAGC
>Ga0265296_1004942_pt1 | contig 11280 bp, 9 predicted proteins | sample MunlanPumphouse1_FD_189073 | JGI IMG/M metagenome (GOLD analysis project Ga0265296, IMG submission 189073) | Groundwater microbial communities from a municipal landfill in Southern Ontario, Canada - Pumphouse #1 | ecosystem: Environmental > Aquatic > Deep subsurface > Groundwater | place: Canada...
CGATGGATCAACTGATAATACTAAACAACAGGCACTAGCAGCCGGAGCTATGGTTTTGCGACACTTAATTAATTGCGGCTATGGAGCAGCGTTGGCTACTGGTACTGAGTATGCTATTAAACTGCAGGCTGATTTGATTGTTCATTTTGATGCTGACGATCAGTTTGTACCTGAAGAAGTTAAACTGCTATTATCACCACTAATATCTGGGCAGGCAGAGGTAGTATTTGGTTCGCGTTTTCTAGGTAAAGCAATAAATATTTCTTGGATGCGAAAAGTAATTTTAAAAGCTGCTATTATTTTTACTTGGATTTTTTCAGGTTTAAAATTAACCGATGCACAAAATGGCTTTCGGGCATTTACCAGGGAGGCCGCTAAACAAATAAATATTCGTCAGACTGGCAAAGCAGCTACCTCGGAAATTATTGATGAGGTGGCAAGGTTGGGTTTAAGATTTATAGAAGTTCCAGCGACTGTACATTATACCAACTACTCGCTTAATAAAGCCAAAGCCAATTCCATTATTGATGTGTGGCGAATTATCCGTGATCTTTTTTTAGGTAAATTAATAAAATAATTTATGTCTGCTATTCAAATAATTATACTGTTGTTCGTACTAATCATGTGGTGGCGGTTGTATTTAAAATTTAAGAGCAATGAATTATCATTGAGGGAATTTTTAGAGTGGTTCATTTTTTGGTTGGTGGTGTCGGTTTTAACTCTAGTACCGGATACTTCAAGTTATTTAGCTTCAGTATTAGGCGTGGGGCGAGGTGCAGATTTAGTAGTATATTTTGCCTTATTAATTATTTTTTATTTAATGTTTAGGATTTTTATGAAGTTGGAAAGAAACGAGCGAAGATTGACAAAAATTGTTAGCGAACTGGCGATCAGGGAAAAAGAAAAAGATAAATAAATTATGCAAATTAAGATTAATTTTTTATTAAGCACATGAAAGTTGCCATCGTGGTTGTTAGTTACAATGGTCTAAAATATCTTGACCAAGTTTTGGGAAGTTGCGATAAGTTTGCTAAAGGAATACCAGTATATATTGTAGACAACGCTTCTGTCGACGGTTCGGTTGATTATATTGTTAAAAATTGGCCCCAGGTTAAACTGTTAGCGCAAAATACCAATACCGGGTTTGCTCAAGGCAACAATATTGGCATTAAGCAGGCTATAACAGACGGAGCCGAGGCGGTTTTTTTATTAAATCAAGACGCGGAATTGGAAGAAGGTTGTTTAGAACGATTGATAAATTTTTTAGATAATAATAAACCAGTTGGCGCAGTTCAGCCAGCAATTTTTTTACCGAATGGTTTAGTCAACTCTTTAGGTAATCCTTTTCATTATTTGGGTTTTGGTGAATCCGGGGGTAGTGGATTAAGTTTGGCAGATGCTTTACGGAGATTACCTTGGTTCAGGAAACAAACGGAAATTCCTTATTTTAGTGGCGCTGCAGTTTTAATAAGAAGTGAAGCGTTGAAGCAAGTTGGTTTTTTTGATGAGGATTTATTTATGTATCATGAAGATTTGGAATTGTCTTTTCGTTTACGTTTGACGGGGTGGAAATTAGAGATAGATTCTAACGCTGGTGTTATTCATCATTATGAACAGTCAAGAAGTAGGCAGCAGATGTATTTTATGGAACGAAATAGATTCATTGTCTGGTTATCATATTTTAAAATAACTACTTTACTAATATTGATATTACCTTGTTTAGTAAGTGAAGTTATGCTGTTATTGATTTCCATAGTTAATGGTTGGGTATTGGAGAAACTGAAATCATATATTTATTTTTTTTATATCAGTAGTTGGCGCAACATCTGGAAGCGACGGATAAAATTAGGAAAAGTACGAGTTGTTAACGATCGCTATTTATTATCTTACGCTACAAGTAAGATTGAATTTCATGATGATGGAGGGTGGCTTACTCGTAATTTTTTTAATCCAATTTCTACTGTAGTTTGGTTTATTATTAAACCTTTAATTCTTTGGTAATGAAAGTGGCTCAGCTAACATGTGTTTGGCCACCTTATGGCGGTGGTATTGGCAAGGTGGCTTTTGAGTACTCAAAAATTTTATCTGCTAATCATCAGGTTACGGTTTTTACTCCGAGGTATAATAAAAATCAGCCAATTATTAAATTAACTGGCGTGCAAGTTGAATTGTTACCTAGTATTATAAAAATTGGTAATGCTGCTTTTTTACCTCAACTAATTTCCAAGTTAAAGACATTTGACATTGTTCATCTTCATTATCCTTTTTTTGGTGTGCAGGAATTATTGGCTCTGGGCCGTTACCCCAAAATGATTGTAAGTTATCACATGGTGCCCAGAGCCACTGGTTTAAAAGGTTGGTTATTTAATACAGATTGTCAGTGGACAGAAAAAAAATTAGCAAGCAAAGTAATAACTTGGATAGTATCATCAACTGATTATGCTGAAAGTATAGTTAAACCAAGATTAGGCAATAGTTCGGTGATAAAAATTTTACCTTTTGGCATCAGCGATAAATTTATTCCGAGAGCTAAGTCTATGACTCTGTTACAAAAATTGAATATTAAAAAGAATACTCCAGTTTTACTGTTTGTTGGAGGATTGGACAAGGCACATTATTTTAAAGGAATTGAAACTTTAATTAAAGCACTAACCCAGTTGTCAAGTAAGAATTATAAATTTATTATTGTTGGCGAAGGTAATTTAAAAAATCATTATAAAGGGTTGGCTAAAAAATTAGGTGTTGATTCTCAAATTATTTTCTCTGGATATGTATCTGACGATGAATTGCCTAATTACTATTGTTTAGCTGATGTATTTGTTTTACCATCTCTTAATCAAGCCGAAGCTTTTGGGTTAGCTGCTGGTGAGGCTATGGCTTGCGGCCTACCAGTAATAGCTTCAAATTTAGCTGGGGTTCGCTCTTTGGTTAAAAATGGAGAAACTGGGCTATTGGTTGAACCAGGAAATATCAAGGCTTTGGCACAAGCAATTAGCAATTTGCTTGCTAATCTTTCTCAGGCCAAAAGATTAGGACAAAATGCCACTAAACAAGTAAATAACGAGTATCGTTGGCCAGCTATTGGTAAAAAATTATTGGAAATTTACAGCCTATTATGAAAATTGCGATTATTACTAATTTATATCCTCCATTTGTTCGTGGTGGGGCGGAGTGGTTAACATATTTAATGGCAGTTGAGTTAAAAAAAATAGGCCACGATGTTTTGGTAATAACCAGTTCGCCTAAAACTTCATTAGCAAATAAGAAAATACAATTATTAGACGAAGGTGGTATTGCAGTTTATCGTTTTTGTCCTACTAATATCTATTATTATTTAAATGCCAATAAATATCCAAAAATTATTCGATTGATGTGGCAAGTTATTAATTTGTTCAATTGGAATACTAGGCAAATAATAAAAAAAATATTAATTAAAGAAAGGCCGCAACTAGTAATAACTGCTAATTTAATGGGTTTAACTTTTTTATTACCTAAATTATTGTACCAACTTGCTTTTACACATTTTCATATTGTTCATGATGTTCAATTACTTCATCCTTCCGGACTTTTTATAGCGGGCAATGAATATATTAACAATGCCACTAAATTATATCAGTTAATTACACGCCTATTGTTTGGATCACCCAAAGTTGTCATCTTTCCTTCGCGGTGGCTGTGTCAAGAGTATACTAGTAAAAATTTTTTTCCACTGAGCAATAAAATTGTACAGCGGAATCCATCGTTGGGTAAAAATATCCACTCAATTAAACCAACGAGTAGTACGTTTAAAATTTTGTATGTTGGGCAAGCAGAGGAACATAAGGGTATATTTTGGTTATCAGAAATTTTAAAATCATATTCACGACCTGGGTGGTTAATGGAAATAGTTATTATTGGCCAAACTGGCGATCTTGAACGTATTCATAAATTGGTTGATGATGACATCAGATTTAGATTGTATGATCGTTTAACTCAAGCTGAAGTTGAATCCAAATATCAACAAGCAACTATCGTAATTGTTCCGTCGCTGTGTATGGAAAATTCTCCAGTTTCTATACAACAGGCGTTGTCGGTGAGTACTCCAGTATTGGCAGCCAAGGTAGGTGGCGTACCAGAACTGGTTCAAGAAGAAAAAACTGGTTGGTTATTTGAAGCGGGAGACAAGCAAGAATTAATAAAAAAATTAGATTACTTATTGTCTAATCCTAAAATAGTATCAGCAATTGCTAGTAAAATAAACACACACTATCAGCCGGTTACTTTGGCTGAATATGTAGATAAACTTATTTTTTTACTGAATTAATAGTTTAGCTATAAAGAAATTTTGCGTTTTGCACCACATTATCTAGCAGTTTAGCAACAGTTATTGGTCCTATACCGCCTGGTGTTGGTGATACTAATCGTGCTATTTTATTGGCTTCTATAGTATTTACATCGCCACATATTTTCCCATTATTAATAGTAAATCCCGCATCTAATACAACCCCCTTTAGTTTGATCATGAAGCCGCGAATTAGATTATATTTTCCCACAGCACTGATTAATATGTCAGCTTGTTTAGTGTAGTGGCTTAAATTCCTTGTTGACTGGCCACAAATTGTCAAAGTTACTGGTTGCTGCATTAGTAGGTTAGCGAGCGGTTTACCAATCAGCCACCCGCGACCAACTACTACTACATGTTTGCCAGTGAGTGAAATTTTATAATGTTTTAGTACTTCTAAAATTGCCGCTGGCGTTGGCGGTTCTAATCTGTTCTCGGCGCTGGCTAATTGTCCCCAGGTGGTATAGGTCATTAAGTCAACATCTAGTTCCGGTTTAATAGCATTAAGAATTTTTTTTCTGTCATATTTTTTCAGCAACGGTAGCTGTACAATTATTCCTGATAATTTATTTTTCTGGATGCTGTTAATTTTCTTTATTATCTGTTCGTTATTTAATTTAGTTGATAAATGATACAGACTGAATTTGACACCAATTTTATCTGCTGCCTGTTGCTTTTTTTTAATATAAGTTAAAGAGGCTTGATCACTGCCTAGTAAAATAATAGCTAAATGAGGAATGATATTTTTTTTCCGCAACTGCACCACTTGCCTTTGGGAGTGGTGTAAAATAAGGTCAGCGATTTTTTTGCCATTAACTAGCATATTGATCTATTAACAAATTATAGCGGACTTTTAATATTTTTCAATTTAGGATTAGTCACCTGTGTATATTGTTGCGTTGTCCGAATATTTTGGTGACCAAGTAATTCTTGTACGTATCGTACATCAACGCCGTTTTCTAACAGATGTGTAGCAAAACTGTGTCGTAAGCTGTGAAAAGTAGCATTTTTTCTGACTCCAGATTTATTAAGAGATTTAGTAAAGATTTTTTGTGCGGTTCTGGTAGTTAGTTTACCTCCTCGTTCACTTATGAAAACAAAATCGTTTTTACTCTTTTCTGCAATCTGACTTTGAATTTCCGCTGTCAACTTTTCTGGAAAAATGGTAATTCTATCTTTTTTGCCTTTAGCTTGTTTGATATGGATGGTTAATTCCGGCAGATCAATATCCTGGATTTTAAGATTAATAACTTCACTTACCCGCAAACCGGCGCCGTAACTAAGAGCTAGTATTAATTTATGTTTAGCGTTGGTAGTGGCTTGGATAATTTTATTTATTTCGTTTCTAGAAAGAACAACGGGTAAACTTTTATTTCTTTTGGCTGATCTGATTTCAATTTTTTCATTTATTCTAATAATGTTTTGATAATAAAATTTAATTGCATTTAGAAGAAGATTTCTTGTTTGTGGTGATACACTTTTCTTTTCGGCAAAGAGTAAATAATTTTTAATATTTTCAGAATCTAACAACTCAAAATCTTTTTGTTTAAACTTAAAATACTCAGTAATGCCGTATAAATAGCTTTTAATAGTTTTAGGGCTATAATTTCTGATTCGCATCTCCCGCTCCATTAGTGCCAGTTGTCGTTGCATAACTTTACGAGTATTATATAAGTATAGTTTAAATAAGATTTACCATTAACTTACCATAAGTTCGCATATCATACAATTGTGGTCATATTATACAAAAACACTTCGTATAATAACCAGTTATGTGTAATTTAATTTTCAAATCCTACTGATGGTAAACATTATAAAGAACTCCGCCTTAATCAATGATATGAGTGATGAAAAATTCATGAAGCTAGCGATTGATGAAGCCAAAAAAGCACTTTTTCCATTTGGTTGTGTGTTAGTTAAAGATAATCAAGTTGTTGCTACTGGAAAATCTGGAGAGACAAATAATTTTGACCCAACAGCACATGCTGAAATAAATGCAATTAGGAGTGCTTGTAAAAAACTACATTCCAAAGACTTGTCAGGAGTTACTTTATATTCCACTTGCGAACCTTGCCCTATGTGTTTTTCTGCAGCATGGTGGGCAAATATTAGTAAAGTCGTCTTTGGAATTTCGTTAAAAGAGTCGTCAAAATTATTTGGTCAAGAAATTCTTGTTAGTGCTGATTATCTTAATAGAAAAGGTGCTAATAAAATTGAAATAAAAGGCGGGGTTCTAAAAGATGAAGTTATTAAATTATATGGCGGATTTGAAAATTAAACTTCTCCGCTTCGCTCCGACCACGTTGCACTCTCGCTTCACTGCGTTACGCTCGGGACACATAACAGCGACTATACGGAAAGCTCGTTGCACATCGCTTTCCCAAATTGGCTTCGCCAACTTCGTATAGTCGCATACGTTGTACGAAATTTTCTCGGGCTAACTTAAATCAAAATATTTATCTACAAATAACATTATGAGTAAATCCATGAGCGCAATAAAAGATGCGACAGGCCAAGCCATTTGGGCAGCTTTCAATGGAAAGTATGGCTTTGAGGTCGTAGAGAGAGATGATGGTTTTGTTGTCGGCGGAACAACGAGCCAGTATTTTTCAGAATTTAAAGATTGGCTAACACACGAAAAGAAAGCTATTAAACACGCAAAAGGATCAGTTTTGGACATTGGTTGTGGCGTAGGAAAGCACGCAATCTATTTACAAAACAAAAAGTTTGACGTCACTGCAATAGATGTTTCTCCTTTGGCCATAAAAGTTTGCAAAAAGAGGGGGCTGAAAAAATCGCAAGTTTTATCCGTGGTCGGGGTTGGCAACTTGAAAACAAAATTTGATACGGTTTTGCTCTTGGGTAACAACTGGGGCGTATTACAAAATTTCAAAAAAGCTCAAAAAGTGCTCAAAGATTTGCATAAGATTACCTCTGCTAATGCTATAATTATTGCCGAAAGCAGCGACCCAACTAAACAGCTTGATGCTGAACAAGTAGCATACCAAAAGCAAAACCTAAAGAAAGGTAGAATGCCTGGCCAAAGGAGAATAAGAATTAGATTTAGAAACTATTGCAGTGACTGGTTTGATTATCTTGGAGTGTCCAAAACTGAAATGGAAAATATTATTAAAAATACTGGCTGGAAAGTGAATAAATATTTTGATTCTGAAAGATCATCTTTTATTGCTATTATTGAAAGAGAATGAACGCCCGAGAAAACATCTCCTAACAGCGTGTATGAGGTTCAAGAAAAAGTGCGTAAATAATTTTTAAGGTTGCACTTTTTCTTTCACGCAAATTTCGCCTCCTTTATGAAAAAATAATAAGGAGGTCGGCGAAACTTCTCATACACGCGAACGTTATAGTAGCAATTTCAATGTCATTTCCTCAAAAATCATATCTGAAAATTACTATATGATCGTTTACGATTATTTCTTGATTGGCTTCGACGCTGGCGATTTTTACTAATTTATCAAAATCAGCCCAATATTGGTTGATTACTAAATAAACGCGATTTACGCCAGTAATGTCATAGGCTTGCTTTATAATATCTCGTTGGGGTGTTTGTTGCTCTACCGCCTCAATAAATACCTGGTATAAAGGATTGGTGCCAGTGGGTAAGGGGTAATATAAATTTCCTGCGTAATAATGAGCAAAACCAAATTCACTTAAGGCTGCAGCTGAAACCGCTTGATTAGCCAAAACTAAATAAGCCTGTCCTTGGGCATCATTATCAATAAGTTTAACTGCTTCTATATCAGCTGAGGTTGTATTGTAACCAGTGTCCTTGTGATATAAATCATGACGAGGATAAGTTAGATACCAAGCTGAAGTTAATCCTAATATAACGATAATAATCATTACTAATCTAATACTCTCTCCCTTATTCCAAAATTTTTGCCATAAATCATAAATGCCAATCATCACCAATGGCCATAAAAATAATAAGCTTAATTCCCAAATTCTTTGCGTGTAAAAATTTTGTTCATTAGTTGCCAAGTAGGGAAAAATAAAAAATAACTTCATTAATAAGTAACTAGCTGCCAGCAGCGCAAAAAAATAAGCAAATAATTTAAGTCGGGGATTAAATAAATTTGCTTTAAATAATCCCCAGCCAGCTAAAAATAAAAATGCTAAGCTCAAAAAACCTGCCCCCAGATATAATAAATCAAGCAAATCAATATAAGCTGGTAAAATTGGTAGGGCTGATAACATTTGCTGACCCAATATAGGCAGGCTTTTTAAAATGTTTCCAGAAATTTGTACGCTAGCTCCTGAGGTTGTGACTTGAGAAAAAAATAAAAACGCCGCAGGAATTACCAATACTAACGCTAACGCAGTTACAGATTTAAACCAAGGCATTAATGGGCCGTTTTTTTCCACTAACCAGGCTAAAAAGATAATCACGAGTAGCGGCAAGCCAGTTAACGGGTGGGTGAAAATACTAGCTAGCCCAAGTATCAAAATCGGCCACCAGGAAATGTTGTTAGTTAGGTAACGTGACGCCAGCAGCATAATTATTACCAATGCCCATAGATTAGCTAATCCCTGGGGCGTGGTAATAGTGAATATTGACCAAGAGAATATTAATGACAAAGAAGTAATTAATAATATTCGAGCATTATTTTTAATAAATAATTTAGTAAATGTTAACAAGGATACAGCCCAGGCCAGCGAAGCGATTAATGGCAACAGCCATTTGTCAATTAGACTAATCGGCAGTGAAAAAAGATTACTTAGCCAAACCACATTGACATATTGACCAAGATAATAAAGTGGCTTAGGTGAAATAGTGCCGGTTGTTTGCAGAATTTTTTCCGAGGATTGGTGAATCCAAGGGTCAAATCCATAAGTTAAAGCAAAAACAACAGGCAATAGTAACCAAGTTCCTAAAGCTAAGGGAATTAACCAACCAACCCCAGTTTTTTCGCGTGTGACAATAATAAAAGCCATTACCAATAAACCATAAATTATTAGCGGTAGGGCAGGTAACAATTGCCAAGGCGAGCGGATCGCGATTTCAATTTGATTTAAATAAAGGGTTATTAATAAAATCGCCAGTGTAGCGGTAAGCAAAATTGATTTGAATTTCCAACTATAAGCTTTAATTAATACCGTGGTGTTAAGCTGTTTGTTAAATAAACTAACAAGCGGCAGCAACAATATCCAGGTATAAAAAAATAAATCTCCAAAATTATAGCCATAAAATACTATACTGCCCAAAATTGCCGTTGCCGCCAGGACAATTAATAATCCCCATAATATTTTTTCCCAAACCAAAACTGTCCATTTGATATATTGTCCAACAATAAAACTAATGGAGCCTAAATATAAAAATCCTGTAATTAAACCAAGTATTTGGCTATGCCATAATTCACGGTTTAAGCTGATTATTAAGGCAATAAATAATGAAAAAAATGGAAGCCACATCAATTATCATTGTACCATTTTTAGCTCGAATTTATATAGGAGTGGGGATTTTAAGTGTAAATTGATATAATATGAAGGTATGGCTAAATGGCACTTACAGCGCTCGGATTTATATATTTTTATTGTCATTTTATTGGCAGCGGTGATCTATTCCAGTTTTTCCTGGGGATTGCCCCAGCGTTTTAATTCACCAGATGAATTATCTAATGCTTATTTTTCCTTGCGCTTAGCTCGTGGTGAATCATTGCCGGTTCCAGCGCCACTTAATCAGTTAGCACAAAACGAGCTTGTGCATCCACGTAGCATGAATGTAGTTCAAGGAAATTTAGTGCCAGCTAGTTTTATTGGTCTGCCGTTAATTTATGGCAACATTGCTCGGGTAGTGGGTGAGTGGTCTTTACCCTATTTAACTATTATGTTTGGCATAATTGGTTTATGGTGTTTATATTTTTTTGTTAAGGAATTATTTGATAAACGAGCGGCTGTTATTTTTATTTTGTTAACTGTCAGCTTACCGGCATTTTGGTATTACCATGCCCGAGCATTTTTTCATAATGCTTTATTTTTTGATTTGTTATGTATTTTACTGTGGTTATCTTTGAAAATTGTACGGCAGAAAAAATTGTGGCAATATTTATTAGCCGGAATAATTTTTGGCTTACTGGTTAGCGTTAGGACGTCGGAAATATTTTGGTTGACTGCGGCGGGATTAGTTTGGGTTGTTTGGCAGCGGCGTGACTTAAAATTGTGGCCATTAATCGGAGGGTGGCTGACTGCAGTAGCTTCCTTTGTACCGGTTTTGTATATGAACAATCTAATGTATGGTAGCTATTTTACTGTTGGTTATCGATCGGGAATTGATTTTCCCGGACAAAATTTGCCTCAAGTGTTGTCACTAGTGCCAGAATTAATATTGCCATTTGGTTTCCATCCTAATGTGATTTGGCTAAACATGCAAAATTATCTAATTTATCTGCAGTGGTGGTGGGCGGCAGTTGCTTTTGCTGGTTTGGTATTTGTTTGTTTATTATGGTTAAGGTTGTCAAAAATTCAGCGTTCATATTTTGTGGTTGGAATAATTGCCAGCATTTGGCTGGTGGTAGTCTATGGCAGTTGGTTGTTTCATGACAATCCCGATCCCCAAGCAGTTACCTTGGGAACATCTTATATTCGTTATTGGCTGCCGATTTATGTTTTTGGCTTACTACCGGCGGCATTGCTGTTGGCTTGGTTGTGGGATAAATTTTGGAGTAAGTGGCTGACAGTTGGCGTACTGGTTATTTTTTTGATAATGTCTGGTTATTTAGTAATGTATGATTCAGAAGAAGGATTATTGAAAATTAAACAGAATGTAATTCGTTTTGATCAAACTGGTCAATTAGTGCAAAGTTTAACTCCTGATGATTCTGTTATTGTTAGTGGTATTACTGACAAGTTCTTTTTTCCAGAGCGACAGGTAATTTTTGACTTATATAATGATCAAGATTACCGGTCACTTAATAATTTATTGCAGGCGGAAGTAATAG
>Ga0265296_1004943_pt1 | contig 11280 bp, 7 predicted proteins | sample MunlanPumphouse1_FD_189073 | JGI IMG/M metagenome (GOLD analysis project Ga0265296, IMG submission 189073) | Groundwater microbial communities from a municipal landfill in Southern Ontario, Canada - Pumphouse #1 | ecosystem: Environmental > Aquatic > Deep subsurface > Groundwater | place: Canada...
AAATGAGACAATTCCTGTTGTTCGAAACTCGTCATGGGTTTTCCCTGACCTTTACGAACTTGTATCAACCGTATACGAAAACGATTCACTTGTGCTCAAAGCAGGTGAAATCTTGGTCTGTCAGATAGATGGAATACTTGAAATCAAAAAAGGTGAAGAAGTAACTATCTTGTGCTTCGGACAGTACAAGCCAAGACCGGACGTAACGGGAATTATTCTAACTGACGGACGAACAATCTGTCTTGCAAAGGAAACTCCCAAGTACTTTGTTCGTAAGGCAAAACCAACATGGACAGATGAGGAAGTCCGACGACTTACTGAACCATGGTTCAACTCAAACAGAGAATTCACACTGGGTCAATATATCGCCAATCTGCCAATATCACTTCAAGAAGCGTTCGCAAAACGAAAAAGCCTCAAAGGCTATGGCACGAACGCGGGAGTTGACTGCAACAGCAAAACACTATGCATCGGAGATGTGGTAAAAATCAGAAATATCTTTAGGTATGACGGAAACGGTCAACTTCCTGTAGACAGTATCGGCAAGTACGCGCTTGTAGTTTACTCTTGGACATCAACAAATTATGGGGACAAGTATTCATACATCTTCCTTGGAAGACATACTGCCGAGGGCAGAGTCAACATTAGAAACGACTCTACAAAATTCGAAGAACTGGATCCAGAATACCAAGGACAAGAGCCAAGAACACAAATGGCTTTTAACTACAATGCGTACCTCGAGGTATGTGCTTTCGACGAAGCACTTTTTCTCAAGATCGAGATTGGATCGCCTGTCAGGATTCGTCCTGAAGTGAATCCAAAGTATGGTCGAGGAAAAGTGCAACCAAACGAAGTCGGACAGATTCGTCAACTCCTGGATGACAGCACCACTGTTGTTGACTTCCCCGGAGAATCCGAATGGATTGGGTTGATCGAAGAGCTTGAACTCTGTCCATTTGAGCAAGGTCAACATGTTGAACTGAAACCGCAATGCCAGCCAAGATTCATGATTGGCAAAGCACAACATGGTGTAGCTGGAATCTTCAAAGAACTTCAAACTAACGGCGTGGTTGTCGTGGACTTTCCTAACCATTCTGGGTGGTTCGGAGATATCAACGACATTCAGCCTGTTGCTACCGCGAAATAGCCTAACTCTACTCCCTGCCCCAAAGGCAGGATTTTTCTTTTCTTTCACAAAGATCAAATCGCCACACTGTGTCATCCCGAGCGAAGCGAACGAAGTGAGCGAAGCCGAGGGATCTCTTAGTGCGAGATCCTTCGTTTCACTCAGGATGACGGAATCCTGTACGATTTTCTTGACAAAAAAACCAAAAAGCGGTAAAAGAATAGGCCGCATTTTGCGGTCGTCCTTTCAAAAAACCTTTCAAAGGAAAGTAAAAATGACAACTAGCCTAATCGTCTTGAGCGACAAGGAAACTGCAACTCTCACCGATGACACTGGCAACACAACAGTTCCGTTGTCTGCCATTGCCGCGTCAGATTCAAAATACACACTTCTGCCAGCGAATTGCCGAATCCACATTTCCAATGGACTAACAAATGTGTTCGTGATCGAACATCAACCGTGCATTCGTGAAGTCAACTGGAGACCAAATCCAGAGGAGTGGAAAAACCTGATCTCTCGTGGAGCTAAGTCGTTCGGACAAGTAGAAGGAAACGACACCAGAACAAACTTTCTGCTTGCCTTCCCATATACAGTTTTCATAGTTTGTGTGGAGAGGACCGAACTGAAATGTCTGCGTGTCTATTTCCGCAATCACTCAATTGTCTCGGCTGAAGATTATCTTCAGCAAGCAGGGCTTATCCCAGAAGACACTCTGGTTGTGACAGACCAAACACTGCTTCGTCATCATGGCATGACTCCAGCAAGCACAGCGGAAGTGGCAGTTGAATACTTCTGGCATCAGACGCTTGGAACTGGTAATCCGATCGGAACTGTTCACCCGAACGTTCCTGAAGTTGCAAGTGTTTGGGAATGGGAATACGCATCACGAAAACCGCAGGAATGGATTCTCAAATCGAAGTGGGCAGGAGACAAATTTACATTGCAAGCCGCGGCGCGTGCAATGTTACAACGCCCTGCAACGCAAGATGGAGTTGATCCGATTTATTCTGCGATTGTTACGCGGGTTCGTCAGCACACATCGAACAAACGCGTTGCACACAGCAACGAGTTGGTTGAAAGTCCTCGTGTGGCATTGACACTCGGAACAACTCGCGTTCGGCAAGGTGATGTGCTCGTTTCCAGAAAGCGTCTGTTCGGATGCAAAAAAGGCGGAAAGCACATGGTGCTTGGTCTTTACGAACGCACAAGCAAAGGACTCATCCACGCCAAGCTTGAAGGAGTTTCCGCTCCTGTTCCAATTGGAACTGTAAGTGGCCTTGTTGATTTCAAACTGTTCAAACCTGAACGAACAGTCGCAAACGAGATCGTCTGCGACGGAGTAACGTTCAACAAAGGAACACGCTTCTGCGTCTCTTCTTCAGAAGACATATCTCGACTGGAAAAGGACAGAGAATACGAAATCGTCGAACTCGAGGTTGACCCTGAAGGAGACGCGCGAGTCAGAGTTTATGGCATCAGCACTCGGATCTATATCACTTACGATGGCGGGAAACTTTTGCCATCTGTATATCAGAACATTCCGAGTCTCAAAGACAACACTTTCACATGCGGTCCTAAACGAATAAGCGTTGGTATGTTCGTGAGAATCACGGAAGGCGCGGAACAAATTCGAGATACTCTGTTCCGTGTTGCCTCTGTCGCTCAAAATGGTGAAACATACACAGCTGTGTTTGAAGGACACAAAAAACAGATCACTCTTTGCGAAGATGGTGAACTAAAGCTGGCTTGGGAAGTTGTCACATACGAATTCTCGGACAAGCGAGTTGCGCTTGGTGACGAAGTCCTTGACTTGACTGATAGCAAATTCTTGCTTGTCACAATATCAGAGAATCCAAAAGAGAACGGAAAGCTCTACAAGATAGAGGGATTTGTTCACGCGACCGGCGGACACCGGTTGGACGTTGATCTCATCTATAACAAAGGAAGGATTCCTGTAATCCGACTTTCGAAGTGGGTCTTCAGCTGTGAATTCGAACAAGTCTCTGACAGATATGAAAACGGAGCACTGACTCTTCAATCTGGCGAAGTCTTCGTCTGTGAAAACGCGATCGATAACCTGACCATTAGAGAAGAGCTCACGATTCTATGCTTTGGAAAAAACAAAGAAAATCCAAAGCTCACTGATGTTATATTCTCTGATGGACGATCAATCGTTCTAACCCAAGTATCCTTCAAACTCTTCTCTCGCAAAGAAGGAAAACCGTGGAGCGAGAAGGAGCTCGCGAAACTCGAACCAGGAGTAGATCCGAAAGCTCGAGCGCAAATTGATGATCGTGTCAGAGTCATATATGAGAGCAGGATTGCAATAGGACAGGTCATAAAGAAAGACTGTGACGATAGATATGTGCGGTTTGACAATCCTCAACCTGATGGTTCAAATCCAACCTTACGCGACGACTGGTTTCACCATAGCAAGCTCGAACACCTTGACACTATCAAAGTCAGCTGGCGTTTCTATAAGGGTCAGTGCGTTTGGAAACGACAGAACGGAACACTAGTCAAAATCTCAATGGAACTACAAAAAGAGCATCAATCCTTAAAACGAACCGAAACCAAACTGATGGATCTGTTTGGAAATGCACTGTCTGTTGGGGACATTGTTATCCCAACCCATAGAGGATTTACGCGCGAATGTCCTCAAAAAGTAATCGGAACTCCGATGCTGATCGTTCATTTCAGCAGAAACAATTACGACGTCCACTTCTTGTATCTCTGGGCCGGATCAGAACATAAACCAAACGCCATATCCTCTGATGCTCGAGATTTCTCGAGCATAACAGAAGAATTCAGAAACCGACGTGACGAACTCTATGCGAACACGCCTGGAAGCTGTGAAAAACTGACGCTCGTCCAGGATTAATTCTCCTCTTTCTTCGCCGCTGTGCACCTGCACCGGCGATTTTTTATTCCGTGTCATTTATGGCATTAAAATAGGCGGGGTCCCTAGACCCCGCCTATTGCTCTTACATCTTCACCTTCTTCAACCTCAACGAATTCAGCACAACCGAAATTGACGAAAACGCCATTGCGGCTGACGCGATAACAGGATTCAATAATCCAAGCGCGGCAAGTGGAATTCCAATCACATTATAAATAAACGCCCAAAAAAGATTTTGTTTGATTATTTGATTTGTCCGACGAGAAAGCGAGATCGCTTGAATAACTTTTTCAGGACCTCCGCCAACAAGCACAATCTGTCCGGCTTCGATCGCGATATCAGTTCCACTTCCAACAGCAATTCCAAGATCAGCTTGAGTTAAAGCTGGCGCGTCATTTATTCCATCTCCTACAAACGCGACTTTTTGACCTCTGCTTTGCGCTTCTTTTACAATCTCAAGTTTTTGATCAGGAAATACTTGCGATCGAACATCTTCAATTCCAAGCTGTTTTGCAATCGCTTCTGCTGTTTGTTTTTGATCACCAGTGATCATCACAACTCCAATTCCTTTTTGTTTTAGCTTTTCAATTGTCTCTTTTGCGCCTGGCTTCACAGCATCAGCAATTCCGATCACTCCGATTGCAACTAAATCTTTTGCAACAGTTACAACAGTCTTCCCTTCTCCTGAAAGTTTTGTAATCGTTTGTTGTAAAACAGGTGGTAAAGTTATTCCAAGTTCGTCCATCCATCTTGATTGACCAACACGAACCATCACCTCACCAACTTTAGCTTCAATTCCTTTTCCAGTTACAGAAAGAAAATCCTTTGCCGTTTCTAGATTGATTTTTTCGTCGTTTGCTTTCATAACAACAGCATGCGCGAGTGGATGTTCGGAAAGCGATTCAACAGATGCGGCCATACGTAAAACTTCCTGTGAGTTCTCACCTTCAGCTGTAATAATATCTGTCACAACAGGTTTGCCGATTGTTAGTGTTCCTGTCTTATCAAACATGACGACATTTAGTGTTCGACCGCGTTCGAGTGCCTCACCACTTTTGATAAGAATTCCCATTCCAGCGCCGCGTCCTGTTCCAACAAGAATCGCAGTCGGAGTTGCAAGACCAAGCGCGCAAGGACAAGCGATCACCAAAACCGCAACAGCCATGATGAGAGAAGTTGCTGGATCACGCGTAACTAGAAACCAAATAACAAAAGTCAAAACAGCAATCAAAATCACAACTTGAACAAACACTGCTGACACGCGATCAACAAGTTTTTGAATCGGAGCTTTTTTCTGTTGAGCCTCTTTCACAAGCCGAACGATTTGTGACAAAACAGTATCTCCACTTTCCTTTTCAACTTCAACTGTCAAAGCGCCTTGTTGATTGAGTGTCGCGCCATAAACAAGATCACCAATTTTTTTTGAAACCGGTAAACTCTCGCCCGTGAGCATTGACTCATCAACTGACGATAAACCATCTTTTATTATTCCATCAATTGGAATTTTTTCACCGGGTTTTACCAAAACGATATCGCCTTTTTTGAGCGATTCAATCGGAACATCTTGAGAGCTTCCATCACTTTGTCGAAGATGCGCGAATTTTGCCCCAAGTTCAAGTAATTTCTGAATCGCGGCGCTTGCTTGGCCTTTACTTCGTGCTTCAAGATAACGACCGATCAAAATAAACGCGGTGATAATCGCGGCTGTTTCAAAATACTTTGGCTGATCGTTCGCAAACGCCCACCAGCTCAACGCGAACGCCGCGAGCGTGCCAAGCGAGATAAGTGAATCCATGCTTGCGGTTCTGCGTAACATTTGTTGAAAAGCCGCTTTGTGAAATACCATTCCAGGACCAAGAACAACAAAGGTTCCGCCAATCGCCTCGATCCAGGCGAATAATGATTCACCAAAAATTTCTGGCCCGAATTTCAATCCAGCCATTGCGATAATCAAAACCGGGAACGCGACAACGCTCGCGACAATAGCTCGAGTCAAAACTTCTTTTTCTGATCCATGTGCGTGCTGTTCATGTTGTCCGTTATTTCCTTCATGTTCCATGTGCTGTTCCATGTGCTGTTCCATTTGCCGAACTCTGTATCCTTCTTTTTGAACGATTTGATGAAGCACGTGTTCTTGCACTTTCTCTGGATCAAACTCAATCGTTGCTTCAGCAAGCGCGTAGTTCACATTCGCGCTTTGAACTCCTTCTGTTTTACTAAACGCGGCTTCGATTCGAATCGCGCACGACGCGCAATGCATTCCATCAATGTTGAATGTAGATTTCATAAAATGGGGCGAGGGAGTTATGGGGTGATGAAGTGGTGGAGTAAAAAAGTTGTTACGAATAACGAATTTTGCTACGAATTTACGAATGGAAGAGACATAGGCGGGGTCCCTTGACCCCGCTTGTATTGCACCGCGGGGTGTGGGCACCCCGCCTATTTCTGACTTCATATCTTAGCGATTACGTGCTGAACCACCCTTCTCTTTAGCCTCGATCATTCAGTTAACCACAATGGTCCACAAGAGACAGTTACGGGACGCTTTTTCTGCCTCTATTCTATGTACAAAGGCCAAGAAAAAGTCGGCCCGTCTGTCTCTACTGCGACCAAACGACAGGCAACTGGGAACGAATCAAGTCTTTGGCACGACAATCAGCGTTCCACGGACCATACCCATCGAACAGCTAAACACAAACTTCCCTGTTTTGGTTGGTGTAAAACGAACTGTATTTAATCCGGGTTTCAAAGACGCGCGAACACCAAAGTCGCGTTGTATAAGCGAGCTCGCACAACCCATTGATTTTGAACCTTGAATTTGCCATTCAACAGGAACATCCTTTACAACTTTTAGCACGCTTGGTTCGTATGTGTAATTCGACGTAACTTCCATTTGTATAATCTGACGACCTTCATTCATAACAATTTTTTTGGTTGATGTACTCGCGGCAGAAGTATTTGGTTGAACAGACCATCCCAACAATGTCGCTCCATTTTGAAAATTACTCAAACCAAGAATTACAACTATCGCTCCAGCGACTCGTGTGATACGCGAGAGTGTCACACCTTTTGTCTTAGAAGTTAGATAACCAACACTCAACAAAGCCGGTGCTGTTCCAAGAGCAAAAATAGTCATAACAATTGCCGCTTGGATAGGATTTCCAGTTGAGAGAGCATAAAGTTGCATTGACTGCGTAAAACCGCATGGAAGAAAAAACGTGAGAACGCCAAGCACAAACGGAACATGTGGCTTTTGAGAATCTTGAAGATCATGAATTTTATGCGAGATCCATTTTGGTGGTGACAGATGAATCGTCTTTGGCATAAGCCCAAGAAGATTCAATCCTAAACTCAACATTACAATCGCGATAACCAAAACAAACAAACCGTTTAACGTTGGCGAGAATTGAAGAGCTGAACCTGCGACACCAACAAGCGCGCCAAAAAACGCGAATCCAACAATTCGTCCAAGATTAAACAGCGCGTGCGGACGAAAGCGTTCTGACAAAGAACGTTGCGTGTTTTGTTGAGCAGAAGCGGATGAAATTGCAGTAAGCAAACCAATCACAACTGCTGTGCAAGAAGAAACGGATGCGACCAAACCAATCACAAAAATCGCAAACATCCCTCCTCCAATTTCAACATTTGGAGAAAACGTCAACAAACCAAATTTCTTGAATATGATATAAACCGCGAACAAAAGAACAAGAGTTCCTCCGATATTTTTTTTGTTACTAGTTGATGTTTCTGAATCCTGTTGAACCGTGTCAGATGAAAAAGTGTAACCATGAGACGTCAAACTGTTTCGCAGTTTCGTTTCCAATAATTCTTGATCAACAGATGGATCAACTGTAATAGTGAGCTGTTGCTTTTTGTGTGAGGCATGAGCGCTTTTAACTCCCTTGAGAGCAAGCGCTTCACGTTCAATCACAATTTCACAACTTTCGCAGTTTGTTCCGCGAAGGTTGAATGTGCATGTCTTCATATTTAAAACCAGTTAAGAGTTGTAAGCCAACCGCTAAACTGATTTTTATTCGCGAAACTCCTGAATCAAACAAAGACGAACATCAGGCCGAGTTCGTTTTTGAACGCAAGAATGAAAATAATTATTTTTAAGTGTAACTAATCGACTGTCTGTTTTTACAAATGTTGAAAAATCGTTTGACAAAAAAACAGGTTGAACATTTTTTTTCTCAATCGCACGCATACACACTGCCATGCAAGTTGAAACGTCTGCCATGTCAGAATCATTCATCTGCAAAGACAACGAATGATCATGGGAACCTGCAAAAACATGAATCGGAGCAAACAACTGAAAACACACTACTCCTACGAGCATGCAGATAAAAAACCAACGTTGTTTTTTAACCAATTCCATATTTATCTTGATCTTAACCTTTTTTGCAATAGCACGCAACTGAAGTAAACGTGTTAAACTTAATTTGTTGGTTACTCTAGAAAGGAGGAGCGGCGACACCACGTCTCCGGGCCATCGGACTGTCGCCGCTGTTCCCTGCAACGTGATGCCGCCGCTCCTTAGTTTGAAGCATAATGAAAAGTATGATCTATCTTCCTCTAATTCTCATTCCAGCCATCTTCGGACTTGTCTGGATTATCAAACCCAAAGTTCTTGGCAAAGAACTTTGTGCAGTTTGTGTTGCTGTCAGTGTGACGTGGCTGGTTTTACTTCTCGGAATTTTTCTATTGATAATTCCTGTATCCCCACTCTTGGTTGGAATTCTAATGGGTATGAGTGTGATCGGCGGACTTTCAAAAGTTGAAAAATGGATGGAAAAACAAAACATTCAACATATTCCACTCATAAAAATTATCGTAATACTCGGCGGACTTTACGCTATTTATTTTTTGCTTGAACCTTTTCTTTAAACAAAAAAACCGCTCGGTTGAAATCGAACGGCGAGAGACTACGGACGAGGAGCCAGAGACGATCCATCAGGAAGCGATCGGCTCCAATGAAGCGCTAGTGCGATAACACCGATCACGATAGGAGCAAGGAACGGAATGTGTTCGTTTGGTGGATGATCAGTAAACACATACCAGATGTCGTAGCCAAAGAAACAAAGAGCGAGAACGATCAGTATGATCATTACGATCTTCAAGTGAAGAACCTCCTTTGTTTTCGAACCAATGCACTACACTTTTTTAGGCTTTTTGTCAATAGAATCCCAAACCAACAATGCTGTTCCAAGAGCTGTACCGTCGTAATTTGTTTGCTGAAAAACAGGAATATGAGAGACCTCTTGTTGAATCAAAGTCACTATCCCATCTCGTGCACTTCCACCATCAACTACCAATTCGTTCGGACGAGTTGGTAGTTTTTTTATTAGCCGATCAACATCAAGAGCAAGCGATCGAAGATATGCTCGAAGTTTGTTTGGACTAGAAAGTAAGCTTGTTACTTTCTCCCCACTTTTTTCAATTTTACCCTCCAAAGCAAAACCGACTCCTTTTCGCGTTGGCACAAGTGTTGTGAAAAAATCTGAACTCAAAATAAAATTACGAATAGTTTGAACAACAAACACTCCTGTTCCGTATGTAATCTTTGTAATGTTTTTGCGCGAAGCTGGTTGAGAACGAATCGCGGCATACGCGCTTGCTTGTTGATCTCCACAAACAGCCAAAACCCAACACCCAAAACCCAAAACCTCTTTTCGCATTTTTCCGAAAAAAGCTCGTGATGGAAGAACTTGTGGCAAAATATCTTTTGGTACTTCAAAAAGCTCAAGAAGCTCATCACTCCATTTTCGTTTACGAATATCAAACAACAAAGTTCTCGACGCATTAGTTTCGTCTATCACATGCGGATGATCTTCACATAAATTCCAAATCAACCACGAATCAAGTGTGCCAAACGCTAAATCTTTTTTAGAAACATTTTGTAAAATCCATCTGACTTTTGATGCTGAAAAATACGGATCAACAGTCAAACCAGTTCGTTCACGGATTGAACGTCCGTGACTCTTTTTCAATTTGGTACAAAACGCGCGTGTCCTATCGTCTTCCCAACCAATAACAGGATAAACTGGCTTCCCTGTTTTTCGATTCCAAACAACCGTTGCTTCTCGTTGGTTTGTGATTCCCATTCCAAGAATCTGTTTTGGATCAACGCGTGAATCCTTAATAGCGCGACGCAAAACAAAACGCGAAACACGAAGTATCTCGCGCGGGTCTTGTTCAACCCAACCTTTTCGCGGACGGTTTTTACTTATTTTTTTGTATGCCTTTGCTTTTACCTGACACTGTTCGTCAAACACAAAAGCCTTAATGCCGGTTGTGCCAACATCAAGAACTAGAACGTAGGAGTTCTTCAAAAACTTTTTTTGGTTTTTCATGTTGATTGATAATTCGGTCAAGTGAAAGAAGAAAAGGTAAATGTTGTTTAGAATCATTCACGAGTTGCAACACTGGCGCGATCGAATGACATCCTTCACTTGCTTTAACGCATTCACCAGCGATTGCGATCTCGCGTCCTGTTTCACGATTTCGCGAATCAGGGCTCATCGCAGTTGCAAGAAAATCCCCACCGCCTGCGGCCCCTGCAATTATTCGTTCATCTCCGCCAAGAAGTCGCACAATTATATTCATCTCATCCATTGCTTTTGCCGCAAGCCATCCTTTTCCGTTCCATCCCCAACCAAGCCCTTCGGCAATTCCAAGTCCGACCGCATAGATATTTTTTAAAACAGAAGCAAGCGCGACTGTTCGCACATCGCTAACACTTTCAAGTCGAACAGAACTTCCTTGAAACAACGGTTGTAAATTTGAAAAAACAGCCTGATCTTTTACACCAAGCACACCAACACCTGGAAGATCGGCCATTAACTCTTCAGCAAGAATAGGACCTCCTAACACACCAAAAGGCTGACCCTTTGGTAAACATTCTTCCAAAACAGCATCCATTGTTTTGAGAGTTTTTTCTTCCAAACCTTTTGCAAGTGAAATTATCACGGTTTTATTGTTTATAAATTGCGAAATTTCTTTTGAGACCTCACGGACAACCCACGATGGAACACAAAGAAACACTATTTCAGCTCCGATTAAGGATTCCTCAAGCGAAAGCGGCTTTTCCATTTTGGACGTATCTTTATCCCACGCGCGGATGAACGCACGTTCACCAATGACGTGCATGAGTGCGCTTCCTATCTCGCCGATTCCGATAAAAGTGATCTGTTTCATAATAAGTTGAAGGATCGAGACAGGAGACTCTGTACCATGTTGTAGGGAACAGCGGCGA
>Ga0265296_1004945_pt1 | contig 11278 bp, 10 predicted proteins | sample MunlanPumphouse1_FD_189073 | JGI IMG/M metagenome (GOLD analysis project Ga0265296, IMG submission 189073) | Groundwater microbial communities from a municipal landfill in Southern Ontario, Canada - Pumphouse #1 | ecosystem: Environmental > Aquatic > Deep subsurface > Groundwater | place...
GACGCCGTTGAAGGCGCGGCTCGCGCAGGGCGAACTGAGGATCGGCGTGTTCGGCGATTCGATGGCGGACGGCCTCTGGGCCGCCCTGTACCGTGATCTGCATGGCGAGAAGGGGGTCACTGTGACCGAGTTCAGCGCGGTCTCCACCGGCCTGTCGCGCTATGACTATGTGGACATCCAGGCCAAGACGGCGCGGCAGTTGAGCGAGACGCCGGTCGATGCGGCGGTGGTGATGTTCGGGACCAATGACGCCCAGGGCATCAGTCTGGACGGGGTGATCCATGATTTCGGCACGCCCGGCTGGAAGGCGGCCTATGGGAAGCGGATCGACGATCTGGTCGGTCTGATGCGGTCCAGGGACGTGGCCGTCTATTGGGTCGGTCTGCCGAAGATGAAACGGGCCGGGTTCGACGCCAAGATGGCGGTGATCAACGCCGTGGTGCGCGAGCGGATGGCGGCCCTGGGCGTGCCCCTGATCGAGACGACCGGCGTCACCGCCGATGCGGCGGGCGAATATGCGGCCTATCTGCCCGGCGCGAGCGGGCGGCCGCAGCTGATGCGGGCCAATGACGGGATCCACATGACCATGGCCGGCTATCGCCGCATCGGTGCGCCGGTGGCGGAGCGGCTGAAGCGCGACGCGGGCCTGGATGCGGCGGCGGCCCGGCCGCAGACGACCGGCTGACCATGAGCCTGGGGGCCGTGGGGGCGGCGGTGCTGATGCTGGGGATGCAGAGCGGGACCGAGGTCCCCTATGCGCCCATGCCCGCGCCGGGGCCGGGGGTGTCGGTCTGTGCCGATGGGATATGCGGCGCCGAGGCGCTGGAGGGGGTGTTCGAGGCCTTGCGGACGGCGGAGATCGGCCAGGGCGAGCGGCCGGTCCATATTCTCCAGATCGGCGACAGCCACACGGCCGGGGATCGGATCACCGGCGCCCTGCGCGCGCGGATGCAGGCCCGATTCGGGGCGGGCGGGCGCGGGGTGTTGCCGCCGGGCGTGCCCTATGCCGGCTATGGACCGATGCAGGTTGAGGTGACGGCGACCGATTGGCCGATGCGGACGGATATACTGGCGGCGGGTCGGATGCCGATGAGCGTCGGCTTTACCGGCAGTGAGGCCGATGTGACGGACGGCGCGGTGCTGAGTCTCGTTGTGGAGCCGAGCGCGGTCTTTGATCAGGTGCAGATCTGCGGCGAGGCATGGCTGGCGGACGGGGAACTGAGCCTTGGCGGAAGCACGCAGACGCAGACGATGCGGTTCTCCGGCCCGGAAGAAGACGTTTGGCGGCAGACCTGCGAAACGGCCGTCTTCGACATGCCGCAGGCGCGCCTGGATATCCGGCCCAAGGGGCGGCTCAAACTTCATGACGTGCGGCTGACGCGCAGAGCGGCCGGTGTGGAGTTGTCCAACCTCGGCGTCATCGGCGGGACGATGCAGGATCTCGCCCTGCGTGAAGTCTCGCTCATGCGGATCGAAGTGGAGGCCTGGAAGCCCGATCTGATCGTGGTGGCATTCGGCGTCAACGAGGGTTTCGCCCCCGCACTCGATCCAGCCGAATATGAGGGGTGGGTGACGGGTGCCCTGGCGTCGCTGGGCCTCGCGGGGTCGGGGGGATCAATTCTGATCCTGGGGGCGCCGGAGGGACTGAAATCAGGAGAGGGCGGACCTTGCGGGGGCCGTGTCGCACCAGCGTCGCTAGCGATGGTGCGGGACGTGCAGCGTCGGGTCGCTCGCGAATGGGGCGTCGCCTACTGGGACTGGTACGGACGGATGGGGGGCGAATGTTCGGCGGAGCGGCTGGCGACCGGCCCTGAGCCCTATATGCGGCCCGACCGGGTGCATTTCACCTCGATCGGGGCGGAATGGATCGGCGGGGTGCTGAGCGACGATTTGATGCGGGCCTATGAACGCTGGAAGGCGGCGAAGGGGGAGGCGGACTGATGCTGTTTCCGACCCTGGCCTTCGCGGTCTTCTTCCTGTTCGTCTATCTGGTCAGCTGGAGCCTGGATCGCGAGAACGGGCGGCGGAAGCTGTTCCTGCTGCTGGCCAGCTGGTTCTTCTACGCCCAGTGGGACTGGCGGTTCGTGGGGCTGCTGATCGCCTCGGCCGTGCTGAACTGGGGCGTGGCGGCCCTGATCGTGCGCAGCGATCAGGAGAAGCGGCGCAAACTTTGGGTCGGCCTGGGTGTTGCCGCCAATCTGGTGATCCTGGGGTTTTTCAAGTATTACGGCTTCTTCGTCGAGCAGGTCGTTGATTTATTGTCGCAATTCGGTTGGGAGCGAGACCTGCCCCTGTTGCAGGTGGTGCTGCCGGTGGGGATCAGCTTCTTCACCTTCCAGGGCGTCAGCTATGTGGTCGACGTCTATCGCGGCAAGACGGCGCCGGCCGAGAGCCTGCTGGATGTCATGCTGCTGATGAGTTTCTTCCCGCACCTGGTGGCGGGGCCCATAGTGCGGGCGTCGGACCTATTGCCCCAGTTCGCGCGCGTGCCGCGGCTGACGCGCGAGATGGCGACCCATGGGCTGCTGCTGATCGTCTGGGGCCTGTTCAAGAAGACGGTGATCGCGTCCGAGCTGGCGACGCGGCTGGTGGATCCGGTCTTCTTCGATCCCTCGGCCTATGGGGCGATCGACATAGCGGCGGCGGTCTATGCCTATGCGGTCCAGATCTACTGCGACTTCTCGGCCTATTCGGACATGGCCATCGGGATCGCAGCCCTGCTGGGCTATTCCTTCCCGCGCAACTTCGACCAGCCTTATCGGGCCGCCTCGATGCAGGCCTTCTGGCGGCGGTGGCATATCAGCCTGTCCAGCTGGCTGCGCGACTATCTGTATGTGCCGTTGGGCGGGGGCCGCAAAGGACTGTGGTCGTCGTGCCTCAATGTGATGATCACCATGCTGCTGGGCGGGCTGTGGCACGGGGCGGCCTGGACCTTCGTGGCCTGGGGCGCGCTGCACGGCGGCGCGCAGGTCGTCGAGCGTTTAGGGCGCGCGTTGGTCAAGGACCGCAAGGTCATCCCCACCTGGCTGGGCGTCCTGATCACCTTCCACGTCGTCTGCCTGGGCTGGATCCTGTTCCGGGCCGAGACCTTTGACCTGGCGATGCAGATGCTGGCCGGCCTGGGGCGGTTCGAGGGTTTCAGCCTGGTGACGCCCTTCGTGCTGGTGCTGATCGTCGGCGGGCTGGCGATGCATTGGCTGCCGCCGCGCGCGGTCGAGGGGCTGGTGGAAAGGCTGAAGACGGCGCCGTCGCCGACCCTGGGCGTCTTGATCGGGGCGGCCATCCTGCTGGTCGAGGCGATGCGACCCGAGGGCGTGGCGCCCTTCATCTATTTCCAGTTCTGAGGCGTTGATCCGACGATGAGCGATCCCACGGACCCGATCGATCCCTTCCCGACACAGGCGCATCCGCCGGTGTCGCCGTTTCCGCCGCTGGACGAACCGGTGGCGGCGGATCCGTCCAGCGACTGGATCGGCGCCGCCGACGCCCACGACCTGCCGACGCGCGAGAACGCCCTGGTCGCCCTGGGCCGGTTCGCCTTTCCCCCGGCGCCGGCTTTGGACGAAGAAGGCGAGGCGTCGCGGGCGCGGCGGTGGACCAGCCAGACCCTGTTCGTGGCCTGCGCCTTCCTGATGATCTTCAATGCGGAGTCTTTGCAGAACTGGGCGCGTCAGCAGCCGCCGGGCTGGGGCCAGTCCACAGTCGACAAACTGGCGACGGTGTGGGTCGATCAGCTGGCCCTGCTGGGCGCGAACCTGCCGGTGGACGGCTTGCGTGACGCGTGGCGCGACGCCCAGGCGGTTCAGTTCGACGGCGCGGCCGAGGATCGCTCCTAGACCGCAGGCCTCGAAACCGCATCGGCCGAGCCGATACGGTTTCGAGGGTGGAGAATCTTAGTTGACCGTCGCCTTGACGATCTTGCCCGGCGCGCGGGGCGGCTCGCCCTTGGGCAGGGCGTCGACGTGTTCCATGCCGGATTCGACTTCACCCCAGACCGTGTACTGGCGGTCCAGGAAGGTGGCGTCGTCCAGGCAGATGAAGAACTGCGAGTTGGCGCTGTTGGGATCGGCGGTGCGCGCCATCGAGCAGACGCCGCGCACGTGCGGCTCGGCCGAGAACTCGGCCTTCAGGTTCGGCTTCTTGGAGCCGGAGGTGCCGGTGCCGGTGGGGTCGCCGCCCTGGGCCATGAAGCCGGCGATCACGCGGTGGAAGACCACGCCGTCGTAGAAGCCTTCGGAGGCCAGTTCGGTGATGCGTTCGACGTGGCCGGGAGCCAGATCGGGGCGCAGCTTGATGACCACGTCGCGGGCTTCGCCGTCGCCGGTGTCCAGGGTGAAGGTCAGGGTGTCGGCCATTTCGGTCGTCCTCTTGGGGTTGATTTGAGGCGGGACATAGCCCGCAACGCCGGTCGGGGCTATGTGGGAACGATGAGTGAAGACGAAAAGCCCCAAGAACGCCGCCGGATGGTCAAACCGCCCACGGGCGGCACCGCCGCCGGGCGCGGCATGGGCACCAAAATGAAGACGGCCGACACCAAGTCGATGTCGAGCCAGCAATGGATCAAACGCCAACTGGCCGACAAATGGTCCGAGAAGGCGCGGGCCGAGGGCTGGCGTTCGCGCGCGGCTTTCAAGCTGATCGAGATCGACGACAAATTCCACCTGATCAAGCGTGGCTCGAAGGTCATCGACCTGGGCGCGGCGCCGGGCGGCTGGATCCAGGTGGCGGTCAATCGCGGAGCCGGCGCCGTGGCGGGCGTGGACCTGCTGATGATCGAGCCGATTCCGGGTTCGACCCTGTTGCAGGCCGATTTCACCCATCCGGGCGTGGACCAGCAACTGATCGACGCCATCGGCGGGGCGCCGGACCTGGTGCTGTCGGACATGGCGCACAATACGGTCGGCCACCGCCAGACCGACCACCTGAAGATCATCGCCCTGATCGAGATCGCCGCCGACTTCGCCATCCGCACCCTTCGGCCGGGCGGGAATTTCGTGTCCAAGAACTTCCAGGGCGGCGACGCCGGAGGGGTTCTGGCGCGACTGCGCGAGGAGTTCGAGACGGTCAAATACGTCAAGCCGGCTTCCAGCCGGAAGGACAGCGCCGAGGTGTTTCTGGTGGCGTTGAACAAGCGGTAGGCGCCAGAATCGGCGCCGCCGAGGCTCAGGCCGTCGCCGGCTGCCGGCCGGCGCGGCGCTGTTCGATGCGCGACCAGATGCGGTCGTGGACGGTGAAGAAGACCGTCTGGACCAGGGGTTCGATGGTGCCGATGGCCAGGGCTGTGCGGATGTCCTGGGTCAGGGCGTAGGCCACGGCCACGGCGACAGCGAAATGCATGACGCCATAGGTCACGGTCTTGACCGCCACCTGTTTCAGCGAGCGGGGCAGGGCGTGGCTGTGGCCATGGTGGTCGTGGACGCGGGTCTGTTCGTCCGGCGACATGATGTCGAGCCGGGCGGTGAAGGCCTCGGCCGCCTCTTCGATGTTGGAGGCCATGCGGCGGCGTTCGACCCGGTGCCAGACCCTGTCGTGGATCGAATAGGCGATGGTCTGGAAGAAGGGTTCGACCATGCCGACGGCCAGGGCGATACGCCAGTCGCGCGTGATGGCGAAGGCCACCAGAATGGCCACGACAAGGTGCATGACGCCATAGCTGGCGATCTTCAGAGCCAGTTTGCGCGCGGTGCTGAGGAGGACGCCGACCATGTTGCAAGAATGGTCATTGGCCCCCTCGGTTGCAAACCAATAAAATCTATCGGGCCCATAAGCCGCAAGACCCTTGCCGTGGCCCCCTCCGCACCGTTATACGCGGCCCGCAAAACGGAGACTCCCTATGGAGATACGCGAAGGACTGACCTTCGACGATGTTTTGCTCGAACCCGGCCCGTCCGAGTTCATGCCGGCGATGGTCGATGTCTCGACCCAGCTGACACGCGACATCAAACTGAACATCCCGCTGCTGTCGTCCGCCATGGACACGGTGACGGAAAGCCGCCTGGCCATCGCCATGGCCCAGTCCGGCGGCCTGGGCGTGCTGCATCGGAACATGACCATCGAGGAGCAGGCCGATCAGGTCCGCGCCGTGAAGCGTTATGAAAGCGGCATGGTGGTCAATCCGGTCACCGTCGGCCCGCAGACGACCCTGGGCGAAGTGCGTGAGATCGTGGCCCGCAAGAAGATCACCGGCTTCCCGGTGGTCGATCCGGCCACGGGCAAGCTGGTCGGCATGCTGACCCACCGCGACATGCGGTTCGAGAGCGACCTGAACCTGACGGCCGCCTCGCTGATGACCACCGGCGACCTGATCACGGTGCGCGAGGGCGCGAGCCGTGAAGAGGCGCGCGACCTGCTGAAGACCCGCAAGATCGAACGGGTCATCGTGGTGGACGAGGATTATCGGGCCGTCGGCCTGATCACCATGAAGGACATCGAGAAGGCCCAGGCCTTCCCCCATGCGGCCAAGGACGACCAGGGTCGTCTGCTGGTCGGGGCGGCCTCGACCGTCGGCGACGCCGGATACGAGCGGGCCATGGCCCTGGCCGATGCCGGCGTGGACGTGGTGGTGATCGACACCGCTCACGGCCACTCGGCCTCGGTCGCCCAGGTGGTCGAGCGGATCAAGCGCGAGTCGAACCGTCTGCAGGTCATCGCCGGAAACGTCGCCACCTATGATGCGACGCGGGCCCTGATCGACGCGGGCGCGGATGCGGTCAAGGTCGGCATCGGTCCCGGCTCCATCTGCACCACCCGGATCGTGGCGGGCGTAGGCGTGCCGCAGCTGACGGCCGTGATGGACTCAGCGCGGGCCGCCAGGGGCACGGGCGCCTCGGTCATCGCAGACGGCGGGATCAAATATTCGGGCGACCTGGCCAAGGCCATCGCAGCCGGCGCCAATGTGGCCATGATGGGCTCGATGTTCGCCGGCACCGACGAGAGCCCCGGCGAGGTCTTCCTGTACCAGGGCCGGTCCTACAAGTCGTACCGCGGCATGGGTTCGGTCGGCGCCATGGCGCGCGGATCGGCCGACCGCTACTTCCAGAAGGAGGTGTCGTCCGAGAAGCTAGTGCCCGAGGGCATCGAGGGCCAGACGCCGTACAAGGGGCCGATCACCCCGGTGCTGCACCAACTGGTCGGGGGCTTGCGCGCCTCCATGGGCTATGTGGGCGCCGGCACGATCGCCGACTTCCAGGAGCGTGCGCGCTTCGTGCGCATCACCGGCGCGGGCCTGCGGGAGAGCCACGTCCACGACGTGATGATCACGCGCGAGGCGCCGAACTACAGACAGGGATAAGGCCATGACGACCGAACTGACCTATCTGGCTCTGACGCTGATCCTGGCCCTGGTGCAGGTCTTCCTGCCGGCCGGGGCGCGGACGGTCGAGTTCGGTTCGAAGTGGAATGCGGGGCCGCGCGACGAGACGCCGGCGGCGAAGAAGCCGCTGACCGGCCGTCTCGAGCGGGCCCAGGCCAACCTGTATGAAACCCTGCCGCTGTTCATCGGCGCGGTGCTGATCGCCCATGTGATCGAGGCGTCCAGCGCCCTGACCGTGTGGGGTTCGGCTCTCTATTTCTGGGCGCGCGTCGTCTATGTGCCGCTCTACGCCCTCGGTATTCCCTATATCCGGTCGCTGGTCTGGCTGGTCTCGCTTGCGGGACTGGTCATGGTCCTGACCTCCCTGTTCCTTTGATCTGAAAGCCCGCATTGACCCCAGCCGCCCGTCTCGCCGCCGCCGCCGCCGTCCTGGACTCCATCGCCCAGGGCAACCAACCGGCGGAAACCGTCCTGAAGGCCTGGGGGACCGCCAACCGCTATGCCGGGTCCAAGGATCGGCGGGCCATCGCCGATCATGTCTACAAGGTGCTGCGGGCGCGCGGCCGCCTGTCGTGGATCATGGGCGGGCGCGAAGACGGTCGGGCCCTGGTGATCGGATCGCTGCACGCCATCGACGGCCTGTCGGTGGAAGAGATCGAGGCTCTGCACTCGGGCGACGGCTATGGCCCGCGACCGCTGTCGAAACAGGAGCGCAGCCGGATCACGGCGGGGCAGGGGGAACTGCCGGGCTGGGTCGCGGCCGGTCTGCCCGAGTTCGTGGTCGAGGATTTCAAGGCGACCTTCGGGGAGCGCTGGGCGGAAGAGGCCCATGCCCTGATGGCGCCGCGCGCGCCCATCGACCTGCGTGTGAACGACGCGGCGGCCACGGTGGACGCGGTCGAAGCCGAGTTGCGTGACGCTGGTCTGGCGGTTTCGCGCACCCCCTGGTCCGCCCTGGGGCTGCGCGTGCCGTCCGAGCCGCCGCCCAATATCCAGGCCCTGGACGGGTTCAAGGCCGGCAAGTTCGAGATCCAGGACGAAGGCAGCCAGATCGTCTGCTGGCTGGCGGGCGCGCAACCCGGCGCGACGGTGGTGGACTATTGCGCCGGCGGCGGCGGCAAGACCCTGGGTCTGGCCCAGGCCATGGGGGGGCAGGGCAAGCTGATCGCCTCCGACGTCGTCAACAAGCGGCTCGAGAACATCCGCCCCCGCCTGCAACGCGCGGGCGTCGAGGCCGAGCTTGTGCTGATCGGCCAGAACGGCGGCGGGCTGGAAGCCGTCAACGGCCAGGCCGATCTGGTCTTCGTCGACGCCCCCTGTTCGGGATCGGGAACCTGGCGGCGTCGGCCCGAGGACGCCTGGCGTCTGACGACGGAGGAGGTCGAAAAGCTGCACGCCCTCCAGGTCCGCATCCTGAGCCAGGCGACCAAGCTGGTGAAGCCGGGCGGGCGTCTGGTCTATGTCACCTGTTCGATGCTGGCCCGCGAGAACGAGGCCAGCGCCGACGCCTTCGAGGCCGCCAATCCGGACTTCCACCCGGTCGCCGTCGCCGACGTCCTGTCGGCGCCGCAACTGACCGAGGCCGCGCGGGCCAGGTTCGCTGAACTGGCGTCCGGCGCGCGTCTGCGACTGTCGCCGGCCTCGGCCGACACCGACGGCTTCTTCGCCGCCGTCTATCAGCGCGCCGCCTGATGGGGGGTGGGCTGGTTCGGCACGGCGAGGTTTCGGTCCTGTACGTCATGGCTGCGCCTGCCGAATACGGCGACCATCTGCGCGCCCGCATCCAGCCCCTGATGACCGGCGTCGGTCCGGTGGAGGCCGCCGTCGTCCTGACCGCCGCCCTGACGCGGCTGGAAGCGGGGGGCGGCCTGCCGGACCTGATCGTCTCGCTGGGGTCGTGCGGGTCCCGGGTGCTAGAGCACGCCTGCGTCTATCAGGCCTCCTCCGTCGCCTATCGCGACATGGACGCCAGCCCTTTGGGCTTCCCCAAGGGCGTGACCCCGTTGCTGGAGCATCCTGCGATCCTGCCCCTGCCGTGCCCGATCCCCGGCGTGCCGACCGCCACCTTGTCCACCGGCGCCAACGTCGTCTCCGGCGCCGCCTATGACGCCATCGAGGCCGAGATGGTCGACATGGAGACCTGGGCCCTGGTCCGGTCGGCCCAGACGTCTGGCGTGCCCCTGGTCGCCCTGCGCGGCGTGTCGGACGGCCGCGCCGAGCTGAAGGCGCTGGAGGACTGGACCTCCACCCTGCACCATGTGGACGAGAACCTGGCCGCCGCCCTGGACCGTCTGACCGCCGTGCTGGAGGCCGAGGGCCTCGCCGCCCTGAACATCCCCAAGCTTGAAATTCCGGCCTTACACGGCCAAGACCCCGCGCAACCTCCCGCCCCGGATTCGATCACGCCATGACCACGCCGCACGACCACCAGAAGGTCCTCATCGTCGATTTCGGCAGCCAGGTGACCCAGCTGATCGCGCGCCGCCTGCGCGAGGCCAGCGTCTATTGCGAGATCCATCCGTTCCAGAAGGCGGAACAGGCGCTGGCGGCGATGAAGCCTGCCGCCGTCATCCTGTCGGGCGGTCCCGAGAGCGTGCACGAGGAAGGCAGCCCCCGCGCGCCCCAGGCCGTGTTCGAAGCCGGCGTGCCGGTGCTGGGCATCTGCTACGGCGAGATGACCATGTGCGAACAGCTGGGCGGCAAGGTCGAGGGCGGCCACACCCGCGAGTTCGGCCGCGCCGAGATCACCGTCGAGAAAGCCTCGCCCCTGCTGGCCGACCTGGCCCCGGTCGGCGAGGAAGAGACGGTCTGGATGAGCCACGGCGACAAGATCGTCGCCATCCCCGCGGGCTTCGACGTCGTCGCCTCTTCGGCCGGTTCGCCCTATGCGGTGATCGCCGACGAGACGCGCCGCTTCTACGGCGTGCAGTTCCACCCCGAGGTGATGCACACCCCGCGCGGCCACCAGATGTTGAAGAACTTCACCCATGGCATCGCCGGGCTGAAGGGCGACTGGACCATGGCCGCCTATCGCGACGAGAAGATCGCCCAGATCCGCGAACAGGTCGGCGACGCCAAGGTGATCTGCGGCCTGTCCGGCGGCGTCGACAGTTCCGTCGCCGCGGTGCTGATCCACGAGGCCATCGGCGACCAGCTCACCTGCGTCTTCGTCGACACCGGCCTGCTCCGGAAGGACGAGGCGAAACAGGTGACCACCCTGTTCCGCGAGCACTACAACATCCCGCTGGTGCATGTTGATGCGTCGAAGGAATTCCTGGGCGAACTGGCGGGCCAGTCGGACCCTGAGACCAAGCGCAAGATCATCGGCCGCGTCTTCATCGAGATCTTCGACCGTGAGGCCAACAAGGTCGAGGGCGCCGAATTCCTGGCCCAGGGCACCCTCTATCCCGACGTGATCGAGAGCGTCTCCTCGTCCAGCGGCAAGGCCCACGTCATCAAGAGCCACCACAATGTCGGCGGCCTGCCCGACTATATGAAGCTGAAACTGGTCGAACCCCTGCGCGAACTGTTCAAGGACGAGGTCCGCGCCCTGGGCCGCGAACTGGGTCTGACCGACGCCTTCGTGGGCCGCCACCCCTTCCCCGGACCGGGCCTGGCCATCCGCATTCCCGGCGAGATCACGCCCGAAGCCGTCGAGACCCTGCAACAGGCCGACGCCATCTATCTGGACGAGATCCGCAAGGCCGGGCTGTATGACAGCATCTGGCAGGCCTTCGCCGTCCTTCTGCCGGTCAAGACCGTCGGCGTCATGGGCGACGCCCGCACCTACGAAAAAGTCCTGGCCCTCCGCGCCGTCTCCTCCACCGACGGCATGACCGCCGACTTCTACCAATTCCCCTGGGACGTCCTGGCCAAGACCGCGACACGGATCATCAACGAGGTCCGGGGCGTGAACCGCGTCGTCTACGACGTGACGTCGAAGCCGCCGGGGACGATCGAGTGGGA
>Ga0265296_1004946_pt1 | contig 11271 bp, 9 predicted proteins | sample MunlanPumphouse1_FD_189073 | JGI IMG/M metagenome (GOLD analysis project Ga0265296, IMG submission 189073) | Groundwater microbial communities from a municipal landfill in Southern Ontario, Canada - Pumphouse #1 | ecosystem: Environmental > Aquatic > Deep subsurface > Groundwater | place: Canada...
CTTTCACGGATTGCAGAAAGAAATTCAGACATCTAAATGGAACGTGCTCTCTGGAGAAAACACGGATGAAGAAATTCAAGCTCCCTGAACTCTTCTAAAAGTCAGGCACCCGAAACCGAACGGCACCACGCTAGCTTTTCGATAACTCTGGAGCCGCCTCGGGGAATTGAACCCCGGACCTACGCATTACAAGTGCGTTGCTCTACCTCTGAGCTAAGGCGGCATGGCAGGAGTAAGAGGAGTATAGGTTTCCTGGTCGTCAAAGGACAAATAAAGAAGAATTAAGTGCGGATTTCACTTGCGTAGGAGCCTTCCAGTACTGACAATGAATGTCCTGTTCTTTTGATGGTCGCCCCGCACACGCGGGGAGGAACGTCCGGACAGCACGGAACACCTAGTGGGTAACGCCCACCCATGCAACGCATATACGGCAAGGTTGCATGCGGACCAGTGCCACAGAGACGAGCTCCCTCAAGGAGTGTGAAACGTCCCCGATTGACGGGGTTGGCCCCGGGCGAGCCGGGGCATCACGGCAAACTCTAGGTGCTGCAAGGAGGATTTGGGTGGCAGGAACTCGCGATGGTTCCGTCGCACCAGCTACCCCTCCGCTACACCCCGCGAAGCCGAGAGGCGAAGTGGGGTACGATCCGCTGAGCAATCCGCGGGCCAGAGAGATGACCATCTCCGCGCGCAAGCGCGTGAACAGAATCCGGCGTACGAAGAACAGGCGCAGGTGCGGGGCAACCCGCACTTTTGCGATATGTACCGCAGTCGCTTTACGTGCCAGAAACGTTAATAACCTGAAAAAGCGTATTGAAGAAGTGAAAGCCGAGAAAACCAAGCTAGCCGAAAAGATAAAGGTGATGGAGCAGCGGATAAAGACGCTTGAAGAAACAAACCGAATACCTGTACCGGAAAGTGCCGAGAGCGTCAGCGAAAAGATGACAAAATTCAAGGCCAGACTGGCGAAGTACAAGGAGTTTGAACTGGTTCCATATGAAAGAAGAACCGAATGAATAGCTTTCCAAAGCAAAAAAATTAGATCATAGAATCTAATCATGAAATGTAAGTTGTTTTTTACATTATAGAATTATATCATAAAATACTTTCATCATCCGTGATGGAAGGGAATCGTCTGAGCAGCGATCATTCACATGAAAGGATGGCAACTATGAGCACTGGATTTCGGTGCGTCAACTGTGGTGAGTTTGCGCAGATGGGCGCAGACCCGTATCAACTGTGCCTGAACTGCTTTAACGCAGGACACAGGCCGAGCCAAGGCTTGGGACACTACGTCGGCTTCGCCTGGAAACGGCTCGGCGACGAGACGTTCCTACTCGGCTTCAAGGGTGACATCGACAACAACCACTGGCACATCGCCCCCGACGGCACCGTGCTGTCAGTCAAGGAGGGGGGTCTCCACCTGTTTCGTCGCACGGATGTGACGAGGCACATTCGGGAGATCTGCCCGGAACTCAGCATCTCTGTCCCCTGGCAGGGCTAGAAAAACTGCTGCTCAGACGGACCCCAACTCGTTGTTGGGGTCTTCTTTTAAGATGGCAAAATCGTAGGTGGATTTCCACTACAGCGTTCAATACGAATCATATCAATAGGACATTTTCTCAGTGTCAGTCCTTTAAAGACACAATCAATAAAAACGGCTGCTTCCAAAGAAATGCCATCAAAAAGGACATTTTCAAATATACAGTTCTTAAAATTACTACAGGACAGACTTCCTCCGCGTATTTCACAGTTCCGAAACATATAGCCATTAAATTCTTCATCAAGAACTCCATTGCCCAATGATAGGCTGCCCGTAACAGTCTTCGATTGCGTATATATCTTCTCAAATGAACTAGGCATATATTTAGTTTACCATATTTAATTGACCTTAACCGGAGCTTCAAACTGGTTCCTGATAAGCTCTCATAGGTAGCTCCATCCTTCGCGCAGCGTTAGGATGCCGACCGTAGCAGACGAAGTCAGAAGAAGTCATTCTCTTTACAAACTCGCTGCGCTACGGATGGCAGGTCATCAGAAGCACAGGAGGGCTGGTTACGCCGCGATTGTTGCCGGATGCGGTCAGATCACAAACGTCAACGCATACATCAGTCCGATTCCCGCGGAGATCAGCGCGAGCTGCAGTACGGCCCGCCCGGCGTGCGTATCTTTGTGGAGCTCGGGCAGGAGGTCGGTTCCTGCGATGTAGAGCAGGTTGCCGGCGGCGAAGGCGAGGAGGAATTCGCTCAAGTGTTCGACGGTCCCCGTTGCGGCGATCGTGAAAACTGCGCCGAGGATCGCCGTCGTACCCGAGAGCGCGTTCCAGAGCAGCGCCCGCGTGCGCGTGAACCCGCTGAAGAGCAGGAGGGCGAAGCTGCTGATCTCGTGGGGGATTTCGTGGAGAGCAACCGCCAGTGTTGTGGCGATACCGACGCGGACATCGACGAGAAAGCTCCCGGCGATGAGCACGCCGTCCACGATATTATGGATTGCGTCCCCGACCAGATTCATGACTCCCACGGGGTGATAGTGGGTCTCCGACGGCAGGATGTGACAGTGGTGCCAGTGGATGAATTTCTCGATGCAGAAGGAGACGAGCACGCCGCCGAGAATGGCCGGGGCCCCGCTCCGCAGGACGCCGCGGTCCGCGAGCTCCGGAATAATGTGGAGAAACACGTCGCCGAAGAGGACACCCGTGGATACGCTCACGAAGGAGAATAGGAGGCGGCGGATCGTCCGCTCCGAGACGCAGAAGAATGCGATGCCGATGAACGAGAGGGCGCTCACGCCAACGACGCTCCCGAGAATGAGGACGTGGATCGCGGAAAACACGCTCTGCATGGTACCTGTTTCCCCGCCCCCTTACGACTCTCTCTAAAGGCAGTGAGGGCAGTGAGGAGCTTCACTGACCGCTGACGCTCTCGGCGGATTTCGTTTGATCCGAAACCAGCGGCACCGTGAGCGAGAACGTCGCACCGATCCCCTCCCGGCTCTTGAAGGTGAGCTTGCCGCCGATGCTCTCTGCGGCGATGTGGGAAATATACAGGCCGAGACCGCTTCCCTCCGTGTCCGACAAACGCGCATTCGTTCCCCTGAAGAGTTTCCTGAAGATGCTCGGTTGCTGGTTTTCCGGGATGCCGATCCCCGAGTTTGTGATGGAAATGGTCGCGCTCCTGCGCGACCGGTTCACGGTGATGCGCGTCTTCACGGCCGAGGTCTCCCGTCCGTACTTGATCGCATTGCCGAGGAGGTTCTCGAGGATGAGCTGCAGCAGGCCCCGATCCGAACGCAGCTCGACCGTCGCGCGTTCCTGCGGGGAAATTTCGATTCTCATCCGCTTCCGTTCCAGTTCCAGCTTGAAGGACCCTCTGATCTCTTCGAGGAGCCGGACGACGTCGATGATCTCGGGATTCAGCTGGACCTTTCCGAGCTCGAGGCGGGACACGTTGAGGAGGGCGTTCACCAGATGGACCATACGGGCGTTCGATGCCGCGACTTCCTCGACGTACTGCTGCTGGCCGCCCGTGAGAGGTCCGGCATCCTTCGTCATGAGCATTTCCAGGTACCAGCGCATGGAGGAGAGAGGCGTGCGGAGCTGGTGCGAGACGAGCGAGATGAATTCAGATTTCATGTGGTCGATGCGGCGTTCCTCTGTGATGTCGCGGAACACCGCGACAGCCCCGATGCACTGCTGGCCCCGCATGATGGGAGTTGCCCGCAGATGGAGCGCGTTCAACGTCCCGTTGCGCCGCTTGAGGGAGAACTCCGGATCAGGGGAAGGGTTGAACCGCTGCTTCGTGCTGAGGACGGACGTGATGGGGTGATCGGCCGTCCGCACATCCTGTCCGTTCTGGTCGACGATGCGGAGCACGGCGGTATAGAGGGGGAAGCCGGAGCCGCTTAGGCGCCATCCTGTCAGCAGTTCTCCGGTTTTGTTGAGGTAGATCACCTGACCGCGCCTGTTGGTCACGAGGAGCCCGTAGTCGATGCTCTCGAGAATTGCCGCGTCCTGCGCATGCTGGGAGCGGAGAGCCTGCGTGCGCTGCTGCACCACTTTCTCGAGATGGTCGTGCGCCTCCCGGAGACGCCGCGCGAGATTGTAGGCCGCACGGTCAACGATCTCCAGTTCATTCCCCGTGAAGATCGAACGCCTGAACCGCCAGCGGCGCACCTCCAGATTGTTGAGTTTCCGTGCGAGCTCTTCGAGAGGACTCACGATCTGTCTCGCGAGGAAGAAGACGCTCAGTGAGAGGAGCGTCACCAGGATCAAGCCGCTTCCCACGAGGTTGGCTCCAAGGCGGATAATGGGCTCGAAGAGCTCATATCTGTCGAGCTGCACGATGATCCCCCACCGCGTCGACGGGATCGTGCGGTATGCCATGAGAACGGGGATACCAGAGTAGTCGAGGGTTTCGGTGGCTCCCTCCTTCCCGGCGAGCGTCTGCCAGAGGACGGTGGATCGCTCTCTTGCTTCATCGGGGATGCGTGCCAGCATTGGGCTTTCTGCATTCTCCTCCGAGTGCAGGAGAATGAGCTCGCCCTGCCGCTCCGTGACCAGGATCACCTGCGCGGTTTTCCCGAGGTACGCGGTTTCCAGGAGGCGTGCGGCGAACACCGTTGGGTCGAAGACGGCGACGAGCTCCCCGATGCGCTGACCGCGCGAGTTCATCTGGGGAGCGACGATGAGGTAGGCCGTCCAGCCGCGATCCGTAAACACGGGACGGAAAAACGTCCAGTCTTCAGTCGCGCTCTCCTGTTCGATTGCCGATTCCGTAAGAGGCGGAGAATCGCTCCTGCGGGAGAGGAGTGTCACTTTGTTCGCCTGGTCGATCTGGTACAGCTCACGGAATCCGATCAGGTTCTGGATCGACGGGAGCGTCGTGAGCAACGGGTCGCGCCCCAGAATCGACAGCTGTTCGCGCTGCTTCGAGATCGTCATTTCGAAGAAGTTCTCCTTGGAAGAAGCGGCGAACTCCAGTTGTGCGGTCGTCCTGACCCTCAGCTCGTGACCGGCTAAGAAAAATGTCGCTATCAACACCCCGACGACGGTGATGGAAAGGAGAGTAAAAGATTCGAAGAACAGCGCGCTCCGAAGGGATGAACGGCGATGCGTGCTCATGGCCGGCGGGATTCCTGGTGAAATCATAGAATCCTCTTATTATAGCACAAAAGTTGGTGTAGAGCCATCCAAACAAAGAAAAGAATCCGAAGAAACCGAGGAACCCGACCCGACTTCGCCCGAGGGCTTCGCCGAGGCGAGAGAGTCCGAGGAACTTCAGCCCTTTCTCGAATTCCTCGGTTTCCTTGTATTTTTCGATTTCCTTGATTCTTTCAAAAAAACCTCCGGTTCACGGAGGTTTTTTGGTTCGAAGGAACGGCGGAAGTTACCGGGTGACCGTGATCGAAGCACCCTGCTCTTGGTTCGGAGCGGCGACTGTCACGCGCTTCGTCGTCGCGTCGCGCAGGATCGTGTACTTCGTCGTGACGCCGGCAGGAGCGGCCTGCGGGTCGTTCGGCAGAGCGACGATATACGCGCCGGTGAGCACGTTCAGGTTGATGAGCGTGCCGCAGGTGGAGGGAGAGACGCTGCTCTTACAAATCTCCGTTGAGGTTCCGGTAATTGTCGATGGCAGATTGCCGTTGTTGTCGATCGAGTACTGGTACACCGCATTCAGGATGGTATTCACGTCCGAACGGCGCTGCGCGTTGCGGGCGTCCCCGAGCTGCTTGGTCGGGTTGATCGCCACGATGACGATGGCAGCCAGGATCGCGATGATCCCGATGACGAGGAGGAGCTCAATGAGCGTGAACCCTCGCCTGAGCGAAAGAGTGGACATGGAAAGAAGAGGGGAAGAACTAAGACTCTGTGAGAGAACTCACATGAGGCGGACACAAGTATAGCCTAACTATGCACAGCTTTTCCTTCAGGAACTCTTGGACAAATCGCCAGAATGTTACTGTGTAAGAAAAATGATGAGACTCTGAATAATGATTTGCAAAATGTTATTGTTGCATGGCTGCATGGTCGCATGGCTACATGGCTCGCAAGCGAAACGCCCGGTTTGTTGCTTGCCAACCATGCAACCATGTAGCCATGCAACATGCTCAGAGTTCCTCATCATGCAGAGTTTTTCAGAGGTTCCATTACACAAAAAAACCCTCCCCGCGTACATCGGGGAGGGGGAAGAAACTTCTTCTTTTTTAGCGGGTCACCGAGATCGTTGCGCTTTGCTCAGCACCCGGGGCAGCGACCGTAAGGCGGCTGGTGGTCGCATTCTTCGCAATTGTGTAATTCGTGCTTGTGGCGGTGGAGGTGTTCGGATCTATCGGCAATGCGACGAGGTAGGAACCCGTGAGCACACTGAGGTTCACGAGACCGGTGCAGTTGACGCCGGGAACGCTTCGGCAGATTGCCGTCGCGGTCGTGGTGATCGTTGACGGCAGATTGCCGTTGTTGTCGATCGCGTACTGGTACACCGCGTTCAAGACAGTGTTCACGTCGGAACGACGCTGCGCGTTTCTGGCATCCCCGAGCTGCTTGGTCGGGTTGATCGCCACGATGACAATGGCGGCCAGGATCGCGATGATCCCGATGACGAGGAGGAGCTCAATGAGCGTGAACCCTCGCCTGAGCGAAAGGGTGGACATAGGGGAAAAAGGGGAGGAACTAAAGCATGGAAAGTCCATGCACTGGACACAGTGTACAACCAGCAAGTTTTTCCATCGGCCTCTTGTCTTGGCAGTCGCCGGAAATGTTGCTGTATATGAAACGGTATTTCCTCTGTATCAGCAGGGGAATGTCTCTCCCGCCTGCGTGCAGACGTCATTGAGACAGTGGTACCACCGGTACTGGTGCGCGGTGCAGACGGGGGCGGGACAAGTGACGCATCCGCCAGCTTCGCTCTGGTCATCGGGAAAGAGAGTGACCGTGGTCTCGAAATGCCGCGAGTAGATCGTCGGTTGCACGAGTGACAGGACGGTCGTGAGGTCGAAGGAGAGGACCACATTCGTATTGTCGATGTTCCTGAATCTGAGGTTCTGTGCGCGCGCTTTTGTATTGAGAAGCGGGAACAGGCTGGTCTTCTGCACGAGGAGGAGATTCCCGGAGCTCGTTTCCGCGAAGATGGTCGGGTACTCGGCGTTGAGCGCCATCTGGAGAGCGAGGATCGCCCCCGTTTGCGAGGTAGCGGGCGCGAGAACGGTCTCCGCGCGCCGGATGCTCTTCGTGAGTGTTGCGAGCAACTGTGAGCCGCGCTGCTCCACCTCCGCAATGCCCTGCTGGCGGGCACGTGTTTCCTGCGTGGCAATGAAGATGGCGATCACCGTCGTGAACATGATGGCGAGGATGCCGAGGAAGAGGATCAGCTCGAGGAGGGAGGAGCCGCCAGAGCTGCGGGCGGGTGTCTTCATAGGCAGAGGGAGAAGGCGGCCACTTCCTGCCAGGAGGGAATCGTCGTCTGCGGGAGGAGCTGCTTCACGACGATTTCCAGCCGACGAAGCACATCCCCCGATTGCCCTTCCGCGCAAATCAGGCGGTTCGTGTTGCCGACCCCGCCGATCTGCAGGAGTTCGCACCGGCCGTTGTTCATGTCCAGTGATTCATTCCCCGCGTATGTCGGGGATGTGCGGAGCTTCAGGAGCGCGTACTCCGCGCACGCCTGCGCGGCGGCGAGCGCCTGATTGGATTGCTGCACCGAGAAGCTCACCTGCGCGGCGGACGTTCCGAGGAGCAGGAGAGAAGAGAGGATCGCGGAAGCGATGACGCCGATGACCAGGATGGAGATCAGTAGGATGTAGCCGGGACGGGAAAGACGGTTGTTCATGCTCGATGGCAGAGAGCTTTGAGCTATGGGCTGAGTTCTCCTCGCTCTAAGCTCATAGCTCATAGTTTTAGGGGCCAGGGGCGAAGACCAGGAGGGATGAAGAGGTCACTCCATAAAGACGGTCATGTTGCCAGTCGTAGAAAACGCCGTTCACCGCGGCTCCGGCGTCATAGGTTTTCAGGATGGGAGCCTCGTTTCGTTCGAGCTTGACGGTATCAATCACGCGGATCTGCGCGGCGTCTGCAGTACCGGCGACGAAGGCATACCGCCCGTATGTGTTTGCGAGACTCAGGACGTCTCCTCCCACCTCCAGCGTCCACGGGCCGGGAGGAGGGGTGGGCACCGGCGCGTCCGCAACGGAGTACATGATGAGCTCGTCAATGGTCGAGCCGTTCATTCTGCCGATGAGGGCGGCGGTTCCGGAGGTGAGGATCGCAGTTCCGTCCTGTACGTCCGGGAGGTCCATCCCAACGCCGGGGGCGAACGCGAGATGTTGAGGATCGAAGATATCCACTACCAGGAACTCTCCCGCGTTGGCGGAGGCCGCGGTGTAGGCGTACCCGTCCTGGAGACTTATCCCTAAGACACTGCCGCTCATGGCGAGGGAGCCGAGGAGCGACATCGGGCCGGTCTCGCTCATCTGGAGAGCGTAGAACTGGTTGCTCGGCGGATCATCAAGGGTGCCGACGAACACTGTGTTTCCGTAGACGGCGATTGATCTGGCTTTTCCGTTCCCGGGGAGATCGAAACTGTTCACGAGGTTACCTGTGGCGAGGGAGGAGGGTGAAGAAATATCGTAGACCTGTACCTCACTCGATGGATTGTCGGTCGCGAGGTAGAGGCGCTCGCCGCTCACGGTGAGTCCGTACGCCGAAGCGCCGAGGTTGAAGGAGCCTGCCACCCGGACCGGTGCGGCCGGGTTCGTGATATCGAAGATATACAGTCCCTTCCCCCCCAGCGCATTGCTGCTTGTCACGTACGCGAAGTTCCCGCCAACGGCTATTTTCTGGTATTCCGGCGTTCCACTATCCGTGAGTAACGCGATGCGCGACATCGCCCCCCAATTGCCGATGGTCGCAACTTTCCGCCAGTTCGTGAGGTAGGTGGTGAGCGAGACGGAGCCGGACCGCGGAAGATCGAAACTCCATGACACGTTCGATGTAACCTCCATCCAGTCCGTTCCCCGCGAGACGATGTCCACGTTCCTGCGGTAGCCGTTCTCCTCGGCGGACGCTCCCGAGAACGTCCACCCCGTCGAGGTGAGCGCGAGACCGTGGGTTCCGAGCGTGAGCGAGGAGAAGCTGCGCGCGCGCATGGCGCGGACTGCTTCAAGCTGTTGTTCCGCGAGGAAGACCGCTCGCGTTCGGTCGCCCCCCGCGACGGTCGATCGTTCTCCGAGGATCAGCGAGAAGCCGATTCCTCCGAGGAAGAGCGCGAAGACGCCGATGGCAATGACCGCCTCCAGGAGGAGGCTGCCGGAACGGGCGCGCCGGTGGTCGGTGAGGCATTGGAATGCGCACATGAACTCAGCGGATGATTGCAGCTACTTCTCCTGTGAGACGATTCTCATCAGTGCGTCGCCGCAGCCGAACTTCCTCGAGGCATCCACATAGAAAGAGAAGAGGTTCTTGAGCGAACGGTACAGCACCGGGTGTTCCGCGAAGCGGTGCAGGCGGTCAGCCATTCTGTCCTGGATGATATTGAGGAGGTCGGAGCAGCTGCAGCCGTGCGTGTCCGCGAGAGAATATGAGCTCACTTTCTTCCTCGGCCCCACGCGGAAGATGGGGACGCTGTTTCCGCTGCGCGGAGATGTGAGCGCGTAGCGCTCGAACGAGAGATACTCCGTCGGAACGGCTTCCGGAATCTGTGTGGTGTACGGACACCAGTCGAGACTGCCGGTGATTCCGTCATTGTCCGAATCGTTATCCGTGGGAGAAGAAGAGCTCGAAGAGGAGCTCGTTGCGCCGCTGGATGTCGAAGAGGAGCTGGAGGACGAAGAGCTGGAGGAAGCACCTCCGCCGCATCCACCCGTGCTCGAGGCCTTGTCGATCGAGAGCACTGCGACAGCATCCTGATAGCCCGGCGAACTACTGTCACTCAGCTGGACGAGGATCGCGAGATCCCGAGACCCAAGTCTCGCCTTTCCTTCATTATCCAGGAGATTGCGGAGGAAGGCTTTCATCTGGCCGCGCGAGACAATGGCCGGAAGGCCGCCGAAAGTTTCCCCGTGCCGAAGGACGCGGACGCGGAAGTCCCCTCTGCCGGACTCCACCGTCCGGTTGAAGGCCCACGAGTACCGGCCGTTGAACGAGAGGAGGATCTGGCTCCCGGAACCGACGTCGCGGAAGATCGTGAACTCGTTGCCGCGCAGGCCGCGGAAGCCGAAGAGTTCCTTCCAGGTGTTCCCTCCGTCGAAGCTGATGCGCGAACGGACGGCGATGCGCGGGCCGCGGAGACCGTACGTGCTCTCGGACCCTGCGATTTTCACCGTGATATCCGCTTTCCCCTTGAGGGTGACAGTGCCGTCCAGATCGAGCCGGTAGGGCACGGCGCATGAGTCGGCGAGAGGTGGGCTGCTTGCGCTGCTGGAAGAGCTGGAAGCACCCGCGCTTGTGGAACTCGAACTTGCAGATCCGGAACTTGCCGAGCCTGTCGTCGGTCTTCCGGGGGCCCAGTAAATGTAGATGCCGTCATTTTCGGTGGTGACACGGGTCTTAAAGTTCACCTTTTTCATGTTGCTTTCCAGGATGAACTCATCGCCCTGGGCGGTGTCGTTGACGATGCCGTCCAGCGGGTTGGCCGACGGATTCTGGGGGTCGTTGGAGATCGATGTGATGTGTGATTTCTTGAACGAAACGCGGGCGTCGATGATTTTCTTCCCGACGCCCGAGGTATAACCGTAGTTTACGATGTGGATCCAGCCGTTGCCCCGTTCGAGAGCCAGACCGGCCGAGACCGGCACCAGGCCTCCGTCAATAATGGTGTTCCCGCTCCCGTCGACGAGGGGGATCGACTGATGATTCGTGAATGCAGCGCTCTGCGTTCCGACAAAAACAGTTCTTGTTCCGTCACCGGCCCCCGTGTTCTCCAGGCGGTCGAAACGGACTTTCACGCGGGGCATGCTCTTGATTGCACAGGAATGCGGTTTCGGTTTAAATTTCAGGAGAACCGCCGCGCTCTGAAAGTCGGCAGTGCGGTCCAGTGCGCCCAGTTCGGTGATGATGAGAAGTTCATCCGACCCAATCCGGATTCGCCCATTGTCCCCGATGCGGTCTCGCATGAAGCGTTGGAGCGATTTCCAGTCGCCGAATGCGGGGTAGTTGGGGAGGAGGTCTCCGTTCCGCAGGAAATACGTGTGTCCGTCGTCGGAGTCCGAGCGGAATGTCTTGTTGAACAGCCAGGAATATCGGCCATTGAACCGGAGAACGATTGGAACGTTCGCCGGGAG
>Ga0265296_1004947_pt1 | contig 11271 bp, 7 predicted proteins | sample MunlanPumphouse1_FD_189073 | JGI IMG/M metagenome (GOLD analysis project Ga0265296, IMG submission 189073) | Groundwater microbial communities from a municipal landfill in Southern Ontario, Canada - Pumphouse #1 | ecosystem: Environmental > Aquatic > Deep subsurface > Groundwater | place: Canada...
AAATAATGCGGCCATAATGCATGTGTAAAAATTATGCTTCCAATATAAAAAACAAAAAGAACTGTAAAAAAGGTTAAAATAATGTCCTTTATAATTTGGGATGTTTTTTTATAAAACAATAAAATCGAAATTACAATAAAAGCTAATAAAAATACAGTTAAATAATTATTTACATGTAAAAAAGATTTACTAAATTCGTTAAAATGAGTAAATAATCTATTTTCTAAAAAATGGTATAAGTCAAGTTTGTCTTCAAGTGTTTTTGCCGACAAAAAAGAGATAAATGACTTTGTCATTATAAAACTATGACGAAGCTCAAAAATTATTCTTGGAGATAAAACAATTAACGCACCAATCACAACAAAAATAATTTTTTTTATTGTTAATTGCTTTTTTAAAACAATAAACAAAGCGGTAAGAATTCCTAGTGAAAATAATATTCCCCATAAAATTTGAACATCTGTATTTAGAGCAAGAAGAACTCCTAAAGCAAAGAAATAAGTTAACCTTGCTTTACTTTTTAAAACATATATTCTTTCTAAAACTAAAATTATTAACAATACAAACAAAGGTGCTATATTTGGATTCCAAATCTGAGAAGATAATGAAACCATTGCGGGAGATATGCTTGTAAGTAAAGCCATTGATAATCCTAAGAAACTGTTTCCAATTCTTTTTCCTAAATAATATGAAAGAAAAATACATAATATTCCAACTATTGACAATATAAACGCGATGCCCTGAGGATTTCCCCCAAACAAAAGAAAAAATGGAGCCAACATATAATACCACCATGGCCCATAAAAAACTCCGGGAATACCCGTGGTTGGTCCTATTAACGTAATATTATGAGCATAAACAATATCCCAAAGGGCCAACATGTCTCTCCCGACATCATAGGTAAATGCAAAAGAATTGGTAAAAACACCCTGAAGCCTTAGAAATGCACCTATCAGAACAATTATATATAACAATAGGTACTCTTTTTTTAAAAATCCGAATAAATTAAATTTCATTTACGTGCCAACTATTTTAATAGCAGGTGTACCATCTAAGTTATATATAGTTTTTATAGTACTTACTCCATCCGGGATTTCTCCCGGATTTCCAAGATATAAAACATTTTTTCTTAAGGAATCTTTAGGCCAATCAATTGGCCTAAAAGTATATTTCCCAAAGTAATGATGCTGTGCAAATCCTCCCGACTGATCCTTTGATTCTTTTTGATACTCATCAGGCGGATACATCAGATAAAAAGCTAGGAACATATATGATTTATCCATAGGCTGTTTATCAGAAATTACTATTTCTTTATAATCTCCTTCTATTTTTTTCATTTCCTCAACAGCTTCTTTATATCCATACTGCCAATCTTGGGAATAATAATAATTTTGCTGAACAAAATATTGATTTAAATAATAGAAAAAATTAAATATAAAAAATAAAAAACACAATGAAAATATTAAATATTTTATATGTATCTTTAATATTTGATATTTGATATTTGATATTTTTTGCACAGCAAAAAGAATTCCAAGAGCAGAGAATATCTGCCATATCGGAAGAAAATTAAGAGTTCTAACCGCATGCGGTACGCCGGTTGTAATAGATGCCGGTATCGGAACAATTAAAAACCAGGCAAATATTATAAGTTTTGTTTTTTTATTAAACTCTCCAAAAATTAGAAAATATATACCTAATAAAATAAACGGAAATTCAAAAAGGTATAAAAGTCCCATGTTGGGAGCATGATGCCTTGATATATCTCCGGTAATAAAAAGCCAATTCAAATCAAAATGAGAAATATAGCCGGAAACCATAGTCTTTGCATAAACAATTCTTCTGTTATCCAGCAAAAATCCTATCTTATCGTTATTTAATTTATCTTGCTCTAATTTTTGTATATTTGTCTTTAATAATTCTGTTTGGCTCGAGAAAACACTTGTCCCCGTAACTCTTAAAAGCGCAGCCCTATTGCCTAATATGTATAGCGCCATAGGTGCAACAACAATAATTCCTAAAATTACAGCAGAGACAATATATTTCTTGTTAATGGCAAATAATTTTTTCCAAAAAATTAAAATTAGCGCAAGAGCAAGAAGAGGTGTAAAAACTTTTTCACTTTGATAAACATAAATACCTAAACCCGCAAAAAATGCAGATAGAAAAAGTAACCAAGGCCTCTTAAGGCCTTTTACAAAAAACAAAACCATCAATAAATTTAGCGCGTCGCCAACATTTGCCTCAAAACCTACTCTTGAAAACTGAATGGACCAAGGAGAAATGGCCATAAATAGCGCTGACAATAGTGCTAATGCTTCTGTATTTAGTATTTTGTATTTAGTATTTTGCTCTTCTTTTAGGTTTTCTGTTTTAAGTTTTACGTTTGAGAAGAGTTCTTTAACTAAAAAGTAAGTGGCAAGGACGGCCAATACCCCAAATACGGCCGAAGGAAAACGCACGGCAAAAGTATTTAATCCAAATATTAAAATTGAAGGAATAGTAAGATAAGCATAAAGTGCGGGTTTATAATCATCAAAGGAGCGAAGTACTACAGGCAAAAACTTTCCAAATTCATCTCTTCCTGTATGAATAATTGAATATGCATTATAACCTAAAGCTACTTCGTCCCAATCGGGAGATGGAGGAATATTTCCCAATTGCCACAATCTAAGCACGGTTGCCAAGATTATAATTCCTAATAATATTAAAAAGACTATCTTTTTACTCATAAACTTAGTTATAAACTTATATTGTGTACGCTGTTAACACTTCTTTTTCGTTTAATAAATAAAATCTTTTCATAACTTTTGCATTATTCGGAACTGAATTAGAAGAATTTATGTATAAAACTTTTTTATTGCTGTTTAATAAATAATTAAAATTTTGAGGGAAAATATATTTCCCAAAACCTTCTACATCTACGAAACCAAAAATATCTCTTTTAACTATTGCTGTATTCCTAAAATATTCCGGAGCGGTTTTGTTATAAAAAAGATAATAAATATATGGCCTTCCCAAGACGTTTGAAACCTGTATGTAGTCATACTTATCTTCTACTGATTTTGCATACTCAATTGACTGTTTATACCCATACTGCCACTCACCTGAAAATTGAGATGGATAATGAGAAAAATAATTATGGATAAAATATAAAAAATTAAAAATTAAAAATAAAATACACAAAGAAAATATCAAATATTTTATCTGTATTTTTGCTATTTGATATTTAATATTTAAGATCATTTGAGAAATATACACAAATCCGTAAGCAGTAAGAATTTGAAAAGTAGGAAGAGCCGTTTCTATACGCAGCGCGTGAGGCGTTTCTCTTGCAGTAGCTGCAGGAATTATCCCAATTATCAACCATAAAGGAACCAACCACCAATTACCTTCCTTTTTTCTAATAAGAAGTAATATTCCTGCCACAAAAAAAACAATGTCCCAAATATACATTTGCCCAACATCTTGAGTAGAAAATTTAGGATTTCCATCCCCTTTTATAAATAAAAAGTTGGGGCTTAGGTTATCAAAATAATGTTTTATGTATTCGACCGAATACAATAGTCTTCTATTATGAATTACCTTTGACCAAAACGCGTTTCCGTCATTAGCAATTTCCTGATTTGCAGTTTTAAGAATAGTAATGTCTGAAAAAATATTTACTTCTTTAAATCTTGACCCGGCTTGAGGAGAAAGCAGAAATGTAAAGGTTGGCAAAAATATAATTAAACCGGCTATTAAGGAAATTAAAACTTCCCTTTTAATAAGCAGTAGTCTTTTTCTAAAAGCAACTACCAGAAGAATGACCAATAGGGGTGCCACCACTCTTGAGGTATTAAATGTATACATTGATAAAGCAAAAGAAACTGCGGAAATGATTAGATACCACTTTCGGTCCTGTACTGCCGCAAGAAATCCCCAAACACCTAAAACCAAAAAAAATGTTGCTACATTTGCCTCAAATGCGGCGCGGGATAACATAAAATGCCAAGGAGAAATTGCCAAAAATAACGCCGATAGAAGAGCTAAGTTATTTGTATTTTGTATTTTGTATTTTGTATTTTGTATTTCTTTATTCCAAAATATTCTACGTACCAAGAAAAAGGTTAACAAAACCGTAAAGACACCGAATAAAGCTGAGGGAAAACGGACAGAAAACTCGTTCAGACCGAAGAGCTTGACGGGAATGACGTCTAGATATGCATACATTGGTGGTTTAAAATCACCAAATGATTCAAGATAATCGTGGGGCAAAAATCTTCCGAACTCGTCTTTTCCGTCAATTCCTAAAGAATAAGCATTATATCCCCATGCGGCTTCATCCCAAGTCAAAGAGGGGGGATTAACCCCAAGCTGATAAAATCTTAAAATTCCCGCAAGTAAAACTATTAACAATAAAGCTAACTTCCAATTCAAGAATTTTTTCATTTTATTTTAACCGACATTAAACCACTGAACAGTATCTATTTACCAATATACTCAATTATTTTAAATGCAGGATTTTTGTCTTTCCAATATATGGTTTTCATAAGCTTAACATCTTTTCCTAAATCAGGACAATCCCCTCTGTTAACATACAAAAAGCCCTTTTTCCCCTGAACCAATATGTTTCCTTGTTTATCTACCTTGGAAATTAAAGGACATTTTTCCGGAACAAAAACGTAATTATCAAACCCTTTATTGTCTAGATCTCCCAATGAACCCGTCTTTTGATACTTTTTGGGATCATATTTTTTAAAAAAAAGAACATATATGTATGGACTTCCGTATTCTTTGGTAAAAATTATTTTTTTGTAATTTTTATCAATTTTCGAAAGTTCAGAGACAAGTTCTTTATATGCATATCCCCTATACCATGGTTGATGTAAAGGTTGATGAACAAATAACTGATGGATAAAATATGAAAAATTAAACACAGAAAATAAAATTAATAAAACTATAATTGGTTTATAAAGAATTAAGTGCTTTTTAAGATTATTAAAAAAACCTAAAAATCCAAACGCAATCAAAAGCTCCAAGAAAAGAATATTTATATAGTACCTATGTACATTAGGAGATTCATCTACGGCAAATGAAATTGCTAGAGGAAAAACTAATACAAGAAATAAAGTTAGTTTACCCCATCTTTCCTTATTTTTAAGACTTAAATATATTCCGTATAACAAAAAGGGTAATTCTATAATATAAAGAATTCCCATGTCCGGTATTTTTTCTCTTTCCGGCTGTCCTCCTTTTAGAAAAAGAAAATCGTAACTAAAATAATCAAAATAATTTTTACTAACTACAAGAAAATGGTTAACAATTTTATTATGAAAAGCTCTGGTAACAATAACGTTTCCCCCTTGATCTTCTCTTATATTTTCCTCCATGGTAAGCATAACAATAGGTGCATTGAAAATGCTAAGTTGTTTAAACCTTTGAGAGGCTCCGATAATTACTAATAAATTAATTATTGTAACTATTAAAAGTATCAATATAAACGCTCTTCTTTGCCCAAAAGTAAATTTTTTAAAATAAAAAAACAATATGCTTAAAAATAAAACAGGAAGTAAGGCTCTTGGAGAAGCATAAGTAAAGATACTAGTAATCCAGAAGAATGCAGAAAATAACAATAAATACACTCTATCCTTGTCTTTCCAGAGAAGAAAACAATAAAAACCTAAAAGAACGAAAAAAACTGAAACTAAAGGATCACTTTGTACCCGAGAAAGAAAAATAGACAATGGATTAACAGCAACTAAAAAAGTTGTCAGAAGAGAAAGTTTTTTGTTTCCTGTTAAATTAAAAACAATAAGATAAGATAAAAGAACAAAAATAAATCCTAAAATTGCCGTAGGAAGTCTTACCGCAAACTCTGTAAGTCCAAAAATAGCGATGGATGGAATGGTAAGATACGAATAAACGGCTCCGGGGTCACCGAAAGATTTAAATATTAAAGGGGAAGGGCTCGAATGTTCATCTTTCCCTGTCAAAAGAATTGAATAAGCATTGTAACCAAACGAAGCTTCATCGGAATGGAAACCTGAAGGAATAGAACCAAGCTGATAAAACCTTAAAAATGCGGCGAGTATAACTATTAACAATAAAAATAGTTTCCAATTTAAGAATTTTTTCATTGTTTTAAATAAATATTCCACATAACTTCTTCATTTTTATATGTTGTAATCTTGGAAACCGGTTTTTCCTTATACTTACAAGAAACATTGGAAATATAAACAGTATTGGGTTGTATAAGTTCATAAGGATTTTTTGAAGAACTTATAAAACATTCTTTCGTAAGTGTAACATTATCAAATTCTATTGGAAATTGATTTATTTTACTTTGAACAATTTTTGGATCTATTTTGTTATAAAAAGCAAAATGTAAAAATTCAACAGGTCTTACTCCGGAAATTATAACTTTTTTCCCTTCTTTAATATATTTATTTGTTGTATAAACTAAATCTTTTGTAGTTGTTGCGAAATATTTTGAATTTACTCTTGACCAATCATAATAATATTGCATTAGATATCCTATTACCGAATACGTATATAAGATTAAAACTATAGCTAAAACTAGATATCGGAATCTTAATTTCTTAAATCCGGTTATTAAATAATAAATACCCGCGCCTACAAATACATAAAGCCAAAAAACCATAAACGCAGACCTTGATGTCCAAGTCGGAGTACCTACTCCCAAAGCAGAAGGCAAAGGCGAAATTAAAAGCAGGAGTAAGACTAAATAAAATTCCTTTCTTTTTTTTGTAAATAGATATAAAAATCCAAAGATCAACAATGGTAATTCAAAAATATACATTTCCCCTCTCCCCCAAATTGAATATATTCCGCTTGCTTCTTGATCTAAAAATAAATATTGAGGCGAAAATGCCGTCAGGTAATTTGTTGCAGCAATTCTAAACCAATAAGTGAATTTATTATGATATAAAGTTTCAATTATTTGTGGCTCATTAGAAGCTCTTCTTTCCAATTCAACACTTAAAGATGTTTTCTGTTTATCTAAAAAGAAAAAGGGAACTCCGCCGGGAGAAACATATGAGGCTGCATTTTGAGTAATGCTTAAAAATCCATAGGAACCAAATGCAAGTAAAACCGTAGTTAATACTATTAATAAATGCTTCTTGCCCAGTTCTTTAAATTTATACCAAGCTAAAATAAGCATCAATGGCAAAAAGAAAATCTTAAATGCTGAATAACCATAAAAAGCCAAGAAAAAAACCACCATTGATAAAACTATAAACCTTGTTTTGTTTTTTGAATATAAATATATAAAAATACCAAGCAAATATAAAGTCAATGAAATATCAGCTTCAATAACAAATCTTGCCAGTTGAATTTGCCAAACGGAAGCTGAAAGAGCAAAAGATGAAGCAATAGCAATCTTATCGTTAAATAGTTTTTTAACAATAAAGTAAAAAAGAATTACTGAAAATATAGCTGCTAATGCATATGGAAATCTTGCGGTAAAAGAATTTAGAGGCAAAAGTAAAGAAAATGGAGTTTTAATATATACTAAAACCGGACCCCAAGTGCTTGCTCCGTCTATTTTAAAAACAACGGGCAGAAAGTTACCGAAAACATCTTTTCCTGTATGAGCAATTGAATAAGCAGTGTACGTTTCCCTGATCTCATCGTCTGTCATGCCTGTCGGCACATTACCTAAATTATACAAACGCAGAAAAGATGCAAGAACTATAATTATTAAAAGGAGGATAAATTCTTTTTTAAATCTTAAGAATTTTTTCATTTAATTGCAGTAAACCACATATTCATTCCTAATTCAAAAAATCCGCTTTTTATCTTTCTTTTTTCAAAACCTGCTTGCATCAATATGCTTTCAATTTTTTCTTTAGGGTGATTATGCTTATGCTCATGTATTTCTTCCGAACTTATTAAACCAAATCTTGCCATAAAATGCAGGAGCTTATCTGCCCATGGCGCAGGAGTAGTAATAATAAAGATACCGTCTTTTTTTAATACTCCTTTTATTTCTTTTAAGACGAAATGCAATTTATCTTGCTCTATATGTTCAAAAACAGCGAGCATTGTAACTACGTTAAAATAATCATCGTTAAAAGGCAGTTTATTTTTTGTAATGTCGAAAAGTCTAAGATTTAAATTCTTCTCATTTATTTCCGATAATTTTAGCGAAGGATCCAAACCGTATTTTTCTTCAAACTTTGTAGAAACTAAAAAATAAGGGTATGAACCGCAACCGATATCGAGTATTTTTCCCTTCCTTTGTTCTCTTGAAATAAAACTGTTTGCCTTCTTCGCTCTCTGTTTGGCTAAAAAAACTTCAAGAATACCTGTTCCGCGGGTATAGTGATCATTTTTCATATATTATTAATTAACAAATCTATACTTAAGAAGATACCACAGCGCTTTTGAACCATCCCTTATTGTATTGAGCTTCTTACCTTCATCGTAGCCTCTGGGATTTGCAGTTATGGAAACTTCTTTAATTTTATATCCTTGCTTTAATAATTTAGAAGTTATTTCCGGTTCAAATTCAAATCCTTTTGCGTTAAGCTTTATTTTTTCTACAGCTTTTTTTGGGAAAAGCTTGTAGCATGTTTCCATATCTGTTATCCATTGTCCGTAAAGAATACTTGTTATAAGACTTAAAAACCTATTTCCAAAGTAATGAAGAATAAATAAATGTTTTTTTTCTTCTTTATTTAAGTGAGGCATCCGATTGAGTCTTGTTCCGTAGACAACTTCGGCATTTTTTTTAAGGATTGGCTCCAAAAGACTGTTTATATACCTTGGATGATACTCTAAATCAGCATCCTGAATAATAACATAGTCTCCTTTAGAATTATTAATCCCCGTTATTACAGCTGCACCCTTACCTTGGTTTTTTTTATGATAAATAATTTTTATCTCTTGGGATTTTACTTTTTTCAGTTTTTCTCTTGTACTATCCGTTGAGCCATCATCAACAATGATAATTTCCCTATCAACTTTAGGAAACTTCGTATTTAAAAGTCTTTTAATAACTTCCAGAATTGTATTTTCTTCATTAAAAACAGGAACAATTACTGATAATTTCATTCTAAATAATTTTTTATAATTTCTGAATCCTTTTTTAGAAATGCCTTTTGGTATGTAAGACTAGATTTTATAACTCTTGGCATTAAAACTAAAGTGTTAAAATATCCGATAAAAAAAGGCCAATCTCTTCTTAATAAGGCTTTAAAAAAATGGTACGGTAACCAGATAAGATGCATAAATTTTAAGTTTATGTCTGTTGCATTTTCCCTTACAAAGATAAGTTGATTTCTGTACGCAATTGCTTTTATTTGAGAAGACGTGTACTTTTCTTTTATTGATCCTTTTTCATGTTCATGAAAAACAATGCTTTTTGGCTCAAAGAAAATTTTATATCCTGATTTTAAAGCTCTATATGATAAATCTATGTCTTCCCAATAAAACGGATTATAAAGCTCATTTAAGCCTCCCAGTTTGTCCCAAATAGCTTTTTTGAATGCGCCGCTTCCGCAGCTAACCCAAAGAGTATTTGTTTTATTAACTTCACCCCTTCTGTGAATTAAAAATCCCCTCTTCCATTCACCTAACCCTCTTCCTCTTTCAACAATTTTTCCCTCTTCAACACTTTTATCTAAACACCCTACCGCAAAAACGCTTGGCTCTCCTGAGCTTGCTTGCCCTGAGACTCTCAAATGGGTCGAAGGATCATCCTCAAAGCGTTTAAGTAAGGGCTCAAGAAAATTTCCCTGCGGATATACATCTGTATTTAAAAGAACAACAACGTCTCCCGTAGCTTTCCTTACGCCATTATTTACAGTTGACGAAAAACCCAAGTTCTTTTCATTTGTTATCAATCGTAAATTTGAAATTTGAAATTTGAAATTTGAAATTACCGACGCTGATGCGTCGGTTGATGCATCATCAACAATGATTATTTCTACTTTTCCCTTTTTATAAGAACTTACCGCATTCAAAACTTTTGGCAAGTTTTTTTCCAATAATTTTGCGCCGTTGTAATTTGGAATTACTATACTTATATCCATATTCATAAAAACTTAAAACCTAAATCCTAAAACTTAAACAATTAAAGTTAAAATAAGGAATCATAGAATTCTACCGTGTGCTCACCTTTGGGAACAATTATACCTCTAAAATTAAAGTCCGTTAAATATATTTTTGTTTCTATACCATCAATTGTTGCATGCCAAGTTGGATAATAGCTATCGGTAAGGATTAAGAAACCCTCTCCGGGATTACTTGTTTTTAATATCACTTTTTCATTGCTATAGTCTATAAAATCAACCTGACCAATGTCCCAATTAGATTTAAATAAGTCTTCGTTAGAGACATTCTCTACAACTGCTCTTGAATTTAATGGATAGTTTACTTCAAATAATGCATTTATGGCTTGCTGTTTAGATTTAACAATCAAAGTCTTGTTTACAAAAAATGCTCTCGGTAAAACAGTGCTATTTTCGTAAACTTTAACAAATCCGTCCGTAAAAACCAGATTTAATTTTTTATTTGTTTGCTCTTCCAAGCTTAATACATATTTTACTCCCAAAAGATCGCTTATCCTTGATAAAGGATCTTGAGGAGTAATTATTCTATTAAAACCAAAAGGCGGACTTATATCCGGGATTCCTCTGCTGGACGCTGCCATAAGTTCACCATATCTTTGAAGATATAAAGGATCGTATCCATCAAGAGTTTGTATTTTATACATAATGGAAAAATTTGGGGGTAAAATTCTTGAGTCGGTTGACATAACTCTAAAAGGTTGTTTTTGATTTTGCAAAAAAGTTGTTACTTTAGTTTCCGGAAAAAGATATTCCTTTTTAGTAAAAGGTTCAAACTTCCAACCGAATCTAAAAAGATCAATAACTGTTAAGAGAATAAATCCGTAAACTAAAAGATGTACAACTTTTTGTTTGTGTTTGTTTTTTTCCGGATAAAATATATAAATAAATATTAAAAAGGAAATAATTAAAAAAAGAATTGTTGGAAAAATAAGATTTTGCTTTGCAACTTTAAGATTTTCCGGGGAAATTAAATTGCTATTAGAAATTAATACAAATCCCCAGATTAAAGCAAAAAAAATGGAAAATAATACCAAAATATGCAAAACCTGTTTTTTATTCTTTAAGGAAAAGAAATAATCTAAACCCAATGCCGCTAAAATACTTAAGGAAAAATCGGTAATAAACAGCAATCTTGTCGGTTGTGCCGTAGAGAGAAATGGCAAGTCTAATTTAAAAGGGAGTTTTGCAAAAA
>Ga0265296_1004948_pt1 | contig 11260 bp, 10 predicted proteins | sample MunlanPumphouse1_FD_189073 | JGI IMG/M metagenome (GOLD analysis project Ga0265296, IMG submission 189073) | Groundwater microbial communities from a municipal landfill in Southern Ontario, Canada - Pumphouse #1 | ecosystem: Environmental > Aquatic > Deep subsurface > Groundwater | place...
CTGGTCCGGATATTGATGATAAAGAATTTAAATCACTATTACAGAAAGGTCTCCCAAAAATTTCTGAAAGATTTGTTGTTAAGACAATCATTGTAATCAAAAATAAAGACGGCACTTGGATTATTGATAAGAGAATTAAATTAGGAAAATAAGCCCAGTGCGGATATATTATAGGCCATTATTTGTTTCTAAGTGAGAAGTATCATTAATTTTATAGACTTCTACTTTATTATTAGAAATTCCAATAAGATTTATGCATGCATTGCTTTGACCAATAGAATATCTTTCTTTTAGGGATATCTTTAATAGAATGCCCAAAAACGCCTTATTAACGCTTCCATGACCTACTATTACTATACTTCCTTCTTTATGTTTTTTCTTGATCTCCCCTAAAAAAGCAAGCACTCTCTCACTAACTTCTTGCTGGGTCTCACCGTTCGGTGATCGATATTCATGCCTAATCTCTTTCCAATTAGAAACGGTTTTATGGACAAAATCCCAACTCTTTCCCTCCCACTCTCCAAAATTTATTTCTCTAAGTCTCTCATCACAATTCACCTGCAGGCTCTTTTTTGTGGTTATCTCCCGCGCGGTTTCTATAGCCCGGCTTAAAGGACTAGCATAGACCGTATCAATCTTTTCATTTGCAAAATACCCCGCTAATTTTTTAGATTGTAATTTACCTGTTTCGGTAAGCATAGAATCGGAAATTCCACTAACAATCTTATCCCGGTTATGTTCTGTTTCCCCGTGGCGAATTAAAAATATTTTTAGCATTTCAAACAGCTAACTCCTCTAATATCTTTAGATAAGCTTCTTTTCTGACACCTAACTGTAGGCCTAAAATCTCTGAAGGGACTATCCACTTATACTCACAAAACTCCTCTGGTGAAATTTTGATGGGTTCACCTTCATATTTAATTAAGAATGGATGTAATCTTATCTCAAACCCGCTATTAAAAAAATAACTTACGCCACTTCCTTCTCTTTGTATTTGTTCATTCCTTAAATCAATAGATAGCTCTTCTTTTAACTCCCTCTTGATCGCCTCTCTAGCTATTTCTCCTTCTTCTATTCCTCCTTGAGGAAACTTCCAATCATTATCATCACGATCGGATAAACAAATTAGGATTTTCTTTTCTTTATTTACTATTATTCCTACAGCTGTATTTCTATAGTTCTTTGCCATTAGGTTGAGAATGTAGAAATCTATTTAAACGTGGTTCAGCAAAGAAGAATATATTTCTGTTAAGAAATCTGTTAAAAGGGGTAGAAAGTATGTCAATAAAAAAGAGGAATAAAAATATTAAAAAACAAGACAAAAAATAAAAACAGTTATATTTTTTACCTTCATTAATTATGTGTGTTTTATTCATATTCGTCCTTGAGATATTTTTTTGTTATAGGAAATATTGTTAAAGATATAACACATAGAATTCCTAATGTTAGGAATCCAATTGTTAAGCTAACATCTGTTAATGCACCGATTATTGGTCTTAAAATAAGAGTTATTAGTGCTACAACCATAGATATTAAAGATAAGATTGTTGCACGCTTCTCTGAACATATACTATCGTTGATATGTTGTGATAATATCGGCTCTCTGACTGAAACGATTATTCTTATCAATAAGTAAGTAATTACGGCAATTATGGGATTAAAAACAAGCCCTAAGATTATAAATCCTATAGCTGGTGCAAGTCCAGATATGATAAGTAACGTTTTTGAGGTTGTTAATTTGCTTAGCCATTCTATTTTTCTATTTACAAAAAATATTCCTAAACTTCCAATTGCTAAAAATACTCCGAACCAAGCTACTGGTACATGTGAGGTTTGAAATTGCGGTTGCCATAATAATACGAATGAGGACATAGCTACAGCAATAAACACTCTATTTAGAGCCAATCTCCTTAATTTTTTATTTTCCTTAAGAAGTTTCAAGTCTTTAAATGAAATGGCGAAACTTTTAATTTCGTATTTTTTTAAGGGTATGTCCTTTAAAGTCAAGGTGATTATGAAAGCAGCTAAATATGACGCTAATGTTAAATAAATTAAAAGATTAAATTGCCATGGAATTAAGTCTTTCGCAATTATTGAAGCTAGAGGGGGAGTGATAACTCCTGCAAGAACTTCTGCTGAAAAAAAATGTCCCATGCTTTTACGCATTTCTGATTCTTTCTTAGATATTTTTAGTGAATCGTATATTAAAGCCTCTGTAGCACCAGATGCAAAAGTTATCCCAATACCCAAAAATATGAACGCCAATGCAAAAAGAAAAATATTATTAGCAATTAAATAGCAAAACATCGACAGCATAAAAAATATGCTTGAAAATATTAATGATTTTTTTCTCCCATATTTGTCTGCAATAACCCCTGTAGGTATTTCAAATAATATTATAGTAAGACCCATTATTGCCCCTAAAGACAATATCTCCGCATAAGAAAGATTACGCTGTAAGTAGAAAAATGTCACAACAGAACTAAGCCAAAAACAATTATTAAATAAATTAACCCAAAATAGTTTATTAACATTTTTGTAATATTTGTTCATGTTTTTACATTTATTAAAACATTTATATAGTTAATCTATTTTAATCTACCATACATAAAAAAGTCTTCATACCCTGCATGGCAATTAACATGAAATAATTTTTCTTGTAAAATGTCCCTTGTCCATCTGGCAACAGGTGCAATTTTATCTTCTAATACACTATCCCAAGACCTTAATTTACCCTTATACCTGAGAGGAAAACTTATTATTAGTCGTCCTTGAGATTTTAATATTCTCTCCGCTTCGGTTATAGCCTCATCTGCTAGAACTCCTGCTACACACCATGTTCTTAAAGAGATGTATGCATCAAAACTATGTTTAGGCAATAGTGTATTATCTGCTGATCCGACTTTAAAATTTATATAAGGATACTTTGCTCTTCCGATATTACAAATATGTTTACTAGGCTCTACGCAAGTCATCTTAAAATTTATATTGGCAACTTCATCACCTTCGTTAGAACCAACATCAACAACTTTAGCATAATTGTTTAATCCTTCACTAAGTAAAAAATCTGTAATTAATCGATTCCAATTTTCCCCTCTTCTAGAATATTCTTGAGATCTTTGTACGATAAAGTCATCCGAAGAATATTTTTGCGACCTATTAATATGTATCTTTGGCCGCACTAAAGATTTCCATAAAAACCAATATTGCTCTAACCCTTCAGTCAATAATCTATTTCTCATATTTCTTTCCTGAATACAAAAATTAGCATCAGTACTATATCTAGATCTAATCTTAACAGGTAATATTTCTTGGTTCTGATTCCAAACATTCTCTAATGAATTATTATGGTGCATCGTACACACTCATCAATTTCTTGACGTTATTTTCCCATGAATCTCTTATAACAGACTCCCTTGCATAGTCACTCATAGATTCCTTTATTGTCTTGTTAGCAAAGTATTTTATTGCATCTTTGATTTGAATTATATCGTCAGGATCGACAAACAATCCATTTTTTTCTGAAGTTATTCTTTCATGATAGACCGGAATATTTGTGCAGATAATTGGAGTTCCACACGCTAATGCTTCAAGCATAGTTGTACTCAATTGATCAACATAAGGTATACTTATTATTGCTTCAGATAAATTATATATTTCTACAAGATCTTTCTCGTTTACGGTATCTAAATATTTTATTCGTGCATCTGCGTGCGTTTTATTTTTTAATTTATTTACATAAGATGAATCAGCTATTTTTCCAGTTAAAACTAATAATTGTGCATTTAGATTAGCGTCCATAAAAGCGTCAACTATATTTTCAATATTATTTTGTTCTCGACAAATTCTTCCGCTAGTAATTACCGGCGATGTCGAGGATAATCCGAATTTAGTGTATGTCTCTTCATCAACATATTTTTTCTTAAACATAGTTTTATAACCCCAAGGTATTATCCAAATCTTTTGTTTAGGGACAGAATATATTTTTATTAATGTGTTTTGCATATGTTCTGAAGTAGTAGTTATATGATCTGATACTTGCAAGCTTTGTAAAAGCCTTTCTTTGAGCAACGGATTTCTTAGTGATTCATCCAAAACATCTTCCCCCCACACGGAGAGTACTTTCTTAGTGTTTTTAGAAATTACAGTCAAAGCATGACCATAACAGGTGGCAAAGTGTGCGTGAACAACATCATAATTTTTTCCATTTAATGCATTAAGCATATTTTGAGGCACGTTATTAAATCTTTCAACTCGATCAAGATTATCTGTATCTCCAATTGCAATATTTGCTATTCCCTTAATTTTTCTTGATGCTACATCAATATTGTATCCATAGCTAGATAACGAATCAAACCACCTTATAGTATGTATAGAATCTGGAGGAGCAACAAACAAAACGCGATTCTTTTGGGTCTGTAATTGGTACACAATTTCTCTTTCAGTCTCTTCTCTATTAACGATATTGAATCTTGCATATGAAAGATACCATCCAGTTTCTTTAAATAATACCTTACTTTTATCAAAAAAATTGAAACTTTTTGGTGTAAAAAATCGTACGTGTGTCGGATCAGTATATGCACTTTCATGTCGATAGTTAGGAACTTTCACAGTTAACATAGCTCCAGGCTTCATTATACGCCATAATTCTTCAACTAACGGCAAATAATTATTAACATGCTCTAAAACGTGAGATGCCATTATTTCATCAACACTGTTTGTGGGCAGAGGTAATGAACCTTGCTCTAAGTTCACAACAAGATCTACGCCGGGAAGTGATTGTTTATCTATTCCGATAAAGGTTTCATCTATTTTTCTAGAACCGCAACCTATATCTAACTTAACTCGTTCTCTATTTAACATATTTTCAATACTACTCATTTTTTTCTAACAACATAATTTCCAATCACTAACGAATTTATTGGCATCCCAGAATAGGAATTAATAGCATCTATTGGAGAATCCACAATGGGTTCTCCTCTCCCATTAAAACTGGTATTTAATAAAACCGGATCCCCGGTTTTTTCACCGATAATTTTTAATAATTCAGCATAAATATAAGATTCTTCAGTACATACTACTTGCACCCTTAATGTATTATCAATATGTATTACTGCCGGTATTCTATCTTTAGCATATGGCGTCGCTTCAAAAGCCACATTCATGAATCTGCTATCTGAAGAATTTTTTAAATATTCTGATGCACTGTTAGCGGAAATAGACGGACATAAAGGCATCCATAGTTCTCTATGCTTTACATTTTTATTGATATAATCTCTAGTTTCTTCCTTTTGGGGTAATGCAAGAATACTACGATGTCCGAGGGCTCTGGGTCCAAATTCAGATCTTCCCTGATACCATGCAATAATCCCTTCTTGTAGCAGTAATTCTGCAGCAACTTTTGCAGGAGCGTCGGTCTTATAAAAAGACATTCCTGATTCATTAATTGCATTTGTTATTTGTTCATCACTGAATTCTTGTCCAATTCCTGCGATGTGTAAAGACTTAGGTACAATGCCCTTTTGTTGTACAAAGCTATATACTGCTGCACCCAGACTTGAACCATTATCCCCTGGTGCAGAAGGAACATATATTTCATCGATGAAAGGTAGTTTTAATAGTTCTCCATTCATTTTGCAATTAAGTGCTACTCCTCCAGCCACACATAATTTTCTAGATCCAGTAATATTATGCATATAATTCACAAGATGTTTGCAGGTCTGCTCAATAGCATATTGTAATGATGCTGCTATATCTTTATGAAATTGGGTGATTGGTTCTCCAGATTTTCTTGCTGATCCGAGAATCTTTGATAAGTCAGCATGATAACATCTATCGTGGGTTAGAGTTTCTACCATTTGGAATGCCTTTTTAATTTTGAATCCGTCATCTTTTAAAACAATCATTTCATCTAGAGGTATTATAGGTTTACCATATGCTGCAAGTGCCATTACTTTTCCTTCTTCATCCCATGGTTTAAATCCTAAATATGCGGTCATAGCACCATAGAACATCCCTAGGCTATGAGGAATTTTTTGGGTTTTTAATATATCTAATTTTTTCCCTTTCCCATATAACATCGTAGTAGAATCTAATTCACCCATATTGTCTACAACTAGAACCATAGCATCGTCAAATCCACTCAGATAATAAGCACTCGCTGCATGTGCTAGATGGTGTTGAACATATTCTATTGGCGCAATTATTCCGGCGGTGTTTAATATCTCTTCTAAATCATTAATATATTTTTGTCCGCGTTTTAAAAATTTCTTTGTACGATAAGATTTAGGATGCAATAGATATTTTTTTGGATCTCCAAATATTACATGGAATGGTGCTTGTTTAGAGTATAACTCGGGATTTATAAAATATGAAACTAAATCAATATCTTTGGGAGTTATTCCTGCATTCTCCAATAATTTATTGACTGCATTTATTGGTTTCTGTCCTATAGCATGTTTTTTTCTTGTAACACGTTCTTCTTCAATAGCCATGAAAATTTCATCATTAAGTATTAAACTTGCTGATGAATCATGCGTACTTCCGGATATTCCCAAAATATTCATTTGGATAACCTTGCCGATTTTTCATATATATCATATAATTTTTTTAGTATAGCAGTGTTTGATAGTGAATCTCTCAATAATTGCAGTTCATTGTATGCAGTTAACGCATTATCTGGTTTAAGTAAAAATCTTAACTTCGATTCCATTTCTACATCGGATTCAAATAAATACGTATCAGACAAATAAGATTTTATACCACCGATTTTTCTTGCTAGAGGCACACATCCCGCTTTTATAGATTCAAGAGTTACAATTCCCAGAGTCTCTATTTCACTAGCTAATACAAAATGTGTACTCGTATCATATAATGTTTTCACTAAACTATCAGATGGATCAATTATTATTGACGCTTTTGACTTATTTTTTTCTAAAAATTTGGTAAAATATTGTGTATCAGATGCACCTGCTACAATTACATCTAGTTTTGGATTAATCTTTTGTGATACGTCAATAACTTTATTCTGTCTCTTAAAATCGAAGAATCTCCCGATTGTAATTATTCTAGGATTATTCCAATCTTTAGTGTTATAAGCTGATTCTTGCAAAAACGGTGCAATTTCAAATATTCTATTCTTAGGAATACCCATATTTATAAATAGTTTTGTGTCTTGAGAGCTATTTCCTATAAAATTGACATCTTTTAATACTGCATTACTAATACAATCAACGTATTTTTGATTATTTTTGTATGCCTCATGACATTCGTGTAAGCCATCTCCATGCCAGTATGTGATCGAATTCATACTTTTTGACGCATTAAATATTTCTTTTACGGCTTCGAATTGATACCATCCCCTAATATGAACAATATCCGGTATTATGTCTGCCAATCTTAAAACAATACTCGCTCCAGAAAGTTTAGGAAATTTTCCTGATTCATCAAGATAATCTGGCAGTAATCTTTCTATGTTATCATTAATTGTCAATAGTTTTTTGTCCAAACATATATCTCTATTGACTGCATATCCTAAACCATATACTTCATGTTTTTTAGAAAGTTCTTTAACTAATCGTATAGCTTGAATACTGGTGCCGTCTATTATTGGATGATACGTTGGACTATAAACTACAATTTTCATTTTTTAATCAGCCAATTTTCAATAATTAAGTAATCAGTAGGAGTTGTGAAAAAGAACTTTACACCATCATCAATTGTTGTACATATAGGTTCTCCTCTAGAATTTAAGGATGTATTTAAAACTGCAGGGACTCCTGTAATATTCTCAAAATTTTTTATTACTTTATAGAATGTATCATTTATATCTCTAACTACTTGTACACGAGCAGTTCTGTCAACATGCAGTGCTCCAGGTATTTCTTTAACAGCCAGATCATTCATCGGTATTGCTTTAGTCATAAATTCTGTTGCTTTAACAATATCGCAATATTGCTTGTCTGAATCTATTATGGCTGGCGCTACAGGTCTCCAATATTCTCGTTGTTTAATGACATTGAGTTTGTCTTTTATATCAATGCTTCTGGGATCTCCTAAAAGACTTCTATGACCTAGCGCTCTTGGACCAAATTCAGATCTTCCCTGCATCCATGCTACACTATTACCCTGTGATATTAATTCCGCGGCTGTTAATTCTGGATTTGCAAGTTTTTCTCCTCTTAATCCATTTCTTGTAATATATTCTGCAACTTCTTTTCGATTTAGATTTTGTCCTAAGTATGGCGTTTTCATTTGAGTAATAGGATCATTAGTTTCGATAGCACCAAGATACGCGGCTCCTAAACACAATCCACAATCATTAGCTCCCGGTTGTATAAACATATCTTCAACCCAAGGCAATGCACTTATTTTTCCATTCATCTTACAATTTAATGCTACGCCTCCACCTAGAGCAACTCTTGTTTTTCCATACTTATTATGTGCCGCACTTAATACATTTATGACTGTATCCTCCAAAAATGTTTGTACAACATAAGCAAAATCTTTTTGTTCCTGTGTTAGTTCTCCAAATGTTCTCTCATATTTTTTGAAAGTTTCGTAATATTCTTTAGATAAGGAATATCTCCCATTTTCGAATCTAATTATTTGTGGAAAATTTTCTATTTGCTTACCATACGCAGCTAACGCGGTCATCTTTCCTTCACTAAAACCAAAATCACCAAGTCTTAGAAGTTTTGCAGCTCTACTGTACATAAATCCTAAGCTTTGATCAAGAGGATATTCATCAATTTTTGTTAGGTTTCTGTCTTCACCTAAATATAACGAAGTTGCTGTCCAATCCCCTGCACCATCTATAGCTAGAACCAATGCATCTTCAAAACCACTTGCATAGTAGGCACTTGCAGCGTGTGCTTTATGATGTGATACAAAACTTGTTTTATCTCCGGATGGATCGAGCGATCTAGCAAATTCTCTATATCTTGATCTTATAATATCGAGTTTCATAAAATTGTCTCCTTCCCAGCCTACATGTACAAACTTATCTATATCGCCGATTTTCAAATTTGATTCTTTTAATATCCAATCTAGCGATAATGCTGGAGGTTTGCCCTCGACTTCGATACCCGGATGATGTTTTATTTTTGATAATCGCTCTTCTTCTAATGCGTATCTTATTTGTCCATCTTCGTATAAACAAACTCCAGAGTCATGCGTTAATGAATGTATTCCCAGGATTTTCATTTTACATACCTTCTCAAAGTATCAGCAACAATAGCTATATTTATGTCGGTTATTTTTTCATGTGTTGGAAGACAAAGTATTCTTGAATGCATACTTTCAGTATTAGGAAGAACACAGTCTTTGTCTGTGAAGAATTTTAATTTATGTAGTAAGGTTGGATTATATATTCTTGTTTCTACACCATTGTCTTTTAACACGTTTTTTATTTTTTGAGCAACATCTTTACCATTATAATTAATAAATATCCCGAAGTATTGTGGCGCAGAAGTTCCGTGCTGTTCACTCTGAAATTCTATATGCGGGATTGTGGATAATGTATCTCTATACTTTAATACATTGATGCGGATTTTAGATAATCGCATATCAACAGTTTCCAAACTGTCTAATGTTAGAATGGCATTAAATTCGGATAATCTACCATTCACCCCTAATTGCAATGTTCTTTTTTCGTAATCATTTCCGAAATTTTTAGCATATTTTAATTGTTCATATAATTCATCAGTATTTATTGTAATGAAGCCTCCAAGGCCTCCTGAGAGTACTTTTGTCGCATCCAGGCTGAATGCTTCTATATCGCCGAAGGTTCCTATCTCTCCATGAGGAGTGATTGCACCAAATGCTTGACAAGAATCATATATTAATGGGATATTTGCGTTTTTTGATAATTCTTTGAAAGATTTAATATCTGATGGAACACCGAACAAGTTGACAGGCAGTATTGCACCAGTATTAGCAGAAATTTTATTATATACATCAATAGAATCAAGTGTCCAAGTATGTTTATTAACATCAGCGAATACCGGTTTTCCTCCTGCATGTATTATTGCCTGAATAGTTGCATTAAATGTTAATGAAGGTACAATTACTTCTTTTTTATCTTTCAATAATACATCTAAGGCTAAAATAAGTGCAGTTGTTCCAGAATTTGTGGCAATAACTCGTCGAACATATCTTTCAGATAATTTCTTTTCTAATTGTTTTGTATAAGTTCCATCTACAAAAATTTTTGAACTGAACATTTTATGAATATCACTAGATATTCCAGAAAATTTGTGTTGACTAAAATCTGAAAACGCTACATGTGCATCTTTAGCAACTATTTTTTTAAGCAGAGATTCTAAATTCTCTTCATTAACAAGATCTCCTGATGCATAGTAAGACATGACGTCCTCTGGTCTAATATTATATGCGACGCCTATTGATTGTTTACCTAAAGCGTGTGCTATGCCTATCTCAGTTGAAACATCTCTTCCAAGATTTTTTAACACTGAAATAAATATATCTGAATTTTTTATGCCTTTGATATTATGATCAAATAATTCTTTACCTTGCATATTTTCTTTTTCAGTAATACAACACTGATATTCTATAGATAAATCTTCAAGAATTTTAATAACACGGAGGGCTTCCTGACTATTTTGAATAGACGTGGCAACAAAGGCCTTCATAACTATTGCGGAGTAGGTACATATTTATAAACCTTTCGTCCCTAAGGGCTTTGCGTGGAAATTAAACCTGCTACGGGGTTTAATCTTTTTTTCTAATGAGGACGTAGACCTTTCCTCTTATTATGACCTTACCTATCCTCTTAAACACGTTACTCCCTGCTCTTTTTTAAAAAAATAATCTAATCTATTCTTTTTAGGGAAATATTCTTTAAAAAAAGAGACTCGAAAGAATCAAGAGACCCTACCGCCGATTCGTTTTCAGAAATCTATTTAAACGTGGTTGAGTAAAAAGAGAATGGTATGGTGGTTAGAAAGGGGAGTAAAAAGGGTAAGAAGGGAAAGAAGAAGGAGCAGTCTTTTATTTTTCATGACATTTTTTCTTCTAAGGAGGAGGATGATTTTGGACAATTCTTTTTGATCTTTGCAGCAGTGATGATTATGGTGTTGTTTACGATCATTGCGCAATACAACACGATTAGAGTGCAAACAACATTAGAAGATTTTGATGAATTAAGTGATCAGTATAGTGAGGAGCAGCCGAAGGTTATTAACGCTGCGATTTATGAAGGTGCAAGTAATGAAGAGGTTGCAGAAGATTTAGCTGATTT
>Ga0265296_1004949_pt1 | contig 11257 bp, 11 predicted proteins | sample MunlanPumphouse1_FD_189073 | JGI IMG/M metagenome (GOLD analysis project Ga0265296, IMG submission 189073) | Groundwater microbial communities from a municipal landfill in Southern Ontario, Canada - Pumphouse #1 | ecosystem: Environmental > Aquatic > Deep subsurface > Groundwater | place...
TAAATATGCGAGCAAAGCAACGCATGCACGCTACGGAGTACGGCTATGAATGTTGATCTTTGCGACTTTTTTGCCAAGGTCGCCATGGACTCTGATCTGGTCGATCGACTGGCCGACATGCCCAGCCAGAACAGGCTGGCTGCGTCCAAATCCCTGGCCGGCATTGCCGGGGAATTGGGTTTGCTCATCCCTGTGGAAGACTTCTTTCCGCTGCTCAACGTGTCGCCCACCACCCGCTCCGAGCAGGAATGGGCCACGCTCACCAGCCATATCGACATGCGTGGACCGATCGATCCCACCGATACTCAGGCGCTCATGACGCGCGTGCAGGTCATTATCGAGCGGCAGCGCATCAAGGTGTTCAACTCGAAGGCCAGCTCTGGCTGAGCCATTCGGGTCGTCAGGCAACGATGCTGTCAGGCCCCGCGACATTCGGCCATGGGGCCACTAGGCTGCCTCGGCTGCCACCACCGGTTTGTCCTGCGACCATTCCTGGGCACGCGCGGTGATGTCGTTCACCAGTGTCATGGCGAAGCCCGGCATGCTCTGGGCATCGCGCAGTAGCAGATCACGCGTGCGTGCCGCCCAGGCATCCTCGAGCGTGATGAGCCGGATACTTGAATCGCGGTTATGTCGCCGGGCGGCTGACGCCGGTATGACACCGACACCCAACCCTGCCGCGATCATGCGACACATCACCTCATAGCTCGCAACGCTCACCCTCAGATTCAGGCGCTTGCCCAGTCGTGCCGCGTTATCCTGCATGAAAGTGGCCAAGGTGCTGCCTTCGTACAAGCCCACGTGAGGCTCATCGATCACTTCCTCGAAACGAATGGTCGTGCGCCTGGCATGCGGATGCTTGGCAGAGGTCGCCAGCACCATGGGATCGTCGAACAGGCGAATGGAGGTCAGACCTTGTTCAACCACAGGTCCGGACACAATGCCCAGATCGGCCTTGCCCGCCAGCAGGTTGCGCACGATATCGACGTTCAGATGTTCCTGCAGATCGATACTGACATCGGGGTAATGCACAAGATAATCCGACAGCACTTCAGGCATGAACTCATTCACGAATGATGCCGTGGCATGAATGCGAATGCGTCCCCTGTCGCCGTCAGCGTAATTGGAAACTTCCGAGCGCAGAATCTCCATCTGCTGCAGCACCAAACGCGCATTGCGGGCAAATGCAAAACCGGCGGGGGTCGCCGTGACCCCATGCCGATTGCGATCCAGCAAAGACACGCGCAGTTCGGTTTCCAGATGCTTGACGCGATTACTCGCTGCGGGCAGTGACATGAAGGTCCGGTCCCCCCCTCGCGTCACACTCTCGGTCTCGATGATGTTCACCAACAGACGCAAGTCGGTCAGATCCATGCTGCAGTCTCCGTATTCTTGATGGTGCGTACGACTGTGCCAGTCGGCTGCCATGCAGGCCCCGCTTATCGTGCGGGGTCCCGATCATTGGGCCAAGCATAGACCATTTGACGCATCAGGTCAGCCCGGCGCGCGCGCATCAGATCAGGTCTTCGAGCGCCTGCTGCAGTGTGGGGAACAGGAAGGGATAGTCGTTGGCCAGCAGCTTGGCCGGCATGACGCGCTGCCCATCCAGAAACAGTTGCCCCATCTCACCGGCCAGCAGGCGCAGCGGCGGCGCAGGCACGCGCAGAAACAGCGGGCGGCCCAGCAGCTTGGCCACACGCTCGGCGAATTCGGCTTGCGGAACCGGATCGGGTGCGACCGCGTTATAGATGCCTCGCATGGACTCGCGATCGAACGCTTGGGCGATCAGGCCCAGCACGTCATCGAGATGAATCCAGCTCATGATCTGGCGACCATCGCCCAATCGGGCGCCCAGCCCCATGCGATAGGGTGCAACCATCATGGGTAATGCGCCGCCCCGTCCAAACACGAGTCCCAGACGCAGGACGACCTGGCGCACGCCCAGCTCGGTAGCCGGTCGCGCACTGGCTTCCCAATTCAGACACAGCTGCGACATGAAGCCCGAGCCGGTTGCGCTCGTCTCATCGATCACCTCGTCGGGCTCACGCACGCCGTAGGCGCCTATGGCGGATGCCTGCACCCACATCGCAGGGCGGTGACGCGTGCGTTGCACCCAGGCGATCAAGGCGTCGGTCGTGCCGATGCGGCTCTGGTGCAGCGTGGCACGGCGCGACCGGGACCAGCGTCGGCCTACTACCGGGGCGCCGGCGAGATTGACGACGCAATCGAACACATCGTCGGCACTGAGCTGATCGAGGCTGTGCACGGCACGTGCGCGGCCACCGAACAGGCGAGCCGCCTGGATCGGGTGGCGCGAGAGCACGGTGACGGCATGACCGACGTCCAGCATGGCGCGCACCGCGTGCTTGCCGATAAAACCCGTTCCGCCGGTGACCAGCACGCGTCGGTGCGCCTGGCCCGCGAAGGGGTTGGGCTGTCCATCGTCAAGCGTCGGCGGAAGCGCATCGTGCACGCCGGCCTGCTCTTGAACCAATGCGTAATGGGAAGAAATCATGATGCACCGCAGCAAATGAGGTCAACCCATTCTAACGATAAAGCACGGCGCTGTGCACCACTGCACGCCCCAAGTACCTAGGGAATCCCCTGCCGGGGCCGATCAAAGCTGACGCATCAGCGCCTCGATCTCCTTGCGGCGTGCGACGTCCGCGATGGCCTGATCCGGGCGTGACGCGGCCCGAGCGGCATGTTCGAGCAATGGGCGCGCCTCGGCGGGACGGTTGGCCTGAACCAGAAAATCTGCGTAGAAATAGTTGGGGTCGATGCCGTCCGGATCAATGGCCAGCGCCTGCCTGAACAACGTCTCGGCCTGCTTGCTATCGCCGAATCCTATCGGCCAGCCCGGCACCCGGGCATACAGCAATGCCAGCCGCATCTGTGCCGCACCGTTGCATCCTTTGGGATCGATGGCGATGGCGGCCTCCAGCTGCGCGCGGGCCTGCTTGACAATACCGAGCGCGCCCAGCCCGCCCTTGGCGTTACCCCACGAACTGAGCACGATTCCCTCCCAGAGATGGGTCTCAGCGCGGGTTTCCTGCGAGGCGGTCAACGCACGCGCCTTATCGGCCAGTACGGCGAATCGAGCCTCCCTTTGCGGCTCGGGCAGGGTGTACTGAATGACGGCCCACTCGTTCTGAAGCGCGTGCAGCGCCGAGGGTGGCGCGGCAGGTGCTGCAGCCTGCGCGGGCACCGCAGATGACCTGACAGTCTGGGCCTGCGCCGCACTGACGGGGCTGAAGACCAGCGCCAGGACGGCAAAGCCCATGACAAGACCACACTTGATGACGGACGTATTCATTGAAGATCTCCTTGACGATCAAATCAGGATTTTCAGAATACGCACGTTGAGGCAGCGTGGCGCGAACGCGGCGCCGAATAAACAATTGGACTGAAACGCGTGTAAAGCGCCCGCAATAAGTCTGCAATCAATGCGATCCGGGCGCCGCCGGTGCGTCATCACGCGTAGAGAATCGATCAACGATATCGGCGCTCGCTTCGTTCAACCCGATGATCTGCACGCTGGCGCCCGACTTGCGCATTTTGAGCACCGCCTTGTCCAGCGCACCCACTGCCGAAATATCCCAGAAATGCGCCGCGGTGAGATCAATGATGATCCGCTGCGCACTGTCCCGGACATCGAACGCTTCACCGAAGCGCTGCGCCGAGGCAAAAAAGAGTTGTCCGCGCACACGGTACGTTTGGGTACTGCCGTCGGCCGAGCGCTCGGACTCGACGGAAAAGAGGCGTCGCACCTTGCTGGCGAAGAACACGCCACTTAACAGCACACCCACCAGCACGCCTCTCGCGAGGTCATGCGTCCACACAACGACCACAACGGTGGCCAGCATCACCACAGACGATTGCCAGGGGTTGGACGTCAACTGCCGAATCGACTGCCAGCTGAATGTACCGATGGAGACCATGATCATCACGGCCACCAGCGCCGGCATCGGAATGCGCGCCACCCAAGGTCCGAGCACCACGATCAGAAAGAGCAAAAACGATCCCGCCACGAACGTCGACAGGCGGGTCGAGCCGCCGGATTTCACGTTGATCACCGACTGGCCGATCATCGCGCATCCACCCATGCCACCGAAGAATCCCGTGACGAAGTTCGCCAGCCCCTGCCCGTGACACTCCCGGCGCTTGTTGCTGGGGGTATCGGTCATGTCGTCGACGATCTGTGCGGTCATCATCGATTCCAGCAGGCCCACCGCGGCCATGGTGATGGCATAGGGGAAGATGATTTTCAGGGTTTCGAGGGTGAAGGGCACATCGGGAATGAAAAACGAAGGCAACGTCGAGGGCAGCGCCCCCATATCGCCGACCGTGCTGACCTCGATGCCCACATAGATGGACAGCGCTGTGAGCACGACGATCGCCACCAGGGGCGACGGAATGGCCGTGGTCAGGCGCGGCAACAGATAGATGATGGCCAGCGCCGCTGCGACCATGGCATATGTCTGCCAGCCGACACTGATCAGATGCGGCAACTGGGCCATGAAAATCAGGATGGCCAGCGCATTCACGAAACCAGTCACCACCGAACGCGACACGTATTGCATGAGCAGATCAAGCCGCAGCAGTCCCGCCACGATCTGCAACACCCCCATGAGGATGGTCGCCGCGAAAAGATAGGCCAGGCCGTGATCCCGGATCAGCGGCACCACCAGCACCGCAATGGCCGCCGTGGCGGCCGAGATCATGCCGGGCCGGCCTCCCGCGAAGGCAATGATGACGGCGATGGAAAACGAGGCGTACAGCCCCACGCTCGGATCGACACCGGCAATGATCGAAAAGCCGATGGCTTCTGGAATCAGTGCCAGGGCAACAAGAATGCCCGCCAGAATATCGGCGCGCACGTTTCCGAGCCACTCGCGGCGTACGTTGGAAAAGAAAGACATTTTTTGGCTAACCTGCATATAGCAAGCGGGGCTATCGCACCTGATAGGCGATCTATCGTCATTGTCGGAGCAAGCCCTGAGTCGCTTGTAATTTCCGAGGGATAGGCGCCCGGCCGAGCCACCCGGTAACACCGGGTCCGATTAAGCGTTACCTGTGGGGCAACATGCATCTGTTGCAGATGCAGAGGTGCGATCGTAGCAAAGCCGGCCCTGGATCTCAAGTCACTCCGGGCCGGCAGGGCCTCCATCTTGCCGGCCTGGCCCACACGCACCGATGCAGGGCGGGATCATGATTGAACAGGCTGCCGCGTTCAGTTTTCCAGACGCCGGAGCACGCATACGTTCAACATTGCGAACAGCATCACGCTTTCGCCACGCCTTTCCCGGGCGGCGACGCCGGCTCAAAACTGGCATCGATGTTGCTTTACTCCATGCAAGTTTCTACCAAGGCAGCGCTGTGGCCCTTCTTCCGATTCTGTATCTGTCCTTCGCGGGCATTGTCATAGGCTATTGCCTGGCACGATTGCCAGGCAAATGGACATATCTGTCCGCCTTGGTGCCCGCCGGCCTGTTCCTTGCGTTTCTCTCGCACCTGGGCACCACCGCTTCGGGCCAGGTCATCACCGACGCTGTCAACTGGGTGCCGTCGCTGGGCGTCGAACTCAGCCTGCGCCTCGATGGCTTTGCCATGCTCTTCGCGTTGCTGATCACCGGCATCGGTGCACTGGTCACGCTCTACGCCACCGCCTATTTTGCCGAGTCACCCCCGACTCAGCGCGCACGATTCGTGACCCTGATCATGGTGTTCATGACGGCCATGCTGGGCACGGTGCTCTCGGACAACCTCATCGTGATGTTCGTCTTCTGGGAGGCCACCAGCCTAACGTCGTTCCTGCTGATCGGTTTCGAAGCCACCAAGACCGAGGCGCGGCGCGCGGCCCTGCAATCCCTGTTCGTGACCGGCGGCGGCGGGTTGGCCCTGTTTGGCGCCATTTTGCTCATCGGCATGCAAATGGGCACGTTCTCGCTTTCCGAGGTGACTGCGCGCGCCAGCGAACTGACGCAAAGCCCCCACATTGGCGCGATCATCGCGCTAATCCTGCTGGGCGCCTTCACCAAATCGGCCCAGTTCCCCTTCCACTTCTGGTTGCCCCAGGCCATGGCCGCGCCCACGCCGGCGTCGGCCTATCTGCACTCGGCCACCATGGTCAAGCTGGGGATCTACCTGCTGGCCCGATTCGACAGTGTCTTTGTGGATGTGCCCGCGTTTGGCATCACCTTGGTGATTTTCGGCACGCTGACCATGGCGATCGCCGCGCTCAATGCCATTCGTGCCACGGGCTACAAGTCTGTGCTGGCGCAGTCCACCGTGGCCTCGCTGGGTATTCTGGTCATGCTCATCGGCATGGGTGGACCGATCGCCAGCGTCGCGGTCACCGGATTCATCCTCAGCCATGCGCTGTATAAGGCAGCGCTGTTCTTCTGTGCCGGAACCGTCATCCACGCCACCCACATTCCTGAGCTGAGAAAACTGGGCGGTCTGGCGCGCTTTCTACCGTTGACAGCGACAGCCGCCATCCTGGCCAGTCTGTCCATGGCGGGTCTGCCGCCGTTCCTGGGTTTCACGGCCAAGGAATATCTGTTCGAGGCGCAACTGGAAAGTTCGTGGAACATGTTCCCGGTCATTGTTGCGGTCATCGTCAATGGCGTCATGGTGGCGGTCGCCGCTGCCGTTTCGCTTCGACCCTTTTTCCGGGGCAAGGGCAAGATCAGCCGTGTCCATCACGGCGAAACGGCAGCAATGCTGGCCGGCCCGCTGCTGCTGGGCACCCTGGGCATCGTGCTGGGTGCCCTGCCCGACATGACCGCACAGTCGATCATCCTGCCCGCTGCCGTGGCGCTGCACGGGGCCTCTATTGCGCTGACCTTCTCGCTGTGGCATGGCGTCACCCCCATGTTGCTGCTCAGCGTGACGGTGGTGGCGCTTGGCGTCGCGTTGACCTGGAAGTGGGAGGCCTTTCACCGCAAGGTGAACGCGTCGTTGCTGGTGCAACACCTGGATGCCAACCGCATCTACTATCGCTGCCTGAACGGCCTGCTGGGTCTGGCCCGGCGCTGCACGCACACGCTGCAAAATGGTGATCAGCACCGCTACACGCTGATCGTGTGCACCACCCTGCTGGCCACTGCAGCCTACGCGATGCTGCGTTCGGGCGGTGTGCTGACGCTATCCTGGTCAGGCGGCGCGGTGTTGCCGGTGCCGGCCATCGTGCTGGCTTTGGGCGTGGTCGGCGCCATCGTTGCCGCACGCGCCCGATCACTGGTGACCGCATTGCTGGGGGTGGGCGTGTTCGGCTACGGCTCGGCGCTGCTGTTCCTGCTCAACGGCGCGCCCGATCTGGCCCTGACTCAATTCGCAGTGGAAACGCTGGTGCTGGTCGTGCTGATGGCCATTCTGGTGCGCCTGCCGACCGCGGCGCCCCCGACCCGCTCCACGCGTGAGCGCCGGGTCGATGTCGTCGTGTCGGCCGCCTTTGCGCTCCTGGCGTTCATCGGTCTGGCCAGCATGACCGCCCAGCCGTTCGATACCCGCCTCTCCGACTTCTACGGTGCCACGAGCTACCTGCAGGCCTTCGGCCAGAACGTGGTCAACGTCATCATCGTGGACTATCGCGCACTCGACACGCTGGGCGAAATCGCGGTGGTCGGGTTCGCCACCCTGGCTGTATGGGCCATGTTGCGCCGCCGATCCACGGCAAAGGGGAACTGAGTCATGCCTTCCATTATTTTTTCTGCCATGGCCAGGGTGTTCTTCTGGCTCATGCTGGTCGTGTCGGTTCTGATCCTGCTGCGTGGACACAACCAGCCCGGTGGCGGTTTCGTCGGCGGGCTCGTGGGTGCGATGGCCATCGGGGTGCTGGCGCTGGCAGACGGTGTTGCCCGCGCACGCGCGCGGCTGCGTGCGCATCCCATCACCCTCATCGGCATCGGTGTGTTGCTGGCCATCGCAAGCGGCCTGCCCGGTCTGTTTGGTGACCAGGGTTTTCTTCAGCACCAGTGGCTGGTGTTCGATAACGGTTTCAAGCTGGGGACCACGATGATCTTCGATCTCGGCGTCTACCTGGTGGTTCTGGGGGGCATGCTTGCCCTGATCTTTCGACTGTATGAGGAGGCACCATGAATCTGGTCTATTGCGCCGGGATCGCCGCCATCATGGGCTGCGGCATCTTCATGCTGCTTTCGCGTCACATCATGCGCATCATCTTCGGGGTGATGCTGATCTCAGCCAGCGTGAACATGACGATTTTTCTGGCCGGGCGGATCGGCCCGTTCGCCCCGCCACTGGTGCGCAGCGGGGAAACCGTGCTGGATGCCACTGCCGCCAATCCGCTGCCTCAGGCGCTGGTGCTGACCGCCATCGTGATCGGGTTTTCGCTGGTCGCCTTTGCCGCCGCACTCGCCTTGCAGACCTTCCGCTCCAGCGGCACGCTGGATACGCGTGAGCTCGACCAGGCCGAGCGCCTGGGTTCGCCCGAGAACAAGGAGGCGCGGCCTTGATGGGTTTCATCATCGACCAGGCACTGCTCTGGCCCGTTCTCATTCCGCTTCTTGGCGCGGCACTGTGTGCCAGCCTGTGGACCCGCCCCGACCTGCAACGCGTGGTCAGTTTTTCCGCGCTTGTGCTGATGGCGGCGGCCTCGCTGCTCTTGCTCTCCCTCACCATGGAGGGCGTCTTGCTCAGCCGCTCCTTCGGCGGTTGGCAGGCGCCCTTCGGCATCAGCTTCGCCGCCGACCGGCTCAGTGCCGCCATGGTGTCGATCTCCGGCGTGCTTGCCGTGGCAGCGGCTGTTTTCGGCCTGGCCGACATTCGACGCCGGCAGGAAAAATCCGGCTTTTACCCGCTGCTGCTGGGCATGCTGACGGCGGTCAACGGCGCTTTTCTGACCGGCGACATCTTCAACCTGTATGTCTGGTTCGAGATCATGCTGATCACGGCCATGGGCCTGCTGGTCATCGACCGTACCCGCGCACAGCTCGATGGCACCTTCAAGTATGCTGTGCTGAACCTGTTCAGCACATTGCTGTTTCTGCTGGCCATTGCGGTGGTCTATGGCGTGACAGGCACATTGAACATGGCCGATCTGGCACGCGTGCTGCCGCAGACGCAATCCAGTGCGGCACTGGCGTTTGCGGCGGCGCTGTTTTTGATCGGCTTCGGCATCAAGGCCGGGTTCTTCCCGCTGTTCTTCTGGTTGCCCGCGTCTTATCACACCGCATCCATCACCATTGCCGCCATCTTTGCCGGCCTGCTCACCAAAGTGGGGGTGTATGCCTGCTTCCGGGTGTTCTCGCTGCTGTTCGAAGCCGGCGCCGGCATGCGCGATGTGATTGCAATCATGGCCGCCGGCACCATGCTGTTTGGCGTGTTCGGCGCGGCGGTGCAGTGGGATGTGCGGCGCATTCTGTCGTTTCACATCATCAGCCAGATCGGGTACATCCTGCTGGGCCTTGCCCTGGCTACCCCGCTTGCGATGGCAGGCGCCATTTTCTACATCATTCACCACATCATCGTGAAGGCGAATCTTTTCCTGCTCGCCGGTGCCATTTACCGTGCCAGCGGTACCTATGATCTGCGTAAGGCGGGTGGCCTGATGCGTAGTCATCCGCTGCTGGCGGTGCTCTTCGCCATACCTGCGCTCTCGCTGGCCGGCATTCCGCCGCTTTCAGGCTTCTGGGCCAAATTCATGGTGATCGATGCCTCGTTTCAGGCCGGACAAGGCTGGCTGGCCGCAGTCGGGTTGTTCGTGGGCCTGTTGACCGTGTTTTCGATGAGCAAGATCTGGGTCGAAGCGTTCTGGAAAGCGGCCCCTACGCCCAGAACCGTCGTGCGCCCCGTACCCAGGGTCATGCTGCTGGCAATCGCAGGCCTGGCCACGCTGACCGTGTGGATCGGGGTGCAACCCGAACCCTTCATCAGCTTTGCCACCGCAGCGGGCCAGACCTTGCTGGATCCGCAGGTCTACGCCACAGGCGTGCTGGGCGAAGCTGGCACCTCGGGAGGTACACCATGATTCGTCAATGGCCAGGAAAACTCGTGCGCATCGGCGTGCTCGCCGTGATCTTCCTCAGAGAACTCATCAAGTCGTCAGTGGTGGTGGCGCGCGCGGCCTTTGCCCGAGATCTGACCATGGCATCGGCCATCATTGCAGTGCCCATCGATCTGCGCACTGACCTGGGGATTGCCGCGCTTGCCAATCTGGTGTCGCTGACACCGGGCACCACCTCTCTGCATGTCAGTGAAGACCGCCGCACCCTGTACGTGCACTGTCTGGATGCGCCCTCGGCAGATGACGTGATCCGCGACATCAAGGAAACGTTCGAACGGCGTCTGAAGGAGATCGAAGGATGATTGAGTCCATACAATCACTGATCCATACCGTGGCGGTGGGCCTGCTCGTGCTGAGCACTATCCCCCTGACCATGACCATGATCCGCCTGATGTCTGGCCCCGGCTATGCCGATCGGTTCGTGGCGCTGGATATGCTGACCGGTATCGCCGTGTCCATGGCAGCGTTGGCCTGCATTATGTCGGGCCAGCGGGAGTATCTGGATGTGGCCTTCGGGCTCGCCTTGTTCGGTTTCATCGGGACCTGCGCGCTGGCTGCGTTTCTCGAACGAAAAGGAGCACCTCGGAAATGAGCATCCTCTTCGCGTTGATATCCATTGCCCTGCAGATCGTGGGCATCTTCTTTCTATTCGCTGCCGGCCTGGGTCTGCTGCGTTTCAGAGATCCCCTTCAGCGCATGCATGCCGCGACCAAAGCCGGCACGATCGGCGCCGGCCTGATTCTGGCTGGCGCCGTGTTCACCGTGGATTCCTTTGAAGGCGTGATCGTCGGCTGCCTGGCCATTCTTTTCCTGTTGCTGACCGCGCCGGTGGCCGGCCATCTTCTGGGACGCGCCGCCTATATATCGGGCGCACCGCTGGTCGGGCTGGAAAACAGTGACGCGCTGCAAGGTGTGGTCGAACGCCAGCGAGAATCGTCTACGCATCAGGCGGACGCGCACACCGCCACCACGACCACGCGCCGCATCCCCCCCATGGAGGGCGTGCGTTTTGCCATCATTGCGCCCGACGAAACAGTCATCGCGCAACGTGCCCTGGATATCGGTCAGCAGCACGATTTGCCGGTGCAGGCCCGGGCGCTTATCGATCGAAACGTGGTCGACCATGCCGCCTCGCCTGAGAAAACCCGGGAACAGATCAAGCACCGCCTGGCAGACGCCATTGGCCGCGTGGAAACACGCTTCGCGCAGGCCGGTGTCAGGCTGTCG
>Ga0265296_1004950_pt1 | contig 11252 bp, 13 predicted proteins | sample MunlanPumphouse1_FD_189073 | JGI IMG/M metagenome (GOLD analysis project Ga0265296, IMG submission 189073) | Groundwater microbial communities from a municipal landfill in Southern Ontario, Canada - Pumphouse #1 | ecosystem: Environmental > Aquatic > Deep subsurface > Groundwater | place...
GATTTGGCTAAATTTATTTTAATTGGTTCGGTCAATGATGGGGCTTTTGCTTTGGCTGAAGATTTTGGAAATACTGAAATCTTTTTAAAAAAAATGAACGAAAAAGCTCGAAAAATTGGTATGGAAAATACTTTCTTTTTTAATTTCACGGGTTTAGATATTGATGAAGGATTTGCCGGTGCTTACGCTTCAGCGGAAGATGTGAATATTATGGCTTTATATGCCTTAAAAGCATATCCGGAAATTTTTGGTGCAAGTATAATGCCTGAAATAAATATAAAATCAGAATCTGGCTTTGAACATAATATAAAAAATACCAATACTATTTTAGATAAAATTCCGAATATTCTATTTTCTAAAACGGGGCTTACACCGTTAGCTGGAGGCAATTTGACCGTAATATATCAGAATAAATATGAGCATATTATTGCTATTACTGTCTTGGGTTCAACAGAGAAAGGCAGATTTTCTGATATGGAACAAATTGTAAATTTATTGTCTAATTTGGAGTATGGAAGATAAAAGAGGTATAATACTTTAATGCTTTTGAATCTGATTAAAATCTTTTTGCCGATGGTTGTGGCCTTGCTGATAGGGCTTTTTATTACCCCAAGTGCCTCGCGTTTTTTTTATAAATATAAGATGTGGAAGAAATATTCCCGCAACGGGGCTACTCTTTCAGAATTTCAAAAGATTCATAACGAAGATGAAGAATTAAAAACGCCTCGAGTGGGTGGAATAATAATTTGGGTTTCAATTCTTTTTTCTACTCTAATTTTTTATTTTATTTCTATATTTTTTCCGTCTGATTTCTCTGCGAAAATAAATTTTTTAAGCAATAATCAAACCTTGATACCTCTTGGGGTTTTGCTTTTTGGATCGCTTCTAGGACTGTGGGATGATTTAATTCAAATTTATGGTAAAGGAAAAATAGCACACGATGATAAATCTTGGCGTAAATGGAAAGCGCTTTTGGTTGTTTTTATTTCCTTATTAATTGGACTTTGGTTTTATTATAAATTAGAAATGGTTTCAATTCATATTCCGTTCAACGGGGATTTATATTTGGGTATATTAATTATTCCATTTTTTATATTAGTTGCCCTGGCTACTTTTTCCGGAGGAGTGATTGATGGGATAGACGGACTTTCAGGTGGAGTGTTAGCTTCAATTTTTGCTGCGTATTCCATGATTGCTTTTGCTAACAATCAAATAGATATTGCAGCTTTTTCAGCAGTAGCTACTGGAGCGATTTTAGCTTTTCTTTGGTTTAATATTCCGCCAGCCAGATTTTATATGGGTGAAACAGGTATTATTGGATTAACTATTACTTTGGCTACCTTAGCTTTTTTAACTGATTCAGTTTTGATTTTACCGGTAGTGGCTATGCCTTTGGTAATAAGTTCTGGTTCAGTTATTTTACAAATGCTTTCAAAGAAATTAAGAAATGGAAAAAAAATATTTCGTTTGTCACCAATTCATCATCACTTTGAAGCACTCGGTTGGCCTTCTTATAAAGTGACTATGCGTTTTTGGATTTTCTCTGTAGCTTTTTCCATTATAGGAATAATTTTAGCGGTTATAAGTCGGTAATATGCATACAAAAAAAGTAGATAAATTTTTTGCAACAATTGTTTTTCTTTTAATTGCTGTCGGGGCAGCCATGTTTATTTCCGCTTCTTTAGGAATCTTAGCAAGAAATGAAGTTACTTTTTATTCGGTATTAGTTAGTCAGCTACTTCTTGGTTTTGGTTTTGGGTCTATTGGAATGTATTTTGCCTTGAAAATAGATTATAAGTTTTGGCGTAGATATTCTTTTTGGATTTTTTTAGGGTCCATACTTTTAACTGCAGCAGTTTTTATTCCTAATTTAGGATGGAGTAGGTTGGGGGCAGAGAGATGGATAGATCTTGGTTTTTTAAGATTTCAGCCGGTAGAATTTTTAAAATTTGGATTTATAATTTATTTTGCCGCTTGGCTTTCTTGGGCAAAAAATAGGGTGCAAGATTTTAAGTTTGGTATTTTGCCCCTTTTTGTATTGTTGGCTATTATTGCTTTCATTTTATTTAATCAACCGGATACCAAGAGTTTTATTTTAATTACTATAACTGGAATGTGTATGCTTTTTGTTTCTGGGGTCTCTATGAAATGGATTACTTTATTAGGAACAATAGCTGTTATTGTTCTAGGTGTGCTGGTATATTTTACTCCATATTTGCAAGAACGAGTAAAAACTTTTATCGATCCTTCACAAGATCCCCAGGGTTCTTCTTATCAAATTCAACAATCTTTGATTGCCATTGGTTCTGGAGGAATTTTAGGCAGGGGATATGGTCAAAGTATTCAGAAATTTAGTTATTTACCAGAACCGCAAGGCGATTCCATCTTTGCTGTAGCCGGAGAAGAATTGGGTTTTGTGGGAAGTACTGCTATTATAATACTTTATTTACTTTTTGTTCTGCGTGGACTTCGAATTGCAAAAAACTCCCCAGATTTATTCAGTAGACTTTTGGTTTCCGGAATTGTTATACTGATTGTAGCCCAGTCGTTTATGAATATTGCTTCTGTCACTGGGGTTTTTCCGTTAACTGGAGTGCCGTTAGTTTTTATGAGTCACGGAGGCACTTCACTTATGATTTATCTTATAGCTGTGGGTATTGTGCTTCAGATATCAAGATTTCAGACGAATAACGAATCCCGTTAGAAGCCGCGATCGCAATTTAAATATAAATAAAAATATGAAATCAAATATAAGAGAAATTAATAAAATAATATATCAAGCACGCGAGCTGATCGCGATCTGCTTCTAAACGGGATGAAAATAATTTTTACAGGTGGAGGAACAGGAGGGCATTTTTGTCCAATTATCGCTGTTGCTCAAAAAGTTAATCAAATAATAGATAAGGAAAACATACTAGGCGCCAAACTTTATTATTTTTCTGATAGTCCTTATGATAAAGAAATGCTTTTAGAGAATGGACTTTTATATGAAGAAGTAAAAGCAGGGAAGTTGCGTACTTATTTTTCTTTCAAAAATTTTACGGATCTTTTTAAAATGTTTTTCGGAGTGATTAACGCTATTTATAAGGTATTTTCAATTTATCCAGATGTTGTTTTTGGCAAAGGAGGTTATGGATCATTTCCAACTATTTTAGCAGCTAGGATTTTGCGTATCCCGATTGTCATTCACGAATCAGATTCAGTACCTGGGCGAGTAAATAAATGGGCAGGGCATTTTGCGCAAAGGGTAGCGGTAGCTTTCAAAGAGGCAGCAGAATATTTTCCTAAAAAGAATGTCGCTTGGACGGGACTTCCAATAAGAACCGAAATAGAACATCCTGCCGCACGGGATGAAGCGCTTCAGTATTTTAAATTAGAATCAGAATTGCCCGTTATTTTAATTTTAGGTGGTTCTCAAGGAGCTGAACTTATAAATAATATCGTACTTGACGCTTTACCAAGACTTGTTAAAAATTTTCAGATTATACATCAAACGGGAGTAAATAATTTTAGAAATGTGGTCGGAAGGGCAGAAGTAGTGCTTGCTTCTAGTCCAGAAAAATCCAGATATTTACCTTTTGCTTTTTTGAATTCTTTAGGTATGAAAATGGCGGCTGGAGTAGCAACTGTTATTGTTTCTAGAGGAGGATCAACTATTTTTGAAATAGCTTCTTGGGGCATACCATCTATTATTGTTCCGATTACTACTACCAATGGCGACCATCAAAGGAAAAATGCTTTCAGTTATGCTCATACCGGAGCCTGCAATGTGATTGAAGAAATGAATATGACTGCAAATATTTTGAGTTCGGAAATTGAAAGAATAGCAAACGATAAAACAATTTGGAATCGCATGGCTCAAAGTGCCAAGGCTTACAATACACCAGACGCTGCTATGAAAATCGCCCGCGAGCTTGTCGATATGGCCCTTGCGCATGAAAAGTAATTGTGATATAATATAGTTAATAAATTTGTTATTTTAAATAAATTATTTTCTAATCAAACAAGCAGGGGTTCTTATGACTGATCAACAATTAGAACTTGTAAGTCTTTATGTTAAGTACCAGGAAAAATATTTAAAAGAAAATCCGATATTGAAAGGGAAATTCATTAAAATCTTAAATGATTCTCCTGAAGATCTTTTTCAGGAGTGTAAGAATAATATTCCTAGAATTATGCAAGTAATTCCTCCTGATTTTAGAAATAGTTTTAAACTGAGTTGTGAAAACAACCCAGAAGGATTTTGCAGAGATATTATCAATGAATGTAAAAAAGTTTTTCTGAAATAATCGGAGGTTTTTTATGGTAATTAACAATAGAGTTTCTCTTGGAGATGAACTTTATGTTCATACTGTAGAGATGCTTGTAAAAGAAAAGATGAATAAAGGTATTTGGTATTATTCATCTATAAAAGAAAAATGGCCAGAAATTGTAGAAAAGATTTTCAGAATAGGGGGAATCAATTCTGTTATCCTCTATAATAAATCTTTGCAAGTAAGTAAAGACCCTTCTCTTCTTTGGGATGATATCATTCCAGAAATTGAAAAAATCATACAAAATATTAGAAGCCCGTAAATTTTTTTTGGGCTTCTTTTTTTATTTTTTAGTTGCTTTTTTAATGAAGCTGTGATATAATAAACTCAATTAATTAGTACCTCGTTAATTTAAGAGGTTTTTTATTTTTTAAAAAACGGAGGAAAAAAATGGAAAATAAGTTTGGATCTATTATTGAAATAGCTCGGTTTATAGCTATTTCTAGCTCTCATTCCTATCTCAAAAAAATTGTGTTTACTACTGGAGTATTTGATGTTCCACATATCGGACATCCACGATACTTGTCGGCAGCAAAGAAATTTGGAGATTTCTTGGTAGTTGGAGTTCATTCAGATTCGTTGGTAAAGAAAAGAAAAGGTAAAAATCGTCCAATTTTTCCTGCCCACGATAGAATGGAATTTTTATCGTATTATTCTTCTGTTGATTTTGTTTTAGAATTAAAAAATCAAGAAGAAGTTTACAATGCAATAAGATTTCTAAATCCTTATACCTTAGTAGTTTCAGAAACAACTGAAGATGTTGAAAACAACTCTCAAACCATGCGCACTCTTTTTGGTGATTACACAAGAATAGAAGTCTTAGGGGCTCAATCTTCAGTTCATAGCACTGATTTTGTAAAAGCTATGGAAAAAGTAGAAACGTTAAAATAAGCTCAACAGAAAAGCCAATAGGCAATATCTTGTTGAGCTTTTCTTGTTTTTAGCAAAAAATGTTAGAATAAATAGATGGATCCCATTAGAAATAATGGAATACACATTTAATATTTATTTAGTGATTATCACTATATTTATGGAAATTTCTAACGGGACAAGAACAAAGGTTGTCACAAGATTTGCGCCTTCGCCTACGGGTTTTATGCATGTGGGTGGTGTTCGCACTGCTTTATATGCTTGGCTTTGGGCTAAAAAAAATAAAGGGACTTTTATATTGAGAATTGAAGACACAGACAAAGAAAGGGAAGTAGCGGGTTCTGTTGAACACATTATTGAATCATTAAAATGGTTAGGCATTAATTGGGACGAAGGACCGAATATTGGAGGACCACATAGCCCATATTTGCAATCAGAAAGATTAGATTTATATAAAAAATATGCACAAATTTTAATTGACAAAGGTTTGGCTTACCCTGATCCATATAACGAAGAAGAAGTTGATGGATTTCGCGAAAAAGCTGAATTAGAAAAAAAACCTTTTTTATTTAGAGAACATAGACCGGAAAAATTTGATAAATGGGACGCTTGCCCGTCCTCTGGCGGGGAGACAAAACCTCTCCGTTTCAAAGTATCAGAAATAAAAAGTTATAAATGGAATGATTTAGTTTATGGTGATCTTTCGGCTGGACCAGAAGCGCTAGATGATTTTATTTTGATAAAAAGCGACGGTTTTCCAACTTATAATTTTGCGCACATTGTGGATGATATCGAAATGGGTGTAACTCATGTGATGCGCGGACAAGAATTTATTTCTTCGGTTCCAAAATTTTTATCTCTTTACGACGCGTTAGATTTGAAACCACCTCTTTTTGTTACCTTGCCACCAATTATGGGTGATGGAGGAAACAAAAAACTTAGCAAAAGAGATGGAGCAAAAGATATTTTAGAATATAAAAATGAAGGATATTTACCCGAAGCTATGATTAACTTTTTGGCTCTTTTAGGCTGGAACCCAGGTGACGACAGAGAGATTTTTAGTATAGATGGATTAATAAAAACTTTTGATATTTCTCGAGTAGGGCATTCTGGGGCGCAGTGGAATGATGTTAAATTGGATTGGATAAATAAGGAACATATTAAAAAACTTTCGACTGCGGAATTAAAAGATAATATTTTTGCATATTTACCGGAAGAATTAAAAATAGACCTGCCTGCCGGCAAGGTAGGGAAATTAATTCCAATAATTACGGAAAGAATTTCCAAATGGAATGATGTAAAAGAAATGGTGCAAAGAGGGGAATTAGATTTCTTTTATAAACAGCCAGAATATGAAAAAGAAAAACTTATTTATAAAAATTGCCCAATAGAAAAAATTTCTAAAAATATTTCAAGCGTAATAATAGAATTAGAAAAAATAGAAGAAAAAGATTTTAAATTAGAAAAAATAAAAGAAGTATTAATGCAGATAGCAAATAGTTTAGATAATAGGGGAGAGCTATTACATCCAATACGTTTTGCGCTCTCAGGACTTGATAAATCACCAGACCCATTCATTATTGCCGAGATTTTAGGAAAAAATGAAACTTTATCACGATTACAAAAGGCTATATAGATTAACAATCTTATCATTTTTAGGAATTCTAATAGTATTTCCTATTGTTTTTTCCTATGCTCAGACAGTTTCTGAATTGAATACAAAAATAGATCAAAAAAATGCGGATATAGACAAACTGGAACAAGAAATTAAACAATACCAAATAGAACTTAATGGGCTGAGCAAACAAAAAAATTCTTTAAGTGTTTCCATAAAACAGCTTGACTTAACTAGAAAAAAATTAGCAGCGGATATATCCGTTACTCAAAATAAAATAGATAAAACTAATTTAAAAATAAAAGAATTGAGTTTGCAAATCAATGACAAGCAAAGTGATATTTCAAATAATGTGCAGGCACTATCTTTAGGTATCAGACAAATGAATGAACTGGAAAAAGATAATGTTTTTACAACTCTTTTGTCAGATAGTGATTTTACTACAATTTGGAACGATATAGACAATATGACGATAATCAGTGACAAAATCAGACAAATGACCGTTGAAGTGAAAGTAGTAAAAGGTGAGCTGGAAGATACTAGGCAAGAAACAACAGATGCCAAGAATGAATTAGTGAGACTTAAAGCTAAATTAGCCGATCAGAAAAAAATCGTAGATCAGAACACGGCAGAGAAAAATAAACTTTTAGCTCAAACAAAAAATAGTGAAGCCAGTTATCAAAAATTATTACAAGATAGATTAGCAAAAAAAATTGCTTTTGAAAAAGAATTAAACGATTATGAATCGCAGTTAAAATATATTTTAGACCCTTCTTCACTTCCTAAGGGGGGAGTATTAAGTTGGCCGCTTGATAGTATATACGTAACTTCTCCTTATGGTCCAAGATCTGAAGGATTTCATCGGGGGGTTGATTTTCGAGCATCTGTTGGAACTTCTGTTAAAGCTATGGCAGATGGGGTAGTAGCAGGAACTGGCAATACTGATGTTCAATGTCCAGGAGTTTCTTTTGGGCGTTTTGTTTTAATTAAATATAATAATGGCTTGGCTAGTACTTATGGGCATCTTTCACTTGTTAAAGTAAATATTGGAGAAAAGGTAACTCGAGGCCAGGTTGTTGGTTATAGTGGTAATACGGGTTATTCTACTGGGCCACATTTACATGTAGCAGTTTATGCCAAAAATGCTGTTGAAGTAAAAACCTTGCCAAGTAAATCATGTCCGGGGAAAGTTCTTACTCAACCTATTTCTGCAATAAACGGCTATCTTGACCCTATGTACTATTTGCCTTCCTAGAACCAAAAGTGGTAAAATATAAAGGTGATTAATAATATAAAAAATGAAGAAGGTGGGCCTGCCTCGACGCAAGGCGGGTTTCTTAAATTGATAATATTTATTATTATTGCTTTGTTTTTAATGAAATATTTTAAGATTAGTTTAAGTGATGTTCTTGATTGGCTAAAAGCATTATTTAATAGTGTTTTCTAATCAAAAATACGATGATAAATTTTAATAAAGAAAAAAGAGGAATAAGTATTATAGGAATTTTAGTTTTAGGATTTATTTTAATTTTAGTGCTTAGTTATTTTAATATAAGCGTTAAGTCAGTAGTGGAAAGTCCTACTGGGCAAGAGAACCTCAATTATGTCGGGGGAGGGACTAGGAATTTATGGAATGATTATCTAAAAGCGCCAGCCTCATATCTTTGGAATGATATTTTTATAAATATTTTTTGGAAATCTTTTGTAAATAATATGGAGCGAATTAGAGATGGACAGCCTACTGACTACGAATTGAATGCTCCTTCTGTCAATAGATAGGGAATAGCCCTTTTAGGCTATATATTTTAATTAGTATCACGTCGCACAATATATGTTTTAGGTCGTTGTACGACCCAAAACATTACGCAGATTGTGAGAACATTAAAATGTCGCACAATCTGCTTTAGACTCTCACTTTATTTACACGCGCTAGATAGCTCATATCCAGCATTTTGTGCCTCTGTTGATGTGTTAAAGTATATTCTATTCTCCTCTTTAATAGTTTTTCCAGCACTGCAACTTATAGAATAATATTTTGTTCCCCTATTTGAGGCGAAAAAATTTCCAAGAACTGATTTTTCAGAATTTTGTAAATTAGATGAATTTTGGCCTAAGGACTCTATAATATTAGCTTCTTGGCTTGAATATTCTATTTTTATACCGTTATTTTGGCTATTTTTTGATAGTCTGCCTAGCTCAAATGACCCTAAACCTACTAAAATAATGATAATAACCACTAAAATATCTTTTCCTTTTTCACTCTCTAAAAATTGCTTGATTTTTTCCATATAATTGTTTTTACCCCCACACTTAATTTTGACTCTTGCAAAAAATTAAGTGTGGGGGTATACTTTAATCTACGTTGATTTATAGATAGATTTTAACATTTTTTAGAATAAAAATATATGGCACATAGAAAAGCCGGCGGAACGGCCAAAAACTTAAGAGATTCAAACCCAAAGTACCTTGGTACAAAACTTGCAGATGGTCAAAAGGCTCAATCTGGCTCTATCATCGTTCGTCAGCGTGGTACTGTCATCATGGCTGGTAATAATGTATCTATGGGTAAAGATCACACCCTTTTTGTTTTAAAACCTGGAACAGTCAAATTTGGCTCTAAACGTAAAGTTTCCTTTAACGGCAAAACTGTTGTAAAAAAAGTAGTGAATGTAATTTAAAAAAAGCATTATTCTGCTTTTTCTACTATTAGTTTAAACGAAGATTTTTGGTTTTTTATGACAATTGGGATTTGAAACTCCCCTACTTCTTTTATTTGTTTTTCTAGCACAATGAATTTTTCATCTATTTGAGCATGATATTCTTTTTCCATCGCTTCTACTAACATTTTTTCATGAATAGCGGAAAAAAGATGGCCTTTTTCATCCGTTTTAGCTTTGATAGTGATAGTTTTGTCTTTTATCTCTTCTAGATTCTTAGCCAAAAGATCTTCTTGCACTTCCCTTTCGATTACAATTTCCTTTTTTCTTCTTTCAATTTCTGCTATAGCTTTTGCTGTGGCTGAGGTAGCCCATTTTTTAGGAAATAAAAAATTTATGGCATATCCGTCATTCACTTCTTTAATATCATATTTTCTGCCTACTCTTGGTACGTCTTGTAAAAAAATTACTTTCATGATTGATTTTCTTGAGCAAAGCGATTAGAAAATCTTCACCCTGTTAAATGTCCTTTGGACAATTTTTGAGAAGCAAAAATTATTTAACAGGGTTATAAAAATATACTCGCTTCGCTCGTTATTTTAATAATAAATCCACTGCTTTATTTAACTGCACGTCATTTTTATTTTCAATATCTTTTTTGGTAAATGATACTTCGTAATCAGGCGTTAATCCTTTCTCAGAAATAGAATTGCCGTTCGGGGTGAGCCATTTAGCTACGGTAATCTTTAAAATAGTATCTGCGGTAACATTTACTACTTCTTGTACAGAACCCTTGCCAAAACTTTTATCTCCCACCAATAAAGCTTTTTTATAATCTTGCATTGCTCCAGCTAATATTTCAGAAGCCGATGCAGAACCGCTATCTATTAAAATAACAAATTTTAATTTATCTGAGAATACATTATAGCCTTTGCTTCTGTATATTTTTGGTTTTAGATTATTACCATAATCTTCTGTTACTACAGTTTTTCCTCCTTCTAAAAACCAACTAGACATATTAACAGCTGATTCTAAATATCCTCCTGGGTTTCCTCTCAAATCAAGTAACAATTTATCAGTTTTGGCCAAAGAAAATTCTTTTAGCGCCTTGCGGAAAAGATCAGATGAATTTGCAGAAAAACTGTAAAGTTTGATTACAAAAATACCGTCCTCTCTCAATTCTGTATCAAGAGTTGGCACATTAATAGTATCTCGTACAATTTTTACTTCTTTTGGTTCTTTTTCTTCTTCATGAAGGATTGTCAATTTTACAGTAGTGCCCGGTTCTCCTCTAATTAATTTTATCGCTTTTTCTACGCTCATTCCGGAAGTATCTATTTCGTCAATCTTTAGAATTTTATCTCCAGATTTTATGCCAGCTCTGTAAGCAGGAGTATCCTTTAAGGGAGCGATTACAGTGACAGTTTTATCTTTCATGCCAACTTCCATACCAACTCCGCCGAAATTCCCCTGTATATCATCTTCAAACATCTTTGCCTCATCTGGGTCAAAAAAGACGCTGTAGGGGTCATTTAAAGAGCCTACAAGCCCAGAAATAGCCCCATATATCTTGTTCTGATCGGTTATTTTACTGGCATTTGGGTATTTTTCATTAATATTATTCCAAACCTTCCAAAAAGGAGAAAAATCAGCTTCTGTGACAACTGCGATTTCTTTGCCTGATATATTGACAATTTTATCTATTTCTGGTCTATTATTAAAACCTACATAGATGCCAAAACCAAAAAAAATACCTACTAACAAAATAGTGGCCGCAGCACGTCTTGTTTTAAAATA
>Ga0265296_1004951_pt1 | contig 11252 bp, 9 predicted proteins | sample MunlanPumphouse1_FD_189073 | JGI IMG/M metagenome (GOLD analysis project Ga0265296, IMG submission 189073) | Groundwater microbial communities from a municipal landfill in Southern Ontario, Canada - Pumphouse #1 | ecosystem: Environmental > Aquatic > Deep subsurface > Groundwater | place: Canada...
TCAGGATTGTCCTTTTCACTATACCCAACGGCTACGGATGAATGGGGCATATTAGGCATATTAAGGAGAATCTGATTCAGCAAGTATTCTTTTTCACTTAGCTTCCTATCCAGTTCCTTTATTCTCTGGGAGACTTCCTGCATTGCAGTTATTTCTGAAAAAGCATCCTTTTTCTCTTTTTTTAGCCTGGCTATCTTCTCAGAAACGGTATTCCTCTGAAACTTCAGGCTCTCGGCTTCCTGCAGGAGGTCTCTCCTTTCAATATCCAACCTGATAAACTCATCAAGATCAAGATCCAGCCCCCGCTGTTCGGTTTGCTCCTTAACCTTTTTTATATTTTCTCGAACGAACTTTAAGTCCAGCACCTTTAAAATTATCCTTTAGCTATTGTCAAAAAAACAGCTTTTTCCATGCAAAGCAATTTATAAAAAATGCTAAAGCAGCTCATAAGCCGAGTTCTGTTCCTCAATTCTTAAGACCTTCTTGATCTACCGAAAAGCCATATTCCGATAAATAAAGGTCCTTATTGAGGCAATGATCATTCATCTAGTCCCGATGTTGCCAACGGGATCAAGCGACCTACCCGTCCCGTCATCCAGAAGCCTCCTTAATCGGTTTCCTCAGGATATTGAACGGGCCGTTCTTCTTCTCCATTATGGAGAAAACGGGACCTATTTGGTCTTGCTCCAGGTGGGGTTTGCCTAGCTCCAGATGTCACCATCTGGACTGGTGAGCTCTTACCTCGCCGTTTCACCCTTACCCACCGAGGCTTGCACCTCGGTGTAGGGGCACGGTGTACCGTACCCCTACACTCCTGCCATAGGCAGGCAGGCGGTTTGTTTTCTGTGACACTTTCCTTATCCCGATTTCTCGGGACAGTCCGTGTTACGGACCACCTTGCCCTACGGAGCTCGGACTTTCCTCTCGCTCAGACCTTATTACGGGCTGAACCAGCGATCATTTGATCTGCTCTAGCATTTTGTTTTGTAACTACTCAGGTTGTTTAGGCTGTAGGCTGAAGACTGTTAGTCACGCATTGACCGAATCAAGGCGCTCAGAACCTTCTCGGTATCCACCGCATAATTTCCTCCTACAGGCTAACTGCCTACAGCCTATCCACCTGAGCAGTTACTTTGTTTTTTTATAACCTGTTAATTTGGCCATCACTCCTTTCGTCTATGGCTTCATTGGCAAGCCTGTCAGCATGCCGATTCTTCTCTCTATTAATATACTTTATATCATACCGGACAAATTTTTTCAACAGGTCATTCACCTCATTGTACAAAACCGCCAATCCCTTATTCTTAACAGCATATGTCCCATTTAACTGTCTAACCATCAATTCTGAATCAGAGAAGATGTGCACTCTGGTTCCCTTGAGTTTTAAAACCTCACTGAGCCCCAAGATCAATGCCCGGTATTCAGCAACATTATTAGTATTCTTTCCAAGATATTTTTTCAACTCCCTAATTACATTTCCTTCTTTATCTAAAATCACTGCCCCGGCCCCGGCTTCCCCTGGATTCCCTCGAGAGGCACCATCGGTATAGACAAAAAAATCACTGAGATTGGACGAAGCTCGATTATCCGATTTGTTCCTATAAAATACTGCCGATTGATGTAATATTTCCTGGATATCCTCATTTGAAACCATTGGAAATTTCTCAATGGTCTTTGTAAAACTCATGTGCAAAGCCAGATGATTCAATATCTCTGTTTTTAATTTATCCGGGATCTCTCTACTCTTCAATCTTTTCTCGGTATAGATTTATGGAGGCTATTCACAGAATGGGGGTTAGGGTTCAAAAGCGATTGGGGTCATGAACTGTTCTCCCAGTAGAGGATTCTATTGCAATTTGGACAAAAGATTAAATCCATCCCCTTCTGTACCTCATTAGAGAGTTGGGGCGGAATATCCATATAGCATCCTTGACAGAATCTGTCCTTTGTCGGGACAACAGCAATCTCCTGCCGATGTTTCTTTATGTTCTCATACGTCTGCAGTAACTCTGGACCTACCTTTGCGGATAATTCCCCTCTCTTTTTCACTTTTTCTGCCAGTTGATTCTTGAATTCCTCCAGTTTCGCTGTAAGTTCACTCTCCTCCTTATCAAACTCTCTGGATGTTGCCATAAAATCTTCTTCTTTTTCCTTCAATTCCTTCCTTAAAACATCAAGCTCCTCTAAAACATTAAGGATATCTTCTTCCCTTTGGCTATTGGATTCCTTTGTCAAGGCTATCTCCTTCAATGCTGCTTGGTATTCCTTGTTGGTCTTAACCGATAACAATTTTTCTTCAGATTTTCTAATCTTCTCCATCTCCTGTTCCATAACTCTCTCTTTTTTCCTTCTGTCATTCTCCAAACTCTCCAGTTTCTCCCTGTTTAAATCAGCCATTCTCCGCTTCTCTTCTAGCTTATCTTTCAACAATTCTATTCTTCGGGGATAGTTCTCTTTAATCTCTTCAATCTTTCCTATGCTCGAATCCAGGTCCTGGAGCTTCACCAGAATATTAATTTGTTCGTGCAATATTCTTTTCCTCCTTAGTGGATGTTAGCAGTATCAGCCCAGAAATAAAAAAGTGCACCTAAAAGGTGCACTTTTAATCCGCTTATCTTTTTTATATCTTCTGCATATTTCCAAACAGATCTTTTCAATAAACATCCTTCTCTACTATCATTAGTAAGATCGTTGGTGGGCCCACCTGGGTTCGAACCAGGGACCTACCGGTTATGAGCCGGTGGCTCTTCCAGCTGAGCTATGGGCCCTATTAGGGAAAAAACTGTAAAATCCGTCAGGTTAAATTTCCTAAAACTAAACTGAAAAACAATAAATAAATTGAAAACCTTTGTCAAGTAAAAAGGGCAAAATGGGAGTTAAAAGGCATTAACATCATTTTTCTACAAAGCTTTTGAGTCTTTTGCTTCTGCTGGGATGCCTCAATTTCCTCAATGCCTTAGCTTCTATCTGCCTGATTCTCTCTCTAGTAACATCGAAATCCTGGCCTACCTCCTCCAGTGTGTGATCTGCCTTCTCACCGATTCCAAACCTCATTCGCAGAACTTTCTCTTCTCTGGGCGTCAAGGTAGCCAGTACCTTTCTGGTCTGCTCGGATAGGTTTAGGTTAATAACAGAATCGCTTGGAGATATAATTTTTTTATCCTCAATAAAGTCCCCCAGGTGGCTGTCTTCCTCTTCGCCAATAGGAGTTTCCAGGGAAATAGGTTCTTTGGCTATCTTTAGAACCTTTCTAACTTTATCCAAAGGTAACTCCATCTTTTCAGCAATCTCTTCAGGCAGTGGTTCCCTGCCCATTTCTTGAACCAGGTATCGGGAAGTTCGGATGAGTTTATTTATTGTTTCAATCATATGAACAGGGATCCTGATAGTTCTGGCCTGATCCGCTATTGCCCGTGTAATCGCCTGTCGGATCCACCAAGTTGCATAGGTACTGAATTTGTATCCTCTTTGATATTCAAATTTATCCACGGCTTTCATCAATCCTATATTTCCTTCCTGGATCAAATCAAGAAATTGAAGCCCACGGTTAGTGTATTTCTTCGCTATACTTATTACTAAACGCAGGTTAGCCTCTATCAGCTCGCTCTTAGCCTCCTTTGCTTTGCTTTCTCCATCCTCAATATTCTGAATAATCTTTTTCAACTTCTTTGCAGACATCTCTAATTCAACTTCTGATCTTCTAATCCTCCTTTGAGCACTATTAATTATCTTCTCAAATTCTTTCAACCCATCCCTGGTGAATACTTTATTGTCTAATAATTCACTACATCCTGCCCCTTCCTTTTTCTTTACCAGTCTAAATAATCTTTTTATCTCCTTAAGGTCTATGCCAGAAATCTTTTCGCACTCCTGTATTTCCCTTACTGCTTTTTCAACTCTATCATTGAGGCTTTTTAATCTTTGAACTATTCTTTCAACTTGTTTTTTGTTGAAATTTATATCCATTAGTAGTGTCACTATATTCTGTTTATTCTCAATCCTATTTTTCCGAAGATCTTCTCTGTCAAATGGGCCCCCTTTATCCTGCATCAACAGTTTCTGAATTTCTCTATTCTTTTCATTCAGTTCCTTTATCCTGTCAATTAGGGTCAAAACTCTCTGGGTATGGTATTCGGAATTTAAATGTTCTTCCTCCTGATCTTTAATTATCTCCTTGACATTAATCTTTTCTTTTCTAAGCTTTTCAGCTAATAATATTGTTTCTCTTATCGTTATTGGAGAATCCAATGCCGCTTCCAGAACATCTCTTTCCCCTTCTTCAATCCTCTTTGCTATCTTGACTTCTTCATCTCGTGTCAGCAGGGAAACAGACCCCATTTCACTTAGATACATCCTCACCGGATCATTGCCCTTGCTGTATGATTCTTCCTCTGTGTCAATTTCATTTTCCTCTTCTCTTAATTCTGGAATTTTCCTTTTTGGTATTTTTACCTTCTGAACAGCATCTACAATTTCAATGTCATTTTCATCAAACATAATCATCAAATCATCAATTTGCTCCGAGGACACAATATCGGAAGGTAAAATATCATTAACCTCATCATAGGTCAGAAACCCTTTTTCTTTACCCATATTAATTAGCTGCTCTACCTCTTCAATCTTTGTCTTTTTAGGCATTAAAACTCCTCCTTTGTATAAATCCTTTGGACAAGGCGCACCGTGCCCCTCCTACTCAGGCATTATTGTGGCGTGAAAAAGCTTGTCTATAGTTTATTTGCTTGTTTTTAAGCTCTTGTCTGGAGATCAAGAACTCTCTCTGAAGCACTTCATCTTTTTTCTCTTCGGCTTCTTTAATCTTTATGTCCAGTATCTTTATCTCCTCATCCACTTTATGTATCCGAATTTTATTTATACAGTCTTTAAGAATTTTTTGGACATCTTCGATACTCTCTTTTTCAATCGATAGCTCAGAGATCAGGCTTTTTGAATTCTCATCTTCCAAGCAGTTAATTACTCTTCCCAAATCTATTCTTCCTTGTCTATTGAATTCCTCTAAAAGCAATAATCCTATCTCTTTGTATTGCTTATTTACAAACTCTTCGATTATCGCTTCTTCCTGAATTTTATGGACAACCTCGTTGCTCAATAACATCAGCTTTAATAAGAGTTTCTCAACAATATCTTCATCCATAGACTGAACACCCTTTTCTTGTAAAATGCCCCCCGTTTTTTTTGTCTTACGGAGTTGTGAAACAATGGTATCCTCTTTTATGTCCAGTCGATTGGAAACCCTTTGTATATAGATGTCCCTTTCTATTTTATTTTCTATCTTAGACAGAATAGGTGTAGCATCTTCTATGATTTTTACCTTCCCTTCCACTGAAGAAATATCATGCTTTTTTATGACCTCGTTGATGGCAAATTCTATCAGGGGTATAGAACCAGCAATAATTTCTTTAAACCCTTTCTCACCCACTTTTCTTACGAAACTATCAGGATCAAACCCTGACGGAAGGACTGCTATCTTCGGTGAAGCGCCATGCTTTAATAGGACATCAAGACTTCTGGCAGCAGCCTTCTTTCCAGCCTCATCAGCATCAAAGACAGTAATTATGTTATTTGTGTATCTCCTCAAAATCCTTATATGACCTGTAGTTAAGGATGTACCCAGTGTAGCTGCAACGTTTTTTATGCCGTATTGATTTAAACCCAAAAGGTCAAAGTATCCCTCCACAACTATCACCCTATCTTCGCTCCTGATAAAATCTTTCGCAACTTTCAGTCCGTAAAGGCTATTGCTTTTATTGTAAATGGAAGATTCCGGTGAATTAAGATATTTAGGAAGACTGTTGTCTAATACTCTCCCTCCAAAACCGATCACTTTGTCATGGATATCAATTATAGGGAAAATCATCCTATCCCTAAAACGGTCATAAAATCCCTGGGCTTTTTTCGGTATAATCAATCCAACTTCAGAAACCCTCGAAAGGGGAACTCCTTTTTTCAATAGAAACTTTAACAATCCATCCCAGCTATTCTGGGCATAACCCAGTCTGTGATCTATTGTCACATCATTCCCAATTCCTCTCTGTCTGAGATATTCTCTGGCTTCTTTACCCTCATTTTCATTTATCAGAAGATTGTGATAGTAGCTTGCTGCCAGTTCATTTAACTCAAATAACCACTCTCTTTTTAGGGTTTCTCTCTTATCTGTCTCAGATATTTTTATTTTGGAGAGATCTATTCCATACCTCCTGGCGAGTCCCCTTGCAGCCTCAGGAAATGAGAGGCGATCCATCTTCATCAGAAAGTTGAATACATTGCCACCGGTATTGCATCCAAAACAATGAAAAATCTGTTTTTCCTCATTCACCATAAAGGATGGGGTCTTCTCAGAATGAAAGGGGCACAATCCTTTATAGTTCTTCCCTAACTTTTTGAGGGAGACATAGTCTGATATTACCTCTACGATACTTACCCTATCTTTTATCTCTTCAAGCTTATCATCAGGGATATAATCCGCCAAAGTACTGTTTCTCCATTTACTCAGTCAAACCTTAATTTCCACAACGGTAACGCCAGTCCCTCCCTGGGACAGGTCGGCTGAATTAAAATTTACCACAAAGCTGTGGGCCTTCAGATGGTCTCTAATGGCATCTCTTAATCTTCCAGTACCAACTCCATGAACTATATCCACCTTTGTCATGCCACTTAGTATGGCATTATCTATAACCTTATCAACCAAGGGCATAGCATCATCTACTCTCATCCCTACCAAATTGATCTTACCTGTCATACCGGTAGTTAGAGGAGTAAATAACACATCTTCTTTGCTTTCAGTACGCTTCAGTCTATTCCCATTTACTTGCTCAAGTTCATTTAGGGGTACTTTAACCCTCAGGTTTCCAATAAGGACATCTACCTTATCTGAATCGCCTTGTACCCTTGCTATCACTCCCTCTTTATTTAGAGGGCTGATTTTTACTACATCTCCTTTCATTGGATTTAAAAGGGGCCTTCTATCCCTCTTTTTAGCAGGTTTAAATAACTCTAATTCCTCTTTTAGATTATGGAGTCTTCCATCCACTTCACCAACACTATACTTCCCCTTCTTCTTAAGATTCCTGGATATTTCTTTTACTTCACTTTCTATTTTCCTTAAAAAGCTAATGGCCTTGGTCTCTGCTTCCAATAATATCCTATCCTTTTTATCTTGAATTTTCTCTAATAAGGACTCTACCTGTTTCTGGTAGAGCAAGATTATTTCCTTAACCCTTTTAACCTCTTTTATATCTTCTATTATCTCCCTCTGGGAACTCTCAAGAGTTCTAATTAACCTTGAGACATCACCATTCTTGCCCTCCATAAAACTCACTGCTTTATTCAAAATTTCTCGCGGGATACCTAACTTCTCAGCAATTACCAGGGCGTTGCTTTCTCCCGGAGATCCATATATGAGACGGTAAAGAGGCTCCATGGTTTTTGGGTCAAACTCAACGGATACATTCATTGCGTCTTCATGAAGATATGCATATGCCTTTAATAAATTGAGATGGGTTGTCGCAATAATACTACATTTTTTTTCCCTTAAATAATCCAATAGCGCCATTGCCAAAGCAGCGCCTTCATCGGGGTCAGTTCCTACCCCCATCTCATCTAATAGTACCAATGATGATTCATTAGCCTTATTCAGAATATGAACCATCTGGGAGATATGGGAAGAGAAGGTGCTGAGATTCTGCTCTATGTCCTGTTCATCACCAATATCCGCGAAGATTGAATCGAAGATCGCCGCAACACTTCCGTCTGCTACTGGAATATGCATTCCTGCCTGTAACATTAGGGTCAAAATACCTACTGTCTTTAAAGCAACGGTCTTGCCACCAGTATTTGCTCCTGTAATTATTAAGGTATTGCAATCCTTATCAAAATGAATATCGATAGGGACCACACCTTTGCTTAAATTGGCTGGGTCCTCTCTATCCCTATATCCCTTCCTATCCCGTTGGGACGGCAGGCAGACATTCTGGAGGGACACCAGCAAGGGATGATATGCATTGATTAAATTGACTATCCCCTCTCTGTTTAATACGGGCTTTATTGCATTTAATTCAATACTGTATTTTGCCTTAGCATAAGTAAGGTCAACCTTACCCAAAAGGCTCAGATTTAAAAGAATTTCTTGAGCATTCATTTTTATATTGTTGCTCAAATTCCTTAACACTCTAAGCTCTTCATTTTTCTCTTCCTTAAAAAGGATGCCAAGCTCATTATTCAATTCTATAGTGGAGATAGGCTCAATAAAGTACGTTGCCTTGCTATGAGAATGATCATGGATAATACCTTGAACATGACCTTTAAAATCCGATTTAACCGGGATTACATATCTTCCATTTCTAACTGTAATGATCCTTTCTTGAAAAAAGGATTGTAATGAATCTTTAAAAAGTAAATCCTCTAGAGAGGCATGTATCTTTTTCCTAAGCCCCCTTACTTTTTCTCTTATGGCTTTAAGTTCCGGACTGGCACTATCTAATATATCGCCCCTCTCTCCCACAGTCTGTTCTATCTTGCGTTCAATATCCGGGAGCGAAATAAAACTGTTTCCTATTGCCTTCAACAAGGGATATCTATTGTCTTCTAATTTTCCAAATAACCTTTTGAGCTTATGGGTTGCCTTTAAGGTACTTAAAATATCCAGAAGCTCAATGGGATCCATGATATATCCCTCAACTCTGGTCTTTTTAACAGGCTTTTCAATATCCCTGATACCACCGATGGGGATATCCGCATAGATTTGCAAGACCTCTTTCAGCTCACTTACTTCATCCAGGAGAACCTCTATCTCTTTTATGTCTCTTTCTGGCTTAAGAGACTCACATAAAGCTACCCCCAAATTGGAGGCAGCAAATCCTTTTAACAAGCTTAATATGCTGTTAAATTCCAGAACTTTTAACGTATGCTTATTCATTATTATTAGGCTATTTTTAAAACCCCTTTAGATGTCTATCTGGAATATAATCAAGATACATGAAAATTAAGAACAGGAGGTGACATGAATTAACAAATAGGTCGGATAGGAATCTTTAATTTGTTTTTTGCCTTGGCGGCCACTTTCATCTCGTCTATTAGTCTGTCATTTAATGGCATAGGTTACACTCCAGTTTCCCTTTTTCTTTTTAATGCCCTTTTTCTAGCTGCCAAAGCCTTTTTTTTTCTTAACACTGGGTTTCTCATAATACTCCCTTTTCCTTGCCTCCGATAGTATCCCCGTTTTATCACACAGCTTTTTAAATCGTTTCAAGGCATTTTCAAAGGTTTCATCTTCCCTAACTTTAACACCAGGCATTCATCTCCCCCCCCCTTCATTAATGGCTGTATTGTCAAAATATTTGGTGCATAGATTTCATATTTCCTGCCATCTAAAAAATGTATTGTTTTGAAAACACAATCCTTAAATGATGTAGATAATAATTGTCTATTGTAGGCAGTAAACCCCTCACTGAATCGGGGATAAATTTAATAGAGTGGTAACCAGAAGATAGCTGGAAATATGGTAGATGGTGCCGCTATGAATATTCTTACAAGCGAGCCCCGTATTTAATACAGGGCTATCCTGATAATTGGCTTGCTCTACTGATTGATTCCTATTTTTCATGCCATATGCTCTGTTTTTTATAAAACGTTTAATGTTGACAGCTTCGTAAAAAGTCGGATTTGTTGAATCTGTCATTTCGACCTCAGGGAGAAATCTTCTGTTTTCAGGAGGTTACAGAACAAAGATTTCTCGCTTTGCTCGAAATGACAAGTTGTTGAGACTTCCAAGTAACTTAAATTTGCAAATGTGTTGTAAGTAGCTTATATTACTTGACATTTACCAAAAAAGAACAAATTTACTGAAAGCGCAAGTTACTTTCCATTATAATGCCGACATGTCGGCATAGTGGAGCTTTTTACGAGTCCATCAAAGTTACCTTGGTACTAAATAACAAAAGGAAATGGTTTTATTGAGGATGATAAATGTTTTATTATATAAAAATAATGATAATTGTCAAATGAAAAATCTTTAGCTTATTTTGGCTATTGGCATCTCTTTGCTTTTATGCTATTACTACTCCGACATTTCATGTTTTTTGTCATTCTGAACGACTGTAAGGAGTGAAGAATCTCTATTTGATTTATCATCAATATTTGAGATTCTTCGTCGCTCCGCTTCTCAGAATGACAATGTGTCGGAGTAGTACTATTTTGATAGTTAAAAAAGAGGAAAGGAGGTTACAATTAAATGCTGCAAGAATTTTCATTAGACAATAAGGTGGCAATTGTTACAGGCGGAGGCAAAGGAATAGGGCGGGCTATAGCTTTAGGGTTGGCAAAGGCTGGGGCAGATGTAGTGGTATGTAGCCGGAATCTTCCTGATCTGGAAGGGGTTTCTGGGGAGATAAAAAAGATGGGGAGAGACTCCCTTGCCATAGTGGCAGATGTGACAAAAAAGGAGGATATTGAAAACCTCGTAACAAAAACCAAAGAGAAGTTTGGAAGGATCAATATACTCGTAAACAACGCTGCCACCAGTTATTTGAGACCACTGATGGAGCTTCGTGAAGAGGGCTGGGATAAGGTATTCAATACCAATCTCAAGGCTGTCTTTATCTTAAGCAGGGAGGCAGCCAAGGTAATGAAGGAACAAGGAGGTGGAAGGATTATAAACATAACAACGGTTGGGGCAGAAAAGGCTGAGAACGGCATGGGGGCATACAGTACCAGTAAGGCAGGGCTTAAGATGCTTACCAAATCTATGGCACTGGAATGGGCACCGTTCAAGATTAATGTAAACGCGGTTGGACCCGGTTTAACAAAAACTGATTTTAGCAAACCCTTATGGAGTAATCCAGATATAGCAAAGGTAATATCGGGAAGCATCCCACTCGGTCGTATTGCTGAACCTGAAGATATTGTGGGAACTGTAGTCTTTCTAGCCTCTGACGCCTCCTCATATATTACGGCTCAATCGATTTATGTGAATGGCGGGGCCTGGGCTTAAATAAAAAAGCAGAAAAAGAACTTGTTGAACTTTCTGGAAACTTAAGAAAAATTGCCCTATGACCGACGGTAAGTTTGATAAAACACCTCCTAAAGAACTGAAAGAACAGCTATATCTGTCAAAAAAAAATTAGAGGAGACGTCCGTTGAAGATGAGGAACTGTGTAAGACCTGGGGCACCAGATGGGAGATTGCTTAGACAACACCTTCCAATAATTTAAGTTCTCTCAATTTTCCCAATGTCTGCA
>Ga0265296_1004952_pt1 | contig 11250 bp, 10 predicted proteins | sample MunlanPumphouse1_FD_189073 | JGI IMG/M metagenome (GOLD analysis project Ga0265296, IMG submission 189073) | Groundwater microbial communities from a municipal landfill in Southern Ontario, Canada - Pumphouse #1 | ecosystem: Environmental > Aquatic > Deep subsurface > Groundwater | place...
GACCTCCATCGAGACCACCAAGAGCGAGGCCAAGGCCGCGTTCGGCAATGGCGAGGTCTACATGGAGAAGTTCCTGGAGAATCCTCGCCACGTGGAGATCCAGGTGCTGGCCGACGGCCAGGGCAATGCCATCCATCTCGGCGAGCGCGACTGCTCGATGCAGCGCCGTCACCAGAAGGTGGTCGAGGAAGCACCGGCACCGGGCATCACCACCGAGCAGCGCGAGCAGATCGGCAAGGTGTGCGTGGAAGCCTGCATCCGTATCGGTTACCGCGGCGCCGGCACCTTCGAGTTCCTGTACGAAGACGGCCGTTTCTACTTCATCGAGATGAACACCCGCATCCAGGTGGAGCACCCGGTCACCGAGATGGTCACCGGCATCGACCTGGTCGCCGAACAGCTGAAGATCGCTGCCGGCCAGAAGCTGTCGATCAAGCAGAGCGACGTGGTGCTGAGCGGTCATGCGATCGAGTGCCGCATCAACGCCGAAGACGCCGAAACCTTCGTGCCGAGCCCGGGCACCATCACCGGCTTCCACGCACCGGGTGGCCCCGGCGTGCGCGTCGATACCCACATCTACAGTGGCTACCGCGTGCCGTCGAACTACGACTCGATGATCGGCAAGCTGATCGTGCACGGCCCGGACCGCGAGACCGCTATTGCCCGCATGCGGGTGGCGCTGAGCGAGATGGTGGTCGATGGCATCAAGACCAACATCGCCCTGCAGCAGCGCATCATGCGCGACAAGGGCTTCCAGGCCGGTGGCCAGAACATCCACTATCTGGAAAAGCGCCTTGCCGAGCGCAAGAGCAAGCCGATTGCGTTGACCTGATCGGCTGCGGTTGTTGCTGCACACGAAAAGGGCGGGGATTTCCCTGCCCTTTTCTGTTTACCGTCCGGTAGCGCGCCGGGCCATGCCCGGCGCTACCTTCAACGCTTGTCGGCAACTTCCGCAGGAATCTGCGAGTTCGCCAAAGGACGCACGCCGTTCGGCGAGGTCGGATCGACGATCACCATGGTCTCGCTGGAGCCATCCGGCCACACCACCTGGAAGGTGCTGCCAGCCGGCAACGACGAGAACGGCACGCCACTCTGCGCGCGGTAAACGGCGGCAACCTGGCTGGCGCCTGCACGGCGCACGTCTTCCTGTGTCTTCACCGAGGTCAGTTCCACCTTCGACAGACGCCGGTAGCGGTCCTCGTAGGTGTCGATCATCAGCAGGCCTACCGCACCTGCCGAATACGCCACAAACAACACCACCCAGAACCAGAACTTGGCCCCATGCAGGAATCGACGGTAATTCATCGTCCGTCCCTCGTTCCAATCAATCGCTTGATCCATTCCTTCATTTTCCCCGCACCTTGCCGCGAAACCGCGGCGTCATACACAAAATCACGGAAGTCCTGCGTTCCATCCGGCGAACAGATCCCTCCATTCGCACAAAAGCTGTTGACCAGCACGCTGTCGGCTCCACAGGGAAGACCGAGTTCGCAGGCCGCAACCCGCCATGCCAGTTCACTGAGCTGTTCTCCGGCGACCATGCCGACGAGCGCCTTGTCGCCGGCCGCGCGCAACCCCATGCCCGGCGCGATCGCCATATAGGCTTCCGGATCGCGCGAGGTACGTACGCGCTCGACCAGGTCACGACGGTACTGCTCGTTGTCGTGCAGCGGCTCACCTTCGGCAAACAGTGCCGCTTCGGCAGCGAGGTTGCCCTGCTGGGCCGCACGACGCCGCTCGCCGAGCACCAGCGCCGACCCCAGCTTGTCGCCGGGCACGAAGCCACCGCAGCGCTGCGCCACCCGCTCGCGCGCCTCCACCATCTCCGGTGCAGCACTCAGGCCAAGGCCGGACAGCACGTTGTTGTCCAAGCGGTAGCCACCCGGATCAACGGCGTACTGCGCGCAGTAGTCGTAGACCCGGCTGAGCATCCAGCGCGCCTCGTGGTTGCCCTGGTCGGCCTGCACACGCAGGCGCTGCGCGTAGGCGTACAGATCGGTGGCACCTTCGATGTCGGCGCGGATGTCCAGCGGCAGGCCCGAAGGCAGCGCGGTGCCACGTTCAAAAGCGGCGAGGCGGCGTGCCAGGGCTTCCGGCATCACCGGTGCCAGCGTCCCCTGCGTATCGCCGGCCTGGGCAGCCAGCGGCACATCGACGTGCGCGACCATGTCCCGGCTGTGGCCATTGGCCCGATAACCGGCCACGCCCAGCACGGCCACGGCCGGCAGGACGAGCAACCAGGTTTTCAGGGTCGGGGCGAAAGCCATCGGCAACGGTCGGTGGTACGGCGCACAGGAAAGCGCCGAGTTTAGCAAGGCCCGTCAGGCCTGTCTGAATCGGCTTCGTTCATCTCAAGGCATACGGAGACGCCCTGATGGTCTAGCATGGCCCCCTTTCCCGCGATTGCCCTCACCGCCATGCCGTTTCTGGAACTGACCCTGCGTTGCACCGAAGCCACCCAGCCCCGCTATGAGAATGCGCTGGAGGACGTCGGCGCGCTGGCGGTGACCCTGCTTGATGCCGAAGCCGACACCAGCAACGAGCAGGCCATCCTGGAACCCGGCGTGGGTGAGACTCCGCTGTGGGACACTCTGGTGCTCAGCGCGCTGTTTCCGGCCGACAGCAACGCCCTGCTGCTGCTGGCCGCGCTGGAAGCGTTCGACCCGGAGCTGGACTGGAGCAGCGGCAGCTTCCGCGCCGTGGAAGACCAGGACTGGGAGCGCGCGTGGCTGGACCAGTTCCAGCCGATGGACTTCGGCAGCCGCACCTGGATCGTGCCGTGGAACCATGAGCTGCCGGAGGCCGCGCAGGCTGCCGACGCCGCCATCGTGCGCCTCGACCCGGGCCTGGCGTTCGGCTCGGGCACCCACCCGACCACCGCGCTGTGCCTGCGCTGGCTGGACCAGTTGGCCGTTGGTGGCCAGCTGCGGGGCCAGCGCGTACTCGACTTCGGCTGTGGCTCGGGCATTCTCGCCCTGGCCGCGTTGAAGCTTGGTGCCGCCCAGGCCATCGGCGTGGACAACGACCCGCAGGCGCTGATCGCCACCGCCGACAATGCCGAACGCAATGGCGAACAGGCACGCATGCAGGTGTACCTGCCGCAGGACGAGCCGGTTGCCACCTATCCGATCGTGGTCGCCAACATCCTGGCCTCCGCGCTGGATGCACTGGCCGAACTGCTGGCCGCCCGTGTCGCCACCGGTGGTCGCATTGCCCTGTCGGGCATCCTGCATGGCCAGGAAGACGAACTGCTGCAGCGCTATGCGGCGTGGTTCGACGACCTGCAGGCCACCCAGGATGGCGACTGGATGCGTATCACCGGCGTACGCCGCGCCTGATCGTGGTTGAATGACCGCTGGATCCGAGCCCGCGCCCTGAGCATGTCCGAGCCGAACCCACCGCGCCGTCCCCTGGCCACGTTCCTGCGCACCGCGCAGGAACGCGATGCCACGCCTGAAGCCACCGGACCGCGCGAACCGGTGGCGACCGATGCAGCGCCGGTGATCGACGACATCGACCCGGCAACGGACATCGTGGCGGCAACAGAAGCAGAATCGCTGGTTGCCGATGATCCAATAATCGAACCGGCCTTCACTGCCACACCCGGCATCGTTGCCACCGTCGCCGATGCGCCCAGCTTCCTCGGCGCGCGCCCACGGGCGCAGCCAACCCCTCGCTGGCATTGGCTGCTGGTGGCCGCATTGGCGCTGCTGCTGTTGCTGCAGAGCGTGCTTGCCGATCGTGCACGGCTGGCCGCCGATGCCGGCACCCGGCCGTGGATCGGCGCGCTGTGCAACGTGCTGCGCTGCACGCTGCCCGCCTGGCGCGAGCCCGCTGCGTTCACCATGACCAGCCGTGAAATCCGCCCGTTGCCGGCCCAGGCGGGCGTCCTGCAGATCCAGGCCAGCATCCGCAACGACGCGCGCTGGCCGCAGGCATGGCCGGATCTGCGCCTGTCGCTGTCCGATGCCGATGGTCGCGTGATCGGCACCGGCGTGTTCACACCGGCGCAGTATCTCGGGGAAAACCCCGGGGCGGCCCCGCTTGAACCGGGTCAAAGCGCACGCATCGCCTTCCGCGTGCAGGAGCCTGCCGCATCCACGGTCGCATTCACCTTCGAGTTCCTTTGACCTTGGTCGGACCGTCCGGCCGTGGCAGGTCGGGCACGCTCGCGCTAGACTGACCGCCATCACCTCATCCGGTCCGGCGCCCCGCGCGCATGGACCAACCAGATCGGGAACCCCCTTGAACGCTGTCCTTTCTCGTCCTGACAACAGTCGTGGCGCTGCCCGGCCACCGCTGCGCGAACACGTGGCCCAGTCCGTGCGCCGTTACCTGCGCGACCTCGATGGATGCGATGCGGACGATGTCTACGAGATCGTGCTGCGCGAGATGGAGATTCCACTGTTCGTGGAAGTGCTCAACCACTGCGAAGGCAACCAGAGCCGCGCGGCCGCGATGCTGGGCATCCACCGCGCCACCCTGCGCAAGAAGCTGAAGGAATACGGCATCAGCGCGTAAGCGCAGCACGCTGGGCATGGCCCGGCGCTACCGATTCCGGGTCCGCCTGGTTCCAGTAGATCCACGCCATGCGTGGATGGCCCTCCGGCGGAATCAGCCGCCGCCGCCCGCCTTCCAGTAGTAACGCACCACATGGAAGAACACCGGCGCGGCGAAGCACACTGAATCCAGCCGATCGAGCATGCCGCCATGGCCCTCGATCATGTTGCCCCAGTCCTTGATGCCGCGGTCGCGCTTGATCGCCGACATCACCAGGCCGCCCCAGAACCCCATCAGGTTGATCAGCAGCGACAGGCCGAACGCCTGCAGTGGCGTGAACGGGGTGATCCAACAGAGCGCGGCTCCCAGCGCGCTGGCACAGAGCACGCCGCCGACAAAGCCCTCCACCGTCTTCGACGGCGACAGCTTCGGCGCGATCAGGTGCTTGCCCAGCAGCTTGCCCCAGATGTACTGCAGCACGTCCGACGACTGCACCACGATCACCAGGAAGGCGAACAGCAGCACGTTGCGCGCCGGATCGTAGCCCGGCACACGCAGGTTCAGCAGCAGCGGCACGTGCGAGATGCAGAACACGCAGATCATCAGGCCCCACTGCACCTTCGACGTGCGCTCCAGGTAGTGGGTGGTATCACCGCCGATGGTGGCCAGGATCGGCAGGAACAGGAACGCATATACCGGAATCAACAGCGTGTACATGCCATACCAGTCGATCCACACCAGGTAGTACTGCCACGGCAGCACGATGTAGAACGCGGCCAGCAAGGCGTAGTAATCGCCTGATCGTGTCGGTGCCAGGGTGATGAACTCACGCAGTGCGAACAGCGAGATGATCGCGAACAGCACGATCACGCCGGCGCGTCCGAAGAACAGCGCCAGCCCCACCACGATGGCCATTACCCACCACGCGCGGATACGCGAGACCAGGTTGGCGATCACCGCGCTGGGCTTGCCGCGCTGGCGCCAGCGCAGAGTTTCTGACACCAGCGTGGCCAGCACCAGCACCGCACCCACACCGGCGAACAGCAGGCCGGTCTGCTGACCCACACTGCGTGCGGCCAGATCACCGGACATATCGATCATGAAGCTCATGCGCGGCCTCCGTTCGGGGCCAGGGCCAGCAGCGCCTGCCGGCTGCGCGCCAGGAACGCGGCCTTGTCCTCATCGGCCTGCAGCCGCAGCGGCGTACCGAAGGTCGCCGTGCACAGCAGCGGCAGCGGCAGGAAGCGCCCCTTCGGCATCACCCGCTTGAGGTTGTCGATCCACACCGGCACGAACTCCAGCTCCGGGCGTTGCCGGGCCAGGTGGTAGATGCCGCTCTTGAACGGCAGCAGCGGCTCATCGCCGATGTTGCGCGTGCCTTCCGGAAACAGGATCAACGAACAGCCCTCATCCACCGCATCACGCAGCACCTGCAGAGGATCCTGATGGCGGTTGCCCGCCTCACGTTCCACCAGCACGCCATTGAACACCGCGTCGATCAGATAGCGACGCAGACCATCGCGCTGCCAGTACTCGGCGGCGGCGACCGGCCGCACCTGGCGCCGCAGTGCCGGCGGCATCGACGACCAGATCAGCACGAAATCACCATGGCTGGCATGGTTGCCGTAGTAGACGCGGTGCTCGCTGGACGGCGCGCAGCCGACCCACAGCGCGCGTGCGCCGGTCACTACATGGATGGCCGCACTGCAGGCGCGGGCGATCAGTTCAGCGAACATCGGCACCTCCGGTCAGGTCTGCGGCCACAGCACGGCCAGCAGCAGGGCAGCGAACTGCAGCAGCGTGGCGGCGTACTGGCGCATCAGCAGGCGACGCATGCCGATCCAGCGTCCGTCCCAGCCACGCGTCGGCGCCTGTGCGTCCCGCCTGCGCAGGCCGGCCGTATGCAGTGCCTGGTCGACCCGTTGTGCCGCGTCTTCGCCCTGCAGGCCCTCCTGCTGCAGCAAGCGCAACAGGCTGGCATCCAACTGCACCCGCACCGCGTAATACGCCTGCACAACGCCTGCAACCAGGCTCAACAGCAACAGGCCCGCGGCGAACATCGCCAGCCCCGGCTCGATACCCAGCAGCAACAGCGCCACCAGCAGCAGTCCCAGCGACAACGCGGCAGGCAAACGTCCCTGTCGCAGCAGCAGATGCATCATCGGCAGATCGGGCACAGTGCTCATGCAACGGTCTCCTGCGCGGCAGCGGCCGCGATCACCTGTAGATGAACGTCATGCAGCACGATGCTCGGCCGCGCGGTGCGTACCATCGCCACCGCTTCGGCCACATCGCGCGCACGGCCGCTGCGCAGCAACCAGGTCGCCACGCTGGCCGCGCTGCGCGAATAGCCCAGCGCACAGCAGACCAGCACGGGGCCATGGCCGCGCAGGCGTTCGATGGCGTCCGCCGCGGCACGCAGCTGCGCCGCCGATGGCACCACCAGGTCCAGCATCGGCACGCTGGCATACGCTGCCCTTGGCGCACGACAGGAAAGCTCGGCACAGGTGTCGACCACGCCCACCAAGGGCACGGGCAGTGCAGCACTGGGCAGGCGACCCAGCCAGACCGCGTCGATGACCGGCACGGGCTGCGGCGCGCGGCGCGTCCACAACCGCGAGTTGATCCACGCCGCACCCAGGTACGGTGCCAGCAGCCAGCGCGAGGCCATCGTCAACCGGCCATCGGCGCGCTTCTGGAACACCGCCGTGCCCAGCCCCGCATAGGCCAGCGACACCAGCAGCAACGAGACTACCGGCCACAACAGCCACAGCGCGGTGCCACGCAGCATCACCACCGGCACCAGCAGCAGGCCGGCACCCAGCGCATACAACGCCGCCAGCCGCCAACGTTTCGGGTCACGCGCGGTCTGCCACGCGCACAGCGGCGGCGTGCCCTGCTCCGGCCACAGCCACACGCACAGCCAGCCGGCCAACAGCCCGGTGGGAATGTCGATGAAGTGATGCTGGAACGTGGTCAGCACCGAAATGCCGATCAGCAGCGCCCATACATGCAGAACCAGCCGCCAAGCCCCGTGCAGGTACTGCGCGAACTTCACCCACAGCACGATCAGCAGCACGATGTGCAGCGACGGCGCCTGGTTGAAGGGCTTGTCGAAGCCCAACAGCACATCGAACAACCAGCCGAACACACCGCCGATTTCCGGTCGCTCGAAACTGAAGCGCAATGGCCACAGCAGGAAGCACGTCACTGCGATCACCTGCGCACTGAGCAGGCGCAACGCGTGCCGGTCCAGCTCCAGCCGACGCCGGCACAGGAAGAACGAAATCGCATAGAACAGGTCGATCGACCAGTACGGCACGATCGTCCACGGCACGAACGGAATCCGCGTTTCCCAGGCAAATGCCATCACCGGCAGCTGGGCATGGCGGCCGGCCATCCAGTTGGCGAAGCCATAGCTGGCGAAGAAGAACGGCCCCAGCAGGGCCAGCCACAGCAGGGCGCGCCGCCACGGGCGCGCCTCGCTGGGTGATGCGGTTGCCACCAGCGTCGCCATCACGCGATCCGGCGTGCCAGCGATACGGTGAAGATGCCGAAGTCATCGATACGCTGGGCCACCTTCTGGAAGCCGGCCAGGCGCACCAGTTCGTCCATCTCGTGCTGGGTACGGCGGCGCATCACCCACGCCGCGCCACCACGGTGGCTGGTCAGTGCACGCGCGATGAACTCCAGCTGCGGATGCCACGGCTGCCCGGTATAGGCCAGGTAACCGCCCACCGGCACCGTCGCGGCGATGCCCTGCAGCGAACGCAGGACTGCATCGTTGTCCGGGAACAGTTCGTACAGGCCGGACACCACCGCCAGCGTCGGCGCCGGGTCCACTGCCGCCAGCTGCGCCGGATCGAACGCATCGCCCTGTTCGAAGCGGGCGATGTCGGCCGCGCCAAGGCGCTCGATCAAGGCCTTGCCCTGGGTCACGTTCAGATCGCTGAAATCGCGCAGCACGATGCGGTCGGCACGCTGCTCGCCCTGGCCAAGTGCTTCCAGCACGTAACGTCCATGGCCGGCAGCCACGTCCAGCACGCGCACCGGTGCGCCCTGCCCGCGCAGTCGCTGGGCGGCATCGCGCAGCAGCTCCTGCAGGTGCTTGCCGCGCACGCGGATGCCGCGCCAACCGATCGCATCCAGATAGTTGCGGTCGACCATCCGGCCCAGCGGGCCCTTGCCCCGCGCCTCATCACGGTAGATGTAGTCCAGCGTGCTGCCCGAGTCGAAACCGGTCTGCAGGCCGAGCGCGATGCCCTCGGACAGCGTGCCACCGAAGCGCAGGCCACCGCGCACCACGCGCCAGCGCAGGTCGGCCAGGCTGTTGCGCTCCGGCGGCCACGACAGGATCTCCGATTCTTCGAAGGTCGGGCCATGCCGATGCGCATCGCGCCGCGACAGTTCCTGCAGCGGTTCGGCAAAGCGCGCCTGGATGAAGCTGCGGACGCGAGCCAGTGCCGGTGCACGGTCGCGCTCGCCCAGGGTGTCGTGGAAGAAGCCCGGCAGGTGCACGCGCTCCTTGATCGGGCTGGACAGACGTTCGTAGAAACGGTCCTGCGGGCCGCGATGCACCACGAAGTCCGAACCGGACACCAGCAATTGCACCGGCACGCTGATCGCCTGCGCGTCGGCCACGATGCGGTCGGCGGCTTCGTACAGGCCCAGCAGTACGCGCACCGAGATCGGCCGGGTAATCAGCGGGTCGGTGCGGTAGCTTTCCACCCGTGCCGGGTCGTGGGTCAGCCACTGCGGCTTGACGTAGCTGTTGACGAAGAAGTTGCCGCGCAGCTTCTGCATCAGCGCCAGCCCAGCGCGTGCGAACGGCACGTACAGCTTCACCTTGAAGGCGGGCGAGGCCATCACCAGCGCGCGCAACCGCGGCGCGTAATCGTGCACCCAGGTGGCGGCAACCACTGCGCCCACGCTTTGTGCGATGACCACGATGTCCTCCACCGCGATGCCATGCTCGGCACCGATGTGGGCGATGAAGCTGTCCAGGTCGCGTACCAGCGCCGGGAAGCCCGGTGCGTCGCCGCGCGTGCCGGGCGAGCGGCCGTTGCCGCGTGCATCCCATGCAAAGAAAGCCGTGTCGGGCAGGTCCAGTTCGTCGACCAGATGGGTGACCCGGCCAGAGTGTTCATGGCCGCGATGCAGCAGCACGATGGCCTTGGCCGGCGTGGTTGCCGTGGTGCTCGGCCAGTACCGGTAGAACAGCGGTACCTGGTCGAAGCTGTGGAATTCCCGTTCCTGCGCCTGACGCATGCAATCTCCGTATTGATAGGGCGTGTAGTCTTGTTGTGTTTACCGCTGCGGTGTCGCTGCGGCTTCCTTCAATCCCTGGCGTACGCGGTTGACCATCGTCACCCCGCACAACACCGCCATCGCAGCGGCCACGCCACTGACCGTCATCGCACCGCCCCAGCCAAACGCCAGCAGCAGGCCCAGCACGCCAATCACGAACGCGCGGTCGCTCTTGCCCATCGGGCCGTCATAGCGGCGGCTCGCTCCGACCATCAAACCCAGTACGCCGGCGTACTCGCTCAGCGCGGCGGCCCAGGCCAGCAGCCACAGTGCCTCCGCACGCACGCCCGGTACGCTGAGCAGGCTCAGGTACAGCGCCGCGTCGGCGATCACATCGCACAACTCGTTCAGATAGGCGCCCAGCCGCGACTGCTGGCCGAACTCGCGGGCCAGCATGCCGTCAACCGCGTTGAGGGCCATGCGCAGCAGCATCCACAGCGGCAGCGCCAGATACAGCAGCGGCTGGGCGGGGGCGCAGTACCACACGGCGGCAGCCACCAGCAGCGAGACCACGGCCGCAGCCACGGTCACCGCGTTGGCGGTGACGCCCATGCGGTACAGGCCGCGTACGGCCGGACGCAGCAGGTCCTGGAAACGTCCTTTCAATGCATAGATCGACACGATCTGAACCCGCTAATCCTTGGCAGTGCGGGCACAGCCTACCTGATTGCGACAGCGCCACGTATCGAATTGCTCCCAATGCCGGTCCATGCGGGCGCTGCCGAGCGGACCGCGACGGGGGACTGCACCGGCCAATTTCCCCCACCAGCACCCGCCACCGGCCCCCACCGCCTACAATATCGGCCCCGCTCCGCTGCCGATTGCCCTGTCCCCATGACTGCTGATCTGTTGCCCGTCCGCCGGGCCCTCCTCTCCGTTTCCGACAAGACCGGCCTGGTCGAGCTGGCCACCGCGCTGGCTGCACGCGGCGTGGAGCTGCTGTCCACCGGCGGTACCGCCAAGGCGATCCGCGATGCGGGCCTGGCCGTGAAGGACGTAGCCGAGGTCACCGGCTTCCCGGAAATGATGGATGGCCGGGTCAAGACCCTGCATCCGATGGTGCATGGCGGCCTGCTGGGCCGCTCCGGGCTGGACGACGCGGTGATGGCCGAGCACGGTATCAGCGCCATCGATCTGCTGGTGCTGAACCTGTATCCGTTCGAAGCGGTCACCGCCAAGGCCGACTGCACCCTGGCCGATGCGGTGGAGAACATCGACATCGGTGGCCCGGCGATGCTGCGCTCGGCGGCCAAGAACTTCGCCCGCGTGGCCGTGGCTACCGACCCGTCGCAGTACGCCGAACTGCTGGCCTCGCTCGACGCCAACGACGGCCAGCTGTCGGCCGGCACCCGTTTCGCGTTCTCGGTAGCCGCGTTCAACCGCGTCGCCCAGTACGACGCGGCGATCAGCAACTACCTGTCGGCGGTCACCGCCACCGACGCT
>Ga0265296_1004953_pt1 | contig 11250 bp, 10 predicted proteins | sample MunlanPumphouse1_FD_189073 | JGI IMG/M metagenome (GOLD analysis project Ga0265296, IMG submission 189073) | Groundwater microbial communities from a municipal landfill in Southern Ontario, Canada - Pumphouse #1 | ecosystem: Environmental > Aquatic > Deep subsurface > Groundwater | place...
CGCCGCGTCCGACCCCCGCCGCGCCTCCCGCCGAAAAGGCCGAGCCGCGGCCCGCGCCCGCCGTCGGCGGAACCTCGGGCGTCCAGATCGGCGCCTTCTCGACTCCCAGCCTGGCGGACCGCGAGTTCGCCGCAGTCGTCGGCCGTTATCCGCAGTTCACCAGCGGCGCCGACAAGCGGGTGCAGGAGGTGACGGCGTCCAATGGCTCGACCGTCTATCGCACCACCGTCACCGGACTGAGCCGCGAACAGGCCGCCGGCCTCTGCAACGCGATCAAGGCCGGCGGCGGCGACTGCTTCGTGCGTTGATGCGCGGATGACCTCCGCCGCGATCTACGGCTGCAGCGGCCTTCGGCTGACGGAGGCCGAAAAGGCCTTCTTCGACGACGCGCGGCCGTGGGGCTTCATCCTGTTCCGGCGCAACGTCGACAGCCCCGAGCAGATGCGGGCCCTGACCGCCGAACTGAGGGACTGCATCGGCGACCCGGCCTGCCCGATCCTGATCGACCAGGAGGGTGGCCGGGTGCAGCGGATGGGCCCGCCGCACTGGCGGAAATATCCGCCGGGCGAAGCCTATCTGAAGGCGACCAACGATCCGCTGGCGGCGCGGGAACTGGTGCGGCTGGGAGCACGGCTGATCGCGCATGATCTGAAGGCCGTCGGGGTCAATGTCGACTGCGCCCCGGTGCTGGATGTACCGGTCCCGGGCGCCCACGACATCATCGGCGACCGGGCTTACGCCCATGATCCCGCCACGGTGGCGCAACTGGGCCGGGCGGCGGCCGAGGGCCTGTTGGCCGGCGGGGTCCTGCCGGTGATCAAACACATGCCCGGGCACGGCCGCGCCTTCGCCGACAGCCACCACGACCTGCCGGTGGTGCACGCCGATCTGGTGACGCTGGACGGATGGGACTTCGCGCCGTTCAAGGCGCTGTCGGACATGCCTCTGGCCATGACCGCGCATGTGGTGTTCGACGCGATCGATCCGAAGCGGCCGGCGACGACCTCGAAGAAGGCGATCCGCCTGATGCGCGATCAGCTGGGCTTTGGCGGGCTGATCATGACCGACGACCTGTCGATGAAGGCCTTGTCCGGCTCGCTGCGGGAACGGGCCGAAGCGTCCCTGAAGGCCGGCTGCGACGTGGTCCTGCACTGCAACGGCGACCTTGCTGAGATGCGGGAAGTGGCCGAGGGCGTCGGCAGGCTGAAAGGCTCGTCGGCGAAACGGGCCGAGGCCGCCATGGCGCGCATCGTCCACACGCCTGAACCGCTGGATGAGCCCGAGGCCCGGGAGCGGTTCGCCGCCCTGCTGGCCGGGAAGCTGGACGCCGTGCGTGGCCCGGACGTCGGCGAGGCCCAGGCCTGATCCCATGACCGACGCCTTCCAGCCCAATCTGGACTTCACCGCCGCCGAACAGGTCGATGACCGCGAGGCCTTCGTGGTCGATCTGGAAGGCTATGAGGGGCCCCTGCACGTGTTGCTGGCGCTGGCGCGGACGCAGAAGGTCGATCTGCTGAAGCTGTCGATCACCAGGCTCGCGGAGCAGTATCTGGCCTTCGTCCACGAGGCCCGGCGGCGGAATTTCGCGCTGGCGGCGGACTATCTCGTGATGGCCTCATGGCTGGCCTATCTGAAGTCGCGCCTGTTGTTGCCCCGCACCGACAAGAAGGGAGAGGAGCCGCCGGCCGAGGAGATGGCCGCCGCCCTGGCCTTCCGCCTGCAGAAGCTGGAGGCCATGCGCAAGGCGGTCGAGGCCATCACCAGCCGGCCCCGGCTGAAGCGCGACGTCTTCACCCGCGGCGATCCCGAGGCGACCGTGATCATCCCCTCCGACCAGATCGACGCCAGCCTGTACGAGCTGATGGCGGCCTATGTGACGCAGCGCCGGCGCGAGGGGCAGCGCCAGTACAATCCCGGCCAGCGGGTCGAGGCCTTCGCCCTTGAGGCGGCGCGGGACTGGCTGCGGGACATCCTGCCCCGGCTCGAGCAATGGACGCCGCTGGAACAGGTCGCGCCGGCCCGCAGCGAGGCCGAGGGCCCGACCCAGGCCAGCTTTACCGCCTCGACGCTCTCGGCCAGTCTGGAGCTGGTGAAGGAGGGAGCCATGGATGTGAAACAGGCCGAGGCCTTCGCCGAATTGTATCTGAAGCGCCGCGGGCGCGGGCAGCCGCTGGAGCTGATGCCGTGATCCAGTTCGCACCCGACCACGGAGAGATCGAACGCCGCGTCGAGGCCCTGCTGTTCGCCGCCGCCGGGCCGCTGTCGGCGGCGGAGCTGGCGCGCCGCCTCCCTGAAGGGGCCGACGTGGGCGGCGCCATTTCGGCCCTGCGCGAGCGCTACCAAGGCCGTGGCGTGGAGCTGGAGTGCGTCGCCGACCGCTGGCGTTTCCGCACCGCCGCCGACCTCGGCTTCCTGATGACCGAGGAGCGGGAGGAGCCGCGCCGGCTGTCGAAGGCCGCGCTCGAGACCCTGGCCATCATCGCCTATCACCAGCCCTGCACCCGCGCCGAGATTGAAAGCGTCCGCGGCGTCTCGCTGTCGAAGGGGACGCTGGACCTGCTGCTGGAGATGGGCTTCGTCCGGCTGAAGGGCCGCCGCCGTACCCCCGGCCGTCCTGTCACCTACGCCACCGCCGACAAATTCCTCGAGCATTTCAGCCTCGCCAGCCTCTACGACCTGCCCGGCGTGCAGGAGATGAAGGCGGCCGGCCTGCTGGATCTGTCCATTCCCGTCGGTTTCGAGGTGCCCGACCCGTCGCGCGCCGGCGACGGCGACGACGAACCCCTGCTGCCCGGCGACGAGGACGCTCCCGAGTTCGCCCAGGATTTCGTGGCCGAAGACTGATCGCAGCGGGGTGGTGCAATCCCCCCGAACCCTTGCTAATCCGCTGGGATGATCGCTCGACTTCGCCCCGTACCCTTCGACCTCGGTCCCGTTCATTTCGTCGGCATCGGCGGCATCGGCATGAGCGGCATCGCCGAGATCATGCTCAAGATCGGCTATTCGGTTCAGGGCTCGGACGCCAAGGCCAGCGCCAACACCGAACGTCTGGAGCGGCTCGGCGCGCGCATCTTCATCGGCCATGACGCCGCCCACGTCGGCGACGGCGTCTCGGCCGTGGTCTATTCGACCGCCGTCAAGCCGACCAATCCGGAGATGGTCACGGCCCGCGAGCGCCGCATTCCCTTGGTGCGTCGGGCCGAGATGCTTGCCGAGCTGATGCGCCTGCAGTTCTCGATCGCGGTGGGCGGCACGCACGGCAAGACCACGACGACCTCGATGGTGGCGGCCATTCTCGACGCCGGCGGCCTGGACCCGACGGTGGTCAACGGCGGCATCATCAACGCCTATGGCACCAACGCCAAGGTCGGCGACGGCGACTGGATCGTGGTCGAGGCCGACGAGAGCGACGGCAGCTTCCTGCGCCTGAAGTCGACGGTGGCCATCGTCACCAATATCGACCCCGAGCACCTCGATCACTACGGCGACTTCGACGGGGTGCGGAAGGCGTTCGTGGACTTCGTCGAGAACATCCCCTTCTACGGTTTCGCCGCCGTCTGCCTCGACCATCCCGAGGTGCAGCGGCTGGTGGCCTCGATCGATAACAGGCGGCTGGTCACCTACGGGATCAACCCCCAGGCCATGGTCCGGGCCGACAACTGCCAGATGGCGCCTGACGGCTGCCGCTTCGATGTGGTGATCCAGAAACAGGGTCTCGCCGCCCTGGAGGAGCCGATCCGGATCGAAGGCCTGCACCTGCCCATGGCCGGCTGGCACAATGTCTCCAATGCGCTGGCGGCCATCGCCGTGGCGCGCGAGCTGGACGTGTCGGACGAGGCGATCAAGGCCGGTCTGGCGGGCTTCGGCGGCGTGCGGCGGCGCTTCACCACCACGGGCGTGGTCGGCGGCGTTCGCATCGTCGATGACTACGGCCACCATCCGGTCGAGATCGCGGCGGTGCTGAAGGCCGCGCGTCAGGTGGCCGAGGGCCGGGTCATCGCCGTCGTCCAGCCGCACCGGTTCACGCGGCTGGAGTCATTGATGGAGGAGTTCTCGACCTGTTTCTCCGACGCTGATGCGGTGTTCGTGGCCGATGTCTATGCGGCCGGCGAGACCCCGATCGCGGGGGTGGACAAGAACGCCCTGGTCGAGGGCATCCGCCGCTTCGGCCACCGTTCGGTGCAGCCGTTGGAGAGCGTCGAGGCCTTGCCGGGCGTGATCGCGGCGGAGGCCAGGGACGGCGATCTGGTCGTGCTGCTGGGGGCGGGGGACATCACCCAGTGGGCCTATGCGCTGCCGGGGCAGCTGGAGGGGCTGGTTGTCTGAGTGGTATCCGCGCGCCGTTCTCGGCGTCGCCGACGTCGCGCGCGCGCTGGAATTCTATGTCGACCGGCTCGGCTTCACCCGCGACTGGTCGTTCGACGAGGCCGGCGTGACTCGCGTCGCCCAGGTCAGCCGCCAAGGGTGCGACCTGATTCTTGGATCGCAATGGCCAGAACGTGTCGGCAAGGGTCTGATGTTCATTTCGCTGGATGAGCCAGTCCTCGATGCACTGCGAGCCGAGCTTGAAGGCCGCGGCGTCGAGGTGAAGGACGGCTGGTGGGGCTACAAACTCATGGTCGTTGTCGATCCGGACGGCAACGAGCTGTTCTTCCCCTATCCCAATGAAACCCCGGGCCAGGAGCCTTCATGAGCTGGCGCGACACCCTTCCCCCCGTCCGCGGCAAGCTGCTGCGCGACGAGCCGCTCGGGCCGTTCACATGGTTCCGGGTGGGCGGGAGCGCCGACGCCCTGTTCATTCCTGCTGACGCCGACGACCTGGCCGACTTCCTCAAGGCGCTGGACCCGGCCGTGCCGGTGACGGTGCTCGGCGTGGGCTCCAACGTCATCGTCCGCGACGGCGGGGTCGAGGGGGTGGTCATCCGGCTGGCCGGGCGGCCGTTCGCCGGGATCACCACCGACGGCGACACGATTACGGCGGGCGCCGGCGCGCTGGACTCGATGGTGGCCAAGGCGTCGGCCAAGGCGGGGCTGGCGGGGCTGGAGTTCTATGCGGGTATTCCGGGCACCATCGGCGGGGCCCTGACCATGAACGCCGGCTGTTATGGCGCGGAGACCAAGGACATCCTGGTGTCGGCCCGGGGGCTGACGCGGGCTGGCGAGCGGGTCGACTATGCGCTGGCCGACTTCGGCTACACCTACCGCCACTCCGAGGCGCCGGCCGACATCATCTGGATCGAGGCGACGTATCGCGGGACGCCCGACGATCCCGAGGCCGTGGCCGCCCGCATCGCCGAGATCACCGCGCGCCGCGAACTGACCCAGCCGATCCGCGACAAGACCGGCGGCTCGACGTTCAAGAACCCGCCGGGGCAATCGTCGTGGAAGCTGGTCGATGAGGCGGGCTGGCGCGGGAAGCTGTTCACGGCGACCGGGGGCGGGGCCATGTTCAGCGAGCTCCATTCCAACTTCATGATCAACCCCGGCGAGGCGACGGCGGCGGATATCGAGGGGCTGGGCGACGCCGTGCGCGCGGATGTCCTGGCCAAGACCGGCGTCCAGCTCGACTGGGAAATCAAACGCATCGGCCGCCCGGCGCCAAACCCGAAGTGATCCGTTCGGGATGGTTGCCAGCGGTGGGGATCGGCGACATCCTTCCCCGAAGCCAGACCATTCAGGGACTCGACCGGGGGGAAGTATGGACGGGACGCTGGGCCTGCCGGCCATCAGGACGATCAGGCTCTCTGCGCCGTTTGGCTGGCTGGCAGAGGGCTGGCGGGATCTGACGAAGGCGCCGGCGTCGCTGCTTCTGTACGGCCTCGGCCTCGCGGCGGCCAGCCTGGCGCTTTGCTACGGCGTCTATGTCACCAACGGCGCATTCTGGATGATCGTGCTGACGATCGGGTTCGTCATGGTCGCGCCCATCCTTGCGATGGGCCCTTACGAGGCCGGCCGCAGGATTGAGCTGGGGGAGCGCCCCGGGCTGGGCCATATCCTGTTCGTCCGCGCCGCCTTCCGCCAGGACGTCGCCTATCTCAGCCTGCTTCTCGTGATGATCTACTTCCTCTGGGGTCGTGTCGCGCAGATCGTCTACGGCCTGTCGACTTATCAGATACATCGCGACGTGGACTCCCTGGTCGCCTTCGCCGTCGGCTCGAGCGAGGGGCGCGCCATGTTGTTGACCGGAACGGTGACCGGCGGCGTCCTGGCCTTTGTGACCTTCGCCCTGGTGGTCGTGTCCGCGCCCATGCTGCTCAACCCCAGCGCCAACGTCTTCGCGGCGGTCGCGACCAGTGTGCGCGCGGTCAATGCGAATTTTTTCCCAATGCTTCTCTGGGCCGTGATCATCACCGTGCTGTTGCTGCTGTCGGCAGCGACCGGATTCCTGGCCCTGATCGTCATCTTCCCCTGGCTGGGTCTCGCCAGCTGGCGCGCCTACCGCAGCCTGGTGGAGGATCGCTGACAGCCGTTTGACGGGCGCCGTCACGCGAACGACGAAACGCATCAGGCCCGCTACCCGACGAAGCGACCAGGCGGTCGCGTGAACGCGGCGTCTCGGGCTGATACTGGCGGACGATCTCGCGCGACACCGCCCACACCCTTTCATCATGCGTCGACCCCGTGGACCTCACAGGCCTGAACGTGTCGAAACCGCGCGCGTCGACGTCAAAGTAAACGCGACGTAAACCCTGATCGGAGATCAAGAGGGTCCGGCCGCCCGCTTCGAGTTGATCCTCCCATGACCCGCCCGTTCGCAGACCTGCACGTCGCCGTCCTGATGGGCGGACTGTCGTCCGAACGGGAGGTGTCCCTGTCCTCGGGCCGGATGTGCGCCGACGCCCTCGAAGGGCAGGTGGCCCGGGTCACCCGCGTCGACGCCGGCCGCGATCTGGCCCAGGTGCTGGCCGCGCTGAAGCCCGATGTCGTCTTCAACGCCCTGCACGGCGAATGGGGCGAGGACGGTTGCGTCCAGGGCGTGCTGGAAACCCTGGCCGTTCCCTATACCCACTCCGGCGTGCTGGCCTCGGCTCTCGCCATGGACAAGGACAAGTCCAAGGCCGTGCTGCGCGCCGCGGGCGTCGTCGTCCCCGGCGGCGGCCTGTTCGACCGTTTCGAGGTGGCGCGGGGCCACGTCATTCCGCCGCCCTATGTGATCAAGCCGAACGCCGAGGGGTCGTCGGTCGGCGTCTATCTGGTGCGCGAAGGCGAGCCGCCGTGCGCGGCGCCGGGCGAGGCCGCCTGGACTTATGGCGAACAGGTGATGGTCGAGCCCTTCATCGCCGGCAAGGAGCTGGCGGTCACCGTGCTTGGGGAAAAGTCGGGGCCGCGGGCCCTGACCATCACCGATATCACCCCGACGAAGGGCTTCTACGACTACGAGGCCAAATACGCGCCGGGCGGCTCCAACCACGTGCTGCCGGCGGTTCTGCCGCCGCATGTGTTCGAGCGGGCGCTGCGGGAATCGGAGCTGGCGCACACGGCCATGGGCTGCCGCGGCGTGTCGCGATCGGACTTTCGTTATGACGATATTAAGGACGATCTGGTCCTTCTGGAGGTCAATACCCAGCCCGGCATGACCCCGACCTCGCTCAGTCCCGAGCAGGCCGCCCATGTCGGGATGGACTATAAAGCTTTGGTGCGGTGGATGGTGGAGGACGCCTCATGCCCGCGGTAGTTCGCGGCGGTCGGCGACAGAGTTCGAACCAGCCTGCAAAACGCGGCGCGGCTCCCAAATCACAGGGGCGCGGTCGCGCGCCCCGCAACGCCCAGGCCACGCCGGGCAAGATGGCGGCGCTGGGCCGCCTCGATCTGTCTCCCCGCGCGGTCATCATTTCCATCGTCGCCGGCGTCGTGGTTCTGGCGGCCGTTCTGGCGACCGGCGCGCGCGCCGAGCGGATCGGCGCCTCCATCAGCCACGGCGTCGACGGGGCCGCGGCGGGCATGGGCCTGAAACTCGAAAAGGTCTTCATCGAGGGCGAGTCCCCCGAAGCCACCGCCACCATCCAGCGCGCCGTTCAGCTGCAGGCCGACCAGCCCATGACGTCCATCGACCTGGACGCCGTGCGCCGCCGGGTCGAACAGGTCGGCTGGGTCAAGGGCGCGCGCGTGGTGCGCCTGCTGCCCAACACCCTGATCGTCCATGTGACCGAGCATGACCGTCTGGCCGTGTGGCAGGCCGGCGGCCGCAACCGGGTCATCGACAGCCATGGCGTCGTGATCGCCGGCGCCGACGCCGGCCGCTATCCCAACCTGCCGCTGGTCGTCGGCAAGGGCGCCGAACAGGCCGCCTCCGAGGTCCTGCCGCTGATCGCCCAGAGACCCGGCCTGCAGGCGCGGGTCGAGGCGCTGGTCCGCGTCGACGAACGCCGCTGGGACCTGAGACTGAAGGACGGCAGCCTGATCCAGTTGCCCGCCACCGACCAGGACGCCGCCCTGATCCAGCTCGATGCGCTGGACCAGCGCGAACGGCTGCTGGAGCTGGGCTTCGACCGCATCGATCTGAGAACGCCGGGGGAGGTCGCCGTCCGGCCCTCCGCCGGCGCCGCGTAGGGTAGGGAACGCTTATGGCCGGACGGTCTGTGGACAAAACTGTGGACGGCGCCAAGGGCGCCGCGGGACGCGCGCCCGTCGTGGCGGCGCTGGATCTCGGCCAGTCAAAGGTCGCCTGCTTCATCATGAAGCCCGAGGGCGTGCGTCACGCCGACCGCACCATCCGCGTCGCGGGGGCGGGGCACGTCCAGTCGCGCGGCGTGCGCGGCGGCGGCATCGTCAACATGGACGAGGCGGCTCAGGCCATCGGCCATGCGGTCGAGCGGGCCGAGCGCGCCGCCGGTTCTCCGGTCTCGGGCGTCGTCGTCACCACCGCCATCGGCCAGATGGCCAGTCACCGCGTCCAGGCGCGGGTTTCGCTGGGGGCCACGCCTGTGGGCGACGCCGATCTGGCGCGCGCCATCGCCATGGCTCTGGCCCAGATCCGCCTGCCGAACCGACGCCCGATCCATGTTCTGCCCATCGCCTGGTCGGTGGACGGGGCAAGGGGCGTGCACGATCCCCGCTCGATGAAGGGCCATTCGCTGGGCCTCGACCTGCTGGTGGTCTCCATGTCCGAGAGCGCCTTCAACGGGCTGAGCCATTGCCTCGAGCTGGCCCACCTCGATCTGCAGGGCGTGGCGGCCGCGCCGGTGGTGTCGTCGCTGGCGGCGCTGGAAGACGACGAGATGGATCTGGGCTGTGTCTGCATCGACATGGGCGGCGGCTCGACCTCGGCGGCGGTCTGGGGCGGACGCTCCCTGCTGCACATCGAATCCCTCAACGTCGGCGGCGATCATGTGACCGCCGACATCGCCCGCGGTCTGTCGACGTCGAAGGCCGGGGCCGAGCGGCTCAAGACCCTGCACGGCTCGGCCATGGCCTCGGCCAATGAGGATCGCGAGATGCTGGAGGCCCCGCCGCGCGGCGAGGATCCCTCGGCGGGACCGATCTTCGTCCAGCGCGCCATGCTGAAGACCGTCATCGCCCCGCGCGTCGAGGAGACGCTGGAGCTGCTGCGCGATCGCCTGCGCAACGCCGGCGTGGGCCTGGAGCCCGGCGCGGGCCTGGTCCTGACGGGCGGAGCCAGCCAGCTGAACGGCGTGCGCGAACTGGCCGTGCGGGTGTTCGACCGCCCCGTGCGGCTGGGCAAGCCCCAGCGCGCGCCCCACCTTGCAGACGCGGCGTCGGGCCCGGCCTTCTGCTCGGCGGCGGGTGTTCTGCTCCGCGCCGCCTATGGTCCGCGCGAGGCCGTTTCCGCCCGGAAGCTGATGTCCAGACAACTCTCGGCTGCAGATGCTCCGCGCATCCATCAAGGCGGGATTGTGGCGCGGGCGGCCGGCTGGTTGCGCGAAAACCTCTGAATGCGCCTGCCCCCGGGCCGAGCGGCCGGGCGCGCTTGTCAGGCGCGTGGCGACACTGTGTCCGTATTGTAACAACGGTATGCCGGAGTGGCCGTGAAGCGGACACAATCCCTTGCCGCCCGCCTCTTTACTGTTAGCGTGGCCGTCCGAAGCAGCGACCGTCACCAGGCGGGCGTTGCCTATTGCATCCATTCTTTGGTTGGGGCCCAAACATCATGCTTCTCAAGCGCAAGTACCTCTTTGGCTCGACGATCCTCGCGGGCGTCATGGCTGTCACGGCTCCGGCCTTCGCCCAGGATCAGCTTCCGGGCGTGAACGTCCAGGGTCAGGCCGACCAGGACGCCACCGAAATCGGCGAAGTCGTCGTCACCGGTTCGCGCATCCGTCGTGACCCGACCAACGCGCCGACGCCGCTCATCACCGTGGCGCGCGAGGATCTGCTGACGACCGGCCAGACGACCATGATCGACTATCTGGCCACCATTCCGGCCCTGTCGAACTCGGTGGTCCCGTCGGACACGACCGGGTCGAACCTGGGTGACGGCGGTCTGTCGCTGGCCAACCTGCGCTCGCTGGGCTCGGGCCGCACCCTGACCCTGATCAACGGCCGCCGCCAGGTCGGCTCCAACGGCGGTTCGCTGGCCGTCGACATCGACACCATTCCCCGCCTGCTGATCGAGAACATCGAGATCGTCACCGGCGGCGCCTCTTCGGTTTACGGCGCCGACGCCGTCTCCGGCGTGCTGAACTTCGTGCTCCGCAAGGACTTCGAGGGCATGGAGATCGACGCCAACTACGGCATGATCAACCAGGACGGCCAGGCCAACACCCGGGCCTCGGTCCTCGTCGGCGCAAACCTGCTGGATGACCGGCTGAACCTCTGGGCGTTCGGCGAATACGACCATAACGACGAAGTCCGGATTCTGGACATCGACTGGTATCGGGCCAACCCGGGCACCTTCGGCGCCGACGCGGATCCGACCGCCGCCGCCGATGGACCGGTTTCCGACGGCATCTTCGACACCGGCAATACGGTGATCTTCAACCGCCGGCAGCTGCAGATCCTGCGCTGGGGCCAGACCACGCTGGCGAACAACCAGGCGGCCAGCCCGCGCAACGACCCGGACATCCCGTTCGTCTCCTGCTCGACGACGATCAACGGCTCCACCGTCCAGGCCGCCAACTGCTTCAACGTCCAGCCCGGCAAGACCTGGGTCTTCGAGGGCGCGACCGCTCGCCTGGCCGACTTCGGCACGCGGATCGGCGCCACCGGCGCCAACCGGACCATCAATGTCGGCGGCGACGGCGATAACGGCGCCGACTTCGGCCAGCTGTCGCGGACGCCGGAATCGACCTC
>Ga0265296_1004954_pt1 | contig 11249 bp, 9 predicted proteins | sample MunlanPumphouse1_FD_189073 | JGI IMG/M metagenome (GOLD analysis project Ga0265296, IMG submission 189073) | Groundwater microbial communities from a municipal landfill in Southern Ontario, Canada - Pumphouse #1 | ecosystem: Environmental > Aquatic > Deep subsurface > Groundwater | place: Canada...
ATTTCTTATCCGGCCCGAGGTATCGGCAACAACAACATACCCTATATTCAAGTTTTCGTTAGTCATAATCCGGCCAATATAGTTATCTAACAACTCCCATTTCTTCCCCATCTCTGGTTTCTCATTCATTACGGCATCAGAAATAGAAACCGCAAACACTCCTACCAGCTCTTTCTTTCCCCGTTCCAGGATCTCCCTTGTTAAACAGTACTCTCTGTAAATGGAAAAAGCCACCATAATGATAACCATTAGGATCAAAAAACCGGAGATAAGATAGAATTTAGTCTTAAGACTCCACTCATTTTTATGAGAGAATGAAAAAAAAGGCATAAAACCCTCTTGTAATCTATTGACTTGACAATTATATCTTTATCAAAAGAAGTAAGTCAAGACGGAAAATAAGTAACCATCAAGACGAACTACTAAGGAAACGCAAACTTTATTTTTCCCTTGACTGAAGATGTAATAATTATTATAAAGTAACTCACCTCATGAAAAACAAGTAAGTACTAAATAACTGACCATCGAAGAACCGCCTCTTGACATAATAAAACTTAAATAATAATAGAGAGTTGAGGGCTTTGAAAAATACGCACTTTGTCATTTCGACTGGAAGGAGAAATCTTATAAGTCAGTGATAAATAATAAGATTGCCACGTCGCTCCGCTCCTCGCAATGACGGTTTGTGTAGATTTTCTTAGGGTCTTTATTCAAAATAAAAGGAGAATTTCCATGGCAAACGAGAATCAATATTGGAGCGAAGAACTGGAAACCATGCCTCAGGAAAGATTGAAGGAGCATCAATTAGATAGAGCAAAGAAACAGTTAAAATACGCTTATAAAAACTCTCCTTATTACAGGAAGAGTTTTAACGAGGCTGGAGTGAAACCAGAGGATATTAAGTCCTTTGAGGACTATCAAAAGGGCATACCTTTCATCTCAAAGTCCAGAATAATGGAAATTCAAGCTCAAAATCCACCTCTTGGAGACTTATTAGCAGTCGCCCCAGAGGAGCTCAGCCAGCTGTTTTACGCTCCAGGCCCAATCATCTATCCATTTACACAGGAAGATTGGGTTTGCGTAGTGGAGGGTGCAGCGAGGGCGCTCTTCACCATGGGTGCCCGTAAATATGATATCGTGGACTGTACAGTTAACTATAATTGGGTAATTGCCGGTAAACTCTTGGACGATGCTATGAAAAGGGCTGGTACTGCAGTAATTCCGGGGGGAGTTGGCATGACCAGAACACATATAGAAGTGATGAAGCTGACCAACTGCACTATCCTTTTTGGATTCCCTACCTTCTGTCAACAGCTGGCAGAGACAGCAAGAGAGATGGGGCTTGATCCAAATAAAGACCTCTCTGTTCGACTAGTCCAGGTATTTGGTGAGGTAAGGACAGAGGCTGGCAAAAAGGCATTAGGAGAAGCATTTGGAGCAAAGATCCGGGAACTGTATGGCACGGCAGACCTGGGGATAGTTGCCGCTGAGTGCCCGGAAGGCGGTGGTATGCACCTTGATCCAGATGTCCTTGTAGAGATATTGGACCCTCAGACAGGACAACCTGTAACCTGGGGAGAAAGTGGGGAGATATGCGGCTGCGACTTTAGCAGGAAGGCTATGCCTATTATCCGCTATAGGACAGGGGATATTACTGAAGGCTTAAATCTGGAGCCATGTTCCTGTGGAAGGACTGCACCGAGGCTCAAACGAATCTTAGGCCGTGTGGGAGATATACCAAGAATAAAGGGGATGTTTATTTCTCCCAGACAGATAGACAACGTCCTCGATAATTATCCGGAATTGGGTAAATATCAAATAATTGTAGAAAGACCAAAGCTTCGCGATGAACTTACTATAAAGATTGAATACAAAGAACCCCTTAACATAGAAGGCATAAAGGAAAGATTGGTAAATGATTTAAAAGTTGCCATTCGTGTAACCCCCCAGCTTGAATTGGTTAAAAAAGGGACAATCCCTGAGGATGCGCAACTGGTGGACGATAGAAGGAAGGTTTAAGAAAAAGTTTTTTGGGATTAAAATTCTTCTTGACATGTCACATGTTTTTATACTAGTTAAATAGTTCTATTTATTTTTAAAGCCGAAAAGTTCTGTTGCGCTGTTGCGTCGTTACCTAGTCAAAATTAAAAAGATGGGGTAGACCTTTTCAATTGAGCGCTGATCTTGTTTTTACACTTCTAACATCCTGTCTACTGTCCAATCACCCTATCTACCTGTGTCTCTGAAGAAGATGCTCTGAACTCAATCAATTTGAGGGCTTTGAGAGACTATCCCTTTTATCTTTAACAAGCACTACAATACTTTCATCCTTACTTTATAATACGTTTTTTCATAATCAGAGTAAATTTTAACAAATGTAGTTATATGTCTCCTGTTAAAGGGAGAAATTAAGGATTTTAGAAGGGGGGAATTAAAATCTTATGTTGACCTTAAACAATGTTGAGGTTGTTTACAATGATGTCATCGCAGCTGTGAGGGGCATTTCTTTTGAAGTCCCGGATACGGCTATCGTTGCCCTCTTAGGGTCTAACGGTGCTGGAAAGAGCACTACCCTTAAAGCAATATCAGGTATCCTAAAGTCTCAGGATGGAGAAATAGAGGATGGATCTATAGAATTCAACGGGGTAAGATTAAATGAAAAAAGTCCCGAAGAGGTGGTGAGGATGGGGATATGCCAGGTTCCTGAGGGGAGAAGGGTATTCGATGATCTTACAGTTGATGAGAACATTAGAGTAGGCGCATTTACCCGTAAAGACAAAAATAAAGTAAACAGAGACTATGATTTCGTGATGGATTTATTCCCTCTCCTGAAAGAGAGAAAAAATCAACTGGCCGGTTATCTCAGTGGAGGGGAACAGCAGATGTTGGCTATTGGCAGGGGCATGATGTCAAAGCCTAAACTTATGATGCTGGATGAACCCTCTCTCGGGTTGGCTCCACTGGTTGTTAAAGAGATATTCAGCGTTATTATGCGTATTAACCAGGAGGAAGGGACGGGTATCCTCCTTGTGGAACAGAATGCAAACGTCGCCCTCCTTCACGCAACCTATGGGTATATTATGGAAAATGGCAAGATCGTGATGGATGACAAGAGCGAGAAATTAATAGAGAATGAAGACGTAAAGACATTTTACCTGGGTTTGACTGGGGATGCTCAAAAGAAGAGCTACAAGGATGTAAAGCATTACAAGAGGAGGAAAAGGTGGTTGAGTTAATGGGGAGGTTAAGGTTAAAAAAAGGATATTAAAGGTTAAAAAGGAGTTGGTTATGCATCAGCAGTCAAATGGATATCAGTTAGAGATAAAGAACCTGTCTATGAGGTTTGGTGGGATAGTGGCATTGGATAATGTGAGCTTAGGGATTAAAAAGGGGGAGATATTCTCTATTATAGGCCCTAATGGTGCAGGGAAGACAACGATTTACAACTGCATAAGCAGGGTTTATACACCCCAAAGGGGGGAGATTACCTTTGAAGGCCATAATATCTTGAAACTCCACGCCCACCAGGTAGCGGGGCTGGGGATCGCCCGGACATTTCAGAATGTGGAACTCTTCAGAAATATGACTGTTCTTGATAATCTTATGCTGGGCAGGCATCATATCATAAATTGCGGTGCAATAGCAGGGGGTATCTATTTGGGAAAGGCACAGCGTATGGAAATCGAACATAGAAAAAGGGCAGAATGGATAATCGATTTCCTTGAAATGGAAGCAGTAAGAAAACAGGTGGTCAGAAACCTGCCATTTGGAACCCAGAAACGGGTAGAACTGGGAAGGGCACTGGCAATGGATCCTAAGATTATCCTACTGGATGAGCCGGTCTCAGGAATGAATCTGGAAGAGACTGAAGACATCGCCAGGTTTATCCTGGATATAAATGAAGAACTGGGAATAACCTGTATAATCGTTGAACATGACATGGGTGTAGTAATGGATATTTCCGACAGGGTGGCTGCTATAGACTTCGGAGAAAAGATAGCTGAAGGCACTGCCAGTGAGATACAGAAAGATACTGAAGTAATTAAAGCCTATCTGGGTTCAGAGGATTTAGTAGTCGGCAGACGGGTTGAAGAAGATTAAAAGGAGGACTTCTATGACAAAGGATACTTTTCCTCATAAGTTTTTTGAGCAGGTAAAAAAGTATGGGGATAGAAAGGTTGCACTAAGGGAGAAGGAATTTGGTATCTGGCAGGAGATAACATGGAAAGAATATGGAGAACATGTCAGAAACTTTGCCCTGGGATTGATTGCCCTTGGTCTTGAAAAAGGAGACAATGTATGCGTTATTGGCGAGAACTGTAAAGAATGGGTCTATGCTGACATAGCTATACAGGCAGCAGGAGGTGTTACAGTAGGAATTTATTCAGTCGACTACGCTGAAGGCGTCAGGTATATCGTAGACAACTGCCAGGCCAAGTTCATCGTTGCAGAGGATCAGGAACAGACAGATAAAGTCCTGGAGTTCAGGGATCGGCAACCCCATCTTTTGAAATGCATTGTAATGGACATGAAGGGGCTTCGGAACTATAACGATCCTTTTATCATCGACTTTTACGATGTACTGGAGATGGGCAAGGAGTTAGACAGAAAAGATCCTTCCTTCTTCGATAAACGGATGGATGAAATCGAGCCTGATGACGTGAATATGATGCTCTACACCTCGGGTACAACCGGAAAACCCAAAGGGGTGATGTACACACATAGCACTATCAAACATCTGTTGTCAGGGTTAACCCAGGCCAATCCAGTCTATGAAAGTGACACCGTTCTTTCCTTTCTCCCCTTGAATCACGCTATAGAAAGGCTTATGTCTGTAATCATACCTGTCTATATAGGATGCACAGTGAACTTCGCTGAGGATACTTCCACAGTAGAACAGAATATCAGGGAGATATCACCCACCTTCTTTTTAGCAGTTCCCCGGATATATGAAAGGCTCTCCTCTGCCATACAGATAAAGATGCAGGATGCCACCTGGGTAAAAAGGCTGTGTTATAAGATTGCAATGCCCATTGGTTACAGGATATGCACTTTTGATCAGAAAGGAGAAAAGATACCTTTCTACTGGAGGGTTTTGAATTTCCTTGCATATCTCCTGTGTTTCAGGGCACTTCAGGATCATATGGGTTTCTTAAGAACCAGGTTGATGTATACCGGCGGTGCCGCCGTTGCTCCGGAGATGAACAGATTCTTTTATGCCATCGGTATCAAACTGAGAGAGCTCTATGGAATGACCGAAATCGGTATCGCCACTACCCATCAGGGAAGGGGATTTAAGATTGGAACCGCGGGTAAGGTATTGCCTGGTATTGAATACAAGATAACCGAGGAAGGGGAATTTATATGCAAAACTCCAGCTATGTTTAAGGGTTATTATAAAAACCCAAAGGCAACAGAGGAAACCAAAGGAGACGGTTGGATGCGTACCAACGACCTGGTTTACATGGATGATGAAGGCTATCTCCACGTCCTGGGCAGGAGGCAGGATATATTCATCTCTTCCGATGGTAAAATGATAGCCCCTGACGAGATAGAGAATAAGCTGAAGTTCAGTCCACTTATAATGGAAGCAATAGTAGTTGGCGAAGGCAAGGAGTATCTGGCTGCTCTTGTTCAGATAGACTACCCGTATGTGGGTAAATGGGCAATGAATCAAAAGATACCCTATACTACATTCAAAAACCTCTCCATGAGACCCGAAGTATATGAACTGATTGCGGAGGAGATAAGGAAGGTAAATAAGACCCTTGCCCACGATAGGCAGATCAAAAAGTTTACGTTACTCTCCAAAGAGCTGGATCACGACGAGGATGAAATGACGGCTACCCAGAAAGTACGAAGGGCAGCTGTTCGTGAGATGTATAGGGATATTATTGAGGAGATACACGAGACAGGGCATGATGTGTAAAGAAATTAATTAAAGAAAAAACACGAGGAGGAGAGATGTTTAGTGATCAGTTACATTTTCTGGCTCAATTAGTAGTAAGCGGGATTACAGTAGGGAGTGTTTATTCCTTAATTGCATTAGGATTTGTCCTCATTTACAAGGCAACAGATGTACTAAATCTGGCCATAGGTGAGTTGATGATGCTTGGGGCCTATTTCTGTTTTACCCTTATCACTACATACAAGATCCCTTATATCCCGGCATTCCTAATTACCCTCGTCTTCTCAGCTATCCTGGGTATCTTGTTGGAACGCATCGTCTTAAGACCTATGATAGGCGAACCTATACTTGCTATAGTAATGATAACGATTGGCCTGGGTACGGTATTCAGGAGCATAATAGGAATGATATGGGGGCCTTTAAACTATGTATTTCCAGGTCCTTTTTCAGAAGAACCGCTTATGCTTGGGACTATAGCAGTTTCCCATGTACATCTATGGGCAATGATAATGGCTATTATCGTTATGATAGTATTCCTGGCGTTCTTTAAATTCACTACGATGGGTATCGGCATGAGGGCAACGGCCGATGATCAGGATATAGCCTTCTTGATGGGTATAAGTGTAAAGAAGGTAGTGGCTATGTCATGGTTGATAGCAACGGTGGTATCTTCGATAGCCGGTATCTTCCTGGCAAATATAAATCTTCTAAATCTAAATCTCTATTTTATAGGATTAAAGGCTTTACCTGCCGCCGTTATGGGAGGCTTGGACAGTATCGCAGGTGCAATGATTGGAGGAATAATAATAGGGGTATTGGAGAACCTGGCTGGGGGGTACCTGGATCACCTATTCGGTGGAGGGGTTAAAGAGGTGGCTGCTTTTATAATTCTCCTCCTGATTATGATGATAAGACCTTATGGTCTTTTCGGTACCAAAGAGATAGAACGTGTGTAGAAGCGAAGGGCTAAGAGTTGAAAACGAAAAATCACGATTTACGAAAAGAAAGGAGTACCTCATAGATGACCAGTGGAGATTTCAAAACAAGCTATAAGGCAGATACGGCAATATTTCAAACCATCTGGATAAAGTTGTGGATGGCAGGACTTGTTGTCTTTATGATTTTTTTCCCATTCTGGGCAGGTCCATACTTAACCTATGTTGTAAACCTGGCAGCAATAGCTACCATTGGTGCTCTGGGGCTTAATATATTAACAGGGTTTACCGGCCAAATATCTCTGGGACATGGGGCATTTCTTGCCATAGGGGCATACTCCACTGCCATCCTTACCGCTGATGCAGGCTTTCCTTTTTGGCTTGCACTACCGGTCGCGGCTCTAATTACGGCAACCTCCGGATTGATAGTTGCGATACCATCACTCCGACTCAAGGGACTTTATCTGGTAATGAGCACCCTTGCATTCAGTTTTATTGTTCAGTATGTAATAATAAAATGGGAAGGTTTGACAAGAGGTTCCACAGGTATGGGTGTACCTTCGCCAAAGTTTTTTGGTCATGCAATCGATAACGACAGGGCATTTTACTTCCTGATTATGCCAATAGTCGTCATGGCTATGCTCTTTGCCAGAAATCTTATCAGAACCAAGGTAGGCCGAGCCTGGGTAGCCATAAGGGATAGGGATATATCGGCTGAGGTAATGGGGGTGAATCTGGCCAGGTACAAGGTGACGTCATTCTTCGTCAGTTCCTTCTATGCAGGGCTGGCAGGTGGTTTATATGCTTACTATATAACGGATATCAGCCCGGAACATTTCCCCATTACCCTGTCCATAGACTACCTTGCCATGATCATCATCGGAGGCATGGGGTCAATCTTGGGTTCTGTTTTTGGGGCAATGTTTGTAACCATGCTTCCTGAAGGAATAAGAATAGCAGCGGACGTATTTGGCAGCTCTTACCCTGTTCTGGTAGACAGGTTCTTTGAAGTAAAGGTAATGGCATTTGGACTGGCAATAATCCTATTTCTTATTTTTGAACCCACTGGTATATACGGACGCTGGGTCAAAACCAAAATATACTATAAGTCGTGGCCGTTTACATACTAAGCTCCTCTCTTTTTTCAGAGGGGTTTGGGGTCAAGCCCCAAACCCCTTCCTTTCTTTTCCCTCCTTGACTTTCAAAATCCATTGTGTAAAAATGGCATAGTGTCAGTTATCCGACTTATCTCTTTTTCTATCCATGAGGGGATATAAATGAACAAGATATTTATTGAAGATATAATTGAAAACGATAAGATCGATAGTACATTCCTGGTAAAAGGGAAAAACCTGGGTACATCGAAAAATGGAAAGCCCTATCTTAACCTAAAGCTAGGCGATAAAACAGGAGATATAGAGGCAAGGGTTTGGGAGAATGCAAAACATCTCTCTGCCCTATTTGAAAAAGACGATTTTATTAGGGTAAAATCCAGGGTAACCAGATATCAAAACGATCTCCAATTGGTAATCTTTGATCTGGAGAAGTACCCTAAAGAAGAGATATTCATCGATGACTTCTTACCGAGAACCAATAAGAATATCGAGATGATGTTTGGAGAGTTAGCTGAGATATCCAAAGAAGTAAAGAACATATACTTGAAAGAGCTTTTAGACCTTTTCTTTGAAGATGAGGAATTCACAAAACTGTTCAAGATTGCTCCAGCAGCCAAAGGATTACACCATGTCTATATAGGGGGGCTATTGGAACACACGCTTACAATTGGAAAACTGATTTTAGGCGTGGTAAAGCATTACAAGGGGATAAACGCTGATCTTCTCTTAACAGGGGGAATACTGCACGACATCGGCAAGATCCATGAACTTTCCTACGAAGGGTCCTTTGATTATACTGATGAAGGACGGCTTTTGGGCCATATTACCATTGGGGTTGGAATGATTACGGATAAGATTGCAAAGATTACAGATTTTCCGAATGATTTAGCCATGCTGTTAAAACATCTCATCCTGAGTCATCATGGTTATTATGAGTTTGGCTCTCCTAAAAGACCAAAAACACAAGAGGCCATAATTCTGTACTACCTCGATGATATGGATTCAAAGATCAGGGGTTTTCAAGAATTCATTGAAAAGGAAAAGGGCAATAACTCCAAATGGACAGGATATCACAGGTTGTTTGAAAGATACATTTATAAGGATACTAATGTACAAGATGTCATCCCGGAAGAGGAGGATAAATCGTAAATCGTTAATCGTGAGTCTATAGTCTACAGCCTATAGACTAATAGGCTAAATACCATCGGCTAAAGCCTATGGCTTGCGGGGTCAAGGATTCGAGGGGTTAAGAACGGGGCAATAGATGATCGGAGGAAATATGGGCTTTAATAAACTACTCAACTTTTCAGAAGGTATCTCTTTTGACTGGCTAAACCATAATAGAGAACACATTGATAATACCGCAGAGTTTAATAACCTGATTCATTTATTTCCTCCTCTTGATGAGATATTTCGGAAAGGGCTTGAGGAAGACCCTCAGGAATTCACGAGGACTTTGATTCATACATTTCAGACTCAAGCCGCTTATAACAGAATTTGTTCCGGGGATTTTCCCGAGAGTGGATTGGATAGAACCGCCATCAGAGAGGTTTATGACCTGGCACACTCTATATCTTCCTCTTCACCCCTTATGATGCCCATAATTCTGTGGTTACATGATATTGGCAGATTTGAGGATAAGAGAAGGCACAATGAGAAGAGTGCTGAGATCATCTCTGAATTTCATCTCTTAAACGATAAGGGGTTATCAGAAGAAGAAGCAATTTTAATACGGAAGGTGGTCCAGTATCATCTGCTGATAGGCACTCTGTATACTGGAGAATCCTCCTATATGTGCTTTGAGCCCCTTCTAAAAGATGAGGAATTCCAGACCATACTTAAGGATAACCCGTCCATAAAACTCTTTGTAGATGCTCTGACCCTCTTTACAATGATAGATGTCTGGGGCTACCATACAAATGATATCTCTCCAAATATGATAGACAACTACCTTGTGATAAGGCAAGAGATGGGACAGATATTTGCAAAAAGTGGTGATCTCGGCGAAATAATAAAGGGATTGAGGGAGAAGTCCAGAAAGCACCTGGATTGGCGTTTGATGGGCTACATGATGGCATTCTCTAAGATCGGAAAAAAACCTCATTTGACCTTTGATTTCTATGTAGGTATGATAAATGACGGCTTTAGAAGGTATGCTGAAAGAGAAGGTCTTTCAACAGATTGGAATGGGTTTAAGGATAGCTACCTCAACAAGATCGATCAGGTTCAGTTCAAGTACGGGCTTGGGGTACTCATCCCCCTTACTTACGGTGGAACAGGCAAAAAGATGCACCTCACCGAAGATACCAGGGTAAACCCCAATCTCTTCCATCTCTTAGTTAACATAAACAGTAGAATACAGAAAGAAGAAAAGATTAACGCTGAATGTATTCCTGGCGCTTTATGGAACGTTGTATTCAAGGGCTACCCCCCTTGGAACCTAAAGACAGACTTCCATCAAAGGTTGGACGAACCGGGTCAGATTGAGGAGATTGTAGAGAAGGGTAAGGTAAGCGTAGATAAAAAAGAAGGGCTAAATGTCCTGTCTATTGACTATAGAGGTTATTGGAAGGATATTGAGGTTTGATGGCTTCGTAAAAAGTCCATCTGCGGCGTTGCACTGCATCCTTCGTCGTTGCAGCGTACCCCTAAAAGGTACGCTTCACTCCTCAGGATTTGTGCGCCTTGCATCTGGAGCTTTTTACTTTGCCATCCCAATTTTGACTTTTTACAAGTCCATCAGGGTTAGAATGGGAAAATAGGAATCTATTTTTTTGTAAAATAGACGTCGTCAAAGCAGCTTTCAGCAGAGCTCTTCGTATGTTGGGAGTTGATGTACAGGGATATTCCACCTACCTCAGGGGGTTCTTCTCCAAAAAGCCTTTTATAATCCTCATATACATTACGCCGTTCTTTAAACCATTGATTCGGTTTATCCGTTTTATCCCGCAGTACAATACACTTTAACTTAGACCACCATTTACTGGTAAATGTGCTCCCCTTGGGGGCTTCATTGTCCCATATATAACCAATTAATCGGGTATTTACCGTGGCGGGAAATTTCGGGAACGCTATATAAACCTGAGCTGCCTGATCGTCGGCATTCTTCTTTCTTACATCCCCACCTTCGGGGAGTTTGCTTACCTTCCAGTTCCAGTTTATGATGGGAAAGTCCTGAATCATGAATTTCATCTTTTTCTTCACCCCAAAGGATGACCTCTGGCTGACAAAATGAAGATAGAAATTATCTCTTACATGTTCGATCCTGATATCTACCTTCCCTTCCTTCTT
>Ga0265296_1004956_pt1 | contig 11247 bp, 10 predicted proteins | sample MunlanPumphouse1_FD_189073 | JGI IMG/M metagenome (GOLD analysis project Ga0265296, IMG submission 189073) | Groundwater microbial communities from a municipal landfill in Southern Ontario, Canada - Pumphouse #1 | ecosystem: Environmental > Aquatic > Deep subsurface > Groundwater | place...
CCTGCTCGATCACCTGCAAGAACGTCTGGACCTCGCGCGAGGGTGTCGAGTACGCCTGGTTCAACAACGTTGAAACCAAGCCGGGCATCGGCTATCCGAAGGAATGGGAGAACCAGGAGAAGTGGAACGGCGGCTGGGTGCGTACCGGCAGCGGCAAGCTGGTGCCACGCGCTGGCGGTCGCTGGCGGATGCTGGCCAAGATCTTCGCCAACCCGGACCTGCCGCAGATCGACGACTACTACGAGCCGTTCGACTTCGACTACCAGAACCTGCACACCGCCAAGGACAGCCAGCACCAGCCGACCGCACGGCCGCGCTCGCTGATCAGTGGCGAGCGCATGCAGAAGATCGAGTGGGGCCCGAACTGGGAGGAGATCCTGGGTTCGGAGTTCAGCAAGCGCTCGCGCGACTACAACTTCAATGAAGTGCAGAAGGAGATCTACGGCGCCTTCGAAAAGACCTTCATGATGTACCTGCCACGCTTGTGCGAGCACTGCCTGAACCCGGCGTGCGTGTCGGCGTGCCCGTCGGGCGCGATCTACAAGCGCGAGGAAGACGGCATCGTGCTGATCGACCAGGACAAGTGCCGTGGCTGGCGCATGTGCGTGTCGGCATGCCCGTACAAGAAGATCTATTACAACTGGAAGAGCGGAAAGTCGGAGAAGTGCATCTTCTGCTACCCGCGCATCGAGATGGGTGAGCCGACGGTATGTTCGGAAACCTGTGTCGGCCGCATCCGCTACCTGGGCGTGATGCTGTACGACGCCGACCGCATTGCCGAAGCCGCATCGGTGGCCGCCGAAAAGGATCTGTACCAGGCCCACCTGGACATCTTCCTGGACCCGCACGACCCGGCGGTGATTGCCGCCGCACGTGCGGAGGGCATTCCGGACAGCTGGCTGGAATCGGCCAAGCAGTCGCCGGTGTACAAGATGGCCATCGACTGGAAGCTGGCCCTGCCGCTGCACCCGGAGTACCGCACGCTGCCGATGGTCTGGTATGTGCCGCCGTTGTCGCCGATCCAGTCGGCCGCCGAACGTGGCCGCATCGGCATGAGTGGCGAGTTGCCGGACGTGGCCTCGCTGCGCATTCCGGTGCGCTACCTGGCCAACATGCTGACGGCCGGTGACGAGGCACCGGTGGTGCGTGCGCTGGAACGCCTGATGGCGATGCGCGCCTGGCGCCGGGCCAAGAACGTCGACGGCGTTGAAGACACCGCGGTGCTGGACCAAACCGGACTGACCGTGGCCCAGGTTGAAGAGATGTACCGCTACCTGGCCATTGCCAACTACGAGGACCGTTTCGTGATTCCCAGCGCTCACCGCGAGTACGCCAACGACGCCTTCGGCGAACGCGGCGGCTGCGGCTTCACCTTCGGCAACGGCTGCAACGGCGACAGCCCGGCCGACCTGTTCGGGCAGCGCAAGAGCACCAGCTTCGTGGTGAACAACGGGCCTAACCACCGCCGCAAGGAGGTGGTCTGATGAGCGTTCTGAAGCTGGTGGGGGTGCTGCTGGATTACCCCCGCGAGGAACTGTGGCAGCACGGCGGGGAACTGCTGGCGGCCTGTGACGAGGTGGCACTGACGCCGACGCGGCGCAGGCAGCTGCGCGGCTTCGTGCAGCAGTTGCTGGACAGCGATCCGCTGGATGCGCAGGCCGCGTGGCTGGCAACCTTCGACCGCGGCCGTTCGATGAGCCTGCTGCTGTTCGAACACATTCACGGCGAATCGCGTGACCGTGGCCAGGCCATGGTCGATCTGGTGGAAACCTACCGCAAGCACGGCTTCGAGCTGGATGCACGCGAACTGCCGGACTACCTGCCGCTGCTGCTGGAGTTCCTGGCGCATCGTCCTGAGGCAGAGGCGCGGGAGTGGCTGCACCACATCGGCCATATCGCCGGGATGCTGGCCGCGCGCGCCGCCGAGCGCGAGCTGCCACATGTGCCGCTGCTGGAGATCCTGGTGGAGGCCGGCGACGGCAAGGTCAACCTGGAGGCGCTGCGGCAACGCGCCAGCGAAGAGCCCCGCGATGATACGGCCGAGGCGATGGACAAGCTGTGGGAAGAGGAAGCCGTGCGTTTCGGCGCCGAAGCTCCTGCCGAAGACTGCAAGCCACCGACACGCTCACCGGCCCGCCCTGTGCATCGAGAGGTCCAGCCATGAATTACTACCTGCATCAATTCGCTTTCCAGTACTACCCGTACATCGCCGTGGCGGTGCTGCTGATCGGCAGCTGGGCGCGCTATGACAAGGCCATGTACACCTGGCGCACCGGTTCCAGCCAGATGCTGTCGGACAAGGGCATGCGGCTCGGCAGCAACTGCTTCCACATCGGCATCCTGGCCATCCTGGGTGGTCATCTGGTGGGCCTGCTGACCCCACACGCGGTGTACGAGCACTTCATCACCTCCTCGCAGAAGCAGATGCTGGCGATGGTCGTGGGCGGCGTGTTCGGTGCATTGTGCTTCATCGGCATCAGCATCCTGCTGGTGCGCCGCCTGACCAATGCTCGCGTGCGCGCCACCGGCAGCTTCGGTGACACCCTGGTGCTGGTGCTGCTGTTCGCCCAGCTGTGCCTGGGCCTGTACAGCATCCGCGTGTCGGCCGGACATCTGGACGGTGGGGTGATGGTGCAGCTGGCCGAGTGGGCGCAGCACATCGTGACCTTCCGTGCCGGTGCCGCTGACTACATCGAGGGCGTCAGCTGGGTCTACAAGATGCACATCTTCCTGGGCCTGACCCTGTTCCTGATCGCGCCGTTCACCCGTCTGGTGCACGTCTGGAGCATTCCGGTCAGCTATCTGTGGCGGCCGTACCAGGTGGTGCGCCGTCGCCAGGCGGCGCTGCGTTACGGGCCGCGGGAGTAAGCCATGGGCAGCCTGCCGAAGTTCCTGCCGATCACCGTGATCGATTCCACCCAGCCTGTTCCGGCCGAGGCCCACCAGCACCAGCATGACGGGGCAGAGCAGGGTCCGCGCTCGCTTGGGCAACCGGCACCGTGCCGGTTGTTCGTGGAGGACACGGCGATCAGCGAGGCCGACATCGCCCGCGAGATGCAGCACCATCGGGCGCTGCGCCCGGAACAGTCGCGTGCCGAGGCGGCACGCGCACTGGTGGTGCGTGAACTGCTGCGATTGGAAGCACAGCGCCTGGGCCTGCTGGCGCCAGCCGGAGGCCGGGTCAGCGATGAGGAGGTGCTGATCCAGCAACTGCTGGAAGACGCGATTGAAGATCGCGTGCCAACCGACGAGGACTGCCGACGCTATTTCGAACAGAACCCGGAACGATTCCGCTCGCCGGACCGCGTGCGCCTGCGCCATATCCTGCTGGCCGCGCCGGCCGATGATGTGGCTGGGCGCCTGGAGGCGCGTACCGAGGGCGAACGTCTGGCCAACGAACTGAAGGAAGCGCCGCACCTGTTCGCCGACTTCGCACTGCGCCATTCGCGCTGCCCGTCGAGCAGCGAGGGCGGTGACCTGGGTTGGCTGCAGCGTGGGCAGACCACGCCGGAGTTCGATCGCCAGGTGTTCCGCCTGCGCGAGGGCCTGGCCGGCTTCCCAGTTGAATCACGCTGGGGCTACCACGTGGTCAGCATCGATGGGCGCGAGGAAGGGCAACCGCTGCCGTTCGACGCAGTGCTGCCACAGATCCGTGACTACCTGGAGCTGCAGGTGCGCCAACGCGAAGTGCAGGCCTACCTGTTGCAGCTGCAGGAGCGCTACCCGGTACGCGGGCTGGATGAGATCGAAGCCGAAGCCGAAATCGGCTGACCCACTCTTGAGAAAGGAGGTTGCATGAACCAGGCCCTTGCCCCCGCCAGTGCCGGGCAGCAGCGTGCGCTGTGGCTGAGCACGTTCGCGTTCACCGTGTGCTTTGCGGTGTGGATGATCTTCTCCATCATCGGTATCCAGATCAGCGAGCAGCTGGGCCTGACCGACACCCAGTTCGGCCTGCTGATCGCCACCCCGGTGCTGACCGGCTCGGTCAGCCGTGTGTTCCTGGGCATCTGGTCCGACCAGTTCGGTGGCCGCAAGGTGATGGCGCTGGTGATGCTGTGTGGCGCGGTCGCCACCTGGATGCTGACCCATGCGCACACCTACCCGCAATTCCTGTTCGCCGCGTTGTGCGTGGGCATTGCCGGTGGCAATTTTTCGGTAGGCGTGGCCTACGTGTCCAAGTTCTTCCCGGCCAGCAAGCAGGGCACCGCGCTGGGCATCTTCGGTGCCGGCAACATCGGTGCGGCAGTCACCAAACTGCTGGCGCCGATGGTGATGGTGGCGGCGGGTTGGACGATGGTGGCCAAAGTGTGGGCAGTGGCACTGGCGATCACGGCGGTGCTGTTTTTCCTGTTCAGCAAGGAAGACCCCTCGCTGGAGCAGCGCCGCCGTGATGGGGTGAAGCCGGTGCCGTTCGCCGAGCAGATGGCACCGTTGAAGAATCTGCAGGTATGGCGGTTCTCGTTGTATTACTTCTTCGTGTTCGGTGGCTTCGTGGCGCTGGCGCTGTGGCTGCCGCATTACCTGGTGGGCGCGTACGGCATGGACGTCGGCACCGCCGGCATGCTGGCGGCGTGCTATTCGATCCCGGCCAGCCTGTTCCGCGTGGTGGGCGGCTGGATGTCGGACCGTATGGGGGCGCGCCGGGTGATGTACTGGACCTTCGGCGTTTCGGCCATCTGTACGTTCCTGCTGGCCTATCCGGATACCGAGTACGTGGTGAAGGGCATCCATGGTCCGATCCACTTCCACCTGGCCATCGGCGTGGTGATGTTCACCGTGCTGGTGTTCGTGCTGGGCTTCTTCATGTCGCTGGGCAAGGCTGCGGTCTACAAGCACATCCCGGTGTATTACCCCCGGCACGTAGGTGCGGTGGGCGGCGTGGTGGGTATGATCGGCGGCCTCGGTGGGTTCATCCTGCCGATCGTGTTCGGTGCATTGAACGATGCGCTGGGTATCTGGAGCAGCTGTTTCATGCTGCTGTTCGTGGTGGTGTCCGCCGCGCTGGCGTGGATGCACTTCGCCATCCGCCGGATGGAGCGTCGACACTTCCCGCAGATCGATCGCGAGACCGACCTGCCGGAGGCGATCGATGCGGCTGCTGCGGATCGGGCGCGCGGCACCTGAACGGTAGTGCCGGCCGCTGGCCGGCACCAGCAACGCAATGCGTCACGCTTGATTTCGATCAGGGCTGAGCGAAGAGGAACGCGCGAGGATGACCGCCATGAGCTTCCATGTTGATGCGAGCGAGGACACTGCGCTGCAGGCGGCATTGCTGCGGCAACCCCGCCACGTGCTGTTTCCGCCGCCCGACCAGTTCAGTGCCGGCTTCGGTGAAAGCGGCTGGCGTGCCGCCGTGCGCGCCAGCAACGAGCACCTGATTCCGCGTGGACTGACGCTGGGTTTCCAGACCGGCCGCATGGGCCGCGACGTGCCGGCCGAACGCTATCTGGACACGTTGCTGGCCGCGTTGCGCCTGCAGGCTGATGTTCTGGCCGAGGACCGTGAGGTGGTGGCGATGGTGCTGCAGCTGGGCCTTGCCGAAGCACTGCCGCCGGCGCTGCTGGGGCAGTTGCTGGATGCAGTGCCGCGGCACCTGCGCACCGTGGCCCGGCCGCAGGTGGAGGTGCGGCTGGATGCCGGCAGCGCCGTGGCGCCGGCACAACTGCGCGCGGTGGGCTGCACCCGGCTGAACGTGATCGATCGTGCCGATGCACCTGGCCCGGCAGTGCTGGCGCAGGCGCGCGACGCGGGCTTTACCGCGCGCTACTACCAGTTGCGTGTACCTGCGGCGGAGGATGCGGGATTCATCGGGCGATTGCAGGCCGTGCTGGCAGATGCGCCCGAGCGCGTGCTGCTGCCGGCGCCATGCGCGCTGCCTGAGCATCCCTCATCGGAACGCTGGCTGCAGGCGTGGCGATTGCTGCGCGAGGCGGGCTATGTGGGTATCGGTGGTGACCATCACCAGCGCGGCGACCTGCCGGATCCGAACGGCCCGGGTGACGGTCAGCGTCATTGCGATCTGGCCGGCGTGCCGCGCCGCGATCGCAGCGATTTCATCGGCATCGGCCTTGCGGCATGCAGCCAGATCGGTGAGGTCTTCTACCGGACGGAAGATGACCTGGCGCGCTGGCAGGCCCGCCTGCACGCGGGGCATATGGGCGTGGCCGCGGGCCTGATCCTGTCCGAGGGGGAACGCCTGGCTGCCGAGGTCGCGCAGAGCATCGCCTGCGACCATGCGCTGGATGCTGCCGCCTTCGAGTGGCGCAATGATGTTCCGTTCGATGAATGCTTCGCCGAGACCCTGCCCGCACTCGCACCGCTGCTCGCGCGTGGCTGGGCACGCTGGGACGGCGGCGTGCTTCGCCTGGCCGAGGAAGGGCGGTTGCTGTGGCGTATGATGGCCGCATGCTTCCGGCCGGCGGCCGCCATCGCTTGAGTGCTGTCCCGATGTCTTCGACTCCGCCTTCCCAGGCCAGACCCGGCCGCACCACGCCGAATCCCGCCGCCGCCGATGATGGCGATGCGCTGCATTTCTGCAGCACCTGTGCCTTCTCCGATGCGTGCATGTCGCAGGGCTATGACAAGACGGCGCTGGGCGAGCTGCATGTGCTGGTTGACCATGTAGGGCCGTTCCATGCGGGCGACTACATTTTCCGCGCGGGAGAGGCTTTCGATTCCATCGCGGCGGTGCGCGCAGGCATGGTAAAGACCTTCGTCGATGACAGCCAAGGCAACGAGCAGGTGCTGGGCTTTGCGCTGCCGGGCGAGGTGATCGGGCTCAACGCGATTCATGGCTCGCGCTTCCCCTGCAATGCGGTGGCTCTGGATACGGTGCACCTGTGCCGTATTTCGTTCCCCAAGCTGAGCCTGCTGGCCACCCGCATGCCGGGGCTGCAGGCGAAGCTGTTCAGCCTGCTCAGTGCGGAGATCGGCAAGGTTGCCACGCTGGCGGCCAACCACCGCACCGAAGAGCGGATGGCCGCGTTCCTGCTGGATATGTCGGCCCGTTATGCACGGCGTGGTTTTTCTGCGACCCGTTTCAACCTGACCATGGCCCGCACCGAGATCGCCAACTATCTGCGGATGGCGCCGGAGACGGCCAGTCGCGTGCTGCGGCGGCTGAGCGATGACGGCGTGATTGCGGTGAAGCAGCGCGAAATCCTGCTGTTGCAACCCGACCGGCTGGCGGCGCTGGCCGTGGCCGATGAGAACGATCCCGATTGAACCTGGCGAGGGAGCCGACGATGAAGCGATGCGCAATGGTGTTTCTGGGGCTGCTGGTCTCGCTGCCTGCGTGGGCGGGCAACCTGACCGTATCGGCGGCATCCAGCCTGACCGAGAGCTTCCGCGAGCTGGGCGCCGCCTACGAGAAGGCAAACCCGGGCAGCAAGGTCGACTTCAATTTTGCTGCGTCCGGCGTACTGCTGCAGCAGATCGCACGGGGCGCACCGGTGGACGTGTTCGCCTCGGCCGATGAAACAACGATGGACCAGGCGGCGCAGCAGAAGCTGCTGGCAGCGGGTACGCGTGCGATCTTCGCCGTGAACGCGCTGTGGGTGGTGGTGCCGCCGCAGGCGAAGGCGCCGCCGCGCGCACTGGCCGATCTGGCGGGTGCCGGCGTGCAGCGCATTGCACTGGGCAACCCGGACAGCGTGCCGGTGGGCCGCTACGCGCAGGGTGCGCTGCAGGCCGCAAAGCTGTGGCCGGCCGTGCAGGGCAAGGTGATCAGTACGCAGAACGTGCGGCAGTCGCTGGATTACGTGGCACGGGGCGAGGTGGATGCTGGCTTTGTCTACGCTACCGACGCGCAGGCGATGCCGGATCGCGTGCGGCGCGCGTTCGACGTTCCGGTTGCCGGACGCATCGCCTATCCGCTCGCGGTGGTGCAGGCCAGCACGCAGCCGGTGGAAGCCAGGCGCTTCGCGGCGTTCGTGCGTTCGGCGCAGGGCCAGGCGATCCTGCAGAAGCACGGGTTCGGCAAGCCCTGACGGATGGACCTGGACTGGAGCGCACTGGGGTTGTCGTTGAAGGTGGCCGGCTGGGCCACCGCGATCAATCTCGTAGCAGGCGTGGCACTTGGCGCGCTGCTGGCGCGACAGCGTTTTCCCGGTCGGGAACTGCTGGATTCGATACTGACCCTGCCGATGGTGCTGCCGCCGACGGTGCTGGGCTACTACCTTCTGGTGCTGATCGGGCGCAATGGCCCGATCGGTGCCTGGCTGCAGTCGTGGTTCGGCATCAACCTGGTGTTTACCTGGCAGGCGGCGGTGATCGCTGCTGCGGTAGCGTCACTGCCGTTGGTGTTCAAGCCGGCACGCGCCGCATTCGAAGAAGTTGATGGTCAGTTGGAGCAGGCCGCGCGTACGCTGGGTGTGTCCGAAGCCGCGGTGTTCTTCCGCATCACCCTGCCGCTGGCCTGGCGCGGGATTCTGGCCGGCCTGCTGCTGGCGTTCGCACGGGCGATGGGTGAGTTCGGCGCCACGCTGATGGTGGCCGGCAGCATTCCGGGCCGCACGCAGACGCTGTCGATCGCCATCTATGAAGCCGTGCAGGCGGGGCAGGATGGCAAGGCCAATGCGCTGGTGATCCTGACGTCGGTGGTATGCATCGTGATCCTGCTGCTGGCCGCACGGCTGGTGGGCGGGCGCCGCCGGGAGCTGCGCGATGTGGCTTGACCTGCAGGTAAAGCGGCGATTGCAGGCGTCCGGCCAGACCTTCGAACTGGACGTGGTACTGCAGTGCATGCAGCGGCAGGTGGTGCTGTTCGGGCCTTCCGGCGCCGGCAAGAGCCTGACGCTGAAAGCGGTGGCCGGCCTGCTGCGCCCGGAGCACGGACATGTGCGCCTGCACGGGCAGGCGTTGTTCGATGCAGGTGCAGGGATTGACCTGCCGCCGCAGCGTCGTCGCCTGGGATATGTATTCCAGGATTACGCGCTGTTCCCGCACCTGAGCGTGCGCCAGAACGTGGCGTTCGGGCTTGAGCGGGGTTGGTTGAATCCGCAGCGCGGTACCCGCATCGATGCGGTGGAGCAGTGGTTGCAGGCATTCCGTATCGAGCATGTGGCGGATCTGCTGCCGTCACAGGTATCCGGTGGCCAGCGCCAGCGTACGGCGTTGGCGCGAGCGCTGGTGACCCGGCCGCAGGCCTTGCTGCTGGACGAGCCGTTCGCAGCGCTCGACCACGACCTGCGCCAGCACCTGCGTCAGGAGCTGGAAACCGTGCTGGATGAAACCGGTATTCAGCTGCTGCTGATCAGCCACGATCCGCAGGACGTAGCGGTGTTCGGCCAGCAGGTGGCACGCGTGGTGGACGGGCGTATCGTCGGCGATTGACGAGTAGCGGATGACCGCATCGTCGATGATTGACGCGTGGCGGTAGTGCCGGCCGCTGGCCGGCAGCTTGGTAGTGCGGAGAGCAGCCGGCCAGCGGCCGGCTCTACCCCTGGGCGAGGCGCCTCAATACAACTCGCAGTGGGTGCGGCCCTCGCCGCGCAGCGCGTCCCAATAGCCGTCACCGCCGATCGCGTCGATGGCTTCACGGACCGCGCCTTCCAGGTGGCTCTTGTTGCCACACAGGTAGATGTGGCCGCCACGGGCCAGGACATCCTGCATCTTCGCGGCCTGCTGCTGCAGCACATGCTGCACATAGACCTTCTGCGCCGCATCGCGCGAGAACGCGGTGTGCAGGCCAGCCAGTACGCCACGCGCCTGCCAGTCCTGCAGCTGCTCGCGGTACAGGAAGTCGTGCTCGCGGTGCTTCTCGCCGAACACCAGATGGACCTCGCGTGCATCGCCGGTAGCCTGCAGTTCCTGCATCAGGCCCATCAGCGGCGCGATGCCGGTACCGGTGCCGACCAGCAGCAGGGGCGCGTTGCCGCTGTCGGGCAGGTGGAAACCCGGATTGGAGCGGCAGTACACGCGGGCGGTGTCGCCGCCGTGCAGCAGGCTGCCGGTGGCAGTGCCGAATCGTTCGCGGCCACGCAGGGTGTAGCGCACTTCGCGCACGCACAGGCTCAGCTGATCATCGTGCGGATGCGAGGCGATGGAATAGGCACGGGGCAGGCATGGCGACAGGAGTTCACGCAGGCGGGCCAGTGGCACGCTGCCTGGGGTGGCGTGATCCTGCAGCACGTCCAGCAGGTCCAGGCCATGCAGGTAGGCATCCAGTTCGCGCTTCTGGCTGATCTTCAGCAGGCCCTTCAGTTCTTCGCTGCCGCCCAGCTTTGCCAGCTCGCGCAGCACGCCCTTGCTGAGCAGGCGCAGTTCACGGTCGCGCAGTGCGTCGACGGCACTGGAATCACCCAACCAGATGGCCAGTGCCTGCAGCAGTGCCGGATCGTTTTCCGGAACCAGATGCAGGGTGTCGCCGGCCCGGTAGACCATGCCGCTGCCGGCGATGTCCAGCTGCAGGTGCCAGGCCGCAGGGTCACTGTGGCTCAGGCGCCGCCGTTCGACGATGCGGGCGTTGAAGGCATTGTCTGCGCCATAGGCCGTCACCTGCAGGCGCAGATCCTGGCCTGCGGTCGCATCACCCTCCAGTACCTGACCCAGCACCGGCCGCCACTGCTGGAAGAACTGCTCGTAGCCCAGATCAGCGTCGACACGGTGCAGCAGTGGCTGCGCCTGACGCTCGCTCAGTGCTGCATCCAGTGCCTTGGTGAAACCGCAGAAGCTGGGGTAGCCGGTATCCCCCAGGCCGAACACCGCATAGCGCAGCCCGGGCAGGGCGGGCGCCTGGCGCAGCGATTCGAAGAAGCGCTCGCCATTGGCGGGCGGCTCGCCGTCGCCGAACGAGCTGGAGATGGCCAGCAGCACATCGCCCTGGCCCAGGCTGGCCACATCGATGTCATTGAACGGCAGAACCTGCGGCCCATGCGGCTGCAGGTCCGGGTCCGCGCCCAGGCGCTGGGCCAGGGCGCGGGCGTTGCCCGACTCGGAGGCGAAACCCACCAGCAGCCGGCTGATGGACGTGCCTGTGGGAATGGCGTTCACGCAGCCTCGTAGAAGTCGTCGAACTTTTCCTTGCTGAACTCGACCAGGTCGTAGTTCTGCATCAGGTCATTCACCACGCGTCGGATGCTGATGTACGAGGTGATGTTGCCCTCGGCATCGAACAGCGGCTGCACGGTGGTGTCGACCACGTACAGCACGCCGCCCTTGCCCAGGTTCGGCACGATGCCGGTCCAGGTCTTGCCGGCCTTGATGGTGTCCCACATGTCCTTGTAGACGGCCTTGGGCACGTCCGGA
>Ga0265296_1004957_pt1 | contig 11247 bp, 8 predicted proteins | sample MunlanPumphouse1_FD_189073 | JGI IMG/M metagenome (GOLD analysis project Ga0265296, IMG submission 189073) | Groundwater microbial communities from a municipal landfill in Southern Ontario, Canada - Pumphouse #1 | ecosystem: Environmental > Aquatic > Deep subsurface > Groundwater | place: Canada...
CCCTTCCTCTTGCAATAGTTTTACATAGCGGTTGACGCTATCATACGATACCCCAAAGCATTTACTGATTTCTATTTTCCTGCACAATCTTTCTATGATGAATTTTGAGGTGATATAACGGAAGCTTTTGATATCTTCTGCAATATGGGAAAATATTGGAACCCCACAATGAAGATAATATACTATCTCCTTTTGCCTGAATACACCGAGGCTAGGCGTTATCAGTTTTGTTTCGTAAGGAAATAATGGCAACAATAATTGCATAGTTTCTTCTCGTTTGTTCCTCCAAATTTAATCTTTTTTCCACTTTTATTGCGAAATTATTTTACGAGTCTATTGCTTAGCTTCGTTGCTCTTTTTCCTATCGATGCTTTTTATCCCCTTATTTTTACTTAGGTTACTGCTTTATCTTCTTCATACTCGTTGATCCCTTTTTTTATGAGGTCATGAGTTCTGAAGGTATTTAGATGTTCCAGTTTGTTTAAAAGCGGTTTATTCAAATTAATCCTTTTTAAATATTATTTGTTGTTTTCAATATCTTCAAGAACCATGCACGACTCTCGAGAAAAACGAATTACAAATTCAGAGCTCTTTTCCCGATATCCGTTCTATAATAAATGTTATCATAAGTAATTTTTGAAATAGCCTGATAAGCCAGTTTAATCGCTTCATCAAAATTCTTCTCTTTTACAAAAGAAGTTACTCCCAGTACTCTTCCCCCGTTAGTAAAGAGTTTTCCTTCTTTTAAAACAGTTCCTGCATGATACACTTTTACGGTTGAATCATCAATTTTGTCTAAACCGGATATTTCAAAATTAGTTTCATAGTTATCCGGGTAACCATCGGAAGCGGTAACAACACAAACGGAAACTCCCCCATTATAAGAAACTGTATTCTTATTTATCTTCCCTTTAGCGGCAGAATAAAGTAGTTCAAGGAAATCTCCTTCAATTACATTCATAACAGCTTGAGTTTCTGGATCGCCGAATCTTGCATTAAATTCAATAACCTTAGGACCATCTTTCGTTAATATTAATCCGCAAAACAAACATCCGATAAAAGGTGTCCCGAATTGTTTTAAACCAAAAAGAGTAGGCTTTACAATTGTATCTTCAATAATCTTTAATAAATCATCTGAGACGATAAAAGCCGGAGCATAAGCGCCCATTCCTCCAGTGTTTTTCCCGGTATCATTATTCCCAATTCTTTTATGATCCTGAGCAGAAGGAAGACATAAATAATCTACTCCGTCAGAAATAATAAAAAGAGAAGCCTCTTCCCCTACAAGAAATCCCTCTACTAAAATTTTATTACTTGCTTCACCAAAAGCTTTTTCATCAAAATTTAATAGAACCGCATCCAATGCATCGTAAATATTCTTGCAAATTGCGACTCCTTTGCCGGCGGCTAATCCATTTGCTTTAATAACGATAGGATATTTTTGTTTCTTTAGATAATAATAAATATCCTCTTTAGAGGATGTGGTTGAAAATTCTTTATAAAAGCTTGTTGGAACATTATTATCAAGCATCAATTTTTTGGCAAAGAGTTTATCAGCTTCAATTTTTGCTGCCTCTCTACCGGGACCAAATACTATTACTCCCATGCTCCTAAGAAAATCGACAGTTCCGTCAACTAAGTATTTTTCCGGTCCTACAATAACAAGTGCGATTTCTTCTTTTTTACAAAACTCAAGTAAGTCTTCTTTAGTAGATAAAGTGACGTTTCCAGCACAATTATGGGTTCCTCCATTACCGGGAGAAATGAATAGTTTATTGCATTGCGGAGATTCTTTAACCTTTAAGGCTAAAGCATGTTCCCTGCCACCGTCACCTAGAATTAAAACATTCATCAATTATTTTTAACCATAAATTGTAATTCTTTTGCAAGTTGCTCCGTTAAAAAATCACGTCGGAATTTTTTAATAAATTCTTCATTTGGTATCAGAAATGTATTTGTCTGATAATCGGTATACATCTTTAATAAGAGTTCTTTTATTGTTTCAACGTTATCAGGATCAACAAGATAAGTTGCTCCATACAGTTTTGCATAAGATTTTAATGCTCCGTCTGGCAAACAAGCTAATATTGGTTTTTTAGAACCAAAATATTCAAATAATTTACCGCTGGAAATAGTATCAGCATTTTTTCCATTCCCAACCATTAGCCACAAGACATCACTTGATTTAATCCTTGCAACTGATTCTATATGAGTTAAATATCCAAATTCTTTTACATTGTTTTCTAAACCAAATTTTACTGTTAATTTACGAAGTTGTTTTGTTTGCGCTCCTACAAAATAGAGGTTTATATCATCTGCTATTTCTCTTCTTTCTTTTTTTAGTAAAGCAAATGCTTTCAATAAATACTTCGGAGTAATAAATTCATAAAATGATCCTGTATAGGTCAAAATCATTTTATTGTTCTTCTTTTTGATTACCGGAGCGCTTTCAAAATCAGTGGGATCATATCCATGCGGAACAATCACAATATCGTTAGAATCAAGAAATTTATACGTTTCCATCTGATATTCTTTAATTCTTCTATTAGTAACGAATATTTTATCCGCTTCCTTTAATACGCCATATTCTAACTTTTTATGTTTATAAGCATGGTATGGCGTAAGATATTTCGAAAATTGGTACCCATACCACAAGTCTCTATAATCTATAGCAAGGGGAATTTTAAATTCTTTTTTTAATTTAACTCCTAATTGAAAAGCAGAAAAAGGAGGAGCAGTTACAAATATTAAATCAAAATGCTCATTAGTTAAAAGTTTTCGGGCTTCAATAAGAGCTTTTTTTGCCCATGAAACTTTATTATCCGGGATATAAAAGAATTGATTTATTCTGTTAATTAGCTTTCTTGTTTTTTCTCCGGGCATTTTAATAGTTCCCAATGAACTTAGCTTTGCATTTAATTCATTCCCCTTCACACGAATAATTTGTACACTTTCATCAACCTCTTTTAATAAGTCAGGATCATGAGCAAAGTATCCGGTTTCCGCTGAAGTTAGCACTGTTGGCTTCCAATTGTTTTGCGGAAAATATTTTACAAACTTAAGTATCCTTTGAACTCCACTAAGTCCCATAGGAGGAAAGTAGTATGCTATTACAAGAACTTTAAACATGATGAACTCTTAACCGAAATAATTGATGAATATTTACCTGTGATAATTCGGAGATTCCTTAGTTATTATAACATCATGCGCGTGGCTTTCTCTATAACCGGCAGATGTTATTTTAATAAAATGAGTTTTCTCTTTTAATTCTTTAATATTTTTTACCCCGCAATAACCCATAGCAGCTCTTAAACCGCCGATGAATTGTAAAATAGTATCTGAAAGTTGACCTTTATAAGGAACTCTTCCTTCAACTCCTTCCGGAACTAACTTTTTTACATCGTCTTCTATATCCTGAAAATACCTGTCTTTACTCCCATATTGCATAGCTCCGAGAGAACCCATACCCCGATAAAATTTAAAGCTTCTCCCTTCCAGTAGAATTTTTTCTCCCGGACTTTCTTCAACTCCAGCAAACAAACTTCCTATCATAACAGTATCTGCTCCGGCGGCAAGAGCTTTAACTGCGTCTCCGGTATATTTTATTCCCCCGTCAGCAATGATTGGTAAATTCTTTCCTTTCAATGCGTTTGCAACATCCATAATAGCGCTAATTTGAGGAACGCCAACGCCGGTTACTATTCTTGTTGTACAAATTGATCCGGGACCAATTCCAACTTTTACCGCATCAACACCAAGCGAATATAATTCAAGCGCCGCGCTAGATGTTGCTATATTTCCAACAATTAATTGAGTATCCTTAAATCTCTTTTTAAATTGTTTTACAGTATTCAACACCCCTTTTGACTGACCGTGTGCTGTATCAATCACAATAACATCAACAGAGGAATCGATCAAAGCCTCAACTCGTTCAAGAGTATCACTAGTAACACCAACTGCTCCGCCAACTTGTAATCTCCCAAGTCTATCTTTACTTGCAAATGGATGTTGTTTCTTCTTAAGAATATCTTTATAAGTAATTAAACCTTGCAGCTTCCCATTTTTATCAACTACCGGAAGTTTTTCTATTTTGTATTGTTGGAGCAGTTTTTCTGCGGTGGCAAAGTCTGTTCCAATAGGAGCAGTGATCAAATTTTCCTTAGTCATCAGTTCTTTTATTTTAAGTTTTGGATTAGGGGAAAATCTTAGATCACGGTTAGTTAAAATACCCACAAGTGTATTTGTGTTATCTATTACCGGAATGCCGCTAATTCTATATTTTTTCATAAGTTCAAGCGCATCAAAAATAAGTTGATCAGGGTTAACGGTAACAGGGTTCCTAATCATACCGCTTTCGGAACGTTTAACTTTATCAACTTCTTGAGCTTGCGCTTCAATACTCATATTTTTGTGAATTATCCCGAGGCCGCCTTCCCGCGCTAAAGCGATTGCCATATTTGATTCGGTTACTGTATCCATTGCCGCCGAAATAAACGGAATGCTAATAGAAATTTCTTTTGTTAGCTTTGTTTTTATATCTACTTCCCGTGGAAAAACATTTGACTTTCTAGGTTGCAATAAAACGTCATCAAATGTTAAACCTTCATAAATAATTTTTTGATACTTCATCTCTAGCTTTCATTGTTTACTTAACTTCCAAAAAAGATAAAATTTTACTAACTCATGTTTCACAAAAATTTATCTTAATTTTATTTAACTTAACTATCACAGAATATTATTCTGTGTTACAATCTTAACCCATTTTAATAATTAACGTAAATGTTGTAAAATCTAATCTGGACGAACCAGAACCAAAAAAAAATAATGAATATCGAACCACCGACAAATCGGGACAGGCAAGGGATTTCGAATGATGAAGTTGAAATACAGATTACATTCACTTCGAAATTCATTATTCCTTGCCGGTCCCGATTTATCGGTGATTCATTATTCGATATTCAATTATCGTTAACATGTTATTACTAACGATTCTGTAAGTGCCTAATTATCAAAAGCGGCGAAACCCGTTATATCTTCTCCAATAATTAATGTGTGCATTTCATGAGTTCCTTCATAAGTTTTCACAGATTCTAAATTGGCAGCATGCCGCATAATAGGATATTCATCCAATATCCCATTTGCTCCCAAAATTTCTCTTGCACTTCTTGCAATATTCAGAGCAACTTCGCAATTGTTCCTTTTTGCTAAAGACACTTGCTGAAATCTTAATTTCCCATTATCTTTTAATCTTCCTAATTGAACGTTTAATAATTGTGCCTTAGTAATTTCTGTTAGCATTTGCACTAACTTCATTTGTGTCAATTGATAAGCAGCAATCGGTTTAGAAAATTGTTTTCTACTTTTAGCATATTCTAAAGCTGAATCGTAGCAAGCCATCATAGAACCAACAACTCCCCAAGCAATTCCATATCTCGCCTGATTTAGACACATTAACGGAGATTTTAACCCTGCTCCTTTGGGTAGAAGATTCTTTCCCGGGATGAAAACATTATTAAATATTAATTCAGATGTTACGGAAGCACGAAGAGAATGTTTGCCGGTCATTTCGGGAGCAGTAAATCCTTTAAATTCTTTTTCTACTAAAAATCCATTAACAACACCATTTAACTTAGCCCAGACAACTGCAACATCTGCAATAGAGCCGTTTGTAATCCACATTTTAGCTCCGTTAAGTATGTATCCTCCGTCCACTTTTTCAACTTTTGTAACCATACCACCGGGATTTGAGCCATAATCAGGCTCTGTCAATCCAAAACACCCAATTTTCTCTCCTTTGGCAAGCAACGGAAGCCAGTATTCTTTTTGTTCTTCGCTTCCGAACGTTAAAATTGGATACATGACTAAAGCACTTAATACCGAAGCAAAACTTCTTATGGCACTGTCCCCTCTTTCCAGTTCCTGCATAATTATACCATAGGAAACATTATTCATTTCAGCGCCGCCATATTTTGCTGGTAAAGTCGGTCCTATGATCCCTAGTTCCGCCATCTGAGTAACCAGATAATGGGGGAACTTCCCTTCTCTGTTATATTTTACAATTTGCGGAAGAACTTCATTATCAACAAAAGAACGTACGGTTTCTCTTACGAGCAGTTCATCTTCAAAAAGAAGATCATCAATATTAAAATAATTTACACCTGAAAACTTAGCCATTTCTTTTTGTTTATTTTATTATCAAAATTACAGAATAAGTCTTACTCGGCAAAATCAACTTAGGTAAAAATATTTCGCTTTCAATAATAATTCTGGTGAAGTATTTTGCAAACGTGAAAATAAAATCAATAAATCAGAGAAAACAATATTTTTTACTCGCAGCCTATCTTTTTTTAGTAACTATGAGTATGTTCCATCATCATTCTTATTCGTTTAAGAATGGCGATAATAGTGTTATCCCTCTTCAAAATAAAAGCGAAGCAGTTAATGATTTTTTAGATGGTTCATCCAGAATTTGTTCACTCGATCATTTTTTACAGTCAATTAATTTCTCAGATCATTCTACAGCAGGAAAAGCGATAGACCTTCCCGAGTCAGAACAATTAACTGTAATATCTTTTTTAGTTGATCCTCTTAAAGTTTTTCACTTTTCTTATTCACTAAGAGCTCCTCCCACGATTTAGTTCTCTGTATTTCTTTTTTCATAATCACTAATTTTTATAAATTAAGGAGTTTCTTATGTTTAAGTACTTATCGGTATTTATTATCTACTTTATTTTTTCAGTCAGTTTTTCTCAGCAGATCTCTTTAGTGCAGGGCGTTATCATGGATTCGCATAATCAGGAGCCGCTAATAGGAGCCAATGTTTTTGTAAAAGAATTAAAAATTGTTATTGAAACAAACGAGAAGGGAGTTTTTCAGTTTCCCAATGTTACTGCTGGGAACTATACACTCGTTTCATCACTCACAGGACATAAAAAAACGACCACAAAAATATCAGTCCCTCAAAAAGAAAAACTTATTATTGAAATGCACGAACAAGTCATTAATTTGAATGAAACTATAGTTACAGGAAATCCATTCTTGCTTGATATCAAAGAACTATCGCAGGCAACTATTTCACTTTCTCAACTTGATTTACAGATTAAAAGGAGTGCGACGTTAGCACAATCTTTAGATTTTCAACCAGGAGTTGCAATGCGTTCAAATGGAACAGCAGCTTCCCGCCCTGTTATACGGGGATTTAGCAACAACATGATTTTAATATTAGAAGATGGTTTGCGTATGGGAGATTTATCTTCTGCATCAGATGATCATGGAATTTCTGATGATGGAAGCGAACCTGAAAAAATTGAAATTATTAGAGGACCTGCTAGTCTCCTCTATGGAAGTAACGCCATTGGAGGAGTTGTGAATGTTATTACCGATGCTATCCCGTCAACTATTCCACAGCAAGTAAACGGACATTTCTTGACGGAAGGTTCGTCTGTTAATAACCAGTATCTAACAAATTTGCATCTTAATTACGGCATTAATCTTTTTTCTTTCCATGGTAATTTATATAAAAGAAAAGCCGACGATTATAAAATTCCAACCGGTGGAAAAACATTTAATTCTTTTTTTGAAACCTTTGGAGGACAAACGGGAGTTTCATTTCATCCTAACTGGGGAATTGCCGGAATAAGTTTTTCTTCGTTCCATAATCAGTATGGATTGCCTGCTACAACTGGAAGCACATCTGCCGCTTACATTGATATGAAAAAAACTCAAGTAAAATATTTAACTGATATAAAAATTGATAACAGATTTTTGTCAGATATTAATATCAAGGGTAGTTATCAAAATTACCATCATAATGAGATTGATAGATTTAGCGGAACTATTGGCACTTCATTTAACCTTGAGACCGTAAATATTGATATTTCGTCCAAACATGTTCCCTTCGCGTTTTTTATGAATGGGATTGTCGGGTTCGCATCATCCTATCAGAAATATAAAATACTCGGAAGTGAAGCATTAACCCCGAATACTGAAGTGCTAACCGCAGCCGCTTATATTTTTGAACAAATGAAATTCAATAAATTAAATCTCTCCTTTGGAGTAAGGACTGAAGTTAGTACTGTAGATATTAGTCAAGTTGTTTTAACGGATTCCCTTTTTGCAAGTCAAAAAAATAATTTTGCCACGCTGTCCGGTTCTTTGGGATTAGTTTATTCTCTTTCAGAAGAACAATCAATATTTTTCAATGCTGCTAAAGCTTTTAGATCACCAAGCGCTGATGAACTTGCGTCTTACGGCATCCACGAAGCAGCAAACAGTTTTGATATCGGGAACAGAAATTTGTCAATCGAAAACAATTTAGGATTTGATCTAGGTTTAAGATCAATAAGCGAAGAATATTCTGCGGAACTAACCGGATACGTATATTCTGTAAACAACTATATCTCAAGAACCCCGCAAGCATTTTTTTATAATGATGAAATTGATGAAGCTACAAATTCAATAATCGGATTTAACGATACTACGGGTTTTCGGGTGAAAAAGTACTTAAATGAAGAAGCGGTATTTTATGGATTTGAAAGTAAGATAAGTCTTAAATTAAAAGATAACCTTTCAGCTACAATTATTGCAGATTATGTAAGAGCAAAGAATAATAAAACGAAAGAAAACCTACCTCAGATTCCCCCGTTTAGGTTTTCGCTGGAAACAAGATACACTACTGATCAATTCTGGTTTGGATTTCATGCAAAAACAGCGGCATCTCAAAAAAATATTTCAAAAAATGAAACACCAACAGCAGGCTATTTTCTCGTAGATATTTACGGAGGGATTAAATTCTTTTCGGGTAGATTTGTTCATCTGCTTTCCTTAAAAGTGGATAATACTTTTAATCAATCATACAGAGATCATCTTTCTGCGGTTAAGGAGTTTACCTTTATGCCGGGGAGAAATATTTCACTCAGTTATAAATTCCTATTTTAAGTTTGAAGAAAATTCCTTAACTTTTTACAGTAATTTTTTAAAATATGGAGAGGTGGGTGAGTGGCTGAAACCAGCGGTTTGCTAAACCGCCGTACGGGTAACACTGTACCCCGGGTTCGAATCCCGGCCTCTCCGCCACAAATAAATCCTTTATTTTCTTTTTGGAAATAAAGGATTTTCTTTTTGTAGTAATCTTACTGAATTTTAATTTTATACGATTATAGCTTGAATACATTTTTTAGTAAGAGATTCAATTCGGAGATAATCTATGGTCTTTCTAAAAAATTTACTTTTGTTGATAACTATTTCAATAGTATTTAGTAGTTGCAAAGAGAAGTCCGCACCGACAAATGATCAAGCAGCAACTCCAACGATTACAAAAAGCCAAAAACGAGGAATCGCATTTGACCTTGTATCAACCGAAGATTTTGCAGCCATTTCAAAAGGAGTTAGCTGGTGGTATAATTGGGGATTAAGCTGCAACTCAAAAGTCCCGGCAAAATATTATGAAACATACGGCATGGATTTTATCCCGATGCTTTGGGGCGGAAACACAAGTTTTAATGATATGACCATAGTTAAAAGTTTTATTCTCGCACATCACGAAGTACAATATTTATTAGTTATGAACGAACCAAACTTAACCGATCAAGCGAATAGAACACCGGTTCAAACTGCAAATGATTGGCTAAAGTATGAACAAGTTGTTAGTAATCTTGCCGCACAAGGGAGAGTAGTTTATCTTGTGGGACCGGCGATGAGCTTGGGAACGATGACAAATTACTCAGATCCCGTTGTTTGGCTTGATGCTTTTTTACTCAGTGTACAAATCTGCAAACGGAGGAAGAGAACCGAAAATTGACTACCTCGCTTTTCATTGGTATGATTACGGATTAAGCGCTCAGCTTGACCAATTGAAAAAGTACAACAAAAAAATTTGGATTACCGAAATGGCTAACTGGAATGCCCAGATTAATTCCTATTCTAAGCAAGCTAAGCAGATGCAGCTGATGGTTTCTCTTTGCGAAAGCATGTTAGATGTTTTCCGGTACGCATGGTTTTATGGGAGAGGTAATTTTCCCGATAATAAGTTCACCTATCTTTTTACCGCAACGGACGGCGAACTTTCCGATCTCGGAAAACTTTATATCGGGTTACCGTATAAGTAAGAAACGATTCATCACTTAAATTCGACTGTAGATTGCGGGATAATCCCGATCAAGTTGTTCTTCTCAAAAATCCTAATTTTCTACAGATTTTGGAGCTATTTTATAATGAACATCTAAACTTATTATGAAACTTTTGCTTGTTGAAGACGAAAAAATGTTAGCAAACGAAATCTCAACTTTTATTTCGAGAGAAGGTTTTGTTTGTGAAGCGGTGTATGATTACAATTCCGCATTACAAAAAATTAATCTATACGAATATGATTGTGTTATCGTTGATATTACTTTGCCCGGCGGCAGCGGACTGGAGTTGATTAAGCAGCTAAAAGAATTATCAAAGAAAACGGGAATAATTATCATCTCGGCAAAAAATTCTTTAAGTGATAAACTTACTGGTCTCAATCTAGGCGCCGATGATTATCTCACAAAACCTTTTCATCTTGCAGAATTGAACGCAAGAATTCAATCGGTTTTACGACGAAGGAAATTTGACGGTGAGAATAAAATCCGTTTTGAAGAAATTAGTATCATTGCCGACAAACGGGAAGTTAGCATTGACGATAAGCTTTTAGATTTAACGCGAAAGGAATATGATTTATTGCTCTATTTCATAAGTAATAAAGGCAAAGTCCTCACCAAAGAAGCTATTGCAGAGCATATCTGGGGAGATAATGCCGATTCTTTTGACAGACTTGATTTTGTTTATTCTCAAATAAAAAATTTGCGCAAGAAACTGATAGAAGCCGGAAGCAATGATTACTTAAAATCCATTTACGGTATCGGGTATAAGTTTACAAACCAATGAAACTATTAAGTAAAATAAATAGAAAGTATGCTTCCTTTTCGCTATTAATTTTTTTAGTAGGATTAATTCTGATATTTCTGTTTATAAAATATTTTATCGCTTCCGAGACAGATGAAAAATTGGAAGCCACCAAATGGAATGTTATAAAAAATCTTAACCAAGGATATGAAGTTGAATTTTCGCCTTTTATTGAAGTAAAAGAGTTTGCGGAGAAAAATTATAAGCTTACCGAAGAAATAAAGGATACACTCATTTATAATAAAGCTGAAAAGGATTATGATTCCTACCGGCAGTTAAAAGCGGTATATGCAGACAGCAATAAAAATTATTCAATCATAG